>Ga0224525_1000465_pt1 | contig 18608 bp, 19 predicted proteins | sample CFST100metaG_FD_179874 | JGI IMG/M metagenome (GOLD analysis project Ga0224525, IMG submission 179874) | Peat soil microbial communities from Stordalen Mire, Sweden - C.F.S.T100 | ecosystem: Environmental > Terrestrial > Soil > Wetlands > Peat | place: Sweden: Norrbotten County, Stordalen Mire...
TTATATTATATTTGGATAATTTTAATTTACTAAATTTTATATAGATCGAAAAATTTAATCTGTTTTTTCCAATAATCTTTTGATCTCTTTATCATTTTTCAAAATTTCATTTACAAGATCACTAATAGAATCTTTTTTTTGTGATGCTTTTAATGTTTGTAATATTTCTATTATTTCATTGTCTAAATTTAGGTTTATTTTTTTCCTTATTGAATCCATTTTTTGCTCCTTTAAAAATAGTAAATTATTATATTTATTAACTATTTATAACTATAATAATGTAATAAAATGTTAAATTCAATGCATTTTTTGTTTCAATATTCTAAACATAGTTATTCGTATCTTTTAATTACAATATAATACTTTTTATTCTTTTATTGGATTATAAAATATAAATGTATGTATCCATTATGTAAAAATTCCCAAAATTTCATTTCAACAACCTGCTTGTTGTTGTAAAAGATTTTAAGGTTTTAATAGTTTTAAGGTTTTCTGTCATCGGGAGCCGTTGGCATGACCGCGTTCTATGATCTAAATGCCACCTTTTGAATTATTAATGCCACCTTTTGAATGTTAAATGCCACCTTTTGAATGTTAAATGCCACCTTTTGAATTATTAATGCCACCTTTTGAATGTTAAATGCCACCTTTTGAATGTTTTTTCAACCTTTGAAACCCTTGAAAATAGGGCATCAATTTTAAGTGCCACCTTTTGAATGTTAAATGCCACCTTTTGAATGTTTTGATTATAAATACAAACTAATATGTATTTATAATCCATTAATACATAAAATTACAAATTAACATTAATATTTCACTACTTTTATGGCATGTTTACAAATATGTTTAAACATGTTATAGTTTTATTTATTGTGGAGGTGATTCATATTAAAAAACCAAGTTTTACAACTACAATTGATAAAGAATTACAAGAGAAGTTTAAATCTACTTGTGCATTAAAGAGCCTAAAGATGAATGAAGTCATAGAAGCTTGCATGAGGTATTTTGTTGACGGGATAATGGAGTATGATTCAAAGAACAGTACAATTGAGGTAAAAGAACCAAACCTCATTAAAATAGATTAAATGGTAGGGTAAGAATTATCATCTAAATGTAGTTACTTATATATAGCAAGTTATGCTATTATGAAATATCACATAATATGTAAGTGCAAAATAAAAAACCTTTAGGCTGTTTCTCCTAAGGTTTTAAAGTTTTATTGACCATAATCAATAAAAATAGCTTATATAATGATTATAATTAAAAATACATTTTGAGTCAATAAAACTTCTGTTTAATAAATTAATTGTAAATGGAGGTTATGATGGAGATTAAAAAAAGTATTGCTAATAAAAGTGATGAAATAGAAGAGTGCAATTCATTGATTGTTAAGTCAAACAGTTTGACAGAAGCATATATTTTAAATATGAGCAAAAATGAATATAAATTAATATTATTTTTAATATCAAAGATAAAAAAAGAAGATAAATCATTTAGGAAAATAGCACTTTCTGTTAGTGAATACAATGAATTATTAGATATAAAGGGAAGTAAAACATATAACTATATGAAAAATCTTGAAAGTTCACTTTTACATAAATCCATAAGGCTAAGGACAAAAGATGAAAAAGGTAATATTGACTATATTGCCGTAAATTGGTTTTCATTTGTGAAATATAAGGACAGTAAAATAGAGATATGTTTTAATTATGATTTAAGTCCCCATCTATTGAAGATTGATACATGTTTTACAAAGTTTTTACTTAAAAATATCAGTAATTTAAGCAGCTTTTATTCTATCAGGATTTATGAACTGCTAAAGCAATACCAAAAAATAGGGAAACGTGAGATACTCCTTAGTGAATTAAAGCAAATGGTTGGGGCAAGTTATGATAAATACAGCCATTTTAAAACAAAGGTTTTAGAAGTCGCCCAGAAAGATTTAAATGAAAATTCAGATATTAGTTTTCAATATAACGAAATAAAGCAGGGTAGAAAAGTTTTTTCAATTAGGTTTTCCATCTATCAAAATGATTTGAAGGCAGATGACAAGGATGTAAATGACATTATAGGAATGTTTAAAGAAAAAACAAACCATATACTTGACTACAATAGGACAATTGAATTAATATCATTAAAGGGGCTAAATGTGGTTAGGTATTATGCAGAAAATTTTGAAGAATTTTTAAAATCAACCAATATAAGGTATCCAGCTAATTTCTTTTATGATGTAGTAAAGAATGAAAGCCCAATTCCAACTAAAAATAAAATGAATTTCAATAAACCCGAACAAAGCTATAATTTTGACCAAAGGGTGTATGATGATGATTTTTTTGAAAATCTCTATGATAATTTTAAAGATTAAGAAATTAGGACAGCTTAATATTTTTCAAAAAAAGATTACAATAAGATATGGGAGTTAATAAATGGCAGATAAAAAACAGTTAAAAGAAATTATAACAGATGATAAGGCAGAAGAAACAGTTAGTACTTTTGTTATTGTAAGGAACATCATATTGGCAGTATTATTTATTGCTGCAATAACATTTGTAAGTATAAAATATACGCCAGAAATAATGAGATTGCTTAAAAATACAGATAAATTCAGAGGTTTTTTATTATCATACAAAAATATGGGTTATGTAGTATTTGTAGCATTTCAAACCACCCATATTTTAATACCTGCTATACCTGGAGAAGTAGTCCAGATTGCAGGAGGATATGTCTATGGAACTATTTTAGGATCAATCCTTTTATATATAGGAATGATGCTAGGTACAATAATAGTATTCTACACAACAAGGATTATAGGATATCCGCTTGTTAAAATATTTGTAAGTAAAAAGAAGATGGCACAATTTGAAGCGCTTACAAACAGTAAAAAATCTGATATAGTATTATTTATATTATTTTTGTTGCCAGGAGTACCTAAAGATACACTTCTTTATATTACGGGGTTAATGCCTATAAAGCCTATAAAGCTTATTTTAATATCTACAACAGCGAGAATGCCTGGAGTGATAGGTTCTGCTTATATTGGAGCAAATTTGCTCTCTAGGAACTATACTGCTGCAATTGTTGTTGGAATTATTTCTGTAATAATGTTTATAATGGGAATTATCTTTAGAAAAAAATTTTTCACGTTGGTAAATGACTATTAAGATTACCGATATACAATATGAACTGGTATGTATAACTAGATTATAAATACTGATTTTTAGTGATATTTTGTATTTGCTTTTTTGTAAAATGCCAATACAATAGCTATTCCAGAAGTTAAAAAATTTATATACAAATATCTGAAATCCTGAGCTGGTATTGTAAACATTATGAAAAATTGATTTATAAAAACCAAAGAAAAAACAACAATTATTTTAAAATCATAATTTTTTATAAGTATCAACATAGAAAAAATCAACAATAGTGTACTTAAAACAGGTCTAAACAGGATATTTTTTCTAATAATATCCATATCAAGTACTTTTTTAAAATTAGGAAAATAACTTTTTGTATAAAATACATTTTCATTTTTAAGGTTAAACTGCTTAATTGAACTCTTATTATTTTCACTTTGAGGTATAACCACATTGCCGCGGTTAAATGACCATATCATAGATGTTATATTTAAATATGCTTTTAAGGCAACTCTTGGATTACTTTTAACTAGACTGAAAAAATTCTCATAAAATTCATTCTTATTTTCAAGGAATTTAGAGCCATGTATATAGACTGCATTCTTGATACTATCAGCACAATAAGGCGAACATGGTTTTTCCCACTCTTTTAAAGGCATTATTGAATTAAAGTATTTTTTTTGATCATCACTAATATTTGTTCCGTTTTTTAGTGTCTGGTCTATAATTTTTAAAAATACAGAGTACTTCTCCCCTTCCACAACAGGTTTTACAGCTAATACCTTATAAACTGGTACTGTAATTATAAAATAACTGGTAAAAGTAAAAATTGCTATAAAAATAATTGTTTTATATTTGTTTTTAAAACAAAAAATTAAAATTGGAAAAAATAATATCAGATTATATAATCCATTATGTCTTGAAAAAAGTGTTATAAATGTTGCAATAATAAAAAATGTTATATTTAGTTTGTTGTCAAGCCACTTACCGTCTGTTAAATAAATATTTAATGTTATCAAGACAAGATATAACATTCCAGCACTAAATGTTATATCTTTCCACAATGTAACTACCATGAATCCATTCACAGGAATTATTGCAATAAAAAGCACCCATATCCAAATAATTAGCCTGTTAAATCCAAATTTTTCCAAGGTATAGGCGAAATATCCACATGCAAGTGCCATTAATACTATATTAAAACTTGCGATAACAGCTGGACTATACCATATCTTAATTAACAAAGAAATCAAAATTGTATGGGTAGCAGGATGCCAATCCGACAAGTCCATATTAATCGCTTGTTTAAACTGTGAATATGAATCATAAGTCATTAAACCCGGATAATATGTTAACAAATAAATAGCCCATAAAGCAACAATCAAACCCATATATTTAAATACAGCATTAATCCTTAAATCTACAACACTAATATTTTTAGCATTTAAACTGAATTTCTCATTTAAAAAAAATACAATTATCGCCAATATTATTGCATTTATAAAATAAACAACAATACTTTTATCTGAATATAAAAATATTGAAATTGTTGCCATTATAGAAAATATAATTGGAGGTAGTAATTTTTTTATAAAACCTGTATTACTTACATCATTAATCTTTAGCATAATTATCTCCTCAATTCAAGCTAAAACCTAGTATTTATAACTATTGTATTATTCATTATTTTCAAGTAATTGCGTTATCTATTCTACAGCATAATTTTATTACATTCAATAATCTATAGTGGAAAATAATTTTTTATGTTGCCTATAACTTTGGAAACAATTTATATGCGTTTATTTTGCAAAATAAGATGTTTTAATTGCTTTATGTAATTTTTACTACTGTTAAAAGCCATGTTGTCTTATTTATGGGTTTAAAGCTCAAATAAGATTATTGATAAAAATGGATACAATTTACTTACGTTAATTGGTTTGGAAATACATCTAAAGAAAACAGCCTCAAATCGAAGAATTGCCTCGTCAATAGTAGCTAGTGAGATTGGAAAGGGAATACTAGTAAAGACATTCCCTTGTGTATTTTATATCTTAACTGTATAATTATAAAAGCTAAAATAGACCATTTATAAGGAGAATATGAAATGTCAACAGGAATAGTAAAGTTTTTTAACGAAGAAAAAGGTTTTGGTTTTATTGAACAAGATGACAAAACAGGAAAAGACCTTTTCGTACACAAAAACGAAGTTTCAGGTTATATATCTGAAGGAGATAAAGTTGAATTCGAAATTGGCGAAGGTAGAAAAGGCCCTTGTGCAACAAATGTAAAAAAAGTTTAGTTACTATTTTTTTATGGTTAAGCCTTTTCTAGTCAAAGTGTATATGCATTACCTATAAGGTGATATATGCTATAACACAGATCAAATGGGTGGCTACGAGTATTCGTATACACCCTTTGCTTATATTCTAATTTCATGGAGCTCTGCTTAATAAAAGAATTATAATTGAAACCAGGCTTGAACAAACACTCAATAAACTTATAAAAACCCATGTCTGTTTTTGATTCAAACCTGATAAGAGAAGCCTATGATGGATTTGTGAGGCATCAGCCTGGTAAATAGGTTTTCCCCTTTTTAACCTTCTTAGGACAACCAATAAATTGTCGACGATTGGAACTCCAAGTGCTAATATTGGAATAAATATTGAAACGATTGTAGCCTGTTTAAATGCTCCATCTAATGCAACAATACTCAATACAAAACCTAAAAAGTTTGCACCAGAATCCCCCATAAATATTTGTGCAGGATGTTTGTTATATCTTAAAAAACCAAGAGAGGCACTAACCAACATGATAGAAAGTACTGCAGATTCTGTTTGTCCTTTTGCAACTGCCACTACAAATAATGTAGAACCTGAAATTGCCGATAAACTGCCTGCAAGTCCGTCAATACCATCAGACCAATTTATTACTGTTGTAACACCTAAAATCCATACTATAGTGAAAACAAACTGAATATATACAGGAAATAAAATATATGAGTGGGTTATGGGATTTGAAAAACCACGAAATACAATTCCTTCATTGTAGACAATAATAGCAGCTGAAATTTGTATGAAAAGCCTTGGAAAAACTGCAAATTCTTTATGACGTGTTTTATGCCAATCATCAACTATACCGATTCCAACAACCAAAATAGAAGCAAATAGAACAAGAAGATATTTTTCCTTATAGGGATTGAAAAAAAACAAATATCCAGCAAAGAAACCTAAAAAAATACCAACGCCACCCAAAAGAGGTGTTGATTTAAGGTGTTTTTTCCTATTTGTAGGTTTATCCTGGAAATCAATCAAAATAGAAAAATTTTTAAGAACAGGTATTATAAAATAAACAATAAAAAAAACAAATAGTGCTGGAATTAAATACTTCATTGGCTTTCCCCTTATTCCATACATAGAAATTTGCGCAACTATACGAATATTATGATAGCATAAACATATCCATAATATCAACATATCGGTAATATTGGGCAATAAACTTAAATTCAAATGCTCTAAATAATTACTATTTATATAAACCTTGTATAGATTATATAAGTGTTGATAATATGAAAAATTATTTGTAAAATGTGTATGTAAAATGAAACATACTTAAATTATGCAGGGTTCAAATTTAAATTTTTGGAGGTTATTAAGATGGGTAAATACTTTGCTTCAAATTCAAGCCTTACAAAACATGTACTTGCTCCATTTTCTAAAAGTCACCTTTTAATACTTCTTGTATTAACCATTATAAATATTGCTTTTTTTATACTGTTAAAAAAAGGTTTCTTTAAAAAGTCATTTAAGTATTATTTAGCTGGATTTTTGCTGTTTAATGAAATATTTTATATTATTTGGTGTATACTTGCTGGTATATGGTCTTTTGGTTATTCCCTTCCACTTCAATTGTGTGATATAACAGCTATTTTGTCCATATATATGTTGTTTTCAAATAATAGAAAGTTCTTTAACGTTCTATATTTCTGGGGGTTAGGAGGCGCACTTCAAGCACTTTTAACTCCTGCTATGCATTACTCATTCCCTCATGCATTATTCTTCAATTTCTTTTTTTTACACTATTCAATCATTACGGCTGTTTTTTATATGCTAATTATAGATAAATGCAGACCTACACTAAAATCTATCTTTTCATCCCTTTTCATACTAAATATATATGCCATAATAATATTTCCAGTAAATAAAATTACACATGGAAACTATATGTTTTTAAGCCACAAACCTTCAAGTCATTCTGTTCTAGACTATTTAGGAAAATGGCCTTGGTATATATTATCTTTAGAGGGTGTGTACTTAATCATATGTTTTATATTGTTTATCCCATTTATATTCCTTCCTAAAAAGGATTCTTTTAAAAGTTTGTTAAAATAGGCTAAAGCTATACTTGAAGTAATTTTCTCAAAACCAACAAAATATCCTGTTTGCTAAGGGATATATTTGTTCCCTCTAAATGGCTAAGCCAGTAATCTTTGTCCTTTATTATATTTTTTGAAGCCAATGCATTAACTATTAATTCTTCAATTGTAAAACTGTGGATTTCTTTATATTCAATTCCATAAAATTGGTAAAAAGCTTTGGCAATTGCTAAGGCTATCTTATCAATTTTACCTAAATAATCATTTACATCTGTTTTATTATCATGATACATAATTTCTATAAGTGCAGCAGGGGCAATTGTTTCCCTTAATTCGGCCAAACCTGATTTATAAAGTGAATTATCAGCTTTAACGCCATTGTCAGGAGATAATGTCAATGGTGCAACGGCATCATATACAAACTGGGCAAGTTTTTTACCCAATCCTCCTGATTGCTGGTTTTGAAAATGATAATAAATTTCTGTTCCGTCTCCCCCACCTGCATTACTATGAAGTGCAAGGTGCAAGTCTACTTTTTTGGAATTTGAATCGGCTATTGTCTGTTCAAGGCTCATATTTCCATTATTCCTATAGACAATAAAGCCCCCCTGTCCCTTTTTAATATATTCCTTTACTAAATCAGAAAGGAATTGCATTCTTTGTTCTTCAGTTCCATAGTTTAATACTCCAACATTATCTTTTTGTGTACTTCCGCTTAAATATATTTTTATACTCATTAGTAACCAATCCCTTCAAATTTAAATTCAATATTCCAGAATAATCTATTAGGCAATTAATAATATCATTTTAACATTCTAATTATTTTACACCAGGTTATTTTTACCTATAGCAACCATTTAATCTCAATTTAATATTTTTTAAAATGAAGCTCGCCAAATGTATATTTTTCACTTATTCATTACTATAACATAGTTGCCCAATTAACATACTTAGTATAAAATTATACTTGCAATTTAGCATGTTTCATTTCTAAATAGAATGTAACAATACTTAAAAAGCATGATTCTGGAATTTTAACAATTGATATAAAATAAGGAGCTAGATGACTTATGGCACTAACTGGTGATTACAACTATTTAATGGGAGGTTATCTTAACATTTCTGAAAAAATTGGATTAGATGAGTATAAATTGATTTTATTTCTTATATCAAGAATGGACAATGCCTCCTCTAGAGTAACTAAATTAAGTTTTAAAGAGTATAATAGAATATTCGCAGTTGATGAAAATGATACATACAGAAAGTTTAGAAATTTAGGTGAAGACCTTATTAAAAGGCAGATACGTATAGAAAAAGCATATAATAAGTTTATATTGATAAATTGGTTTTCATCTATTGCATACTGTAGTGATGTGTTGGAAATAAGATTTAATTACGATTTAGTTCCTTTTTTGATGAGGTTTAATAAACATTTGAAAAAATATCCTATAGATTATATAGCGTCTGGAGAAAACCTTAAATACTTAAAATCAGGCACTAGGCTGTTTGGGAACTTATATAATGATATAATGCAAAATGATAGTGTAGGATGAAAAATGGAAAATAAGGCTTAAGGGATAGCCTAAAATAATAAAAAATTTGCTTTTATTTTTAGCTATCCATCAAATACCAACTTCCTTTTTAACATATTTTTCCCTACATAGGTATTGTTAAATATACCCCTTGTTTTTTCAAGATATTCGGTAGGATTATCGAGTGCTGGACTGAAATGGGTCAGTATAAGCTCTTTTACATTAGCTTCTCTTGCCATATTTGCGGCTTCTGAAAACAGCATATGTTTCTTTTCGATTGCTTTACCTAATTTCTCATCATCGCCATAATTTCCTTCACAAATAAATAAATCTGCATCCCTTATTAAATCAATAATTGAATCTACAGGGCGTGTATCAGTGCAGTAAGCCAATTTAATCCCCTTACGTGGCGGACCCAATACCATTTCAGGTGTGTATTCATTTTCTTTATCTTTTACCGGTTCACCATTTTGCAGTATTTTCCAATATTTCATTGGGATATTCTGGGCTTTTGCTCTTTCTATATCAAATTTTCCCAATCTGTCTAACTCTATGACATAAGCTAAACAATTTGTCGTATGGTCAACAGGTACACTCTTTATTCTAAGTCCTTCAGCCTCGAAACTTGAAACCTCATTATGTGGAAGTTCACTGATTACAACATTATAAGGCAATTCAGGGCATATCACCGTTAATCCATTATATATCCTCTGCATATCTGGTGGGCCATATATTTTAAGCACGTCATCTTTCCCGCTATTTCCTAATGTAAGTAAAAATCCGGGTAAGCCGGATATGTGGTCAGCATGTAAATGTGTAACACACATCGTATTTACTGATTTAAATCCCCATCCGGTTAATTTCATTGGAATTTGTGTACCTTCACCACAATCTATCATAATAATTTTTCCATTGTATCTTATAAGAAGAGCTGTCAACCACCTGTTGGGCAGTGGCATCATTCCCCCACAACCTAATAAACAAACATCTAACATTTAGTACCATCCTTAGTTTAATATTGCCAGAAATAATTCCAACATACACATATTTTGGGTATTTGAATCACACCCTATTATACATTAATCTATATTTTATTTCTTATCAATAAAATTCTTTAAAGATTTTGAAAGTTCTTTTATTTTTTTTGAAGATGTATTAGAAATAGCTTGCATTTTTTCCTTTAACCATTCACTAAACGATCTTATATTGGCCTTTTGTTTTTGAATTAAAGGCCTAATTTTTGAATAGAATTTAGAGTTTAGAATTTTTTTGGCTGCATTCCCTATTAAAGATGTAAAGATAATTTTAAATTTATGCCAATTGTTGTCTTCTGTAGTAATTCCAATGGAACTGGTTCTTCCTACACTAAATTTATGTAGCCTAAGCGCCACAGAGATAACTACAATTATTACATAAATAATTATAAATGAGTATACAGTTAAAAATACTGGTTCTACGAATTTTAAAGGCGTTTCGCCGAAAATATCTATTTCTAACACTATTCTAATCAAGGCATTTTTATAATAAATTCAATAAATCTATTATAAAGCCAGCTCCTTCCATGCAAAAAAATGCAATAAAATTCTAAAATTTGATAATTAAAATCACTTTAAATTATAGCATGGTAAGGGTTTGAAAAATAACACTAAGGGATAGCCAAAAAATAAATCATTATTTTCGAAAACGGAATCGTACGATTCAAGCGATTTTCGAATAAAAAAAGTAGGATTGCTTTTTTAGGTGAATATTTGAATTATTTCCAAAAGAGTAATCATGAATATTTTTTAGAGGCTCTTTAAGATAAAAATAAATGATGATCTAGCACTAAGAAAAGACCAAAAAATGTTAAATAAGGCATTGATTTGCAAAAGGTATAAGAAATAGCCCTCCTTATACCTTTAATTTATTAAATTCAAACAAAATAATATGTGATTAAACAACAAGGTTATTATAATACATCTATTTAATAATATCAATAATATGGGTTATTACTATAAAACACGCTTTAGCTTAATAATAAGCGATATTTTATAATATATGGTGTTTAATGTAATATTTAAAAAATATATCAATTTATATTGATATATGTATCAAACAAATGTATTTTACCATAATTTAAGATATTGAAGTGGGTTAGGGATAGCCAAAAATAAATCCATATTAAAAAAGAATAAATTCGCATGGTTCTGGTTGCACATACGAGCAATGAACGCTCGTGTAAGTAACCAGAACCATGCGAATTTTAAGGAGAAAAGAATTGCATAGTATTTTTTAGGCTGTTCTTAAATTTTTATAATGGTTATTCTTCAAAAAAGAGTTCATCAAAACTTGCCCCTAAAAACTGCATAATCTTCTCTCTGGTTTCACCACGTGGAAAACTTTTAGTCCGTTCCATTTGGTGGACAGTTGATATACTTTTTCCAATAGCTTCTGCCAACTCTCTCATTGTTATCCCACGGTTTTCTCTATACTCTTTAATCCGGTTCTTGAATTTTATAGTTCTTTTTGCCATATAATCAGTCCTTATATATATAATAAGTAAAATTTAAAAATACAGTTATGTTAGACACTGGTATATACTGCGTAAATACCGTTAAAGGTAAAATCAGTAATATTCAGCAATTCATATTATATCATAGGGGTGACGCATTTAACATATTATGGTTAAATTTATTTTTTTATTTTTTAAATATATAATAAATATTAAAAAGGTAAGTATAAAAAGTTAACATAGATATACTATTTTAACATAAATATATACTTTCCAGAGTAGAAAATCTAAGTAATATTAAAAAAAACAATAAAATTTTTAATGATATTAGAAATTTTTTTAAATTATAGGTTTCTGTAATCTTATTGTAACTTTTTTATAGAATTCTTTTTTTAGTTTAATTTTAGTAGTAAAGTGTTTATATTTTAATTTATAAATTATGTAAACTAAGTTTTCTATATATAATTTCTACAAAAGTAAAGTATAGAAAAACAATACCATTTAAATTGATTTAAATATGTTTTAAATTGATTTTTTATATTTGTGTATCTTTTATATTGTATTAATGTTAGAAGGTTTTAAAAGGTTATTTTGTTAATTTAAGAACTATATACTTTTTTATAGAAATTTTGATAGATATTATACATATACAAATTCAACAAGTATTAGATTATTTGTTTATAAGCATGTTTTATTATTAACTCTTAATAACTAAGAATTGCTAATTTTACCATATATTTCTTATTATCAGTTTACTGTTGTTGTATAAGTTTTTAGGTTTTAAAGTTTTCCGCTCCGCGTATCCTGCTAAAACACTATATTAGTCAACTTTTCGGGAGACAAATTAGGTGATTAAAGAGACAAATTAGGTGATTCGGGAGACAAATTAGGTGATTAAAGAGACAAATTAGGTGATTCGAGAGACAAATTAGGTGAATTTCAAATCTATTCTCTCTCTAAGGCTGTGGGGTTTCGAGAGACAAATTAGGTGATTTCGGGAGACAAATTAGGTGAAGTGAAATTATGGGAAAATAATAGACATCTGAAATTAATTTTTTCAGATGTCTATTATTTTTACAACTAATTATGTTTTAAAATTATCATACAGGGATTCAAAATAATCATCATCATATACCCTTTGGTCAAAATTGGTACTCTGAATAGGTTTGTTTTCAATAGAATTAGAAGCACTAAGATCATATTCATTTTTGCATACTGCATAGAAATACCGTGCAACATCTTTCATATTGCATACTTGCAAATAATTATCAAATAGGTCAACATATTTCATAACAGTATCATAGCCTTTTAATTCTATCAGTTCCTTGACTCGGTCAAAATGCAGAGTCTCCCCTGTTTTTTGCAAAAATAATTCTACAATCTCTTCTGCTTCTTGGCTAACAGCTTTTGAAGTTGGTTGGATATCAAAAATAAGATCTGTAACTTTTCTACTTGTCTTTGTTGTAGAGTAACTGATCCTGATATCTGTGTTATCAGATATCTCATGTACAGATGTTTTTAGTACCCTTTTTTCAAAGTCACTGAATTTCTTGTATTGGTCATCCCTTATCCCCAACATATTACGAAGTTGGTCAATTGTTATAGATCTTGTTTTTAATGATTCATACTGTTTTGTAAGTTCATATATCCTTATTGAATAGATTGAGTTTAAAAACCTTATAAAATTTAATTTGTATTTTGTAAACTCCCTGTTCAAATCTAATAAATCAGATTCTAATTCTTTATTAAAACGAACTTCTAACGTACCACAAGAGTATTTTACATATTGGAACCAAGGAATTCCTATATAGCCATCTTTCCTGTAAATCATTATGACTTTGTGTACAAGGGTTTTACCCATCTTATCCATATAGTTATACAAGGACATACCTTTTACTTGGATCAATTCTTTGAACTCAGTTACAGTAATTTTTTGTTTCTGGAATTCTGTATCATCTTTCTTTATTTTAGAAATAAAATAAAGTATAGTTTTGTATTCATTAAGGTTTAGACTAAAGAATCCCTCAACAAGGCTATTTGACTTTACAATAAGTTTATCATCCATATTTAGGCTCCTTAAAACTTGTCCTTTATCATTTTTGTAAATTATATCAAAAGTTCATTAAAAAGACTACTTCAGTGAAATTAAAGTTGTAGTTGTTTTATTAAACTGATTCAAACCAATTGGAATTCCAATAAAAATATCATCAACTTTATTTTAAACTCAATTCAACTTATTTTTAACCTATTAAACTTTATGTTGAAAAGGTTGAACAACTTATTAAACCTTATTAAACTATTTGTTGAATGAGGTTTAATCAAGTTGAATCCTTTTTAAACAGTTTTGTAAATATTGATTTTTTGCCAGCTTCAAGTGTTTTGATTTGATCTTTATTTTCTTTCAAAAGCACCTGCATATTTTTTAATAATTCAGATTGAGTAGAAATTGTATCATTTAAATTATTTATCTGGTTATCTTTGGAATTTAATTGATCACGCAAATCATTTATGTGATCTTGGTAAGAACTGAGTAGTAAATCTAAATTAACATTATTTTCAACATCATTTAACTTGGAGTCAATTTGATTATCCTTTTGGTCAACTTCATTCAACTCATCATTCAACTCGTTTTCATTTAGGTTTATTTTTGATTTCAATATATCAAGTCCTCTATAGTCAAGGTGTAATACATTATTTACAGTAGTCCAAAAAGGCTTTAACATAGGGTCGGTTTTCTTTTTTTTATAAATTGCTTGCTTTGATATATCAAACATCTCACTTAATTCATTTACAGAATATAGCTTAGAATTCATAATTCACCCCCTCTATTCAACTTAAATTTACATTTATTAAACTAGTTTTAACTTTAATTCAACTTTGATTTAATTAGTTTAAAATATTTTAAATATTTTTTCAACCAGTTGAAATTATCAGTTTAAAAATCTATAAGATTTCTATATAGATTTCTACGTAGATAATTTTAAACTATAATGTCTAAAAAAATCTATAATTATTATTTAAGGAATATATTTCTAAAAATGTATGGATAAAAATGCTTTTTTCTATATAGATTTCTACGTAGATTTCTACATAGAAAAATTTATAGCTTTTTTCATACATTTTGTTTATTATAATATATATTGATTATATATTTTTCTTTATGGAGGTTAAACATGATTTTTGAAAATGTAAAAAAATTTATTCCAATTGGTGGCGACAATGTAATGGGAATTGATACAGGCAATGGCCAGACGAAAGTTATCGATCCTAAGGGATTTGTTGATATATATGAATCAAAAGGGGTAGAAATAAATGAAAAAAGTTCAAAGGATACACCAGATGATATTATATTAAAGTCGCATATGAAACTTGAACACTATGTAACAATTTACAAAGCAGTAAGTAGAACAGAAACAGGATACAAGTATGAAAAATTGGGTAAATTCAAATTTGGCAGAGCTGCAAAAGCAGATCCTAATTTTTCTGACAGGTATATAGGACAGGAAAAATTTAAAGATAAACTGTTAATTTTTCAAGCCCTTACAATAGCAGCAGATAAATGTAGGGACATAAGGGAACCTATAGTAATTAGAAATATGCTGCCCGATACACAAATTCATAAAAAAGAAATTTATAAAAAAATATTCACAGGCAGGTATAAATTTATATTCCACCACCAGGACAATAAAGAAATCCATCTGACAATTGCAGATTGCCAAACAGTTAGGGAAGGGGAGCATTCTTTTTATTCAGAACTTAAAAATATCCTTCCAATTGAGAGTAATAAATCAGAGTTTGAAAGAAAAATTATTGCAATGCTAGATGGTGGCTCAGGAACATATGAAATTCCATATGTAATTTTAGAAAAGGATACTGCAAAAGGATATTACTACACTAGCCTTAATATAGGTTCAAGGAATTTTGGGATGGCAAACCTTACCCAATTACTGAGCAAAGATTTAGAAAAAAGAAATATTTCAGTTCCAAGAAGTGAAATTTCTGATGCAATTATTAACCATGATTGTATCTTGGTTAGCAATGGTAAAGAAGTTAGCTTTTTTAGTGACTTGAAGAAGAGGTCATTGCAAACTTTTAACCAAATACTAAAAACATTTGTTGAAGACCTTCAAGCAAGCAATGTGAAAAATCAGATTGGATTAGTTTTTCTGGCAGGCGGTTTAGGTTACACAATTGCAAAATCACTTGGTGTCACTAAGGATATGCCAAAGAGATACACAGATACAGTCTCAGGAGTGAAATTGGATATGGAACTTAGGCTAGTTGAGTATCCAATTTATCATAATGTTATATCTTTAAAAGATACTAAAATAAAGGGGTTATAACATGAAAATAAAAAAGGGAAAAAGCTTTGCTATATATGTTTCCAGCAAAGTTAATGATAATGTAGTTGATTTTTTGAATACCCAGAAAAATGTCAGTGAATTTATAATTTCTGTAGTTGAAGAATATATAAATACTATCGAACCTGATAATGTTAGGTCATTATCAAGGCGGGTTGCTGTATTGGAAGAAATTGTACTTGGCAATAGCGATACAAAAACACCTGTAAAAGTTGTTAGCCATGTGGACAGTAAAAAACAGTATGAAGAGGAAGTTATTAAAGAAGCAGATGATATTGAATTACTTTTTAAGCAACTAAATGAATAGAAATAAAAAACCAACAACTATTTGGCTATAAAACAAAATTGCCGGTTGCACTACTTGTTCAATATAGTTTAAGTGCCCAAATATAAACCATACATCATAACATCAATTTAAATTAATTAAAATTACATATCGAAAAAATAATCGATATAAACATTATTATACAATATTAGTGCTATTTATGTCAGTATAGTATTTATTTTAGTAATATAATGTATTTAACATTGGTCTATATATTTGCTAGGATATTGACATATCTAGTATTTAATAAATCTTCGAGGATACCTAGTACATACTATAACCAAGTACTTTTGTGCTAAAAATAGACTAAAATAAATTCATGTTTTAGTTTATCTTAAATGCTGGATGGATTTTTATTTATGTAATTCTCGACAATTTATATATACCCTTTTGCAAACATTTAAAACCAAAAAAGGTATGGAAAATATTTTTCACGCTATTTGTGTCTATAAAACCCAATAAAAACAGATTCTATAATTCAAAAGAAAAAAAGTTATATGATTTTAAATGTTAATTTAAGCAATTCATGACGTAAATTTACCAAACTTGCAACCTGCATATCTTCTTTAACAGAATCATTTTCAACCTCTTTAGTATAGATAAACATGGAATTCAAAAGGGATGTTATGTTTCCTCAATCCGTTAACAAAAAGCATTGAATTTTCAACAGGGTATTTATTTTTTAGGCTATCCTAAATATATTAATTTAGACTTGATTTATTTGAATAATAAAAAAGAATCCAAATTTTATTTACTTGGATTCTAGATTTTAATGACTCATAGGGGAATCGAACCCCTGTTTCCGCCGTGAGAGGGCGGTGTCTTAACCGCTTGACCAATGAGCCCAATCAAACTACTTTGGTATTATCACATTAATTGGTTTTAATGTCAAGAACATAATTTAATTAAAGCTTAATAATTCGATTTTTTAAGAAATTTGCCAAAATATTTGATAGAAACGGGATTATTTAGAAATTAGTTTTTATTGGGCAATAAAATGGTAATTGATTTTGCAAAAACAAAAAGGATGAATATTTATTCATCCTCATATTCCCATAGATAGCTTTTTGGGATTTCAGCCGACTTTACTTTCTTTGCAGTATCTTCTTCAATAGTTTTTGAAAATTCATTAAATAGGTCATCCATATCACCGCTTATGTTTTCTTTATGTTCAGATTCCATGATGTTTTGGACCATTTTTAATTTGTCTTCATGTCTACTTTTTATCTCTGACTTCTCAAGCACTGTATTTCCAATAGTTTCTTCAATTGTATTGCTTGTGATATTTGTATCCAGCGCATTTTTTACCTCTGATTTAATTGCATTTCTTATGAATTCCTTTAAGTCATTGTCTAATGATAGTTTACTGATTTCTTTGCTTTCTAAGGAACGCCTCAAAGATTCGTCTTTGATCAAATGCTTAGGCATATCTGCTCTATCACTGTAGAAATCGTCAAATTCAATATAATCTCTGCTTTTCCTTAGAACATAACCTTCCAATATTTTGAAAACTGTCTTTGAAAGGTTCGCTTGTGTCCTCATAAAATGTAAAACCTCTCTTTCTACATCTTGAGGAATATAAATTGTAACATTGTCACCAGCTTTTAGCTCATTTTTTCTTCTTCTACCCATTTTTTACTCTCCAAAAAATTATTATATATACGGTTTTATTATACCATATTTCTCATAATTTATAATATATTTTAATTGTATTTATAATATACTTGTTTTTTTAGTTTTTCCTAAAACTGAGCAAAAATAAGATTAGATGTTAGATATTGATTAATTATTAAGATAAAAAAGCTCTTATTTTATCTTACATGCAATATGTTATAAAGTACCATATAAACAAATATTAACAGATAATAAGGAATTTATCAAAATATATTATATAATTTAACATAAATTTAATATAACAACTATAATTAATTATAAGATAATCAAAAACAGTATTTTATTTTTTATTGTCCTAACTACCAAATTTTATCTCTTATTTATAAATTTTTCAACTGCTAATTTATATTTCTCAAATCAAATTTTAATAGGAATTGCCAAAATACTAAGGTATGCCAAAATAAAACACCAATTGTTATTATAAAATAATTTTAACCAATTATATATAGATAACTTCAATTTGATATGAAATACTTCAATTTAATATAAATTAATTCATATTTTTAAAATCTTTACTTTTTTTATTTTTTATGATATTAATTATTTATAATACATCAATTTTCCAATAACTTCATGATATATCAATTTATTTGTGGGGGTGATGCATTTGCATGAGAGTTTGGTTGACAAAATAATAGAGGATTCCAAAAGAAGAAAAAAGCTTATAAAGAGAAGTTACACTTTAAAAGAATCTACAGTAAAAAAATTACAAGAACTAA
>Ga0224525_1000466_pt1 | contig 18602 bp, 17 predicted proteins | sample CFST100metaG_FD_179874 | JGI IMG/M metagenome (GOLD analysis project Ga0224525, IMG submission 179874) | Peat soil microbial communities from Stordalen Mire, Sweden - C.F.S.T100 | ecosystem: Environmental > Terrestrial > Soil > Wetlands > Peat | place: Sweden: Norrbotten County, Stordalen Mire...
TCTGGCGGCGCTCTCCGCCACGCAATTTGTACGCGGCAACCCGGAGGCCGAGGACCCCATCGAACGCGTCTCCAGCCGCCCTGACTATTTGGTGCTCGGCTACCCGTGGATCGGCGCCATTTCTTCGGATACTTCGCACCTGAGCTACTGCAAGATATTCAATGTGATGGACCGCTGCGAAGCTCTTCGGACGGCGTACTCGCCGGATTTGTTTGTGACCAGGGAAACGCCGCCGGCCTTCTGGTATCACACCTTCAGCGACCAGACGGTTCCGGTCGAGCAGGGGTTGCGCTTTTATGAGGCTCTGGTCAAAGCGGGCGTGCCGGCCGAGGCGCACATCTTCGCCGCGGGACCCCATGGCACCGGCCTGGGCAAGGGCGACGCCGCTCTGGACCAGTGGCCGGAACTGCTGGAAACCTGGTTGCGCGCCCAGGGACTGCTCACGCCAAAAACGCTCGCCAAGCACTAGGGCGTTTCTCCTGTAAGTGTGGAGTCTTTGAAGTCGTGCAAGGTGGCTTTTTCTTGAGAAAAAAGCCACTTAGAGCATTTTCACAGTTAGTGTGATGTCATGGGTGCCCCACCCTCGCCACGTTTTTGTTCTTGTGGCTAGGGTGGGATAGCACGATCCCTGCATTACAGAAACTGTGAAAATGCTCTAGTATTCGTGTTTTTCCTCTATAGCAACAGGAGAAATGCTCTAGGAATCCGGCAACTCAATACTGTCAGGGTGCCCCATCCATTTCCGCGCTTTTTGCGGAAATGGATGGGAAGGGATGTCACTGTTTTCTTGCCGGATCACGAGTGATTTGAGATGCAGAAGAAGGCCGGCATCCGGCGAAAAAACATCTTGAAAATGCAAGAAGCGGACAGCCAGCCCCAGGAGTGGAAGGAATTCCCGAAGCCGGCCGGCCGCTGGACCCTGAACCGGGTCTAGGTGATAAAGTCAGTCTAGGCGCGTTTGCGGAGAATACAAGTTCCAAATTGCACAATAATTCCCAAATCGTGATTGCAGTCACAGTAATCTACCCCTATTGCTCTGTTAACTTTGTTGTGGGGGATCGCCCCTGATACAACAGAAGTATTCCACCCGCGCCGGAAGATTCTACTAGCCGCTTGGACAACCTGAACGAACCGGACCAGAATGCAAGAAATCATTCAACAACTCGGGACGCTTTTCGTCGGCTCTGTGCCCACGATGCTGCTCTTCATCGTGCTGGTCTTGGCCTATCAATTTCTGATGCAGAAGCCGCTGACGGCTACGCTCAAAGAGCGGCGCGCCCGCACCGAAGGCGCCGTCGAAGATGCGCACAAGGCCATTGCCGAGGCCGAGGCGCGGGCGGAGGAATACGCCGCCAAGCTGCGTCAGGCGCGCGCGGAAATCTTCAAGGTGCGCGAACAGCGCGTGCAGCAGTGGAATGCCGAGCGCGACGCGGCTGTGGATGTGGCCCGCAAGGCAGCCGGACTCAAGCTCAGCCAGGCCAAGGCGGAAGTGGAAGCCGAGGCCGCCGAGGCCCGGACGGTTCTTCAGGCCTCCGCCGGGGATCTGGCCCGCATGGTGGAGCGCGCCGTGCTTCCCGCTGCCGCCGGGGGTGAGCGTTGAGAGATTTTATGTCGCAAACGCGTTGTTCTCATCGAGCTTTTTATGCTTTATTGCTGCTGGCGCTGGCTGCCGGGTTGGCGGTTGCGCCCCTGCGGAGTTTGGCCCAGGAAGCGTCATCCGGCACGGCCGCGCAGACGCCCGCCACTCAGTCTGAGGCCAAGACCAAGGCTGCTCCAACCCAGGAAGAGCAAAACAACGTCTTCCGGTTGGAAGGTCCAGTCGTTAAATGGACGGCCAAGACCTTCAGCCTTTCGCCGGAAGCGGCGGCCAAAACCTTTGAAATCATCAATTTTCTGATCATTGTGCTGGGGATTGGCATTCCTCTTTGCCGCTGGCTTCCTCGCTTCCTCCGCACTCGCTCTGAAAAGCTGCGCGCCGATCTTGAATCCGCCCGCAAGGCGACAGCGGATGCCAACGCCCGGTTGAGCGCCATTGACGCCAAGCTCTCCGGGCTGGATGGCGAAATCGACCAGATTCGCGCCCAGGTGGAAGCCGACAGTCGCCAGGATGAGACGCGCATCAAGTCCACGATTCAGGAGGAGAGCGCGCGCGTTACGGCCGCAGCCGAGCAGGAGATTGCTCTCTCCGCCACGCAGGAGCGGCGCGCGCTGCGTAATTTTGCCGCCGATCTGGCCATTGGCCAGGCCACCAAGGAAATGGTCCTTACGCCGGAAGCTGATCAGGCGCTGATCGCCGAATTTCTCAGCAGTGCGGCGGGCAATGGAGCGCAAAAGGGAGGGCGGAACTAGATGGCGATATTTGCTGCACGCTACGCCCGCGCCTTTGCCGACGTGGCTGCCGCTGAAAAGCTGGACACGGCGGCGCTGGAGCGGCAAATCAACGATTTTCAGGTGACATGGGATGGGAGCGCGGAGTTGCGCGCGCTGTTTGCCAATCCTGCCGTGCCTGTCGAGCAGAAGGTGGATGTTCTGGACAAACTGAACGTCACGCTGAAGCTTCACAAGACAGTGCGCAATCTGCTGGCCGTGCTCATCAAGAACGACCGTATTGGCGATGTGGGCGAGGTCTTTCAGGCTTGGCGCGTGCAGATGCAGGAACGCGAAGGCATCCGCCAGGTGGAGATTGTGACCGCCCGTGAGCTGAGCGAACAAGCCCGGGGCGGACTCGAGGCGGGCGTGGAAAAGCTGGCCGGCGGTAAGATACAGGCTAATTTCAAGCTGGACAAATCCATTCTCGGTGGAACCGTGGTGCGCATCGGCTCGACGGTTTATGACGGCTCGGTTCGCGGACGACTGGAGCGGTTGAAGGGCCAGCTAACAGCGAACAGTTGACGGGCTTCATGGCTTTTGCGCTGGTTTTATGAGTTTGGCGGTCAGGGCAGCGGTTGGAACAGGCTCTGCTGATCGCGGTAAACAGAAAACTGTTAGCTGTCAGCTGTAAGCTGCCGGCTGTAAAAGGACAGAAATGGCTCAGATCAAGGCAGACGAGATTACGCAGATCCTTCGCGAACAGATCGCGAACTACGACTCGAAGGTTCAGGTCGATGAAGTCGGAACGATCACAACATTAGGCGATGGCATCGCCAACCTTCATGGGCTGGACAAGGTGATGGCCGGCGAGCTACTCAGCTTTCCGCATGGCATCGCCGGACTGGCCATGAGCCTCGAGGAAGATTCCGTGGGCTGCGTCGTCTTGGGCGACTACACCCAGTTGAGTGAGGGGGACGAGGTCAAGCGCACGGGCACCATTCTCAGCGTGCCGGTGGGCGAGGGCATGGTTGGCCGCGTCGTGAACGCGCTCGGACAGCCCATTGACGACAAGGGCCCCATTGCTTCGACCGAGTCGCTGCCCATTGAGCGGCTGGCCCCTGGCATCATTGACCGCCAGCCGGTTCGCGAACCCATGGCGACGGGACTCAAGGCCATTGACGCCATGATTCCCATCGGCCGCGGCCAGCGCGAACTGATCATTGGCGACCGCCAGACGGGCAAGACCGCCGTGCTGCTGGACACGATCATCAACAACGCCAAGAGTGGCCTGATCTGCATCTATTGCGCCATCGGACAGAAGCGCTCGTCGATTGCCCAGGTGGTACAGACGCTGACCGAAGCCGGCGCCATGGAACACACCATCATCGTGGCCGCTTCGGCATCCGAGCCTGCCCCGATGCTTTATATCGCCCCCTATGCGGCGACCGCCATGGGCGAGTTCTTCCGCGACTCCGGCCGTCACGCGCTGGTCATGTACGACGATCTTTCCAAGCACGCCGTGGCGTACCGCGAAATTTCGCTTCTGCTGCGCCGTCCACCAGGCCGCGAAGCGTATCCGGGCGATGTCTTCTATCTTCACTCGCGTCTGTTGGAGCGTTCGTCCAAGATGAGTGATGCGAAGGGTGGCGGTTCGCTGACCGCGCTGCCGGTTATTGAAACCCAGGCGGGCGATCTCTCGGCTTACATCCCGACCAACGTCATCTCCATCACCGACGGTCAGATCTTTTTGGAAACCGATCTGTTTAACGCTGGCATCCGTCCGGCCGTGAACGTGGGCGCTTCGGTTTCGCGCGTTGGCTTCTCGGCGGCCATCAAGGCAGTCAAGCAGGTGGGTGCCACACTAAAGCTCGATCTGGCGCAGTACCGCGAACTGGCGGCCTTCTCGCAGTTCGGCTCTGATCTTGATCCGCTGACCTTGAAGCAATTGAACCGCGGCATCCGCCTGACTGAATTGTTGAAGCAGCCGCAGTTCCATCCGCTTACTTGGCAGCAGCAGGCCGTGATTCTGTTTGCCGGTACGCAAGGATACTTGGACGAGTTTCAGGTTACCGACATCAGCGCCTACGAGACCGGCCTCTACAAGTATCTCGACGGCGCGCAGACTGCGCTGATTGCCGATCTGACCCAGAAGAAGGCCTTCGACGATGATCTGCGTTCGCGCCTGCACGCGGCGCTCAAGGAATACACGGCGAACTTCAAGACGGAGCTTGAGGCGGCGGCAAAGGCGTAAAAGCGAGTGGTCAGTTTGGCCGCTGCGCTTGCTTGAAGTTCGATTTTGAGACTTACAAGATATTGGCTGTGTTGGGTAAGTAGCCAATACCTTTCAACAAAGAGGTTTTGATCAGGAAGACCAGGAACTGCTCACCGTTCGCTGTTCACTGATCACTGGAAAGCATATGGCAAACGTACTCGATCTACGGCGGCGCATCCGCAGCGTGAAAAACACGCGGCAGATCACCAAGGCCATGAAAATGGTCTCGGCGGCCAAGCTCAGGCGCGCGCAGGAGCGGGCCCTGTCGGCCCGGCCCTACGCCAAGATGATCACCAGCGTGCTTGAGTCACTTACCCGCCGGGTTGATCTTTTCGATGAGGCCACCGGCAACCTGCGCCATCCGCTCTTTATCACGCGCCCGGAAAAGCGTGTGCTGTTGATTGTCATCAGCGGAGACAAGGGATTTGCCGGCGCTTTCAACTCCAACATTTTCAAGACCGCATTCCAATTTATTGACGGCAACAAGGATCGTGAGATCGACATCGAGGCCGTGGGCCGCAAGGGCCGCGACCTGATGCGCCGCCATTACCCTGAGGCTATTTACACCGAGCAGACGGACGAAAGCGGCAATGTAACAAAGATCCGTGCGCGCAAGGCTCCGGTCGAAGTTACCGGCGATCATCCGGGAATGCTGCTGAAGCTTGAAGTCAGTCGCGTCTCCGAATTGGCGCAAAGCATCATCAACCGCTACGTGCAGGAGGAGATTGACGCCGCCTACATCGTCTACAACGAGTTCAAGTCGGTGATTTCCCAGCGGCTGGTGGTTGAAAAGCTGCTGCCGCTGCTGAAAATCGGCATTCCGCAGATTTCCGGCGCAACAGAGCAGACTGAAGCCGAACGCGAGCGCGCTGCCGAAGCGGCTCTTTCGGCGGGCATCGCCATCGAGGCCGTTGATACGGCTGAGGCCGACGAGGAGTCGCGTAAATTCGGCACCTCGCAGGTGGACTACATCTATGAACAGCCCAGCGAGGAGCTTTTCGCCGGGTTGATTCCGCAATATGTTACTTCCATGCTGTACCACGCCATGACGGAGTCGGTGGCCGCGGAACAAGCGGCCCGGATGACGGCCATGGATTCGGCGAGCAACAACGCTTCGGACATGATTGACTCTTATACGCTCCAGATGAATCGTGTGCGGCAGGCGGCCATCACCAACGAAATCATTGAAATTGTCAGCGGCGCGGCCGCTGTCTAATACTTCAGAAGGCAGACAATGGCAGAAAACATCGGCAAGGTCATCAAGATTTCCGGTCCCGCGGTGGATGTGCAGTTTGAAGAAGCAACGATGCCGCCCATCTATCAGGCGTTGCGCGTCACCAGCGAGGGCTTTGACGTGCCCACGCCCGTCAGCGTGATTCTCGAGGTACAGCAGCAGTTGGGCGAGGGCCGCGTCCGCACCGTGGCCATGGAAGCCACCGACGGCATGGTCCGCGGCATGAAGGCCATCGACCTCGGCGGTCCCATCAGCATGCCTGTGGGCAAGCAAACATTGGGTCGCATCATCAACGTGATCGGCGATCCGGTGGACAACTTGGGACCGGTGGGAGAGAAGACGCGCATGCCGATTCATCGCCCTGCCCCGCTGTTTGACGAGCAGTCCACCCACGAGGAGATGTTCGAGACCGGCATCAAGGTCATCGATCTGATCCAGCCCTTTTTGAAGGGTGGCAAGATCGGCCTCTTCGGTGGCGCTGGTGTGGGCAAGACCGTTGTCATTCAGGAATTGATCCACAATGTCGCGCAAGAGCATGGCGGCTATTCGGTTTTCGCCGGTGTCGGCGAACGTACCCGCGAGGGGAACGATCTCTGGCGCGAGATGACCGAGTCAGGCGTGATCAAGCCGGGTGACTACAAGGATTCCAAGTGCGCTCTAGTGTACGGCCAGATGACCGAGCCACCAGGAGCCCGTCTGCGCGTGGCCCTGAGCGCTCTGACTGTTGCCGAGTACTTCCGCGACGTCGAGGGTTCGGACACGCTGCTCTTCATTGACAACATCTTCCGCTTTACGCAGGCCGGTTCCGAGGTTTCGACCCTGTTGGGCCGCATGCCTTCGGCTGTGGGCTACCAGCCCAACCTGGCTACTGAAATGGGCGAGTTGCAGGAGCGCATTACCTCGACCAGCAAGGGTTCAGTCACATCCGTGCAGGCCGTCTACGTGCCCGCCGACGATTTGACCGATCCGGCTCCGGCGACCACCTTTGCCCACCTGGACGCGACCACGGTTCTGAGCCGCCCGCTCTCCGAGCTTGGCATTTACCCGGCTGTTGACCCACTGGCTTCGACCTCGCGTATTTTGAGCGCGCGCATCGTTGGCCAGGAGCACTACGATGTGGCCCAGGGCGTCAAGAAAATTTTGCAGCGCTACAAGGACTTGCAGGACATTATCGCCATTCTGGGCATTGATGAGCTCAGCGAGGACGACAAGATGACCGTGAATCGCGCCCGCAAGATTCAAAAGTTCCTTTCGCAGCCGTGCCACGTGGCCGAGCAATTTACCGGCATTCCTGGACGCTATGTGAAGGTTGCCGACACGGTGCGCAGTTTCAAGGAAATTCTTGCCGGTAAGTACGACGACATCCCCGAGCAGGCCTTCTACATGAAGGGCGCTATCGAGGACGTGCTGGAAGCCGCCGAGAAGATGAAGATAACGGCGTAAGAAGCAGCAGACAGCTACCAACTGACAGCAGACAGTCAATATCTGAACTGTTTGCTGTTGGCTGTTTGCTGTTGGCTGTCCCGAAGGGACATTATGGCAGACGATACAAATCAACTCCGCGTCCGGCTGGTTACGCCCGAGCGCACCTTCTTCGATCATGCGGTTTCGGCGGTCGAACTGCCCGCGAAGAACGGGTATATGGAGGTGCTTTACGGCCATGCGCCGCTGATGGCCGAACTTGGCGCCGGCGACGTGACCTTGCACGGTGGTCCCGATGGGCCGGAGAGCGTCTCCCGCTACAACGTCAGTTGGGGTTTTGCGGAAGTGCTGGGAGACCGCGTTACCATTCTGGCTTCTGATGCTCTCAAGCCTGACGAGATCGACGTGCCTCGCGCCCAGCAGCAACTGGAGCGCGGCCACGAGGAATGGAATAAGGCCGGCGACAGCGAAGACGCTTACACTGAAGCAGAACGCGTCATCGCCGAGGCCGAAGCCAAAATCGCCTCCGCGGCGGAAAAGCACTAACAACCAATAGAAGACTGGAAACCAAAGCCCCACATCAGGCAGAATCATTTCTCTCCTGATGTGGGGTTTTCAGCTTTTCAGGTGGTTCCTTCCCTGTGGGACCCTGGAGAGGAAAACGGTTCTTGGCTGCATCAACTGCCTCTACACCAGAGCCGCTTGCAAAATTACCTGGAAACAGGCATTACGGGTTCCGCTGCCCCTTCGGCGCTATGGCTTGCTCCGAGGTCGTAGCGGCGTTCTAGAGCATTTCTCCTGATGGTGTAGAGGCATCCCACCCTAGCCGCAAAAACAAAGACGCGGCGAGGGTGGGGCACCCGAACTCTATACCAAAAGGAGAAATGCTTTATACGACCTACCCCCCACCCGTATTTGTGGCATAAAATACTTGTTTTCATTATCTTACGGACAGTATCCCGCTGCAAAATCGTCAAAACAAAGGAGTTGCCTGCAAAATCGCCCAGAATAAGGAGTTAGAGCATTTCTCCTGATGGTGTTGAGGAATCCCACCCTAGCCGCAAAAACAAATACGCGGCGAGGGTGGGGTACCCGAACTCTATACCAAAAGGAGAAATGCTTTATACGACCTACCCCCCACCCGTATTTGTGGCATAAAATACTTGTTTTCATTACCTTACAGACAGTATTCCGCTGTAAAATCGTCAAAACAAAGGAGTTGCCTGCAAAATCGTCCAGGATAAGGAGTTAGAGCTTTTCTCCTGATGGTGTAGAGGAATCCCACCCTAGCCGCAAAAACAAATACGCGGCGCGGGTGGGGCACCCAAACTCTATACCTAAAGGAGAAATGCTTTAAGTATTATTGTGCGATGACGCGGCAAAATGATCTGCAAACAACTGAGCCTGTTGCAAACCCTATTGATCCGGCAAGAAAACAGTGACATCGTTTCCCACCCATTTCCGCAAAAAACGCGGAAATGGATGGGGCACCCTGACAGTATTTAGTTGCCGAATCAATAAAGCAGTTCTCCTGATGGTGTAGAGGAATCCCACCCTAGCCGCAAAAACAAATACGCGGCGAGGGTGGGGCACCCGAACTCTATACCTAAAGGAGAAATGCTTTAACGCCACTCGCACTCCACTTTGAATTTTGCAAGCGGCTCACCAATTCTGAATTTGCTCTAGGATGAAGACATGCCCATGCACGAACGAATCGATCCGGCCTTTGCCTTCACCCGCCCATCCGCCACGAGCCTTGTCGAGGTGGCGCGCAAGTGCCTGATCGTGGCCCTCGATGTGCCCGATGCCGCTTCCGCAACCCGGCTGGTGGACCAACTGGAAGGCTCCTGCCAATGGTTCAAGGTGGGGTTGGAGCTGTTTGTTTCCGCCGGTCCGGCTGTTATTGAGCCGCTGGCGGCCCGCGGCTACTCCGTCTTCCTCGATCTGAAGCTCTATGACATTCCCAACACCGTGGCGGGCGCAGTGCGTTCGGCTGCGTCGCTGGGGGTAAAGATGATGACGCTCCATGCCGCCGGAGGTCCGGCCATGCTGGCCGCGGCAAGGAACGCGCTGGAGGGTGTCGCCAACCCGCCGGAGCTGTTGGCCGTTACCGTGCTCACCAGCATGGATCAGGCGCAGGTGAACGCCGTCGGGCTTGACCGCTCACCCGCCGAACAGGTTGCCGTGCTGGCCCGGATGGGCCTTGAAGCCGGAATTCGCGGCTTTGTCTGTTCACCGCAGGAAGTTGCCGCGCTGCGCACGCTCACCGGACCCGAAGGCGTGCTGGTCGTCCCCGGCATTCGTCCGGCGGGAGCCGCCATCGGCGACCAGAAGCGCATTGCCACTCCTGCCGATGCCCTGCGCCAGGGCGCCAGTTTCCTGGTGGTGGGCCGCCCGATCACGCAAGCGCCCGAACCAGCCAAGGCCGCCGAGGCAATTCTCACGGAGATGGCCGGAGAAATTGCTGCCGTTTAAGGTACGGCAGATGGCCGGGGATGTTCGGATTATTGATCCGGTAAGAAAACAGTGACATCATTTTCCACCCCTTTCCGCAAAAAAAACGCGGAAATGGATGGGGCGCCCTGCGGCGATTGGAAAAACTCTGTAAGCAGCGGATGATGCCCACAAGCCGGGAATCACAGCAGCCCTTGCTTTCCGCTATGCAATCCGCTTGGCAGCGCATACAATTTTTCAAGAAAGAAAATGTCCCAGACGAAAAAACACATTTTCGAGGTTGCGTGCCCGGATTGCGGGGCGATGCTCCAGATCGATGCGGCGACCGGGCTGGTGGTGAGCCACACTCCGGCGCCGCAAAAGCGGATGTTCGAGGATCTGGAGACGGCGGCTCAGGCCATGCGCGAGCGCGACGAGCGCAAGGAGTCGCTCTTCCGCCAGTCGGTCGAGGCGGAGAAGAACAAGGACGATCTGTTTGAGAAGAAGTTTGCAGAGGCGCTGCGCAAGGCCAAGGACGCGCCCGACGGCAAGCCGGTGCGCGAGTTCGACCTGGACTGAAAACAAGCTGCTGCATGGGCCACGATTTTGAGCGATGCTGCATGAACCGTCCCCTAGACCGCTGGAACCGCGGCGTGGGGCAGAAGGAGGCAACATGATTGTTCCGCTTTCCAAGCCAGAGAATGAATCTCCAACTACGCCGCAGGCCGTGAGGTCCGAAGCAGGGAATTGGATCGCATACGCGGCGGGTGGAACCCTTGTGGCCTCCGGGTTGCTGCTGCTTGCCGGTGAGCGCCGCGCGGGGGTGGTGGCCGCGGCCTCGGGCACAGCTCTTGCTCTGCTCGATCAGCAGGACGCGCTGCACACCTGGTGGGATGCGCTGCCCGGCTATATCGACCAGGTGCAGAACGTGCTGGGCAAGGTGCAGGATACGGTCAATGAAGTAGCCGTCAAGCGCGAGCAATTGCACCGGCTTCTGGCGCAGTAGAGCATTTCTCCTGTTCGTGTGGAGTCTCTGAAGTCGTGCAAGGAGGCTTTTTCTTGAGGAAAAAGCCCTTCGGAAGCTGTGGCTCCCCTCTATAGCAACAGGAGAAATGCTCCAGGCCCGGGTTTCAGCTTTTCCGCTCAACCAGGTAGCGGGCAATGGCCTTGAGTCCCTCGGCCCGGCTGCCAAAGGGTTCAATGGCGGCAAAGGCTTCTTCGGTCAGCCGCGCGGCGTCGCGCTGGCTCTGTTCCACGCCATAGACGGCCGGCCATGTGGCCTTTTCCGTGGCCTGATCCTTGCCTGCTGTCTTGCCCAAGTGCGCCGAGTCCACGGTCAAGTCCAGCACGTCATCGACAATCTGAAAAGCCAGTCCGGCCTTGCGGCCAAATAAATCGAGGCGGGCCTCATCTTCCGCCGTAGCCCCGGCATAGACGCCGCCAGCCACGACGGCGACCCGGATCAGCGCACCGGTTTTGGCGCGGTGAATGGCGTTGACCAGCTCCGGCGTGGGCTTCCGGTGCTCGCTTTCGATGTCCAGCACCTGTCCGCCGATCATGCCCTCGACGGTGCCGACGGCGTTGGCGACCAAGCCGATGATGCGCACGGTGGCGGCGGGCGGTGTGTCAAGCCCGGCCAGCACCTCAAAGGCGCGGGTTTGCAGCGCATCGCCGGCCAGAATGGCGATGGCCTCGCCGAAGGCCTTGTGGCAGGTGGGCTTGCCGCGGCGCAGGTCGTCGTTGTCCAGGGCGGGCAGGTCGTCGTGAATCAGCGAGTAGGTGTGCAGCATCTCGAGGGCCGCTCCCAGCCGCTCGATCCCCTTGGGCCGCTCGCCCGCAATCGTTGCGGCGGCCTGATAAGCCAGCAGGGGACGGAGGCGCTTGCCCCCGGCAAAGACGGAATGGCGCATGGCGCCGTGAATCGAGGCAGGAACGGTTGTCACGCTGGGGAGCAGTTCCTCCAGCGCGCGGTCAGTCAGCTCCGCAGCCTCTTGCTTCAGCAATTTCACATCAACAGACATGGCCCCATGATAAATGAGGGCGTCAGATTTTTTGCTGTTTCCGCTCGAAAAACCAGAGCGCGGCCAGCAGCAGCGCGGCCAGGGCGCTCAGCCAGCGTCCGGCAATCACGTCCGGCGTGGCGGTCCAGTTTACGGCCAGATCGACCGTTCCCCGCGGCACGGGTACGACCATCAGGCCGTCTTCGCGCTGGGGTTGCCGGCCAACGGGTCGGCCATTCACCGTGGTCCGCCAGGCAGGATAACTGCGCAGGCGCAGAATCAGGTAGCCGGGATGGCGGACAAAGGCCCTGAGCCGCTTCTGCTCGGGTGAGCCGGATTGCCAACTGAGCGTTGCATCGCAACTGTTCTGCGCGGCCTTCCAGGCGGGAACAATATCCTCCGCATCGAGGCTGGCCGGGAGCGCGCCCAGCACCGTGGCGGGGTCGCTGACCAGGCAGGCGTCTGGCAGGCCGGTGGCCACCATGTAATTGTCGGCGCCAATAGGCTCGTACTCGTCGGTGCCGATAAAGCCATGACCCGCGCGATAGACGCTCAACATGCCCGGCACGGCGTCTTCATCGTCGCATTCCTGAAAGAAATTGCTGCGCGCGAAAGAGGTCATTGCCAGAAAAACCGCAAAGCAGGCGAGTCCAACGGCAACGCGCCGCCACAACCTGCCTGATTCACGGGGCCAGACGGCAGTGGCCAGAAAAACCGCCATGGGCGCTTCCACGGCCAGCAGCCAGCGCCAGGGAAACTGCAAAAAACGCAGATCCGGCAGCAGATTCCATAGCGACCGCGAAAAAGGGAACTGGAGAGAAAGAACAGCGACGGGAATTAGTGCCAGAGGAATCCCCCAGCGCCGCCCTCCCGGCAAACGGCTGCGCAGCCAGCAGGCCAGCACTCCGGCCAGCGCGGCGGCAATCATCACGACGGCAATCGTTGACGCCGTGCGCAACACGGCGTCGTGCAGCGCCAGCGAGGGATCGGCGTGAACGGCAAAGAGCCAATTGTTTTCGAGCGTCTGCCCGGGGTCCTCGGTGACCTGATGAATGTCCACCCACCGCTGCTCCCAGGCAGCGGGAATCAGATAGAACGCCACCAGCCCCATTCCCGCCGCCGCGCCCACTGCCGCGCGCAGAGCGGGCGCCCAGGAGCGCGCCAACACAGCGCTGGCGAGCGCCACGGCGGCCAGCAGATAGCAGGTCATCACGCCGACTGTCGGGTTGGAAAGCCATGCGCCCGCAATGGCCAGCGCCAGAGCCGCCGCCGAGCCATCGAAGGCGCGCTTCAGGCAGCCGCCGGAGGCGTTGCGGTCGCTGAGCGCGAAGAGCAGCACCAACGGAATCCACAACCCGCCAGCCAGCTCCGCGAAGGCCGTCCGCTCATAGGCCGTGAAGAGCGCATAACCGGAAAAGATCGCGACGCATCCAGCCAGCGTGGCCGCGCCCTCGGTAAGCGCCTGTCGCGCCAGCGCCCGCGTCGCGAGGCCCGTTCCGGCCAGCAGTACCCAGGTCAGCGCCACGGGAACCAGCGCCCACGGCAGCAATGCGCCCAGAGCCGCGCCCAGCATCCAGGTCAGCGGCGAATAAAAAACAAAGCGCGCTTCGCCCGCGCCGTAGTTGGCGCTCGGCGTCCAATGCGGGTAGAGGATTCCGTGCCGCCAACTGTTCAGGCAATCGAACCAGGAGACCAGATGGAAGTCAAAGTCGTGGCCGCAGGAGGGGCCGTGCATGAGTTGCGGCCAGAGGGCCACCGCCGCCGCCAACAGAATGACGGCGGGGCCGGTGAGCTGCCGCCAACGTGATCGGGTTGTGTTCTGCGGGTTTTCCATCTTATGCCACAAATCAGGGTGATTCCACGGTCTGGGTGCCCCACCTTCGCCGCAGTTTCATCGCGGCTAAGGTGGGATATATACAAGTACAGCACTTATAGCTTTTTACAGCTTTCGGTCGCTGCTTTGGTCTTCTCTCGCAAGGCAGCGGTCCAAAACGACTCAATCTCAACCATTCCACGTTTCCCTGTCGCATAGTGGCGAAAACTTGACCACTGCCAGTCCTCTGGCTGCTTCACCAGACCACGCCTCACTGGATTGCGATGGATATAGCGCAGCTTCTCAATGTGTTTGTGCTCGGTGAAGACATTGAAATCATAATAGCGGGCCTGCCAGAAGGGGCGCTGAACTGACTTCTTGGCCATGGATAGCTTGAGAGCGTGAATTGCCGTAGAGAGCAGCTTTTCCGAGGGTTCGCTCACCAGCAGATGCACGTGTTCAGGCATTACGACGTAGCCAATGACGCAAAACTGGTAGCGTAGTCGAGTTTGCTCCATGGTCTCTTCAAACAGCGTTCGCGCGGAAGCCAGAGCCAGATGAGCATTGAGACGAAAGCAACTGAAAGTGATGAAATGAAGATCTCCCGTGCACTGATACCGCTTGAGGCCTTGCGTCATGCGGTTGATTGTAGAGCGGATGAAAAGAACTGTAAAAAGCTAAAAGCTGTAAAGAGCTAAAAAGCTGAAGAACTATAAAAAACTGTAGCTGTAAATATCCCACCTTAACCAATTCGCCAAGAACGCGAATTGGCGAAGGTGGGGCACCCAGCATTCAACCTCGCACCCGCTTCATGGCAGCAGCCGCAGCGTGTGGCGCGTTTGCGCGGTGACGGCCGCCGGGGTGAAGGGCAGCGCGAAGGTGGTGCCACCGTACCAATCGTTCCACTGGTCGCGGAAGTAGGGCGAATAGGGGTTGCCGCTCTCGCCCAGCACAATGTTCTCCGTCGAGCCGTCCACATTGCTCCAGTCCATGGTGAAGCGCTGCGAAGGACCAAGGCCGGGACCCACCTGTTTCACCGTGGTGGTGTCGCCGCTCTGCGGCAGCGGGCCGACGCCCGCCACGCGGCCCACCAGCGGCAATAGAAAGGCCAGCGGATGCTTGATGGCGACCGTATGCCAGCTTCCATAACTCCAGCGGGCCAGGTCGCCGGGCGCATGGCCCGCCCTCATCCCCTTGCGGACGGCCTCGGTCAGCAGTTCGTCCCAGTTCTTGTAACCGCGCGGAAGCCACTCCGGGTAGGCGTGCATGACGATCTCTTCCTCGGCAAAATTCTGCTCGCTCCAGCCGTAATCTTCGGTCTTCTCGCCCAGCTTGGGCTTGAGCAGCAGCGGCCAGAGGGCAGCGCGCGTTTCGGTCACAATCGACGCGGCGGCGGAGTCCGTGGTCAATCTGCCGTCCCAGGAACGCATCAGGTCGGCGGCCTGACGCAACTGCTCGTCCGCGCTGGGCGTGTGGTCGATGGCGTAGGCGAAGCGATGGCCCAACTCCTGATCCACCTCGCTGTAGACGTCCGTCTGCACCGCCAGCATGTCGGCTGGCTGAAGCTGGTTGCGGCCTTGCAGCGCCTTGTAGATGCGCTCGATGCGGTAGGGATCGACCCACTCGAGCGTGAGCGGATACGGAAAGCTGGCGGTGGCGACGCGGGAGTTGGCTGTGGCCAGAAAGCCCGAGGGGGGATCGACGGAGCGGGGCAATTCGTCGTAGGGGATGTAGCCCTGCCACTCATGCGCGGCGTCGTGAATGGGCACGCCAGCCAATCCCCCCGGCCGCAGCGGAACCCGCCCGATGGCGTGGTAGGCGATGTGCCCCTGATCGTCGGAATAGACCACATTCTGCGTCGGCCAGCACCACGCGCCCAGCGCCGCTGAAAACTCCTTCCAGTTGGATGCGGTGTTGAGCTGATAGAGCGGCATCCCGTTCAAAGACGGATCGTAGAGCGTCCACTTGAGGGCGATGGGCCGTTTTTCCTTGGGAAAGAGCGGATTCAGCAGCGGTCCGTGGGCGGTCGATTGCACGTCAAGCGTCACGTTCTTCGCGCCCCGCACAACAATGATTTCGCGGTCCATGCTGAGCGGCTTCCACGCGCCATCGGCGGCCTGGTAGTTGCCCTTGCCGTCCAGCTTTTCCCGGTATAAATCCTGCACGTCGGCGTAAAGCGCGGTGAAGCCCCAGGCCACATGCTCGTTGTGCCCGGCGATCACATACGGCAAGCCCGGCAGCGTCACTCCGGCGGCGTGAAAGCCGGGCGCGCGCAGGTCAGCCATGTACCAGATATTCGGCTCGGTCAGCGCCAGGTGCATGTCGTTCGAGAGCAGTGGCTTGCCGCTGGCCGTGTGCGCGCCGGCGACAACCCAGTTATTGGAGCCCAACGCGCAACTGGAGCAGGCGGGCAACCCGAGCAACGCGCGCAGGAGTTGCTGGCTTTCATGGCTGGCGGGAGCCAGGCTGGCCTGGCTGGGCTCATCCTCGTCGTCGTCCTCGTCGTCATTGCTCGGGGCTGGCTCCGCGTATGGCTGGCTCAGGTCCAGCAGAATGCCGGTGGGCGGACGGTCGCGCCAGGAGCCGACAGGATAAAGCTCCGACTCCAGCTTCGCGTTGTGCAGCTGGGCCGCCACGCGCTCGCGGCCCAGCTTGGCGTACCAGTGCGTGTCCAGCCCCTCGGCCAACATGACGCCCACGCTGATCGAGTCCGCACCGCTCCAGGGTTGCGGCCGGTAGTGCAGCAGCTTGAATTCCGGCGGCAGCGCATCGGAGTGCTGCGCGATGAACAGATTGACTCCGCGCGCGTAGGCATCCAGGCGGCCGCGGTCATCCACGGATAGATTCGCGTAGATGCGCCGGGCCGAATTCCGCAATTGCAGCACGCGCTGCGTCCTGTCGTGCCGGAGCAGCGAAGGCCCCAGGATCTCCGCCAGCTCACCGTTGGCGTAGCGCCGCAGGGCGTCCATTTGCCACAGCCGGTCCTGCGCGGTCACGTAGCCCTGAGCCATGAAGAGGTCTTGCTGGGTGGCCGCGTCAATGTGAGGCACGCCGTGCGCGTCGCGCCGTACCGCGACCGGAGCCGAAAGCCCGGCCAGACGCACGTCCCCATCCAGCGCCGGCAGCGCCGCCCGGGCCGCCGCGCGCAGCCACAGCGCGCCCACGGCCGCAAACACCAGCAACAGCGCCAGCACGCCGCCGGCCGACCACAGAAGAATCCGCAGCCAGCGGCGTTTGTGGCTGGCCGCGAGAGGCGCAACGGCAGGTGCGGGCGTTTGATTCGGGGATTCGGTGTCGGCCATCGGTTCTCCACAGAATAGAGCATTCCTCCCGTATGTGTGCAGGTATTGGTGTCATCCGAGGCGGCTTTCTCTGGAGGAAAGGCCGCTTGGCGATCATGCTTCCGAGATACATCCACTGTGGTTTCGCGGTTCGATTTGTACGACAATAGCTTTATGGATTCCGTGCGCATCGATAAATGGCTCTGGGCGGCGCGCTTCTTCAAGACGCGCGCGCTGGCCTCGAAGGCCTGCGACCTGGGCCGCATCCGCTCGAACGGCGTCGAGGCCAAGCCCGCCCGCGAGGTTCACCCGGGCGATCGGCTTGAAGTGAAGAACGAGGGCGGCGAGTTTCAAATCGAGGTGCTGGCGCTTAGCCAGATGCGCGGCCCGGCAGCCGTGGCGCAGTCGCTCTACTGCGAGAGCGAGGCAAGCAAGGCCGCGCGGGCCAAGGTGGCCGAGGAGCGCAAGGCGATGCAACAGTTCGCTCCCTTGCCCGAGCGCCGCCCCACCAAGCGGGACCGCCGGCGCATCATCCAGTTCCGCGGCCGAGGGTAGCAGTTCTATTCTTCCCAGTGCCCGCTGAGCAGCAGGTTCGCGGTTCCGGGCGTTTCAGTGATCGAACTGCTGGCGCTTACATAGTAGTTGTGCATGATTAGCGTGACTCTCGTTCCTCCCGTCACGGCGATATGCACGGGTTGCGACAGCATGTAATGCGGATTGTGCGTGGCGGAACCCGCCCGGTTGGCCGCAAAGCCGGTCATCGATTCATAGTCTCCCGTCACGGTGTCGAGATACCACTCGGCTGCGAAGGGCAGTGCCTGGTCGTAATCGGCCTCGGCGAAGAGATAGTCGATGACAAAGATCCTGTGCGCCGGAATGGTGATGCACAGATAGCCCTTGCTTGCCGGCTGGGGATAGGTGTCGAACTGTTGATACTGTTCGTAAGCGCTGGCGCTGCCCTCCGGCACAAAACAGGATTGCGCCTGATCAGCGGGAATTTGCAGTTGCGGATCGTTGGAAGGCGCGTTGGGAAAGTGGGAGTGGCGCGTGTGATGAAGCTGTCCATAGAGCGGCATCGAGCAGAAAAAAGCGGCGGCAAGTACCGCGCCAAATAGACGAGAGCGCATATTCGATTGACCTGGAAAACGGATTGAGCTGCAAATACATTTATAAGACGCGGCGCGGGGCGCGTTCGCTTGACTTTGGTGAATTAGAGAACCTCTGAATAAGTTGATGTTTTGAAGAGTACGGGCTTTAGCCCGTACATAAACCCGCAAAATCAGCGGAGCTTTACAGGCTGCGGAAAAAGGCTTGTTTTCAAGCTAAGCGCCCGAAAAACATCCCGCAGGGCCTAAAGGCCTCGTTGATTTTAAGCAACTTACGGCACGACTAAAGTCGTGCCCTTTCAAAACATCGGGTTTTTCCGCAACCTGCAAGGCCTGGATTCTAATCGATTTATACGGCACGGCTCAAGTTGTGTCCTGTTACAAAACCTTATCCTTTCAATCCGCTGGCCGCCATGCCGGAGTTAGCTTGATATTCATCTTTCGGAATTGGTGTAGACCGTAATTTTTTTGGTCTCCCACCCATTCCGCAGAAAAACGCGGAATGGATGGGGCACGGAAGCTTATAGCAAAAGCTAAAATTCTTTAGGGATACTCCTACTGCTCCGCAGCCCATGCGTTCATGACCAGGGTGAGCAGCAGCACCCGCTTGAGTCCCAGTTCGCGATCCTTGGCGGAATACCACTCGCCCAGCGTGTGTGCGCCGCCGCCCGCGCCGCCCGCGCCCATGGACAACGCGGGAATGCCCAGCGAGAGCGGGATGTTGGCGTCGG
>Ga0224525_1000471_pt1 | contig 18373 bp, 19 predicted proteins | sample CFST100metaG_FD_179874 | JGI IMG/M metagenome (GOLD analysis project Ga0224525, IMG submission 179874) | Peat soil microbial communities from Stordalen Mire, Sweden - C.F.S.T100 | ecosystem: Environmental > Terrestrial > Soil > Wetlands > Peat | place: Sweden: Norrbotten County, Stordalen Mire...
ATAAATTGATTGATAATTCAACTAATTACTAATAAGCCTTCTAATAACAATATATTGTTGAAAATAAATGAAAAAGAAAGAACCTAAACTTATAGCCAAAAGTCTTCCAAAGTCACCAACCGGAATTCAGGGGTTTGATGAAATAACTGGAGGCGGGTTACCGACCGGCAGACCAACACTCATCTGCGGGGGTGCAGGATGCGGAAAAACACTTTTTGGAATGGAGTTTCTTGTACGTGGTGCAACAATGTTTGACGAACCGGGTGTGTTTATGTCATTCGAAGAAACAAATGAAGAATTAATCAAAAATGTTGCTTCACTCGGTTTTGATCTGGAGAACCTTATTAAAAATAAAAAAATTGTACTTGACCACGTTCATGTTGAGCGAAGTGAAATTGAAGAAACAGGGGAATATGATTTAGAGGGTTTATTCATACGACTTGGCTATGCAATTGATACTATTGGAGCAAAGCGTGTCGTATTAGACACGATTGAATCACTATTTTCCGGATTGCCAAACCAGCTGATCTTACGCGCTGAATTGCGGCGTTTATTTCACTGGTTAAAAGATAAAGGCGTTACTTCAATCATAACAGGCGAGCGCGGAGAAGGAACACTTACCAGGCAGGGTCTGGAAGAATACGTTTCAGATTGTGTTATTATGCTTGACCACCGTGTAACCGCACAGACCTCAACACGTCGTTTACGGGTTGTTAAATATCGTGGTTCAATGCATGGTACTAATGAGTATCCGTTTTTGATTGATGAAAGTGGTTTTTCAGTATTACCTGTAACTTCCTTAGGATTAGACCATATTGTATCAAATAAAAGAATCTCAAGTGGTATAACTTTACTAGATAAAATGCTTGAAGGGAAAGGTTATTACCGAGGTAGCACTGTTCTTGTTTCTGGTACTGCCGGAGTAGGAAAAACAAGTGTTGCAGCTCACTTTGCAGAAGCTGCGTGCAAACGAGGTGAACGTGTTCTTTATTTCTGTTTCGAAGAATCTCCGAATCAGTTTATGCGAAATATGCTTTCTATAGGTATAAATCTGGAGCCGTGGATGCGTAAAGGACTTTTACAGTTCCAGGCAACTCGTCCAACATTTTACGGCCTGGAAATGCATCTGGCTGTAACTCATAAAATTGTAAATATTTTTAAACCCGATATCGTTATTCTGGATCCTATAAATACTTTCGTCGTCGGCGATAAAGAGTTCGAGGTAAAAACGATGTTAATGCGTATTGTTGATTTTCTCAAGTCGAAGCAAATAACAGCTTTGTTTACCAGCCTGACATCGGGTGAAAGCGCATTAGAGAATTCTGATGTTGGAATATCATCATTAATAGATACCTGGTTATTACTTCGTGATATAGAATTGAATGGCGAACGAAACAGAGGAATGTATGTTCTTAAATCGCGGGGAATGGCTAATTCTAACCAAATTCGAGAATTCATTCTGACTGACCACGGTGTGGAATTGCGCGGAGTTTATGTTGGTGCCAGTGGAGTTTTAACAGGCTCAGCACGTATTGCCCAGGAAGCACTTGAAAATGCAGAAGTGTTAACGCGTAAGCAGGATATTGAACGAAAAAAACGTGAGATAGAACGAAAACGTAAGGCATTAGAAGCTCAGATTACAACATTGCATGCCGATTTTGAGTCGGAAGAATCCGAAGCTGTTAAAATGATAGAAACAGAACAAGAGTTTATTAAACGACTGGCGCAAGATAAAATAGAAATGGCAGTAAGCCGGAAATCTGAAATTAAAGATGTTAAAAATAAGAAATTGAAAAATAAATAACAGGAATATCGATGAAACAAAAGAAAGAGAATCCAGATAAAATAAATACAAAAGAAAAATCATCCACAAGGGAAGAAGATAAGTGGATACTTCGTCTATATGTTGCCGGACAAACACCAAAAGCCATCACTGCATTTAAAAATCTTAAAAAGATTTGTGAAGAAAAATTAGAAGGCAGATTCTCTATTGAAATTATTGACCTTCTGGTGAATCCTCAACTAGGTGTCGAGGACCAGATTCTTGCCTTACCAACATTAGTAAGGAAACTGCCAGTGCCAGTCCGGAAAATAATAGGTGATCTCTCAAATACGGAACGCGTTCTTGTTGGATTGGATTTATTGCCCGTAAGCTGATTCATAAATTCAATATTTATCAGACATAATCATGTATAATTATGAAAGAGAAAAAAAAGGTAAAAAGCCTGACTGAAAAGTTGGATCTGGCAAAGTCAGTCTTAAGTAAGGATAAATATATTTTGCGTTTATATATAACCGGTACAACTAGCCGATCAATCTTAGCAATAACAAACCTCAAAAAGATTTGTGATGAATATCTCCATGGCCGATATGAACTTGAAGTGATAGACCTGTATCAAAACCCAAGTTTAGCGAAAGGGGACCAGATAATTGCAGCCCCGACATTGATTAAAAAACTACCGCTTCCATTCCGGCGTATTATTGGTGATATGTCAAACAAAGAAAAAGTGCTTTTAGGATTGGACCTCAGAGAAGTAAAGGAACAGTAATATTCCTGGAAATTTTAACACATTTGATTCATGAATAAGAAATCAATGCTCAAAACAAAAGAACAACTCATTATTGAAAATAGGGAATTACATTCCCGCCTGGTTGAAATTGAAGAAGCGCTTACTGCAATCCGAAACGGAGAAGTGGATGCGATTATGGTTTCCGGCAGGAAGGGAGAACAGGTCTACTCTGTCAGTTCTGCAGAAACACCATATCGTACTTTTATAGAGGAGATGAGCGAAGGAGCTGTTACTCTTACAAAAGAGGGTACAATTCTCTTTTGTAATCAGAGATTTGCTGAAATTGTACAATCTCCATATAAAAGTGTTGTTGGTTCATCCCTAAAACGCTATATCACTCCGAATGATAATTTAAAATTAGATCACTTCCTTGCTCAGATGACTTATGACAAACATGATGTTTTAATAGTATCCCTGACAAACACATCATATCTTAGATTATCCATTCACCTTTTACCTCCTTATCTCCAAGGTGAAAATTACATACTGATAGCAACTGACATATCAGACCTGAAGAAAAAAGAAAATGAACTTAAAGATATAATTGGCGTGTTAGTAACCCACGTAAAAGCATTACGTGAATTGCGTATCGACAATATAAATGATACTTTAGATGCTGAAGGAAGAAAAAATAAATATGAGGCTGCAAATAATAAACTTTATAAAGAAATCACCAAACTTAATCGGTTAGTCGCAGAAATGAAGCAAAAGCTTAAGAAGACAACCAATTGAAAACAACATTTTTAAAATAAATTCACTATACTTCCCTTTGCTTTAATGGTATTTTCCATTCCATTATAATGCTTGTCTGACAGGACTCTCTCCTACCGTCACTTTAACTTATTTTTATCCCACCTGACGAGTAAATTCCAATATTAACGAATGTTTTTGCAACCGGTCAATTTTAAAATCTTCTTACTATTAACAAATACTTGTGCTAACTTGCATCTATTAGACTTTATTGAATAAATTTTAGATCGTTGTTTTTAACGATGATAATAAAAAATAAATTAGACAGGACCTTTGGACCATTTGGTTCTTCTACAGGCTTTTTCCTCATGCTGGGAGGAGTTTTAGCAACCTATTTCTCGATTTTCGGATTGCTACTTGTTATTATCGGAGCTTTCGCTGCGTTTACATCAACAAGTGCTTTAATTGATATCAATAATAAGAAAATCAAATATTCAGATAACCTGTTTGGGTTCCTGTCAATTGGAAAATGGATCGATATCAAACCTGACATGAAAGTAGGATTAAAGAAATCTCACAGAGGATATATGGGATATATCCGGGGAACTCAGCCAATTGGAATTCACTACAACGATATAAGAATTGTTTTATATGATTCTGACAATAAGCAGATTATGCCAATAAAAAAGTTCAATTCCTATGAATCTTCAAAAGCTGAACTTAAGAATTTAAGCTCTCTTCTTGGATTGGATATTATCTGATATAATTAGTCCTGTTAAAATGAATAAATGAATACGCTTGCTAATACAAATATTAACAGGTAACTTTTAATCCATTGATAATAAAATAATAATAAAATGTTCCCTTTTTCAGTAAGATACTCACAGAAGTTCAAAAAGAAGGTTCCGGTTTCCTTAACTGATGAAATTATGACCTACAACAAGGATTTTATTTTGCAGATTAATGGCGAAAATATAGTTATTGAGGGGAACATACTGACTTATAAATCAGGCTTTTTAAAAAACAGATGGATACATGAAATATTGGTACCTGTAGATAGTGGCAGCTTTGACCTGGAATTCCATGAAGGAAGTTGCCTGTTGACTTATGAGTTTTACCTGTACAGGTTATTTCTTGTTCCCATATTAATGGCTGCATTTGTTGGAATATCATCACATAATTATTTATTTGCCATTATATTTTTCCTCGCATTATCATTTCCGATGTGGTTAATAACTTTAATCCGGCATCGGTTAATGCTGGGAGAGGTTATTATGGACATTGAAGTCCTGATTATCGAAAAAAAGGAAAAAGAAAACCCTTTCATACAGGTAGATAATTTAAACTACCGTTTGCCGGGGGCAGTAGACTGGACACCGGAGGATGGAGAGTGGAAACCTGAAGACGGAGGGTGTGGAAACCGGAGGATGGAGACGGGGAACCAGCATAATTATACTTAAGACTCACAGATGAAAAGAGCTTTCAGTGATGGAATGAAATTTGAGAATCTGCGCCCTCAGGATATGCCTCTGGCAGTTGGAGAATATGAAAACTGCTCTTTTATAAGTTGTGACTTTTCAAATACTGATTTATCTGATATAAATTTCCTCGAATGTGAATTCCGGGATTGCAACTTAAGTCTTGCCAGGCTGACCCGAACATCTTTCAGAAAAGCTAAATTTATCAACTGCAAATTATTAGGGCTGCATTTTGATGATTGTAACAATTTAATAATCACTTTTGAATTTGAAGGTTGTACTTTAGATCTCTCATCATTCTACAAGCTAAAACTCAAAAATACAAGATTTAAAAATTCGAAAATAAATGAAGCTGATTTTACAGAAACAGATTTACGTAATTCTTCATTTGATAATTGCGATCTGCAAAAAACAGTATTTGAAAATACAAACCTCGAGGGAGTTGATTTTCGGACTGCTTTTAACTATTCCATCGATCCGGAATCAAATCGCATTAAAAAAGCCAAATTTTCGGTACCCTGGATAACAGGATTACTCGATAAATATGATATCGAGATAGAAAATTAAAAAACAGCCGGGAACTCATATAACTGAGAATAGATAGAATGTTAGAGTATCATCAATTGAATATTAACTTAATTTTAACAAGGCCCTTGCTGAAGAAAATGTTCAATTCTCCATACTGCTTAGTAAAATGAAGAAACTTTACTCTTTTAATTTTATAACAAGAATCCTGTTCCTATTATTAACCCCGACCTTATTTCGTGCATTGAATTTTGCATTTATCTGGCATTCCATTTATTGGGGGGCAATTACCATAGTTGTAATAATCTGGAGCATTGCAATTTTAATTTCGCCATTATTCGGTCGATTAGGTTGCGGCTGGATTTGCTTCATGGGAACAATTCAGGATCTTACAAGCCTTCATTCTATATTCCATATCAAGTGGAATAAACCTCTTATCTGGATAAGAGTATTTAACATTTGTGCTTTTTTTACAACCGCATTCATATTTTTCTTTATACGTCTGGATTCCGGAACCATTAACGGAATAAAGTTTGACCCATGGTTTTTAAATATGGATTTCAATATTCACTATAAGCATATATGGATTTATGATACGCTGGGTGCTGTTTTACTTGGATTATTATTAGAGCGTCGCTGGGCATGTCGCAACTTATGCTTTATGGGTGCATTATGTGCTTCAGGAGCATCAATTTCCAGGTTAATACCGGTAGTTGATACCCAAAAATGCAATCTCTGTGGCAAATGCGAAATAGATTGCTTAGTCAGAATACCGATTAAAGACTATATCATAAACAATCATGGATTAGTAACTAATCCAGAATGTCTGATCTGTGGCAAATGTGTTGAAAGCTGCAAACCCCAGGCTTTGAAAATCAAATTTATATGGAATCAGAAAAAGTATATTAAAAATGTTGTTTAAATCCGTCAGATCAAACAGCTTTGCATTCATAGAACTTATTTAGCTAAGTATGGACGACAAGATAAAAAAATATGCAATATCGGCTCAAAGAGGAGAGATAACAGAACATTATGTCTACATGCGGCTTGCAGCCAGTTGCATGGACAAAAAAAATGCCAGTGTCTTAAAAAATATTGGCGAACAGGAAATGAAGCACTTCCTGTTCTGGAAGTCAAAGACAGGCCAGGACATAAAACCGGACAGATTCAGGCTTTCCCGAACTGTCTTCCTGGCACGCATCCTTGGGATGACCTTTATTCTTAAACAGATGGAGAAAAAAGAGGATATAAGCTCAAAGCAATACTCCGAATTATGCTCTGTCTTTCCTGAGCTGGAAGATTTTTCTAAGGAGGAGAAAGAACATGAGAAATCAATTCTCGAAATGCTTGATGAAGAGAGCCTGCAATTTGTCGGATCTATTGTACTCGGATTAAATGATGCGCTGGTTGAGATGACTGGTTCTCTCGCCGGATTCACCCTGGCCCTGGGTAGTACAAAAGTAATATCTCTTGCCGGTCTGGTTACAGGCATTTCTGCCGCTTTATCGATGGCCGCATCAGATTACCTGTCTTCAAAAGCGAAAGGTGATGCCAGGGCTAAAAAATCTGCTGTTTATACAGGTATTTCTTATATTCTTACGGTTGTCCTTCTGATATTGCCTTTCCTTCTTATGACCAGTAAATATGTTGCGCTGGCAATTACGCTGGCTACCGCTATTTTAATAATCTTTTGCTTTAATTATTATATCTCTGTTGCAAAAGATCTCAGCTTCAGGCAACGTTTCTTCGAGATGACTTTCATCAGCCTTGGAATTGCTGCCTTCTCATTCATTATAGGGTATGTTTTAAAACTTATTCTTGGGGTAAATTTGTAATATTCATATAATTGATCAAGACTATATTAGAATGAAAACAAAACATGAGCAGTTGTTTACTTGTTCAATGAGAAACATTTAGGATTCTGTTAAAATTGCTTAAATTAGGGAAATTTATTTTTACTTTAGAAGCAATGCCGCTTACAACTACAGTTCAATTAATGATCTTAAATCTAAATATAATGAAAAACAGGCTTGTAAAAGTTCCAATTGTAATAGTTGGGGTTTTCCTTCTGAATTCTTGTGCCACAATGTTTTATGGAACAACTCAAAAGGTAAATATTAATTCGAACCCATCAGGGGCTGATTTATATATTAATGGCATAGCGACCAACAGGCAAACACCTTGCGAGGTTACAATAAAAAGAAAGGTTGGAACAACAGAATTTAATAAGAAGAATCAATACAATTATGTACTTAAAAAAAATGGTTATGCAGATTATTTAATTTCAGATAATGCTAAATTTAATTATGTGTCTCTTTTAAATCTGTACTGGGTAGGAATACCTTATATTATTGATATTCCGACTGGTGCAATCTGGAAATATGAAAAAAATAACACTGCAAATCTGGCCCCTTCTAATGCAACCGCTCAGAATACTTCTGTCGAATTTCGGGCAACCGAAAGCGCTCCTCCAAAAGCAAACCCTGCTCCTGCAGTAAATAATAAAACAATAAATAATGTCGGGAAATATTACGCATTGATTATCGGGAATAATGTATACCAGGACCAGAATATTCACACTTTGGATGAACCGATTAAAGATGCTACAAAGCTGTATAACGTCCTTACGACAAAATATACTTTTCTGAGCCAGAATGTAACATTTCTTAAAAATGCTTCTTATGAGCAGATGATACAGGCGTTTGATGACCTAAGCAATAAAATCACAAAGGATGACAATGTTTTAGTGTTTTATGCAGGACATGGCTGGTTTAATGAGACACAAAATCTTGGTTACTGGCTTCCGGTTGACGCTAAAAAAAGCAATACGGCTTACTGGATACCCAATAGTCGTATAAGTGATTATATGAACAGCATAAAATCCAAACATACTCTCTTAATTGCTGATGCTTGTTTCAGCGGAAGTATATTTAAAACAAGGAGCGCATTCAGTGATGCTGAACCTTCAATCAACAAGTTATACGAGATGCCAAGCAAAAAAGCGATGACAAGCGGAACACTTAAAGAGGTGCCTGATAAAAGCATATTCCTTCAATTCTTAGTTCAACGATTAAACGAGAACAAAGAAAAATATCTTTCCTCGGATATGCTGTTTACCAGCTTCAGGCAAGCTGTTCTGAATAATAGTCCTACTGAACCACAATATGGTACAATCCAGAACGCCGGCGACGAAGGCGGAGAATTCATCTTTATTCTTAAATGATTGTCCTCGGTTTTAGATTTAATATCCAGACTGACTAATAACTGATTTAATTAGTATATACTGAGAGGATAATAAATCTTACTCTTGTTAAAACATGTTTAAATATCACTCGCTGAATAACAACCTCGTTGTTGCTGAACTGATTGATGAAAGTTTCGTTATAAAAGATTCTCAGGATGCAATCGATTTATTTACGAGTAGCAATGAAGGATGTAACAGGTTTATTATCTATAAGAAGAACCTTCATGATGATTTCTTTAATCTCGGTTCCGGAATTGCGGGGGATATATTGCAGAAATTTTCGAATTACCGTGTCAGGCTGGCTATAATTGGTGATTTTTCAGGATTCAAAAGCAAAAACCTGAATGATTTCTTCCGTGAGAGCAACAGAATGGGATGTATACTCTTTTTAAACGATATCGAAGAAGCACTTGCCAGGCTGGGAAAATAATTTGTTCGCCAAGGAGAGTAAATATTTTATATTGAACCAGTCTTGAAATCAGAGGTAACAAGTTGTCTTTCTCCGCTAATCTTAATGGTTCCGCACTATCATATCGTTATCAATCAACCTGGAATTGTACGACTGAATCACTGCTTTCATTTTCTCAGTCATTAAATTAACCAGGTCCGGTTCTTTAGAAATAAGGTTTGATTCAAGGTATTTGTCACTCCTGTAATTATAGAGATCCATCGCCTTGTTATCCATCATCTCAAGAATATGATCCCTCATGTACAGATGGTAATTGCTGCCATTTGTATTGAATGCAAAGGATTCATGTGAGTCGTCAAGCAGGTTAGTGCCGAAAGCAATATAATCTTTGTCGTAATTCAGGTAATGAAGAATTGTCGGCATTATATCAATCTGTTGCGCAATTCTTTTTTTCATGCCTTTCAGATCGCTGCCGGGCTTGAAAAAAATTATCGGGATGCAATAGGAGCCGAAGTCATTCTGAAATTCTTTATGAATTGACTCATTTGTATGATCGGCAGTTATGACAAAGAGTGTATTTCTGAACCAGGGCTTATCTGAGATTTCCTTAAAGAATTCCTTTAAGGCAAAATCCGTATATCCTACAACTTCAACTATCGGGGCAGGTCCTTTTTTGAATTTACCTATATATTTTTCAGGAACCTTGAATGGATGATGTGATGATATTGAGAATATTGAAGCGAGAAACGGCTGCCGGAAGCCATTGAGCTTTTGTGCGAAAAAATGGAAAAATGGCTCATCCCAGACTCCCCAGATACCATCAAAATCATTCTTGTCAGGGTATTCATTGAGGCCGAAATAGGAGTCAAATCCTGCCATCCTTGCAAATGAATCAAATCCCATCGATCCGTTTGGGGCTCCATGGAAAAAAGCTGAATAGTATCCTTTTATCTTTAATAAAGAAGCAATCCCGTTAATCTGGTTGTTGGCATAATGTGAAATGATGTATGGAGTCTCAAGGGATGGAACAGATGCAAGTATTGAAGGCATGGCATCTATCGATTTTTTGCCGTCTGCAATTGAAATGTCAAACGTCAGGCTCTCTTTTATCAATGAATCAATGAACGGTGTATACCCTTTGTAAGTTCCACCTTCCAGCTCAGGGCTGAGAGAACCTATGTATTCGCGCGCAAAACTCTCAAGTATAATAATGACGACGTTATCTTTTATGAATGGCTTTGTTGTATCGGGGACAATATGAGGATTATAAATCTCATCGAGCTTCTCCTTTTCAAAAAAGTGATATCTCACCAGCGGTTTCTTGCCCGATGTTCTGAGAATGCTGAACGGTGTATTCAGAACAATAGGAACGTCATGAGGCGATTTTACATATCTGGCTGCATTGCTGATTGTTATAGGACGTGTTGAATGCCTGTATCCTCCCCTGGCTCCACCAATTACAAGGGCAAGAGCAACTGGAATGAAAAGGACATTTATCAGGTAATATGTAATCTTGCTCTTTGGCTCCGGCTTTACCGGCTTAACTTTATTGTAAAGGAAGACCATAAGGAACCATATAAAAAAGCATAGAATTGTTGCCGGCCAGTAGTCTGCCAAGAATTTAAAGAACATTTTCGACAGATGCTCTTCATTTTCGAACGTTTTAAAAACGTCAGCAGTGGCTCTCTTAAATACAAAACGGTAGTAAACAAAATCCATACAATTTGCAGCGATTGCAATGCCGTTGGTAACAAAGAACAGGACTCTTAAAATCTTTTCGTAAATCCTGCTATACCTGAAATCGAACGGAATAACTTCGAGCAGAATAAACGGCATATTGATATATACTGCAGCTGAGATATCGAACAGGAGACCTCCCTTCATCATTATCAGAAACTGTCCCAAAGAGATATCCGGGAACATATTCAGATTGAAGAAATAAAATCCGATACGGCAAAGCGAAAACAGGAATAGAACAAGGAGTATCCTGTAAATCAGTACAATAAGTATATTATTCGTTAGATTCCTTAATTTCATCAGCGACGCTTTGGTTTTAAAATGTATTTCGGAATTTAGGATTTAACTGCTGAAAAAAAGTATCTAAAGATAAAAATTATTTCTCCGTTGCAAACCTAACATCTTTCATCCAGAAAATTACAGGTGCAACTGATGCAGTTCCCATTCCCTCGCCTGTGCCACCATAAGGTCTTCCGCCACGACCACCACCTGACCGGCCACCACCACCGCCACGTCCGCCCATACCTCCGCCCATACCTCTACCCATACCTCCGCCGCCATATCCACCCATACCTCCATCGCCTTCTTCACTCATACCTCTTCCCGGACCTCCGCCCATTCTCGCGGGGTTAATTCCCGGGTAACTTAACCCAAGGACTATCGAACCATTATTCTTTTTCTTTTTATCAGATGCTTCGGGCATTTTTGCCAATGGGAATATGAGTTCGTACCACATATTACCCTCCTTATCAAATTTCATGGAACCCCTGAAAGTATTCATTTCAGCTGCAGAAATAAAAGAATGGTCTGAATCAGCAAGACCAATCAGTTCTATTCCGGCTGCCAGTAGGGTTTGCATGCCTGAACCGCCTGAAAACATCCTTCTGCCCTCCATCCCGCCTGGCGTATTCTGAATTGACTGCATATCAGGTTTTCCCTGATTTCCTGTTCGTGCAGGATATCTAAGACCAGTTTTTTTACCTTTTTTACCATCAGTATTTATCCATACAGTCAGCCCGGATTTAATTACCTGCCTCTGTACATCCTTGTCAAATATCCTGAGATCAATGTAAAGGTTATCCCTGTCGTTGGATAAATAATAATAGAACTTGCCTTTCTCAGTATATTTAAGATCAGAAGACTGAAATGTAATATTATCATGCCCCTTATCGTGCCAGTTCAGGTAGAATGATTTTTCCTTCTGGGCAAAGATGCAAGTGCTTACGGTTAATGATAAAATAGTAACGAGCGTCCTCATAATAATATAGTTTTGGTGACAAGATATAAGACAATTTAGTATCTCATATTATTCCATTCAGGTTATTATATATTGTTAAAATTGATCGATTATAAAAAAAATGCCAGGTCCCAACCTGGAACCCGGCATTGATCAGGTTTAATTATAGGTTTATTTCTTTTGCATGTCCTGCATCAGTTCTTTCAGATCGCTATCCATTCTGTATACTCTCCTCCTTGCCCCAATGCCAACAATCATGGATATTACAAACAGAGCAATCAGGACGTACATTACTATTTTTGTTGTCGCCGGATTTGCTTTCAAAGCTTCAACAAGTCCGTTATAAAAAAGGTAAAGTGCAAAGACGTTTACAGCCAGTCCAACGATTGATCCAGCTAACGGGCTGAATCCTGAAATGAATCCAAGCAGTGCACTTATAGGCATGATAACCATTACAGCAGCTGTAACTCTTGCGCAGGATTCAAAATCAGTGCTTCCTTTGCAGATTGAAGAAATAACCAGGGTAACTACTGCTCCGACAAATAATCCTATCACAGCTCCAATTATCGTGTAGATTAGGATCATAATACCGAAAGCGCCGCCAAACATGCTGCCTCCCAGGTGAAGAATACTCCACAGAAATGAGATAATCCCCGCAACAGCTCCATAGATAAGAGCTTTTATGACAGGTTCGCCTAAACCTCCCGTTGTCTTCATTGTAGAGAAATATGACTTCGGGGACATAAGGACATCTTTAGAATCCTTAATAAAAGCATTAAAATCGAAAGAAGATTCACTCATAGTCTTAACTTTTAAAGGGTTATAGTTAATCAATAATGGATAACTGTATTTTTAAGAAATCCAAGTTAGAAAAAAAAATGACTTGAGGTATTAAAATAACCGATTTTTCATCAGCTCCTGTCCACTGAACGAAGCAAAAATGTCTGATCAAATGACTGTAAAAGATCTGCAGCTTCATATAAGCTTACTCAAGGTAAGTATACCCATATAGTCCTGACCGGTAGTTTGAGAGGAACTCTTTTCCCTCCTCAAGGGAGATGATTCCTGCTTTTACAGATGAAGTAACCCATGTTTCGACAGTGCGGACAAGCTTTTTAGAATTATATCCTACATAGTCAAGAACTTCAGCAACTGTTTCACCATCAATTACCTGGTCAATTTTATAGCTATTCTCGTCTACTGAAACATGTACGGCGTTGGTGTCTCCGAAAAGATTGTGCAGGTCGCCAAGTATCTCCTGGTATGCACCAACAAGGAATACACCCATATAATAACGTTCATGACCTTTTAGAGGATGTACAGGAAGATGATGAGAGGAGTTCCGTGTTGAAATGAAATTATCGATTTTCCCGTCAGAGTCACAGGTCATATCCTGTATAGTAGCTGAAACGGTTGGCTCTTCGTTAAGCCTGTGGATAGGCATTATTGGGAATATCTGATCAATTGCCCAAGCATCCGGAATTGACTGGAAAAGAGAAAAATTGCAAAAATACTTGTCTGATAATATTCTTGAAACCTGCCTCAGCTCGTCAGGCACATGCCTGGAAGTGTTTGCTACCCGGTAAACTTTTCTTGCCACTGACCAGAATAATCTTTCTATCTGGGCCCTGGTCTTAAGGTCAATCAGCCCAAGGCTGAACCTGTCGAGCGCCTCTTCCCTTATCTGTTGTGCATCGTGCCATGTCTCCAGCATTCTCGGTTGATTGAATTCATCCCATAAAGTGTAAAGCTCTTTCAGGAGTTCATGATCCTGCTCATTTACTTCCTCTTCCTCATCCCACGAAGGGAGTGTTGTTGTTTCGAGAACCTCAAAAATCAGTACTGAATGATGTGCTGTCAGAGATCTTCCCGATTCAGTAATGACATTAGGATGAGGAATACTATTTTTATTGCTGGCATCCACAAAGGTGCTCACAGAGTCATTCACATATTCCTGGAGAGTATAGTTGACGCTATTCTCGCTGTTGGATGAGCCTGTACCATCGTAATCAACACCGAGGCCCCCGCCGATGTCAACAAATTCGACATTAAATCCGAGTTTGCGAAGCTGCACATAAAACTGCGATGCCTCACGAAGCGCGGTTTTTATGCGTCTTATCTTTGTCACCTGGCTGCCAATATGAAAATGAATAAGCCTGACACAATCGCGCATTTTGTTTCTCTCAATGAAATCAATAGCGTCAAGCAATTCACTTGAGGTAAGCCCGAATTTGCTGATATCACCTCCCGAGTCTTCCCATTTGCCGCTTCCCACGCTTGCCAGTTTTATACGTATTCCAATATTTGGTTTTACTTTAAGTCTTTTGGATATGGAGGTGATCAGCTTGAGCTCATTGAGCTTTTCAACGACAAGAAAGATGCGTTTCCCCATTTTCTGTGCCAGAAGAGCAAGCTCAATATAATCTTCATCCTTGTAACCGTTGCAAATTATAAGAGACTCGGGGTCAGTGTTAATCGCCAGAACCGCATGCAGTTCAGGTTTAGAACCTGCCTCAAGCCCGATGTTGAATTTTTTGCCATGGCTGACAATTTCTTCAACAACCGGTCTCATCTGGTTCACCTTGATAGGGTAAATAATAAAATTCTGAGCAGTGTAGTCATACTCCTCTGATGCCTTCTTAAAGCATTCTGAAATACTGATTATACGATCGTCCAGGATATCAGGGAACCTGATAAGAACCGGAGTTGATACATCTGTAAGTATCAGCTCATCAAGCAGTTCTTTAAGATCAACTGAAACACAGTCCTTCTTTGGAGTAACCGTAACATTCCCCTTGTCGTTAATGGAAAAATAATCAACGCCCCAGCCGTTGATATTATACAATTCAGCTGAATCTTCAACGCGCCACTTTCTCATGATCAGTTATTTGAACCAGTTAAATAATAAGAAGGATCAGAAAAATAAAAATTTTTGCAATGTTATTAAATTAACACGAATATGGGGCATAAATAATGAAGAAATCTTCTTGCGGTCTTGAAGTCTTGCAGTCCTGCAGTCTTTTAAAATAAGATATGAAGACAATTTTGTATTTTTGTTATATTAATTTCTTTAAGATGAAAAACCTCAAGATTGCTTCCACCAGGGTTTTAATGTACGTCTGCTTTCCCATGATTTTTTTGTGTTTGCACATGGAAACCAAAGGTCAGGAATACGCCATCGGGGCTGATCTCTCCTTCCTTAAGAGCGCAGAGGACAGAGGCTTTCAGTTCAGGGAAAATAATGTTGTAAAGCCTGGACTGCAGATATTCAGGGACCATGGCTACAACTGGATCAGGCTCCGGCTTTTCCATACCCCGACAGAATTGCCAAACAATCTGGAATATACAGTTGCGCTGGCAAAAAGCGCAAAGGCAATGGGATATAAATTTCTGCTCGATTTTCATTATTCTGACACATGGGCTGATCCAGCAAAACAGTTCATGCCAAAAGCATGGGAAGGAAAATCGCACCAGGAACTTATTAAAGCAGTTCTGGATTATACCTCTTCAGCAATCAAGAGCTTCAGAGAGGCAGGGGCGCTCCCTGAAATGGTGCAGATCGGAAATGAAGTGATAAACGGAATGATGTGGCCCGACGGCAAGCTTCCGGAAAACTGGAACAATTTTGCCGACCTGGTCATTGCCGGGATAAATGGAGTATATGCTGCCTGTGATGCTGCCGAATTGCCCAAAATAATGATTCATATAGATCAGGGAGGGAATAAGGCTAAAACAAAATACTTTTTCGATAAACTGCTCTCTTATGGAATTAAGTTTGACTATATAGGCCAGTCTTATTATCCATGGTGGCATGGTAGCCTGCTTGATCTGCGCGATAACATGTATTTCATGGCAAAAGAGTACAGGAAGCCGATCATTGTCGTTGAAGCTGCATATTGCGCCACTCCTACAGAATATAAGACCAAACCGGCACCATTTCCCGAGACCCCGGAAGGGCAGAGGGAATTTCTCGATGAGGTGAATAAAATTGTCATGAATACACCGGATAATCTGGGTGCCGGAATATTCTGGTGGGAACCGGCAACTTACGGGGGATGGTCGACAAGGGATTTCTTCGATGAGAAAGGGAATGTTTTGCCGGTCATTACCGTTTTCGATAAATATACCCGTCACTGAATGTAGAAAGGGATATGAGATCCGCCTCTCCATTAACATTTATAACAATGATGATGTCCTGATAAATATTAAAATGCTGGTTGTGTTTTCAATTCCGTTTTGTTTATTATCCTGCAAATGGGGTAGGGATTATATCCTCTTCCCCATTGAGGAACAAGATACTTGTCAAGATAATTCCAGGTTAAAAGTCCATCATTTGACTGAGGTTCAAGGAGGTAAGCGGCAAGGTTCGCAAGCGGCTGTGAAGCTCTTACTATAATCGTTCCAGCCGGAAAATCAGATGCCTCACTTATATATCGTCCTTGAATTTTATTGAGGTAGTGTCCCTGGGTCAGAATCGGTCCTCCTTTAAGATCGCTTATCTCGAACTTTTCAACATTGCATTTTAAGGGCTCTGCCAATTTCTCTATCTTTATTCCGTGAAGTTTAAGCAGATCCAGAACCGCCTTGTCCTTGATTTCAATAATCCATGCAAAAGGAAACCTTATATTCTTTACAGGATAATAGTCGATATAATAAGGAACAGTTACTGTAACCTGCCTGTCTGTTTTCCTGAATGGAGGATAGATGTCAGGCTCTGCTGAAGGTTCTGCCTCAAAAGTCTTGATTGTAACATTTTCCGGTAGCGGCCTGACTTTATATTCTATTGCAAATGAATCTTTTACATTTGGATTTAAACCCCTCTGAATAGTTTCAAGGTCCACATCACTCAGCATTTTCTTTATTTCAGTGCTATGAGAATAAGCATATTCAGCAAGTGATTTTATCAGGTAATAGCATCCTTCAACCCTCGATTTAAAATCGGCATGCACATAGTTTTCGTCCAAAATGCCAAGCCTGTTTCGCAATCCAAGGTAATTAGTCATATAGCGAGGTTCTGCAGCATCATATAGCCATCCCTTTCCGGGGTTCATAAGGTCAAAGAACTCTCCATAAAAGCAATTTTCAGTCTTGTATTTATTAAGCAAAGTCCCTGCCATTTCAGGCATCATCTTCAGGTGCATATACTGAATAATTGAGTTATTGCCATTTGGATTTACACTCCAGACGAATGTTACCGGTTCCACATGGAAGGAGCCGTCAGTAGTATGACAATCCATAAATATCGATGGATCCCATGCATTGAAAACTTTTGTTATCACTCCCTGCATTTCCGGGGATTCTGCTTTCATGGCATCCCTGTTCAGGTCGAGCATCTGCCCGTTGTACCTTAGTCCCACTCCGTTGACAGGTCCGTTCTGATTTGTTCTGTTAAGGGGACTGATCTTTTCATTTCCATCGGGGTTGAAGATAGGGCAGATAAGGAAAACGACATGCCGGAGAAGCTCCGGCTTTTTTTCAGAAAGGAGATCTCTTGCGAACATCAGTGTAGCCTCTTTCCCCTCTACCTCGCCGGCATGAATGTTTGCCTGGATGTATATGACAATACGGTTGTCGTTTTTCATCTGTTCGGGTGATTTAGGAAGCGGATTGCCAATTATCAGCAATGGCAACGCCCTTCCTTCAGCAGACTGGGCTATGTATTCCACCCTGATGAAATTTGATGATTTCTTCAACTGTCCGATGAAGGTCATTACATCATTATATACGGAGGTTGATTTGAAACCCGAACTCTCAGCGATAGTCTGTAAGCCCGTCTGGCCGATTGCCCGGAAACCAATAAAAAGAATGCCAATTGCGAGAATCAGTGTTTTTTTCATCATTTGATAATTCATTTTTTCAAAACAATAATAGCAGAAATATCTTCAAGACATCAAATATTTTTGCATTTTTTTAGAATTTAATAAGAAATATATATAACTTAGCGCCCTAAATTTTAAAAACAGAATACAATGAACAAAGGAACAGTAAAATTTTTTAATGTATCAAAGGGATTCGGATTCATTAAAGACGCAGATTCAGAAAATGAGTATTTCGTACACGTTTCTGGGCTTATCGACAAGATCAAAGAAAACGATGAGGTAACTTTTGAACTCGCAGAAGGTAAGAAAGGAATTAATGCAGTAAACGTAAAACTGGCTTAATTTTACTATACGAGAGAATAAAAGGCCGTCATCACTGACGGCCTTTTTATTTTATACCCCCAGTATCCGCTTTTTCAGCCTTTACCAGGACTGGCACAAACATGCATGGGCTGGCCATAGGGGGGAAAAGCCGATTATTTCAATTATTCTCCCCTATTTATTCTTCTCGGCTTTTTTAGCTTTCTTTTCAGCACGTTTTTCTTTCAGGCTCTTGGTTGCCTGCTTCTTTACATTTGACTGTTCTTTCGCTTTTTCGTGTGACATCTCTTTAAGATTTAAATTCAACTATTAATCAAAAATAAATAAATCAATTAAATCAAAA
>Ga0224525_1000472_pt1 | contig 18368 bp, 15 predicted proteins | sample CFST100metaG_FD_179874 | JGI IMG/M metagenome (GOLD analysis project Ga0224525, IMG submission 179874) | Peat soil microbial communities from Stordalen Mire, Sweden - C.F.S.T100 | ecosystem: Environmental > Terrestrial > Soil > Wetlands > Peat | place: Sweden: Norrbotten County, Stordalen Mire...
CTTTTTCTCTATTCATCCATCTTCTGCAACACTGAGAAATATTCTATTTTTGGCAGATTCTGACAAATAATTAGTCCAAATATAGCCTGGGCAATGAATAAGTGTACATTATACACTTTATGGTTGTTTTAAAGAATTTCTTGTGAGGGCTGAAGCCCCCGTTAGTGGGTATTATCTTTTTTGGATATGATTGCCGTATTCAATCACGAACCTGAGCAAGGGTTAGTGAATGCTCTGTCAAATAACCCCGGACCTGAGCAAGGGTTAGTGAATGCTCTGTCAAATAACCCCGGACTTTAGTCCGGGGTGTAGGATACAATAAGAAAACGGGCTTTAGCCCTCATTTCTTCACTATTAATCTCAAATAACTATCCTACTTCAAAAAGAATCTATAAATTAGTATGATCGATCAGCACCATCCGGTGTTTGTCGAAGAAACAACATATTATTTTATAAACCATATTATACCAATTTATGGAAAATAGTAATAACCAATGGTCCAGGCGACGCTTTCTGGGGACAGCAGTTGCAGGTGTTGCAGGTGTTGCAGTAGTTCCTTACCTCTCAGGTTGTACATCAAAGAAGGTCTCAAAGGACATTAAGCTTGGCTTTATCGGCATGGGCCGGCAGTCCATGTTCCTTCTGGATGGTTTCATAAACCTGCCTGGTGTCGAAGTGGTAGCCGGTTGTGACGTATATGGAGTAAAACGCAGACGATTTGAGAAGAAAGTGAATGAATTCTATGTGAAAGCAGGGAAGAAAGTGAAAGTTGAAACTTACGAGAAGTACCAGGAATTGATTGCCAGGAGAGATATTGATGCAGTTGTAATTGCCGTACCCGATCATTCACATGCAATGGTGGCTATCGCAGCATGCAAGGCAGGCAAGGATGTTTACCTTGAAAAACCGATGACCTTTACTATTTTTGAAGGACAGCAATTACTGAAGGTTGTCAGGGAAAATAAAAGGATCCTGGCTATCGGCAGCCAGCAGAGATCTGATCCCAACTTCCAGCATGCCGTAAACCTGGTACAGACCGGAGCCATTGGGAAAATAATAACTGTGAATGCCTACGTAGGGGCACCTCCGACTCCATATAACCTCCCGGAAGAACCGATCCCGTCAGATCTGAACTGGGATTTGTGGCTTGGTCCTCTGCCAACGCCAATCCATTTCAACAGCCAGCTCGATCCTCCGATAACTCTTGATCCTCCTAAGGAAGAAGAATTCTGGGGAGCATGGCGATGGTATAAAGAAACGGGTGGTGGCTTCACAACTGACTGGGGCGCTCACATGTTTGATATCGTGCAATGGGGACTTGGTATGGATAAAAACGGCCCGGTGGAAATATCTCCGATCGGCGACGGAACTGAATTCATGAGATTCAAATACGCTTCCGGAACAGTAATGACCTCCGAGCCATTCAATGATCAGAAGACCAAAGGCGTCAAGTTCTGGGGCGAAAGCGGATGGATAGAAGTTGCAAGAGGTTTTTTCAATGCTTCCGATCCCAAATTCAACCCCCCGGCTACAGCACAGGCTGATCCTAACGTTCCTTATGAGACAAAAATACCCCACCAGGTGAACTTCATCGAATCGGTACGTTTGCGCAATGATCCTGTCGTCCCGGTTGAAATAGGCCATAGCAGCTGTACTGTCTGCAACCTCGGGAATATCGCCTGCAATCTGAAGAGGACCATTTACTGGGATCCAAAGACTCAGACTTTCATTAACGATACTGACGGTGCTGCTACGAGACTTATGAAATATGAATACAGGAGACCCTGGAAACTGATTTAATATTAGCTGATCTGAAGAAAAAGGGGGTGCCGACTGACGAACGTATGAAGGGGAGACCGGGATCGATCAAAAACAGCTGATCATCGCCTGTGAAGTTAAAAAAAAGAGGCTGTACATAAATACAGCCTCTCTATAATCCTGATAAGATTATTCAATTTTTTTTACCCTTACGGCAACAGGACCTTTTTCTTTCTGTTCTACTTCAAATTCGACAGTTTGTCCCGCCTGAAGATCAGTGTGCGAATCCTCCAGCCCTGATCTGTGAACGAAGATATCCTTATTGTCTTCTGTCTGAAGGAATCCATAACCCTTAACTCTGTCATACCATTTTACAGTACCTTTCATAGTCGCAGGTTTTGAATGGTCCTATCTGTTGTCCCTTCTTGTGCCGCCGCCGCCTCTGCGGTCGTTATCTCCACCTCTGAAATTGTTTCTTCTGTCAGTTCTTTCGATAGATTCGTTGACGATGATGTTTCTTCCCTGTACTTCAGCTCCATTGAGTTCTTCAATGGCTTTTTTTGCTTCAGCATCGTTGGTCATCTCTACGAAACCAAATCCTTTGCTTTTTCCCGAGTATTTGTCGAAAATGATCTTTGCAGATGTTACTTCTCCATACTCTTCAAATAATTCTTTTAATTCTGCTTCATTCATTTTAAAATGAAGACTTCCGACGTAAATGTTCATAGTTCAATTATTAATGTATTATTAAAACAGTCTCAAAGGTCATGTTTTTTTTTGAAACAAAAAATATTTAGAGCATAATATATTGTAATTGCGCAGGTTTTTCACACTGTTTTCTATGAAATTACAGCAAAAAGATGCCTGAAATGTTAGGTTCCCTGTCCTGGATCCTGAGTCAAAAATATTACAGATGCCGGGCTCCTATTTTCTGTTCCTGATATAGATATGCTTGATGTTATTCAGCCCTGAGTCCCTTTCATCGATCTCAAAATCTAACGATCTGATGAAAGGTGTAAGCTTGGCAAAACCGAAATTTCTGGGATCAAAATCAGGCTGCTTTTTCAGGATAAGGCTACCGACATCACCAAGGTATGCCCATCCGTTTTCATCTGCCAGATCGGTAATTGATGAAGCTATCAGACTTTTTACCTTTTTTATCTGGATCTGCTGCTCGGTCTCCTCGGTTTTTTGTTTTGACCGTATTGGTTGTCCTCTTCTCTTTTTAGTTGCTACAGGTTCCAGGTCTGCAGTTGAAGCATTAATGATCTCAATGTAAATGAATTTATCGCAGGCAACAATGAAGGGTTTGGGTGTTTTACGCTCGCCAATGCCGATAACTTTCATACCTGCTTCCCTTAATCTTGTGGCCAGACGTGTAAAGTCGCTGTCGCTCGATACAAGGCAGAATCCATCAATTTTCCCGGAGTAGAGTATATCCATTGCATCGATTATCATTGCAGAGTCGGTTGCATTTTTTCCCTGGGTATAGCTGTACTGCTGTACCGGTGTTATTGCATTTTCGAGAAGTACTGGTTTCCAACCCGATACTGTAGGCTTTGTCCAGTCTCCATAAATTCTTTTAAATGTCGGAGTGCCATATTTAGCTATCTCTTCCAGCATTCCCTTTACATTTCTGTACGGAATATTATCTGCATCAATAAGAACAGCCAGTCTTAAATCGTTTAATGTCTGCATAAAATTATTTTTCACGTTAGCTGCAATTTAGTCTTTTTTTGAAGGAAAGTCTTGATTTAAGAGCACTTTCATGAAAATAATCAGGCATACTAAATAAAAAACATCATTTCTTCTTTCCGGTCATTTCTTTTATATCAAGTCTGAGCACCATGGTTTTCTCAAGGGCATCCTGCTTGTAAGAGAATTCTTTTTTGCTGGTATAATGTGACATGATTTGATTCAATCCCGAAATCCTTTCATCAGGATCTTTGACAATTGTGATTTGTCCATAGCCGATGATACTGCTGTATGACATCCCAAAATCGCAAGCCCTGATACCCTCATGCAAGATATGATTGGTATCCATCTCGAAGCAAACATAATTGTTCTTGCGGATCATTTCTATCTTTCTGCCTTCCCTGGCACAATGGAAATAGATTTTACCATCTCCGACCGAATATCCGAAATTCATTGTGACAATATATGGAACATTATCATCGGCAAAGGCCACACGGCAGACATCACAATTATTAATTATTGCCTTAAGCTCTTGTAGGTCAGTTATTTCTCTTTCTTTTCTTCTCATATCGGATTAATTGTTTCTGTAGTCTTATACTTGGTATATTTCAAATTCAAATAGGTTTTGTTTAATGCATCTGTTGAACTTTATATTAAAAGTAAAGATTTTTATTAACTTTGTCGCCACCCGAATAAGTGATATTAGAAAATCTCAAAAACGATAAATATGGGAAAAGGTGATAAAAAAACAAGAAGAGGCAAGATTATTCTTGGAACCTATGGTGTAAGACGCCCCAGGAAGAAAATCAATAAACCGGCAATAAAACCTGTTAAATCAGTAAAGTTGAAGGAAGTTAAGGAAACCAAAGCTCTTAAGGAGAAGAGGCCTATAAAGGAAGTTATTGGGGCAGTGGAAGTTAAGGAAGTGAAAGAGGTAAAAGAGGTGAAAGAGGTAAAAGAGGTAAAAGAGGTAAAAGAACACAAGGCTCCAAAAGAAACAAAGGAAGTTAAAGAAGTTATTGAAACCAAACCTCCAAAGGAAGTAAAAGAACATAAACCTGCCAAAGAGGTGAAGGAGAGTGTACCGGTTAAAGAAGCAAAGAAAGTTGCTGAAGTTAAGAAGCCTGCCAAAGTAGTTAAGAAAGAGGTAAAACCGGTAAAAGCTAAAAAAACAGAAAAGGAAGCAAAACCGGCAAAGGCAGCCAAGCCTAAAAAATAGGCAAACAATATAATGGAAATTCATTTCGACGGGGGACTGCTCAGACCCTGGGAAATAACCGATGCTGAAGAGCTGGCAGTTATTGCTGATAATAAAAATATCGCCGATAATCTTCGCGATATGTTTCCAAATCCTTATTCCATTGACGATGCCAGGCAATGGCTCTCTTCAGTTCTTGAACAGGAAGGGCCAAAAAGATATTTTGCAATTATTGTTAATGGCAAGCTTACAGGAAGCATCGGGTTTACTCCGAAAACAGATATCTACAGGAAAAATGCAGAAGTGGGCTACTTTATCGCCTCTGAATTCAGGAGAATGGGAATTACCACAAAAGCCCTTAAAGCCATCACTGCTTATGCTTTCAGAACTTTTGACATAATTAGGGTATACGCTGAACCTTTCGCTGATAATATTGGATCTTGTCGTGTTCTGGAGAAAGCCGGCTTCACCCTTGAAGCTACATTTAAAAACTATGTGATCAAAAACGGAGTCATCAAAGACAGCTGTATTTATTCTGTGCTAAAAGAGAATTTCATAGAATAGATCGGTCACCGGTCACCGGCTTTACAATCATCCACTTATAATCCCCGGGGTTAATTACAGCATTTATTATAACGGGTTCGTTCATCGAAAGGGCTCTGTTTACAGCTTTCCTAAATCCCTCTGAAGTTGAGGCAGTCAAAACTTTTATCCCGAGAAAAGCATCCGAACCGAACAGATCATCATGATACAGGATCGTCCCATATGGAGTGATATCCTTCCACGACTGCTTAAGCCTGATTAGGTTGAGCTCGCCGTCCGAAAATACGATCACAATAACCGGCAGGTTATATCTTCTTGCGGTCATAATTTCACCCGCCATCATCAGGAATCCACCGTCGCCTGTTACGCATGCAACTGTCGATCCCGGAAAGATAATACTGGCTGCATTAGCAGCAGGGATGCCAAATCCCATTCCCGACCAGCCATTCGAAATTATAAATCTTCCTTTTTCACCGCTCTCCCAGAACTGCCCAAGAAGATGAAGATGTGATCCTACATCGGCTGTCAGAATAGTATCTTCAGGAAGTTCTTCGCGCAGAATTTTTATTGCAGCAGCAGGACCAAAGTGACCGGTGAATCCATTGAATACTGAATGCATTTCATCACGTACCGCTTTTATAGTATTTCTTAGTGAAATGATGTTGGATGTGTCGATGTTTTTCAATAGCCGGAACCACTCTACGGGATCTCCGGCATACTGAAAAACAGCTTTTCCGGCAGGCATGTCAACTTTTCGTGTATCAAAATGAACGAGAGGCACATCTGGCATCCACGATTCATAATTATATTCAACCGGATCATAACCCAAGCCAATAACAAGATCGCACTTTTCGCTTATCTCCTGAAGGTAATCGCCAAGGGCGTGAAAAAGGACGCCAGCATACGAGGGATGGTGTTCAGGGATGATACCTTTTGCCATAGGAGTGAGGAGTACCGGGATATCGTTTTTTTTAAGAAATGATTTCAGTGAAGCGCCCAGTCCGAGCCTTTTTGCCGTCAAACCAACTGCCAGGAGGGGTCTTCGCGATCCCTGAAGCAAGTCAATTATTCTTTCTGTCTCATTGTCGGGTTGCTGAGTATCCATGCCCGCAGGACACACCGGAAGCATAGGTAAATCAATTTCGGCAATTCCTGAAGGCATCCCGATATGCACTGGTCCCGGATACTCTTCCTTGCATATCCTGAACGTTTTCTCCAGCACTTCATTGATATTTGAGGTATTAAGCCTGAAAGTAGCTTTAGTGACCGGACTGAAAAGCCTCTGATGATCTATATTCATCTGTGCAGTTCTGCCGGCCATTTCATCGCTCATTTCACTCGTCAGTACGATTACCGGAGACCTGTCAAGAAGGGCGCCCCCGACACCTGTGGAAATATTTGTTGCACCCGGGCCGAATGTGGAATGACATACTCCCGGTGTACCTGTGAGCCTGGCAGAAACGTCGGCCATTACGCCGGCAGCAGATTCATGAGACGTGAGGATGAATTCAATCCCGGCATCCCTGAATGCCTCCATCCAAGGAATTGATGGTCCGCCGGGAATGCCAAAAACATAACGTATACCTGAATTAAAGAGTTGATTTGCAATGTAATCAGCTACTTTCATTGTTTATTTCTCTTTGTCCTTTTACAAAACTATAAAATAATAAACATTTTACAGAGCAATTTTTAAAAGAGTGAAAAGTACTTTCAGCGATTGATTTTAGTATGGCGAATAACATTTTTTTTATGATATTTAACGTCAAATCTGAAGGGTGGGAAAAAGAGACAATACAATTTTCTGGGCAATCATGGCCTGTCTGTTGTGGTCAACAGCTTATGCAGGCATCAAGATAGGTCTTCAATATGACACTCCGTTTCATTTTGCCGGAATAGGTTTCATCATTTCGGGATTAATGATTTTACCTTTTACTGTCAAGTCGGCTCTTTATATTAAGATGATAAAGGAATACTGGAGAATCGTCGCATGGGTTACACTGGTTCAGACGCTGTGCAATTATATTCTTTTCTACCAGGGATTTAATATTGTACCGGGAGATCCTGGTGCAGTTATCGTAGGCTCTCAACCTCTCTTTGCTGCCGATGTTGCAGCATTGATGAATAATAATGAGCGTCTGACAAAGAGGAAGATAATAACAATAGTTCCTGGTATTTCAGGCAGTAGCCTGAATGGCTCACAATAACAGGTATGGTAATCATAACGGCATCACTTATCGGGTTCTTTAAAAACAACGGTAAACCTTATTTCGGTTGATATGAAAAAAAGACTTATAGCTCTCTTCACATATGCAATTTTCTGGTTGGTTTTCTTCATGACCGCCAGGCTGATTTTCATTTTCACTCATTACCAGGAAGCATCGCAATATGGCATAGATTCTATGGCAGCCACATTTCTCCATGGACTGAGGCTCGATATTTCGGCAACAGGATATATTATTCTTATACCGGTTTTATTTATGATCCCGGGCGCCTACTTTAACGGAAGCTGGTACAAGGTTTTTATAAAATGGTATACTTATGTTCTGATTTTGATTTCAGCATGCATCGTTGTTCCTGATACTCTTTTGTACAAGTATTGGGGTTTCCGGATGGACTATACGGTAATGCTTTATCTTAAAACGCCAAAAGAGGCTGCAGCATCAGTCACGCTGCTGCAGATATCAGCTGTCATTGCCGGAATATTGCTGCTGTCCGGACTGTTCATCTTCTTATATAAAAAGTATATTTTCAGGTTATTCGGCGGGTTCAACAGGGAGAAGCTCTGGTATCTCGCTATTCCGTTCTTCATGCTTCTGCTGGGATCGCTCATAATACCAATAAGAGGCGGAACCGGACTTGCTCCAATAAATGCCGGAACAGTTTATTTCAGTGAAGATCTCTTTGTAAACCATACGGCAGTGAACGTAGTATGGAATTTCGGCAGCTCCGTTTTAAACAGGAAGCCAACAAAAAACCCTTATGAATTTGGAGACCTTATTGCAGCTAAGGAAACTGTAAAGTCACTTGTAAGTGATAATGGCAAGCCAGTGAAATTGCTGAACACCGATCGTCCGAATATCATTATAATAGTGATGGAAAGCTTCGGAAGCGCATTGATCGGACCGCTTGGCGGCGATTCACTTACATCTCCAAACCTGAGCAGGTTAATGAAGGAAGGTGTCGTGTTTACGCACTTTTATTCTTCCGGCAACAGGACTGACAAAGCCTTGCCTGCAATTTTGGACGGTTATCCGGCTCAACCTGCAAATTCAATAATGAAATCGCCTGAAAAAACACAATCACTTCCCAGTATCGTAAAGAAAATGAGCGGGTTTGGATACAACTGTTCTTTCTGGTACGGAGGCGATATCAATTTTGCAAACTTCAATTCGTTTGTGATCAATAATGGATTCACCAGGATAATCACAATGAAGAATTTCAATCCGAAATTCTATAATTCCAAGTGGGGCGTTCACGATCATATTCTTCTCGGAGCTTTGAGGGACTCAATGAGCAGTGCAGTGCAGCCGTTCATGAAAGTTGTCCTTACTCTTTCAAGCCATGAGCCTTTCGAAGTGCCCATGAAACCTGTTTTCAAAGGGAATGATGATCTTACAAAATTCAGGAATTCGATCTATTACACCGACAAGTCACTCGGAGAATTTCTTGACTGGGCAAAAGAAACTGAATGGTGGAAAAACACACTTATTGTCCTGGTAGCCGACCACTGCCGCAGGAATTCAAATGCTGACCTGGTTTATTCGGAGGTTATATTCAGAATTCCTATGATATGGCTTGGGGGTGCTCTTGCGGAACATGGAGTTCAGATCACGAAAACCGGCGACCAGGTTGATATTCCGCTGACTCTTCTTCACCAGATGGGCCTCGATGGTAATTACCCTTTCAGCAAAGACCTCCTTTCGGACGGGACAAATTCATTTGCATTTTACACGTTCAATGAAGGGTTCGGATTTGTTACGGACAGCTCAAAGTATATTTATGATCATAAACCCGGAAAGCCGGTATTCGAAGATGGTAAAGATCCCGAATCGGCCGGTAGGCTCGGCAAAGCCTATTTGCAGGTTCTATATGATGATTTCCTGAAGCGATAGAGCTATCGATCCCACTTATTCTTTTTGTGTGCTTTTTTATCCTTTTTGAATCCTCCTGATCTTTTCCCCTGGTAATCAATCTTCTTTCGGTCTGATTTCCTGGCTGGTCTTCTGTCGGACCATTTTGCCTTTCTTTTTTCAGATCTATCGCCTGATTCATCTTTTTCAGTCCTTTCCTGAGCAATTTCCACTGCCACCCGGCGATCGTTGAACTTAGCATTATTCAATGCATTGATTACTTCATCGGAATATTGCTCTTCAACTTCAAAGAAGGAAAAAGTCTTCATAAGGTCAATCTGACCAATAGGCACCTTCCTGCCTTTTGTATTTTTATTGACCAGCTCAATAAGCTGTTCCGGATAAAAACCATCAGTTTTTCCGAGATTTATAAAGAGGCGCTTGTATTTTGCATCAGGAGATCCCTTTGGACCTCTCTTGCCTTTTTCCCAGCTCTCTTCACGGCCACCTTCAGGTGAAAAAATATCATCACCATGCCTGTAATCATCCAGGAACCGGTCAAATTGAAGAGAGACGACCCTCTTTAAAAGCTCTTCTCTGTCAAGCTGAAATAGTTTTTCTTCAATCTCAGGCAGAAACTTTTCTATTTCCTGATGCTCGGTAACAACTGTCTCGAGTTTTTTTACCCAGTGAAGAAGCTGTCTGCTGCAGATCTCGCTGCCCGTTGGAATTGGCAGAGATTTAAATGATTTCTTCACTTTTTTCTCCAGCTGGCGGATGATACTCCTTTCCCTTGGCGTGATCAGAGTAACTGATATTCCTTTTTTACCTGCTCTGCCTGTCCTTCCGCTTCTGTGCGTATATACTTCCAGATCATCCGGCAGTGAATAGTTGATCACATGAGTAAGGTCATCCACATCGAGTCCGCGGGCTGCAACATCTGTTGCCACAAGAAGCTGCAGATTCCTGACCCTGAATTTCTGCATAACCGTGTCGCGCTGTGCCTGCGAGAGGTCGCCATGGAGCGCATCAGCGCTATACCCGTCTTCGATCAGCATGGATGCAACTTCCTGGGTCTCTCTTCGGGTACGGCAGAAAATTATTCCGTAAATGTCTGGTTCCGAATCTGCAAGCCTTTTCAGAGCCTTATATTTATCTTTAGAATGTACCAGGTAATACTGGTGGCTTACATTTTCAGCTGTGGCATTTTTGGTACCGATCGTTATCTCTACCGGATCAGTCATATATTTCCGTGCAATAGCAGAAATCTCATTTGACATAGTAGCAGAGAAGAGCAATGTTCTTCTGCCGGCTGGGACTTCTTCCAGAATCTCATTTATACTGTCGAGGAATCCCATATTAAGCATCTCGTCTGCCTCGTCGAGTATTACTGTGGTCACGGACGATAATTTAGCTGCACGACGACCGATAAGATCGATAAGCCTGCCTGGAGTGGCGACAATTATATGAACGCCTTTTCTTAATGCGCTGATCTGGTTATCTATGCTTGCACCGCCATATACTGCAAGGATCTTCAGCTTACCCATAAACCTTGAGTAATCGGCCAGGTCACTGGTAATCTGCATGCATAATTCCCTTGTAGGGCATAGGATCAGAGCCTGTGTTTCATTTGTTTCGGTGTCTGTAGCCTGTACAAGCGGTAGTCCGAATGCGGCTGTTTTGCCTGTTCCGGTCTGAGCCAGAGCAATAATATCACAATCGTCGCCAAGCATTAATGGGATTACATTTTCCTGAACTGGCATAGGTTGTTCAAAGCCAAGCGCACTGATTGCTTTCAGGATACCGGGAGTAAATCCCATCTCTTCAAAATTCTTCATAATAAAAGTTTAGTGTGTGGTTCCGGGAGCGATGATAATTTGTTCCGGCTGAATGAGCTCAATATATGAGTTGGCATAATGCCAGGGATACGCTGCTTGGAAATCACTTATTTAATAATGGCGCAAAGGTAATCAATTAATTATTAAATTTGTAGATATGGACCTCCGTCTCATAAAAATATATTCTCAGGGTAATGTTCCGCGCCTGCGTTACATTGCAGGAATCATCCTTGGTGATATTCTCGGACTCCCATGGGAAATAGTGACCGACAGGCGGAAGCTCGGAAAGCATCCGGTAATTAATTATTCAGATGAAGCTATTCCTGGAGCTTTCAAGATTTCACCATCCACACTTCTTTTTGAAACAGGGATCAGACCCCAGGAGATAACATTAGGAGAGTGGAAAGGATTGCCGGTATTTTTCCAGGAACCAGCGGCAGATTTGCCATTCGATATTTTTGCAGCTTCATTTTATATTTTAAGTCGATACGAGGAATATCTTGAATTTCAGCCAGATGAGCATGGCAGGTTTAAGGCATCTTCTTCACTTGCCTTCAAAAATAATTTTCTGACAATACCTGTTGTGGATCTATGGGCCAGGGAGTTTTCAAAAGCTTTGCTGAAGCGATACCAAACGATTGCTTTCAGGAGGAATGAATTCAGTGCTATTCTTACTATCGACTCCGATCAGCCTTTTGCCTATCTTGGCAAGAACTTTCTGAAGAGCTTCGGCGGACTGATCCGTGATCTGACAACCGGGGATGGTAATGCCGGAGAACGTTATAAAGTGGTGAATCATGAGAAGAAAGATCCCTTTGAGGTTTATGATTATATCACCGGATTAATAGAAAAAAATAAAACAGAGGCCATCTTTTTCTTCCCGTCAGGAGATCATTCGAGATATGATATTAACCCTTCATGGAAGAATGAAGAATACAGGTTGCTGGTGAAAAGGATCTCAGGAAGATTCAAATCAGGATTGCACCCATCATACCAGTCACACAGCAGATATTACCTGCTTAAACAGGAGCTTGAGCGTCTTAAAAGCATCACAGGGAAGGAAATCAGCTTATCCAGGTTTCATTACATCAGATTAGCATTTCCATATTCCTACAGAGACCTTATAAAAGCCGGGATCAGTGAAGATTTTTCAATGGGATTTCCTGAGGAGCCGGGCTTCAGGGCCGGGATTGCAAGACCATTTTTCTTTTATGATTTGGCTGAAGACAGGCTGACTGACCTTAAGATCGTGCCATTCCAGGTTATGGATGCAACACTTCACCAGTATAAAAACCTTGATCCCGCCGCTTCGAAGGAAGTTATAGCAGGTTTGATAGATCAGGTTAGGATTGCTGGCGGGCAGTTTGTAAGTTTATGGCACAATACATCCCTTCTCGAAACACCAGAATGGAAGGGGTGGCGCGAACTTTTTGAGTCAATGTTACAGCTGCAGCAGTCATGATTAATTATCTCAGGCATAACGAAATAGACCGTCAGCAATGGGACGATTGCATTAAAGATTCTCCAAGAGTGAAGCCATATGGCTTTTCGTGGTATCTCGACATTATGGCGCCTGAATGGGAAGCTCTTATCGATGATGAATACGATGCCGTATTCCCGATACCGGGTTTTAAAAAGTACGGAATACAATATATAGCTACACCTGTATTCCTGCAGCAGCTGGGTGCATTTTCGCCTGATACTAAGCTTCAGACAGCATTGAACGAGTTCATCGATTATATGCCTGATTTCTACAGACTTATTGATCTGTGCGTAGGGCAAAGGATTGACAACGATCATTATAAGGTGACATTAAGAGCCAACTATGAGCTTGATATGTCGAAGCCATATGAAAAATTGTGGAATGGCTTTTCAAAACACTGCAGGAGGAATATCGAAAAGGCATCGAGGAAAAAGCCTGATCTGGTAAGTGATATCACACCGGATGAGCTTATTGATCTGTTTGTCGCGAATAAAGGATTGGAAGTCAGCGGGATAAAAGCCCGTGATTTTCAGCGGCTGAACAGCCTGATGAATTTCTGCATAAAGAACAGGAAAGGAAGGATGTTAGGAGTAAGGTCGCTTAAGAAGAAACTTATTTACGGAGTTTTTCTTGTCGAGATAAAGGGAACCATGACTATGCTTTTTGTGGTTAACACTCCTGCCAGCCGTGAGAAAAGTACCGGATATTATGTAGTCAATGAAATAATCAGGGAATCGGCAGGTACAAAAACGATTCTTGATTTTGCCGGCTCGTCAATTCCATCAATAGCCTCCTTTATGGAATCATTCGGAAGCACGAATGTGCCATTTTACAGAGTCTATAGGAACCGATTACCCTGGCCTGTAAGGATGCTCAAGTAAGGCTATAGCCTTTATAGCTTTTATAGCCTTTCTAATTCGATTTCCTCGTCATTCTTAACTTCGATGAGCTTGTTTTCGTCGCACCTGACTGTACGGGCAGGGAATTTTTTAAGGATTGTATAATTATGAGTAGCAATAATTACTGCTCTTCCGGTCGAACTTATATCCTTAAGCAGTTTAATTATCCCTTCCGAGGTCTCCGGATCGAGATTCCCGGTAGGCTCATCGGCCAGAATTATTTCAGGATCATTAAGAAGTGCTCTTCCTATTACAACACGCTGCTGTTCGCCTCCCGACAATTGATGAGGCATCTTGTATCCCTTTGTGTCAAGGCCTACTTTCTCCAGAACTTCAGCTATCCGGGAATCGATATCAGCCTTGTTTTTCCAACCGGTTGCCTTCAGTACAAATTCCAGATTAGCATGCACTGATCTGTCGGTCAGAAGCTGAAAATCCTGGAATACAATTCCTAGCTTTCTGCGGAGCAACGGTATATCTTTCTTTTTAAGCTTTGAAAGGTTGAAACCGGCAACTATTCCTGTACCGTTTTTCAGTGGTATCTGGGCATTAAGTGTCTTTATTACACTTGTTTTTCCGCTTCCGACTTTTCCGACAAGATAAAGGAATTCGCCCTTTCCAACGCTGAAATTGATGTTGGAAAGAACAAGATTCTCCTGCTGCCAGATATGGCAATCCTTCAGCTCTATAATCACGTCAAGGGGAAGTGTTTCAGACATTTCTGTTATGTTTAGTATGCAAAATAAGGAAAGAATTGATAATTAACCCGCCGATGTTGATAAAATCAGTAATAAAGGCCGGCAGCAGGCGTTTAATAATTGTATTTTTGCTGTTGGTTTTAAACAATGATATATAATATATATGGCTTACAGTTAAACTGTTATGAGCCCGCATAAGTCTCCGGCAAAATAATTGTTTAATCTGAGCAAAGCCAAAACAAATAAGTTATGAACAGAAAAAGATTCATTTTGATTGCAGCTTTACTGTTTGTTTTTATTGCCCGGGCCGGTTCACAGGTACCATTCACAAAAAGCTCTGATTTTACACGGGCTATGGAGCTCTTCAGCAAGGAAAAGTATTCTGCTGCCATCAGGCTTTTTGATTCTTACATCAGAAATAATGATGGTTCAGACATTCTGACAGTTGCTGATGCGGAATATTACAGATCACTTTCAGCTCTGAACCTCTTCAACCCTGATGCTGAATACAGGATGGTCACATTTATCAGGACACATCCTGAGAGCCCCCGGATAAACGATGCAAACCTTGCACTTGGCGATTATTTTTATCAGAATAAGAATTACAGGAAAGCAGTTACATATTATGATCTGGTCAACCGGCAACAGCTCACATCCGCAAAGCTGCCGGAGTACTTTTTCAGGTTTGGATACTCGCTTTATATCCGTGGAGATAAGCCGAGAGCGCTTTTAATGTTTTCGGAGATAAAGGATATTGATACTGAGTATACACCGCCGGCTATATATTATTTCTCCCAAATAGCTTACGAACAGCAGATGTACCAGACTGCAGTTGAGGGCTTTACCAGACTGAGAAATGATGAGACTTTTGGAAGCATCGTTCCTTTCTATATTGTCCAGATACTTTACCTTCAGAAGGATTATGACCAGATACTGCAGATAGCTCCCGATCTTCTGAAATCGGCCCCTAAGGATAGGACTATTGAGCTTTACCGTTTTATAGGTGACGCTTATTATAACAAGGGGAATTATACCGAGGCTCTTCCTTACCTCGAAAAATTTGCAGCGGGGACAAAGATCAGTGGCAGGGAAGATAAATACCAGCTTGGTTACAGCTATTATAAAACAGGTGATATTGATAAGGCAATATCCCTGTTTCGTGATATAGGGTCAGGGGAGGATCTTCTGAGCCAGAATATATGGTACCTTCTCGGGTCCAGCTATCTTCAGAAAGGTGACAAGAAGCGTGCACAGCTGGGATTCTTGGAAGCATCAAAGCTAAACTTTGATAAAAAAATAAAGGAAGATGCACTTTTTAACTATGCAATGCTTACTTATGAAACCTCCTATTCACCTTTCGGAGAGGTAATTGCAGCCTTCCAGAATTATATCGATCAATATCCGGGTTCCGAAAGGATAAGCGAGGCTTATAACTACCTGGTTTCAACTTTCCTGCAGGATAAAAACTATAAGTCTGCCCTGGCTTCACTTGATAAGATAAGAAATAAGGACAGCAAGCTTGAGGAGGCTTATCAGAAAGTTGCTTTTTTCAGGGGACTGGAGCTTTTCAAGAACCTGGAGTTTGAAGCAGCCGCCGATATGTTTGACAAATCCCTTAAATACAGAAGCTATAATACAGGGCTTCAGGCAAGAGCTGTATACTGGAAAAGCGAGGCTCTCTACAGGCTGGGCCAATATGAAAATGCAAAAGCCGGTTATACTGAATTCATGGCGATTCCCGGCTCATCAAAACTGAGTGAGTATTTGCTTGTAAGATACAATCTCGGCTACACTCTCTTCAATTTGAAGGATTACAGTAATGCCCTTATGCACCTTAAAACATTTGAAGGTGATGTGGCAAACATCAAGTCCGATGTGATGGCTGATGCAAGAAACAGGATCGCTGACTGCTATTATATTACTACCAATTACCAGGAAGCAATAACTTATTATGACAAGGTCATTGATTACGGGAAGCTGGATGCAGACTATGCAATGTATCAGAAAGGATTCTCTCTCGGTCTGATGAACGATCAGAAGGGAAAAACTGATATCCTTTCATCACTTATGCAGAAATATCCTTCGTCATCTTATCTGCCTGATGCTTATTTCGAAAGGGGAAGGGCATTCCTTGTCCTGGAAGATCACGATAAGGGTGAAGCTGATTTCAACACCGTCATTTCTTCATACCCCGCAAGCCCGTTTGTCCCGCGAGCAATGGTGCAGCTGGGATTACTCTATAATAACCTCGGTGAGAATGATAAAGCTGTCACCCAGTATAAGAAGGTGATTGAGAACTACAAATCGACACCAGAAGCAAGGTATGCTCTTACAGGACTGAAGAATGCATATACTGACCTGAATGATATTGAATCCTATTTTGCTTATGTGAAATCCCTTCAGGGATATGGTGATATAAATATGGCGGAGAAAGACTCTTTACTGTACAATTCGGGAGAGAATCTATTTATATCAGGTAAATATGACAAGGCTACTGAGGTCTTCAGAAATTATATCAGTCAATTCCCAAACGGCAGCTTCCTGCAGAATGCTCAGTTCTATCTTGCTGAATGCCTGGCGAAAGCAGGAAACAATGATGAGGCGATTAAAATGTACGCGTCAGTTGCAGGAGCACCCAATAACCAGTTTACGGAGCAGTCGCTCATAGCTGCAGCAACAATCTGCTATAATAAGGAGGATTATAACGGTTCACTTGATTATTACAGCAAGCTTGAGAAGGCTGCTGTCAATAACGAAAACAAGATAATTGCGCTTAAGGGCCAGCTAAGATCGGCATACCAGCTTGGCGATGCAAAGAAAACAATAGATGCTGCTGAAAAAGTGATTGGTGGTGCCGGCATTCCTGATGAATTTTTAAGGGAAGCTATCTACATGAGGGCCAAGGCAAATTACAGCCTGAATAACTACGATGAGGCGCTTACCGATTTCCGCAAGGTAGCGGTTGAAGTGGTCAGCGAAGAAGGTGCAGAATCAAAGTATATGGTTGCTGACTTGCTTTACAGCAAGAATCAGTACGACGAATCGGAAAAAGTAATCACCGAATTCATTGATCAGAACTCACCTCACAAATACTGGATGGCAAGGATGTTCCTGCTTCTTTCCGATGTAAGCATGAAGAAAGGCGATAAGCTCCAGGCAAAGGCAACGCTTGAAAGCCTCCGCGATAACTATTCGACAGATAACGATGGAATACTGGATGAAGTGAAGTCGAAGCTCGATTCACTGAACCAGGGAAACTGAATATCAGAGAACTGACTTATTTAGAATGTTATAGAGAAATAAAGTTTTAATCAGGAAATTACACTTTGAAGATGAAACGAACCTTAATCATAAATATCCTTCTTCTCCAGTTTCTATTACCGGCAACAGCCCAGATAAAACAGCAAAACCTGAAACGGGAAGTTACCCTTTATAACCCTTACAAGCCATCTCTCACTGATGCAACAAAGAGAAGTTTTCTTCCCGATCTTGACGATACTTCCAGGGTTAGACCCGACTTCAAATACAAAATTGAGACTGTGCCTTATTCACCGGAATACACCATCAGCCCGATAAAGGCAGCATCCCTGATTCCTGACCCTCTTACCAAGCTTTATAAAAGCTATATTAAGCTTGGTTTTGGCAATTACCTGACTCCGCTTGCAGAATTGAGTATTGCAAATGAGAGATCAAAAAAGGGGGCAATCGGACTTATTGCAAGACATTATTCGACAAGTGGCAAGCTTAAGCTGGATAATGATGAGAAGGTATTCGGAGGCTACATGGATAATGATTTATCACTGTTTGGAAAGCGATTCCTTAAGGGTAACTATCTCGAAGGCTCGGTGGATTTCATGCAGAAGACAAGGTACGCATATGGTTATGATACTAGTATAGTAGGGTATAACCCGTCAAAAAAGGATATCAGGCTTTCCTACCAGGATGCCGGAGCCCATATTTCATTCGGATCACTAACCCTCGACTCGACCTCTTTTTCCTATGACTTTGATCTCAGCTATGACCTCTTTTTTATATCAGGTGACCGGTATCAGAATAATATAGGCTTTACAGGTACGATGGCAACAATGTTTAAAGGATTCTATGCCGGGTCAGATATTGACATTCAATTGTTTAAACCGTCATCATTGATCAATCCTGAAGGAAAATATATTGCTTCTGTCAGCCC
>Ga0224525_1000473_pt1 | contig 18358 bp, 12 predicted proteins | sample CFST100metaG_FD_179874 | JGI IMG/M metagenome (GOLD analysis project Ga0224525, IMG submission 179874) | Peat soil microbial communities from Stordalen Mire, Sweden - C.F.S.T100 | ecosystem: Environmental > Terrestrial > Soil > Wetlands > Peat | place: Sweden: Norrbotten County, Stordalen Mire...
GCACATGGCCGGGCAGCGTCGCGCCGCCATCGGCCAAGCCGTACATGCCCACATAAACCACTTCCCCGCCCGCAGTAAGCGCCGACGAGGCGGGCAGCGCCATCGCCGCCATTGAACGAATCATGGCGTTGCCGCTGCAATACGAATTGCCGAGGCCGTCCAGCATCGAACTGACGGCATTCGCGGAGCTCCAGCCCGCGCCGCTGGCCGGGCCGCGCCACACCCGGCAGCTTCCAATCAGCAATTGAGAGGTGTCCAGCGGATCCACCAGGAAGGGCGCGGGCGCGGTCATGGTCAGCCCATCGCCGCTCACATCCGCGTCGGTGACAACGGCGTTCAAACCGAAGACGTCCGGCGTGCAGTCCTCCGCTTGCGAACACCTGTGAATGGAGACGCCCGCCGCGTTGTTCACGTACCAGTTATCGCTGTTGCCGGGGTCAATCGCCACCGGCCCGCCCTCGCCGCCCAGGATCTCCGGCCAGTTGGCGGTCGTCCCGGCGGCGCTCTTGACGCCTACTGTTCCGAGCCCCCCCAGGCCAGCCATCATCGTGTAGGGCGTCGCCCCCACCTGCGAAATGCTTTCCACCTCGGCCAGCGAACCCAGGCTTCCGTTCAGGTTCTGGAAGTGGGAGGCGTCCTCGGCGGAGCAGACCGTCCCGCTCTCGCCGATGGCGTCGGTCGAGCGCCACAGACCGCTGTCGTTGCCGATGAAAATCTCCTGCGGATTGCTGGCATTCCATTCGAGGGCGTGCTGGTATTCGCCCACTTTGGCGCAAAAACCAGCCTTGGAATTGGTGGTATTGCGCCACGCGCAGCCCTGCGAGTAAGGGCACGTGGTTTGCCACAAGTCGTTGGCCCCGGCCAGCAGCATGGTTTCCTGCCCGGAAGGAACCGCGGCCAGCGCCAGGTTGTAGTCGCCGTTCTCGATGGTGGCCGCGCCTTGCAAGGTGTCCACCTCCAGGGCCGCCGTATCCCACTGCAAGGCCTGCGCGGAGCTCCAAAGCGCCGTGCTGGCGCAGACGCCGCCGCTGGCCGAGCACTTGTCCTGCCACAATCCCTGATCCTGGTTGTACTCGTCCACCGTCCAGGCGAAGGTGTCGCCATTCGTAGGATTCACCGCCAGCGCGCCGCGAAAGATGGGGCAGCCCGGCGAACCGGTGAAGCCGGGATTGGCCGGGCAATTCGTGGCCGTCAAGCCGCTGCTCGGCTGCGCGCTCAGGCGCGTCCAGGTAATGCCGTCCACGGACTGGTAGTAGCCGTGGTAGCGCACCGCCGCCACAAACAAGTGCCGCACCGGATTCCAGGCCACCGCCGTGGCCGCATTCCCGTCGGGAAGCGCAAAGATGTAATTCGCCCCCTGCACTTCCGTCCCGCTGCCGTCGATGATGGTGGCCAGCGACCAAGTGGCCCCACCGTCGGTCGAGTAGTAGAGGCCCTGGCAGCTCTTCCCGGAGGCAACCGCGTCCACCAGCGCGCCGTCATAAGCCTGCGAGACAGCGGCCACAACCAGCTCCGTGTTGTCCGTGCTCCAGGCAAAACCGGCGAAGCCCTCCCCCACAAAGCTGTAGTACTGGTCCGCCGAGCCGGAGATCAGGCTCCAGGTGGTTCCGCCATCAGTCGAGCGCAGAATCCCCGCGCCGTAATAGGAATCCAGGGCGTCGTTGGGATCGCCTGTCCCGGCCAGAATCACGCCTGTTCCGCCCGGCGGCTGCACGGCCAGCGCGCCAATGCTGATGGAAGCGTCCGTGGCGCCGCTGATGGCCGGCAGATTGTCCGTAAGTGGCGCAAAGCTGATCTTGGCTGAATTGGAAGTGTCCGCGTTCTGCGACAGCCAGACACCGCCGCCCGTGGTTCCCACGTAAAGGGTGTTGCCGGTCGCATCCGAAGGGTCCAGCGCCAGCGCGGAGATGCGGCCCGTGACCAGGCCAAAGTTCTGCGAGACAACAGCCGTAGGCCCCAGCGGCAGCCAGACGGCCGTTCCGCTGGCGGCCTGGGGTTGCGGCCGGATGGCACGCAAACGCAGGCGGCTGGCGGCAACCCGGCCCGGCGTCCAGCCGCGCACGGCCAGAAATCGCTCCGCCTGAAGTACCCGTGGAGGCAGATTTGCCTCGGACCGCGCCGCTCTGGCCTGCTCAGCCGCGTTTGTCTTCTGCGAGCCGGAAAAAGGCGCGGCCAGCAACGCCAAGGCCAGCAGAATCCGCCCGACGTTCGCCCGGAAAGCGCCGCGGCGGCTCCTCCGCCAGGCGCGGACACACTTGCCTGCCCTGCCGTCCGAGGCCGGTTCGCCGTGAAGCTGCTGAAACCTCCCAATCAACACACGCATCCTGACTGCGATTCCAGGATTGAATTCCGGCTTTCTCTCTCTCTTCGTCATCATCCGAGGAGATATCGGTCAAAATCCATTGGATTCGAATGTGTGAAACACGCAACTTCCGGGATTGGAATTGGATTGGATTATAGCCCAGAATGGGAACGGTTGAGCTTGAAGGCTCAATGGCAATAGGACAAACGCCCCAATAGCCGCCTTTCCGTCCATAGTCAGGTAAACTAGTAGTACGATGTTCGATTTGGGATTTGTACGCAACAATCTGGAACTGGTGGAAAATAAACTGCGAGCGCGCGGAGCTGATCCGGCCGCTCTGCTGGGCGATTTTCGCGCCCTCGATCAGCGCCGCCGCGAGGCCATCACCAAGGCCGAGCTGCTCAAGGCCCGCCGCAACGAGTTGAGCCAGCAGGTCGGCGCTCTCAAAAAAGCCGGTCAGGACGCCACCGCCGTGATGGCTGAGACCCGCGCGCTGAAGGACCAGCTAGACGAACTGGGCAAGACCGCCGAGGCTCTCGACGGCCAACTGCGCCTCTCGCTTTCCCGCATTCCCAACCTCACACGCGACGAAGTCCCCACCGGCAAATCCGAGGCCAACAACCCCACCATTAAAACCTGGGGCGAAAAGACGGCCTTCACCTTCGAACCCAAGCCGCACTGGGAGCTGGGCGATGCTCTGGGCATTCTCGATCTGGATCGCGCCACCAAGCTGAGCGGCGCGCGCTTCGCGGTTTACATGGGCGCGGGAGCGCGTCTGGAGCGGGCGCTGGTCAGCTTCATGCTCGATCTGCACACCCAGAAGCAGGGCTACACCGAAGTGCTGCCGCCTTTCATGGTCAACTCGAAATCGCTCTTCGGCACCGGGCAGTTGCCCAAGTTCGCCGAGGACCTTTTCCGCTGCTCCGACACCGACGTGGAGGCTGTCACCCGCGGCGAGTTCAAGGACAGCGATCATTGGCTGATTCCCACCGCCGAGGTCCCTGTCACCAATCTTTACCGCGACGAAATTCTGGACGAGGCGCGGCTGCCGATTTGCCTGACAGCTTACACGCCCTGCTTCCGCTCCGAGGCCGGCGCGGCGGGCAAGGACACGCGCGGCATCATCCGCCAGCACCAGTTCCAAAAGGTCGAGATGGTCAAGTTCACGCGGCCCGAGGACTCCGAGGCCGAGCACGAAAAACTGACGCGCGACGCGGAAGAGATTCTGGAAACGCTCAAGCTGCCCTATCGCCGGGTTCTGCTCTGCACCGGCGACACGGGCTTTTCTTCGGCCAAGACCTTCGATCTGGAGGTCTGGCTCCCCGGCCAGCAGCTTTACCGGGAAATCAGCTCCTGCTCGAACTTTGACGCCTTCCAGGCGCGGCGCGCCAACATCCGCTTCCGGCGCGGCGGCCCGAAGGGCAAGCTCGAGTTTGTCCACACCTTGAACGGCAGCGGACTGGCCGTGGGACGCACCTGGGTGGCGATTGTCGAAAACTATCAGCAGGCCGACGGCTCGGTCCTGATTCCAGAGGCGCTCCGGCCTTACATGGGCGGACTCGAGCGCATTACCAAGTAAAGGCGGCATGAAGAATCTTCTGAAAAGTTATTTTTTCTGGACCTACCCGCGCGGCTGTGTCCACTATGACGTGATGGTGACAGTGATTCTGCTGTTCATCTTTGTCACGCCGTGGCTATGGAGTTACGGCGACAAGCCCTCCAACGCGGCCGGTCCGGCGCACCCCATCCAGATCGTCGGCGATGGCGGGCGCGGGCTGATTGTCACCGTGCAAGCCTCGGACGTGAACCTCGACCCGAAGACCACGGCCTCGTATCCAGTGGTGAAAAAGGCCTTGCACAAAGCTATTGAGCCGGTCGTGGGCGACGCCGTCCTGATCAAGGGCTGGGAAACCGTGACCGACGCCCAGGGGAATTCCGCCTGGCAGGTCTGGGTCCATCGCTAGGTCTCTGACAATTTGAAGTTGTACCAGTGCTGGGTGCCCCAGGTCCCGATTTTGGGAGCTGGGAAGGTATGAACTCAAGGTACTTCTTCTTCCTGTCAGAGACCAGAGCGCGTAGATTTATGTTTTCCCAGCTCTCAAAAGCGAGACCTGGAGCACCCAAGTTCATGGGATCGGATACAAAATGGTGCGGTCAGAGACCTAGCCGCTGGCAAACAGGATAAGGAAAACCATGCACCTCAAAAGAAAACTCGTTTTTGCCGCTTCGATGGCGCTGCTGCTGCTCACGACGCGCGCGGCCTTTGCCGCTCCCGCCGATGAAAAGGACAGGGTTCTTCGCCGCCTCGATGAAGCGGCCAGAAACTTTCACGCGACCAGCGCCGACTTCCAGTTCGATTCCGTTGAGACCGACCCCATCTACGACAAGGACACCCAACGAGGCACGGTCTACTATAAGCGCGCGGGTTCGACTTTCCAGATGGCCGCGCACATCAACGAGCACAACGGCAAGCCGTCGCCCAAGATTTACGGCTTTTCCGGAGGCGTTTTCCGGCTCTTTGAGATTGGCCTCAACCAAGTCACGACCTACAAAAAGGCCAGCAGATTCGAGAGCTATGTGATGCTCGGCTTCGGCGCCAGCGGCAGGGAGCTGGCCGACAAGTGGGAGATCAAGTACCTGGGGCCGGAAACGCTCAGCGGCGTGAAGACCGAGAAGCTGGAACTGTTCGCGAAGGATCCGGCTGTCCGCAAAATCTTTCCCAGGGTGACGATCTGGGTGGACGCCGAACGGGGCGTCAGCCTCAAGCAGGTCTTCGACGAAGGGCCGGGGCAATACCGCGTCTGCGTTTACTTCAACTTCAAATTTCCGCAGTCTCTGCCCGCCGACACCTTCACCCTGAAGACCGACAAGAAGACGACGTTCGTGAACCGGTAAGAGCCGTTCCGGCCACGCGAGTGGAAGATCACAAGTTGGGCGCCCCACCTTCGGCGCGTATTTGTTTTTGCGCCTAAGGTGGGATATCTACAACTATGGTCTTTTTATCTATTGAGCCGCTTGCAAAATTCAAAGTGGAGTGCGAGTGGCGTTAAAGCATTTCTCCTTTAGGTATAGAGTTTGGGTGCCCCACCCTCGCCGCGTATTTGTTTTTGCGGCTAGGGTGGGATTCCTCTACACCATCAGGAGAAATGTTCTAAATACTGTCAGGGTGGCCCATCCATTTCCGCGCTTTTTGCGGAAATGGGTGGGAAACGATGTCACTGTTTTCTTGCCGGATCAATAGGGTTTGCAACAGGCTCAGTTGTATGCAGATCATTTTGCCGCGTCGTCGCACAATAATACTCAGGGGCATTTTTCCCAATCGTCCTGCTTGTGCTGCAAAGGCGTTGCTAACTCCTTATTCTGGGCGATTTTGCAGGCAACTCCTTTGTTTTGAAGATTTTACAGCGGAATACTGTCTGTAACCCAATGAAAACAAGTATTTTATGCCAAGAATACGGGTGGGGGGTAGGTCGTATGGAACGCCGCTACGCCCTCGAAGCAAGCCATGGCGCCGAAGGGGCAGCGGAACCCGTAATGCCTGTTTCCAGGTAATTTTGCAAGCGCCTCTATTGCTTTACCTATTGGCCGTTTATCGCTTGTTATAGCATCCCGCGTATGATTTTCTAACTTTCTCCCAGATCGCACACGCCGCCACCCCGCCCAGCGCGAACAGCATGGGAAAGCACTCCAGCGTGTAGCGGGCTTCAGGAGCCTCGATGGTCATCAGCAGCGCGCTGCGCAGCACAAAATACGCCAGCATCGGACACCAGAAGCGCGGCCGCAGGCACAATCCGGCAAATCCCAGCAACAGATAGACCGCGTTGAGTCCGGCATAGGCCCAACTGAAGCGGGTCTCCGCATGATGGCGCTTGTAATTCCACCAGTCCAGATCAACCGGCAGGTTTTCAATGCGCGGCCTGAGCCACATGTCCGCCATCCGGCCCAGCGGCAGCCAAAGGGCCGAGCGCAGTGGATGGACGGCGATGCGCTCCCCGGCCAGCTTGCCGAAGCGCGCATCGAGCGCGGGCGTAATATCGAGGCTCGCGTTGTAATCGGCGGCCAAGGCGGCGGTTTCGGCGTGCTGGGCCGGGGAGTCGAAGGCCCGGCTGGGCAGCTTGCTCATCTCCAGCGCATCGCCGGGAACACTCCAGTAAATCTCGTAGGTCGAGGCAAAATCCAAGCACCAGCTCTTCACCCAGCGCTCCCAGCCGAGATGGAGGTCCTCGCCGGGATCGGTGGCCAGCCTTGGCGCCAGCGGCTCGAAGACGTGGAAGACCCGCCAGTTGCGCCAGCTCCACGCGGCAAAGGGCATGAGCGCCAGCAGCGCGCAAACCACGACCATGCGAACGAACCTTGGAGCTTCAGGAATCTGTGCTTTCCCACCCTTGCGACAAAAACAGAAACGTCGCAAGGATGGGGCACCCGGCCTTGGAGCTTCAGGAATCTGTGCTTTCCCACCCTTGCGACAAAAACAGAAACGCCGCAAGGATGGGGCACCCGGCCTTGGAGCTTCAGGCATCTGTGGGTTCCCACCCTTGCGGCAAAAACAAGAACGCCGCAAGGATGGGGCACCCGACCTATCGCCAACTTCACCCGGAATTTCGAGCTTTTTCTCCCCGCGCTTCTGGCCCATTACCAGCGCCGGAACCAGCGCCACGGCCACCAGCGCGCCGTCAGGCCGCAGCAGGGCCGCATAGGTGACCGCAAAGGTGAACGCAAGCGCCAGCGCCCACCCCGGACGCGCGCGGAAGCGCTCCGCCGACCAGAGCGCCAGCGCCAGCATGAACAGCGTCAGCGCCTCAGCCATCGGCTCGGCGGCGTAGATCGCCGTGAAGGGGCAGAGCAAGGCCAGCCACAGCGTGCCGAGCGCGGCTCCGCGGCGGAGATTGTCCGGCGCGATGCGGCCGGCAAAATCGGCCACGAGCAGGCAGCCGACCAGTTCCAGCGCAATCTGCACCCAGGCGGCCGAGGCGTAGTTCTCCATCCCGAAGACGCGGAAGCAAAGCGCCAGAAACAGCGGATAGCCCGGCAGGCGGATCAGCGTGGGATACAGTTCGTTGCCTGCTCCGTTCAGGGCATAGCTGCCGTGGAGGAGCAGGTTCTTCGCCAGGCCGCCGTAGATCAGCGAGTCGCCGTTGGCCTGAAAGAACTCTTTCAGCATCCACAGCCGCAGCCCCAACCCGGCGATCAGCGCCAGAGCAACCGACAGCCCGGAAAGCGCGCCGGTTGAAACCCGGCGCCGCGCTTCCGATTGACTCTTGTGGCCAGCTTCCATACGATTCGTAATGTATAGCGTAAAATACTTTCGCGCCACTACTTTCATCGCCCAGCTTTTTCTCAAAGGATTCAGTCAGACTTTTCATGCCAGATAAACAGATATTTTTCGATCCGCAGCGCAAGCGATGGAAGCGTCTGCTCCGTATCCTGAATGTGACGGCCGTGGTTTCCACACTGGTTCTGGGCATTTTCATCTTCAACGTGCTGCGTTTTCAGCAGTTGCCGGAACTGCTGCTGGCCGCGCCCAAGCACAACTACAAGGCCTTGCCCGAGCAGTCTTCCGGCGCAAAGGTTCTACGCCCGGCGCACCGCAAAACCTCGCGCAAGCCCTCTGACATTCCCTTCAACTCCGGCGAGGGCTTGCGCGCCGCCTACTACGTCCCGGACGATCCGGCCAGCTACTCCTCGCTGAAGGAGCACGTGCGCCAGATCGATATGCTCTTTCCCGAGTGGCTGCACGTTGACGCCCCGCAGGGAGTTCTGCTGGGAACCGACGATGACAGCCATCGCGAGTACGCGATCATTAACCGCTCCGGCGTTCGCGATCCCGACCAGGCAAACAAGGTCAAGCGGTTGGTTCAGTCCTCCCGGGAAGACACCGAAATCTTTCCGCATCTGAACAATTACAACCCGGTCAGCCGGCTCTGGGACCCGGCTATTGCCGGCATTCTAAACGACGGGTACAAACGCGCCCTGCTGCGCCAGCAGATTCTTCGTTTCTTCATCGCATTCCCGGTCTATCGCGGCCTGTCGCTGGACATCGAAAACCTGCCCGACAGCGCCAGCCCAGGATATCTGGCCTTTGTACGGGAGCTGTACGCCGACCTGCATGCGCGCAATCTGCGGCTCTACGTCAACACCAGTGTGTCCACCACGGATGACGACCTGAGGGGACTGGGCGCCAGTTCCGATGGCATTATCCTGATGAACTACGACGAACATGAGGTGGAGAGCCGGCCCGGTCCGATCGCCAGCCAGGAGTGGTTCGTCAACAACCTGCGCCGCGTTCTCACGCTCGTGCCCAAGCAGAAGCTGATCTGCGCCATCGGCAACTACGGTTACGACTGGACGCTCTCGATTCCCAATCCAAAGGATCGACGCAAACACCGCAAGCCGCGCCAGCCGCAGGTTGTCGATACGGAGGATCTTTCCGTCGCCGAGGCCTGGCAGCGGGCCGCCGACGCCGACGCGGACCTCGACCTCGACTACAACTCGCTCAATCCGCACTTCGAGTACATTGACGAGGACCTGAACCAGCGCCACGTGGTCTGGTTCCTGGATGGCGTCACGGTGCTGAACGAGATGCGCGCCGCCCGCGAACTTGGTTTGCAGACCTTTGCCCTTTGGCGCCTGGGCGAAGAGGACAGCTCGCTGTGGAGCATATGGGACAAGCCCAGCAGCCCGGATTCGCTAGAGGCGCTCGGCTCCGTTCAGCCCGGCCACGGCATTGACAACGAGGGCGACGGCGACATCATCCGCGTGACCGGCCTGCCCCAGCCCGGCAGGCGCTCGGTCACGATAGACACCGACGAGCCCGACTCGCGCAGAAAGCTCATCATCGATGAGCACATGGATGCGTATCCGCGTACCTATACTATTCAGCAGTACGGCTACCATCCCAACGAGGTCGCGCTCACCTTCGACGATAGCCCCGATCCCAAGTGGACGCCAAAGATTCTCGACATCCTCAAAGCCAAGAACGTCAAAGCCGCTTTCATGGCTATTGGTTCCGAGGCTGCCGAGCACGTGGGTCTGCTCCAGCGCATCGTCCGCGAAGGCCATGAAATCGGCAATCATACCTGGACGCATCCCGACATCAGCGAAATCTCACCGCGTCAGGTTGACCTCGAGTTGAAGCTCACTTCGCGCCTCTTCGCCAGCAAACTCGGCATCCAGCCACTCTACTTCCGCCCGCCCTACGACATCGACGAGGAGCCGGACACCGACGACCAGGCTGCCCCGGTCGAGCGCATCCAGCAGTCCGGATACATCATCATCGGCAGCAAAATGGACACCTACGACTGGAATGAGAATCCGCGCAAGACCCCAGCCGAGATAACCCAGACCATCCTCGATCAGTTGGATGAAATGAAGATCAAGCCGCAGTTCCGCGGCTCCATCATCCTGATGCACGACGGCGGCGGCGACCGCTCGGCGACTGTGGCCGCTCTGCCCATGCTGATTGACGCCCTGCGCGCCCGCGGCTACAACATCGTGCCCGTCTCCGCGCTCATGGACAAGACCACCGCTCAGGTCATGCCACGGCTTACCTTCCGCCAGAAGCTGCGCGCGCTGCCGGATTCAATCGCTTTCTCCAGCCTGGCCATTATCGGCCGGTTTATCGTGCTGATCTTCTTTATCGGCGACGTTCTAATGAGCGCGCGCCTTCTGCTGGTGGGGCTGTTCGCCATCATTGACCGCCTGCGCCGTCCGCATCGTAAGGCCTCAGCCGGCTTCAATCCCCGCGTGGCCGTTCTGATCCCCGCCTACAACGAGGAAAAGGTCATTGTCCGCACCGTCCGCTCGGTGCTCAACTCCGACTACAAGAACCTGCACGTCATCGTCATCGACGACGGCTCCAGCGACCACACCTTCGAGGTGACGCGCCAAGCCTACGCGGCGGAAATCGCCGCTGGCAGCGTTCAGGTGCTCACCAAGCCCAACGGCGGCAAGGCCGCGGCTCTCAACTACGCTCTCGACCGCATCGACGAAGTGATCTACGTTGGCATCGACGCCGACACCGTCGTTGCCCCCGACGCCGTCAGCAAGCTCATCCCCCACTTCGAGGACCCGCGCATCGGCGCCGTCGCCGGCAACGCCAAGGTCGGCAACCGCGTCAACCTCTGGACCAGTTGGCAAGCCCTCGAATACATCACCAGCCAGAACTTCGAGCGCCGCGCCCTGGACCTTTTCAACGTCGTCGTCGTGGTTCCCGGAGCCATTGGCGCATGGCGCACCGCGCCCGTCAAAGCCGTCGGCGGCTATCCGGTCAACACCGTGGCCGAGGACGCCGACCTGACCATGGCCCTGCTCGAACTGCCGCTCAAGGTCGTTTACGAGGACCGCTCTCTGGCCTTCACCGAGGCCCCCGTCGATGTCGGCGGACTCATGCGCCAGCGCTTCCGCTGGTCCTTCGGCATTCTGCAGGCCGTCTGGAAGCATCGGCTGGCCTTCGTCCGCAACAAGGCCATGGGCTTCTTCGCCCTGCCCAACATTCTCATCTTCCAGATGCTGCTGCCGCTGGTCTCGCCCTTCATTGACATCATGTTCGTCTGGGGCATCATCAACTACTTCATCGACCGCCACTACCACCCGCTGGCGGCCTCGGCGGCCAGCTTTGAAAGGCTGCTGGTCTACTTTGTCGGCTTCCTGCTGATCGACTTCATCACCTCGTCAATCGCATTCAGCCTGGAGCGCCGCAATCCCGCCAACAAGGGCGACGGCTGGCTGCTCTGGCACATCTGGCTGCAGCGCTTCGCCTACCGTCAGGTTTTTTCCGTGGTGCTGTTCAAAACCATGATCCGCGCCATCAACGGCAAGCCCTTCAGTTGGGAAAAGCTGGAGCGCACCGCCAAAATGAGCAAGAAAACCGACGAGCTGACCGATACGCCATAACGCGGCTTTCGGCTTGAGAGGGCGCGGAAAAGGGTCCCATTGAAAAGGTGTCCCAAAAGGAATGGGTGCCCCACATCCGGCGCGGCATTATCACGCCAAATGTGGGAAGCCACAAACCTCAATCCGCCAGCCAGTGGGTGCCCCATCCTTTCCGCGTTTTGTGCGGAAAGGGTGGGAAGCCACAAAGAACGTGCTCCCATATTTCAATTTCGCTATGCAGAAGGAAAGGTCGTAGCCGTGCTCTCGATGGCAATGGAAGTATTCGGTTGGTCTGGCGGACTGACGCTCATCTACGCTTATGCGATGGTGTCGCTCGGAAAGATGCCTGCCCGCGGCACGATATTTCAGTGCTTGAATCTCGTGGGGGGTGTTCTGCTGGCCGCCAACGCCGCCTGGCATCATGCGTGGCCCTCGGTCGGTGTCAATCTGATTTGGATTGGCGTGGGAGTTTTCGCGCTGACGCGGGTTTGGCTTGTGCATGAACGAACTGCCCAAACTCCCGATTCTGAGTAATGGCCGTTTGTCAGCTTCCGCACAATGCTGGGTGCCCCAGGTCTCGATTCTGAGACCTGGGAGACCAAAGGACTCAACCCGCACTCACCAGCTTCCGTACAATGAATTGCGAAGCCCATGCCTTCCCCTCGCGCACTGTTCCTCGGCCGCAGCACCCTTGACGCTCTCTACCGGCTCGACAATCTTCCGGAGGAGGACACCAAGGTCTTCGCGCGCGCCTTCCATGCCGCGCCGGGCGGCCCCGCGCTGAACGCCGCCCTCACCCACGCCCTGCTCGGCGGCGAAACGATGCTTGTCAGCGCCGTTGGCTGCGGCCCCTGGGCCGAAGTGGTGCGCGCGCAGCTCTCGCGCCTCGGCGTTGCCCTCTTCGATCTGGCGGACGGCACGGACTATGAGACGCCGCTCGTAACGGTGCTGCTCTCGAACACCTCCGGCAGCCGCACCTGCGTCAATCCGCCCCTGGCGCAAACAGCGCTGAAACGCCTGAGCGGCTCCTGGGCTGGAGAGCTGGGCGCGCGGTGGGGCGCAATGCCGCCGGTCATTCTCACGGATGGCTTTCACCTGGCGGAGACATTGCCGCTTCTGGCCGCCTGCCGCACCGCCGGAGCCGCGCTCTGCCTCGACGGCGGCAGTTGGAAGCCCGGAACCGCTGAGCTGGCCCCGCATCTTACCGCCGCCATCTGCAGCGAACGCTTTACTTTTCCCGGCCTCGGCGGCGATCCAGAGAAGCTCTTCGCCTGGTTCGCGGACCAAGGCGTTCCCTGCGCCGCCATCACACGCGGCGCAAAGTCCATTCTCGGCTGGGAGCGCGGCCGCCGCTTCGAGATCGAGGTCGAGCGGATCAACGCCGCCGACACCCTCGGCGCCGGAGACGTTCTGCACGGAGCCTTCTGCTACTTCTACGCTCGCAACCCGGAGTTCGAGCCGGCCCTGCGCCGCGCCTCCCGGATTGCGACTCTCTCCTGCCAGAGCCTGGGCACGCTTGCCTGGGCCGCCCGGGAAACGTAGAGCCTTTTCTGCTGCCGGTTTGGTAGAGCATTTCTCCTGTTGCTCTATTGATCCGGCAAGAAAACAGTGATATCGCTTTCCCATCCATTTCCGCAAAAGGCGCGGAAATGGATGGGGCACCCTAACATTATTTAGAGCATTTTCACAGTTTCTGTAATGCAGGGATCGTGCTATCCCACCCTAGCCACAAGAACAAAAACGTGGCGAGGGTGGGGCACCCATGACATCACACTAACTGTGAAAATGCTCTAGTTGCCGAATCAATAGAGGAAAACCTACGAACAGGAGAAATGCTATAGCATCAGGGAACGGGCAAACCCCTACGGAGGATGCGTGAAAATCTGGCAAAAAGCGCTTATTTCGCTTCTGATCACGCTGGCCATTGGCGGCATCTATCTTTTTTCCGTCTGGCGGCACCGGCAGAATCCGGGAGTCATTCCCCAGAACAACGTCCGCCAGACACTGAGCAAGGACGATCTGGTGGTGATGCGGGAGTTCTTTCCGGCGCACTTTGAGAATACCTTGCGCCTGGAAGGCACAACGGTCTGGATGAAGAACGGCTACAAGATGCCGTATTACTCCTACGCGGGCGGCCAGGTGCTGTTTGCCAAGCGGGTGGGAGTGATTCCCGCGGCGCAGCGGATGGACGTGAAAAAGATAGTGAAGGCCGCCGTTCCCGACCGCGTGGAGGACTTCATCGAGCACGGCAGCCGGCAGGTCTTCGCCGTCTTCGCGCTGCCCGGCGGCAAGGCTCTTTACGCCACGCCAATCGGCTATATGCAGGGCAACGAGGAAGCGTATTACACCGATCTGCTCTTCTACTACGACGATCCGCACACGATTTACGGCCACTGGCCCAAGGATGTTTGGGCGGCCATCGATGCGCACCAGGTAAAGCCGGGGATGAGCGAGGTGGAAACCCGCATGGCCGTCGGGCAGAATCTGAGCACCGGCGGCAGCCAGGAAGGCGACCGCACCGTAACCTACAACCAGGACGGCAAGCACTGGACCGTGACGTATGCCGGGAATCAGGCCAAGGCGATCAAAAGCGAGTAGCGGGCGCGACCCGGGATGAAGGCGTGACGGTTACGGATAGCGGCGCGGCAGTCTCTTCGGCTTCCAGCTTGCTGCCCACATCCGCGGCGGCAGCAGCCAGCACGCGGTGATGAATGGTGAACAGAGCCAGTTCCAGCCGGTCACTGACCCCGGTCTTGTCGTAGATGGACCGCAGATAATTTTTGATGACCTGCTCGGTGGTCTTGAGGCGGGTGGCGATTTCGCGGTTCTTGCAGCCCTGGACGATGAGCGCGACAATGCGCATCTCCTTGGGGGTAAGCCGGTCACGGACCCGCGTTCCCACCATGTCTTCCTCAGGCGAGTCGGCCACCATAACCTGCGGAGGCACCCATGTGCCGCCGGCGGCGACCGTGCGCACGCACTCGGCCAGGGCCGGCCCGGTCACATTACGAAAGATGACGCCTCGAAGACCCTGCTGCATGTAAGAAGCCGCGGTCTCATTGTTCTCGGCAATCACAATGCCGCGGCTGCTCGTGGTCTCCAGCAGCGTGCGCAACCGGGTCATATTCGGCTGCAGTGAGGCCGCAAACAGAACAATGGCGCCGGGAAATGTTGTGATGGCGTGATACATGCGGTCAAGGTCAGAACATTGCGCAATGATACGCACGTCCTCGTCCATAGCCAGCACCTTGGCTGTGCCTGCCCTGAAGATCGCTTGCGAATCGGCCAAAATGATCTTGTTCATGATGTACGCCCTATCCATTCTTAACGCATTCTCAGAATACATGCTGACCTTTTGAGAACAGTCAAAGGCGGCTTGACTTCCGCCCCAACGAGCAAAAAACGCACACACGCAACCCGGCCCAAATCCGCCCGCCTAGAGCATTTCTCCTGATGGTGTAGAGGAATCCCACCCTAGCCGCAAAAACAAATACGCGGCGAGGGTGGGGCACCCAAACTCTATACCTAAAGGAGAAATGCTTTAGCGCTTCAGTCACGCCGGCAACGGCCTCTCCGGCGCTGGCGTGGATTCCGCTTTCTGAAACACTATCGGCACATTACCGCAACCCCTTGAAGTGCATCAATCCGCAACACCCCCGAATGATTCATGACGCGCTCTTGATCGATCAAGAGATTCAAAGGGAAAACGGATGCCCGCATGAAACCCCTTCCTAGAACGAGATTACAGCCTGCCGACACCACGGGTCACGAAAATTCGCGTCCAGCGCCTTGATGCCTTTTGGGCATGGAAATCGCGGGGCGCAGACGGAAGATGCGGCGGATTCCGTTTCACAAAAGCTCTGATCCGCGCTGGCGCTCTCGGCCTGTTGCGGAAATAAACTCCGCTTCCATTTCGTCAGGCAGTGAAGTCGTCAAACACCGTGCCGATGTACAGAGTGGAGAGGCATGGATGGCCGACCGCACGGAAATTCTTGAAGCCGCGCTGGATAGTTATCCGGAGGGCCTTGCGCTGCTCGACATGGAAGGCCAATTGATTATCTGGAATCGGGCTGCGGAGGCCATTACCGGGTACACGCGCGTGGAGATGCTGGGTCGTCCGGCGCCGGCGGCGCTGAAGCCGCTGCTCATCGCGGCCGGGCCAAGCGAACAGGAACTGTTCACGGAGGCGCGGGCGGGCCGGGTGCTACTGGAACACAAGCTGGGGCACAAGGCGCCAGCGATGATGCGTGCCCTGGTGCTGCGCGACGGTCTGGGCGAGTTCATCGGCCGGGAAATCGTCTTTCATCCGGCCGAAAGCCTGGATGCGCTGCCGCATGGAGAGTGCGGCGAGGACTCGAACGTTGAAATCGATCAGGCGGAGTTTGAAGACCGTCTAACGGAGTTGTTCAAGGACTTTCTGCAGGGCGGGGAGAGCTTCGGCTTGCTGTGGATTGCCGTCGATCAGGCGCCCGGTCTGCGAAAAACGCATGGCGCTGGGACCTGTGAACTGATGCTTGGAAAGGTGGAGCAGGCACTGAAACACGGGCTGCGGCCAAGCGAAGAGATGGCGCGCTGGGGCGACAGCGAGTTTCTGGTGCTGTCGCATGAGCGCACGCCCAAGATGCTGGCGGCGCACGCGCAATTGCTGGCCGGCCTGAGCCGCACGGCGGACTTCCGCTGGTGGGGCGACCGGGTATCGCTCACCGTGAGCATAGGCGCGGCGCAGGCGGAACGAGGGGAAAGTTTGGCCGATTTACTGGAAAGGGCGAAAGCCGCAATGCTAACCAGCTTTCACGCCGGCGGAAACCAGATCACATCCGCTTCAGGGAGGCCCTCATGTTCGCCATCCTAGGCATTCTGGTGGTCTTTGGGTCCATTATCAGCGGCTTCCTGATAGAGAAAGGCAATATCCATGTTCTGATGCAACCGGCCGAACTGCTGATTATCGTCGGCGCGGCCTCAGGCACGCTGCTGACCGCCAATCCAATGCACATCATCAAGGACATTCTTCATGGACTGGCGGGCTTGCTGAAGGGTTCGCCCTTCAACAAAGAGCGTTATTTGAGTACGCTCAAGATGATGTATCAGTTCCTGAATAAGGTGCGCAAAGAGGGATTGCTGAGCGTGGAAATGGACGTGGAGGAGCCGGAAAAAAGCGCCATCTTCAAAAGCTATCCGGAGTTTCTCGCCGACCATCCCGCGCGGAACTTTGTCTGCGACACGCTGCGCATGGCCATCACCGGGGGCGTGGAGCCGTTCGACATGGACCAGATGATGGATCTGGACATGGAGGTCCTGGCGCACGAGGCGACGCAGCCGGTCGCCTCGCTGAGCACGGTGGCGGATGCGCTGCCCGGGCTGGGCATTGTGGCCGCGGTGCTGGGCATCGTCATCACCATGGGTGCCCTGGGCGGCCCGCAGGAGGAAATCGGGAAGAAGGTGGCGGCGGCCCTGGTGGGCACCTTTCTGGGCATTCTGCTCTGCTATGGCGTGATCGGCCCGTTGAGTTCGGCCATGGCCAAGATCGCCGATTCACAGAACGAATATCTGCATGTGCTGCGCGTGCTGATTCTCTCTTTTTTGAAGGGTTCGGCGCCCATGATCGCCATCGAGATGGGGCGGCGCGCGATTCCCGCGCATGTGCGGCCCAGCTTCAACGAAATGGAAAAGAGCTGCAAGAACAATGGAGCGGCGGCGGCCGGCGTCTAGGTTTCTGACCGGATGAAGAAGTTTCATTGAGTTCGTGGTTTCCCACATCTCAAAATCGAGATATGGGGCACCCAACGATGGTACAAAATCAAGCAGTCAGAGACCTAGGCCTCCAAGGCACAAAAGGATGCGGTCAAAGACTCGCGTCGGCACAAGGCATTCCAGGAAGAGGCGCGCAACATGGCGGCCGGCAAAACAGCACCGATCATCATCATCAAGAAAGTCGCCGGCCACGACGGCGGCCACAATGGCGGCGCGTGGAAGGTGGCCTATGCCGACTTTGTCACCGCCCTGATGTCGCTGTTCATCGTGCTCTGGCTGATGGGCTCGAGTGAGCAGGTCAAGAAGGCCGTGGCCGGCTACTTCAACGACCCCAAGGGAACCGGCAAGCTGATGGGCACCCAGATGAGCGGCACCGGCAACGCCACAACAGCCGCCGATCCAACCGGCCAACTGCAAAAGCTGAAAGAGAAGATCGAGCAGGCCATCAAGGCGAACAAGGATCTGGAAAAGCTCTCCAAACAGATTGAGATTACGATCACCTCCGAGGGGTTGCGCATTGAGCTGCTGGAGGGCAAGGACGGAACCTTCTACGAGATGGGAAGCCCCAAGCTAAACACCAACGGGCAGAAGCTGCTGACGCTGCTGGCCGCGGAGCTGAAAATCCTGCCCAATTCGCTGCTGATTGAAGGCTATACCGACGCCACGCCGTATTCCGGCAATATCGCTGTTGGTTACAGTAATTGGGATCTGTCGGCCGACCGCGCCAACTCCGCGCGACGGCTGTTGCAACAGGCTGGCGTGCGCTCGGATCAGGTCAGCCAGGTGCGCGGCTACGCCGACCAGATGCTGCGCGTAAAGGACAAGCCCAACGACCCTTCCAACCGGAGAGTCTCGATTCTGGTCAAGAACGACAACGCGCCGGTGCCGACGCTGTCGGCGGCCAGCGTGGTGAATGGAACGACGCCGCTGCCGGGAAGCGCGAAAGCGAAAGTCATCACAAAAAATCAAGCCAAACCGCAGAGCGCCGCGCCTACCGCCAAAACGCAGAGCACACCACTCGCCGCCAAACCAGCAACCCCTGCCGTCCCGGCTGCCAAGCCGCAGACAACCGCCAAGTTAAGCATGATGGACAAGCTCAAGGGTTTGCTGCCGAAGAACAAGAAGTAGGATCGCGGTGCTTCGCCCAAAGGAAATACTGAAGTTGCCAGTGTTTTGGAGGGGGCTGGCTTTAAGAGCTTATCCGGAATTAGAGCATTTCTCCTGTTGCCATAGAGGGAAACCACGGATCCCAAGTGGCTTTTTTCTCAAGAAAAAGCCACCCTGCACGACTTCAAAGACTCCACACTAACAGGAGAAATGCTCTGATATGGAGTGATCCTGTCAATACCTGCGAATCTGTGGGTTCGTTTTTGTCGTTGTTTTTTCTTTTGCCGTTTTTCGAGGGCAGGGCCAGCAGCAGCCGGGGCAGGTAGT
>Ga0224525_1000475_pt1 | contig 18296 bp, 15 predicted proteins | sample CFST100metaG_FD_179874 | JGI IMG/M metagenome (GOLD analysis project Ga0224525, IMG submission 179874) | Peat soil microbial communities from Stordalen Mire, Sweden - C.F.S.T100 | ecosystem: Environmental > Terrestrial > Soil > Wetlands > Peat | place: Sweden: Norrbotten County, Stordalen Mire...
AGATCATCACACTCGTTGTGTCATGCGTCAGTGCGCTGTAAGCATGGAGCGAAAGATTCACGGATCCAGCCGTGATATCAGCCGGACTCGGGGTATAAAGAGGGTTGAGGATCTTCGGATCGCTGAAAACTCCGGATCCTGAGGTTATCCAAAGCAGGGAGTCATAAGAGGAAGCCATTCCGTTCAGCTGGTAAGACAGCCCGGCGCATACGGATGCATTGCCACCGGTATTCACTGTCGTTTTATACTCCGGCGGGAAGACGATGAAGTCAAGCCATGCAGCATAGCTATTTGCCGTGATATTATCATTCTTCTGGAATTCCCACTTGAAGGTATGCGGACCGGCGAGCACCGGGAATGCAGAATAATTCCAACTTGTCTGGTTTCCCCACCATTGCCCGACTATAGCGCCGTCGATATAGAATTTCATATTGTCAACCAATGGCTTTGAACGTAATCTCCGGTGGAAAGAAATGCTATCGTCGATCAGGACATTGTACTGAAGTGTTAAGCCGGAAGTCTCCCCAGTAGCAGAGATGTGACCTGATTGCGCGCAATGCAGTTTTTCCCAAGGTAAAGAATCGCATATTGTCCAGGGTATATCGGGGAATTGCCATGCAAATTTGGTGAAGTCGCCTGTTTCCCAGTCTTCTATGATCAGGCCGATTTTCTCGGTCCAGATCTTTGTATCGTGCTGTGTAACGGCATGGGCGTAATTCCTGAACCTTACGGCTGATCCTATAGCAGCGGTAGGATCGACGGTTACGGTAAACGGAACAACAACCTGCTGTCCCGGGGTTAATGTGCCCAGGTTCTGGCTTGGATTGGCAATCGAAACGTAGGGATTATTTTTAAACAGGTCGCTGATGGCATTCACAGCATCATAATCACCTGTATTCTGGGTCAGGATATTAAGGGTGACGGTTTCTCCCGGATCGAGACGGCCATTTCCATTTCCTCCGGGTGACGGGTCACTGATATTTGTTGAAATAATCGTTACAGCAGGTGCATGCGCCGTGATGACGAAGGAAGTAGTCCAGACACTGTCGTTTTTATCTCTTGCCTTAACCAGGAACTGCACATTCATCCAGGCAGGAATGGAATCGGCAACATGAAATTTAAAAGCATTCAGGATTGTCCTGGATCCGCCTATATTGAAATTTCCATAGAATTCAGTGCTGTCGATCATGGTGATATAAGGAGAATTGGGTGTCACGGTAACGGTAACACTATCGGCTTCGGCAGTACCGGTGTTTTTCATGGTGAGACCCAAAAGTTCGGTTTCTCCATAATCCATCTTGCCATTTCCATTTCCATAGGTGGTATCATTCAGGATATCGGCAGTAACACCAACAAAGCCCATGGGAATTACCAATAAGATCGGCGATACATAGGTCATGGCATAGCCCAGCCGGTTATCTGTCCAGGTAGGATATACCCTTCCATCATAAGCAGTGATTCCAAGGTAGTCGCCAAAATATTTAGTGGCCATGTGGGGAATGGGGGCTGGGGTCCAGGAAACATCGCTTACCTTCATATCGGTAAATGTACTGCATCCATCTGTTGAATAAGCCATGAAGGTTTCGGCCTGGGCGCTGGTGACATCCCGGTTATCATAGAATACTACGCTTACATATCCGTTTGCCTGATCACAGGTAACCCACGGGAAATAATGTGTTTTCCCCTGTCCAATAGGATCCTGGTTGATACGAATAGGAGCCGACCAGGTAGTTCCACCATCTGTCGATTTGATCATATAACAGTCAATGTCATTTCCTGTGTTTACCCCGGGAACCCCATGATTCGTCCAGCAAATATAAAGATTGCCACGGTACGGGCCATTGCTGATATCGCATGCCATTGAAGGAAAAGAATTAACACGTTGGTTCTCGGGAACACCGGAATTACGGATACCTTTTATATTACTGATAATACTTGTGGCGGGCGCCCAGGTGGCCCCTCCATCAAGGGATTTTGTAAACCCGATAGCTCCTTCATCGTTTGGCCAGCTCATATAAACTGCAAAAGCTGAGTAGACTTCGCCGTTCGGACCTGTCTTGAAATTAACCCCTTGCTTCTGTCCGCCTGATATAATCGCGCTTGAAATCCTCTGTGAGGTTTCCCAACTGGTTCCATTTGTGATGGAACGGGAAGTTGAAATCTCGTTGGCTCCATCCATCCATCCATCATATAAATTTCCCTTGTATGGGCTGGAAGGACTGTTATCGACCCATAAATGGTTTTTGTCGGTGGAACCACTTTGAACTTTTACAGCTGTCCAGGTGCTGCCTTGGTTATCGGAATATGACACACTCTGACCACCTGCGCCATCGATGTATCCGACAAAATATCTCCCGGTGAGGTTGATACAAGCGGAAGGGTCGCCGTCATTATTCGCACCTGCACCTTGGTAAGAACCATTCCATGTTGTTCCTCCATCAAATGAGTTGTACCAGTCGGCGCCATAAGTGCTGCCTGTACTGGGTTGAGGCGTTGAATTATTCGACTCAAGGACATGAGTTTTATCACCCGGGTCTCCAAAAATCGAGTTTTCACTTTCCGTATTCACATTTGTTGTTACGGGAACGTCCGGAGAATCAGAAATCAGGATTCCTTTGTTGGTGAAAACCTTGGTTCCGGTAAATTTTGCCGGTGCGGGCCTGTACATAGGTTGAACAGGAACAAGTCCTAAGTTAGCCATTTTAATCCAGTAACCCATATTGTCGATACGGGTGTCAACCTGGTAGTTTGTCGGCAGAACAAGCTTCTCCTTATTATTACTCTGAGAAAATGCAGTTATGCTTAGGAATCCTAATAGCATTGCAAAGGAAAATTTTTTCATGAAAGGTTGGGTTTGAGGTTGGAAATATAAAATTCTAAACACAAAGGTAAGAATTTTTATCTGTATCCTTGTACAGAAATAAGAAAAAAATCTGTGATAATCCGGATTCTTCGTTCTACCGCAGTTTGCCTGCTCCTGCTCATCTTCCTCACCGGAAGCACGGGGATCTCATTCTATATTCATACCTGCGGAACCAGTCATAAAAAAGAAGTTTTCGCTTTCAGGGAGATTTTTCACCAGAACATAGCCTGCTGCTGTGATGAGAATTTTACGGTAAATGTCCTGGTTGGTTCAGCCTTAAATTATAACGATGCCGATTACTGCAGGATATCGCGTCTATTCATTAAAGCATCTTTCCTGGGGTTCCCCGTTGTTGAAAAGTTGCTGGTACCAACTTTCCATTTTATTGAAATTCCTGAATTTGCGCTTCTCCGGTCACAGCCGGTCCGGGATTCAAAAGCGTCATTCACCCTTTTCCATGATCCTTCGCCGCCACCTTTATCCGGCATAAACCTGGTCCATTTCCTGCACCAGATCAGGATCCCTGCTCCTGTTTGCTGATCTGATCATTTCTCCGGAAGAAAATCTTCATGGAAGAAATATGTTTATTCTCTTTATCAGATCATCAATCAAATTACTTAGACAATCTTTATGCGAGCAAGAAAAATAATTTTTTCTGCATTCCTGTTTTCATTCTTTTTCATCTCTTTTCAAGGATTTACCCAAGTCATCTCGGGTTTTGTATATGAAAAACAAGAAGGCAATTTAAGATCACCACTCACGGGTGTAACCCTTCAATGGATTCACACAACAAAAGGTTCGGTAACGGATAATGCAGGAATCAGAATGATCATTAAGTAATTATGAATGCAGGAATTATGAATGCAGGAATTCGGAATGCAGGAATTCGGAATTTAACTGGCGCGCGTCCGCCTAAGGCGGATAAATCTTTAACGCATGCCTACTACCGTACTTGGCTTTACCCGTGCCTCTAAAAATGAAATGTTCTAAAACAAACTCAAAAAAAAAATAATCATTTAAAAATAGCATTATGAAGACAAAATTCATCTTAAAAAGCCTGATCATCAGCATCGGCCTGGTATTTCTTTTCAGCAACGGATCTTATTCCCAGGATAAGAAAACCATTGAATTAAAGATCAAGACTTCTGCCGTTTGTGGCAAGTGTAAAGACAGGATTGAAAAGGGAATGGCCTATGAAAAAGGCATTAAGGATATCAATCTGGATGTGGATACCAAAATCGCAACGGTGCGGTATAACCCTTTAAAAACAACACCGGCAGGAATCCGAATGGCGATTTCAAAACTGGGTTATGATGCCGATACCATTCCGGCTGACAAGATAGCTTACGAAAAACTACCGGCTTGCTGTAAGAAAGATGCAAAGAAACACTGACCAGAATTACTTTTTCTTTGCTATGATCGCTTTGGTTTTCTTTTGTTTGATGACAGCCTGTGCGGCAGCCAGACGTGCGATAGGAACCCTGAAGGGCGAGCAACTTACATAGTTGAATCCAAGGGAATGGCAGAACTCGACAGATTTCGGTTCACCGCCATGTTCGCCACAGATACCGATCTTCAGGTCTTTGCGGGTACCCCGGCCTTTTTCAACGGCAATCTTCATCAGCTGGCCTACGCCATCGAAATCGATCACCTGGAAAGGATCTACGGGAAGAATTTTTTTATCAAGGTAATCGGGCAGGAAGCTTCCGATATCATCCCTGGAGAAGCCGAAACTCATCTGGGTAAGGTCGTTGGTTCCGAAAGAGAAGAATTGGGCCGTTCCGGCAATCTCATCAGCCGTGAGACAGGCCCTGGGAATCTCGATCATGGTTCCGATCATGTGCGGAATTTCCTTTAATCCGAATTTCTTGCACACTTCCTCGTAGATCTGAGCAATGATCTTGTACTGGTGTTTCAGTTCATTCACAGTGCAGGTTACCGGGATCATGATCTCGGGAAAAGGATGTTTCTTTTCTTTGAGAAGTTCAGCCGTAGCTTCGAAAATGGCTTTGACCTGTGTCTCGGTGATTTCGGGGAAAGTAATGCCCAGCCTTACTCCCCGGTGTCCCATCATGGGATTCGTTTCGTGCAGCGCATCTGCGCGCTTGTCGAATTCATCGTTTGAAATTCCCAGGCTTTCTGCGATTTTATGGCGTCCTTCGGGATTTTGAGGAATGAACTCATGAAGGGGCGGGTCAAGGGTACGAATGGTGACAGGATAGCCATCCATAGCTTCGAGTGTGCCTTTCATATCGGCTTTCATAAACGGGAAAAGTTCTTCTAATGCCTTTCTTCTTTCGGCTTCGGTGTTGGATGCGATCATTTTCCTGAGGAGGAACAAAGGTTTTTCGGCATGTTTTCCATAGAACATATGTTCGGTACGGAACAACCCAATCCCTTCAGCGCCAAAGGCTCTTGCTTTTGCAGCATCATCGGGGGTGTCGGCGTTGGTACGGATCTTCATCACGCGGATCTCGTCACACAGCTTCATGAAAGCCTGGAAATCGGGATTTTCCTCTGCGGCCTTGATCATATCGATCTTGCCATTGTAAACATATCCTTTGGATCCGTTCAGGGAGATGTAATCTCCTTCATGAAGAACGATATTTTCAGCCGAAAGGGTTTTTGTCGATGCTTCGATCTTAAGGTTTCCTGCGCCTACGATGCAGCATTTACCCCAGCCTCTTGCCACCAGTGCAGCATGACTGGTCATACCGCCACGTGCCGTAAGGATAGCATATGCAGCGCGCATGCCTTCGATGTCTTCCGGATTTGTTTCTTCCCTTACCAGAATGACGGCTTTACCCAGTTTTGCCCATTCAACTGCTTTCTCCGAATTGAATACGATCTGTCCGGTAGCGCCGCCAGGTCCGGCTGGCAAGCCTTTTGCCATCGGTTTTAAAGTAGCTTCTGCTTTCGGATCCAAAATGGGATGAAGCAATTCATCGAGCTGTGAAGGTTCGACACGGCTCACTGCTTCTTCTCTGGTGATCAGTTTTTCCTTGTACATATCCAGCGCCATCTTTACGGCAGCAGGGCCATTTCTCTTGCCAACCCTGCATTGGAGCATATACAGTTTCGTGTCCTGTATGGTGAATTCGATATCCAGCATGTTGTGGTAATGGTTTTCCAGGGTGTGTTGGATCTTATTCAGTTCTTTGTAGACCTTCGGCATGGAAGTTTCAAGGGAAGGCAGGTACATGGTATGCTCGTTTTTCCCGATCTCGTTGATTGGATTTGGCGTACGGATGCCTGCAACGACATCTTCGCCTTGGGCATTTGCCAGCCATTCACCGTAAAAATAATTTTCACCTGTGGCCGGGTTACGGGTGAATGCAACCCCGGTTGCAGAAGTGTCGCCCATATTGCCGAATACCATCGACTGCACATTTACAGCGGTACCCCATTCATCAGGTATATTTTCAAAACGACGGTAGGATATTGCGCGTTTGCCCATCCAGCTCTGAAACACAGCGCTGATTGCACCCCACAGTTGTTCCATGGCATCTTCCGGGAAAGGTTTTCCCAAGACTTCCTTCACTTTTTTCTTATAGATATCGATCAGTGCTTTAAGGTCATCGGCCGAAAGCTGAGTGTCGGTGTAATATCCTTTAGATTCCTTCATTTTGTGAAGTTCCCGCTCCAGCTGGTTCCTTACACCCATTCCTTCTGCAGGTTCAATACCTGCTGCTTTTTCCATCACCACATCAGAATACATCTGGATGAGGCGGCGCTGGGAATCATAAACAAAACGCGGGTTGTTTGTCTTTTTTATCAAACCTTCCCTGGTAATATCATTGAGACCGACATTCAGAACGGTTTCCATCATGCCTGGCATGGATGCCCTTGCACCTGACCTGACAGAAACAAGCAACGGGTTATCCCTGTCACCAAAAATGGCGCCCATCTCTTCTTCGGTCTTTTTTAAACAATCTTCAACCTGTTTCTTTAATTCTTGCGGGTAGTTCTTGTTGTTTTCGTAGTAAGCCGTGCATACTTCCGTGGAAAGGGTAAAACCTGCGGGGACAGGCAACCCGATGTTCACCATTTCAGCAAGGTTGGCACCCTTGCCGCCAAGCAGGTTCTTCATGTCTGCTTCGCCTTCTGCCATTTTACCTCCAAAAAAGTAAACGTACTTTTTTTCTCTGACATCTTTTGACATAGTTCACAATGTTTAAATAGTTGATAATCTATAAGATTAATATAAAAATTTGAAGCGGCAAAAGTACGAAATATTTGGCTACGAAGAGGGAAATTCACGGAAAATTAATATTCTAATTTCCCGATGTTTGCCATGTTCCAGAGGATCCATTGCTCCCGGTTCAGGAGATAAGCCGATGGACAGGAAGGATTCCATTTTCGGGGATTGGGAAGAATGGCTGCGATGAGTGCCGCCTGGTCGCGGGTGAGGCCGGCTGCAGGCTTATGGAAATACTTTTGTGAGGCTGCTTCGGCACCGTAAATGCCATTTCCCAGTTCGATCACATTCAGGTAAACCTCCATAATTCTTTTTTTGCCCCAGACTGTTTCGATGAGAAACGTAAAGTAGACCTCGAGCCCTTTCCGTATCCAGGTGCGGTCGGGCCAAAGGAAAACATTTTTGGTCGTTTGCTGGGAAATGGTACTGGCGCCCCTGACCTTTTTGCCCTTCTTGTTTTCATTATAATCCCGGGCATTTTTAATTGCTTCAAGATCAAACCCGGAATGTTCCAGAAAGCGGTTGTCTTCCGAGGCTACAACAGCCAGTTGAAGTTGGGGAGAGATCTCCTCCAGCGATTTCCAATCTTTTTTCAGCTTGAGCGGTTCCCCGCTGATCTTTTGCTGTACGATCCTTATCAGCATGAGAGCGGTAACAGGAGGATTAACAAAACGATACAGTACGACAAAGAATATCGATGAACCGAAAAACAGGATCAGGAAATATTTTAAAAAGCGGAGGAGAAACTTCCGGAACTTCTTCATCCTTCACTATTTAACCGACTCAATGTATCGGTCGAGGTCATCCTTGGATTTTGTGCTGCTGAGAACGTCCTTAACCTCATTATAGTTCTCCGGATCATAACAATGCTTGTATGCAGCTTTTGCAAGACTCAACCGGGAAGCATCGTAGCTCAGGATGTACATAACTTCAACGATCTGGCGACTGTACAAGCAATGGGATTCGACCATCTTTTTTGCCTGGGTCAGTTTCAGCCCGTCAAAAGGTGCGTTTGAGATTGCTATCGTTGAAGCCTGAAAATCCGGTTCAGACATGGGATTATCGCATCCGCCTCCTGTTTTCTTTGCAGTGGATGCACTCTTGACATTGGTTTGTTTGCCCTCTTTTTGAGTGGAAGTCGACGAGGGTGTTTCTTTAACAGCTTCCTGGGTATGGATGTAATCCGAGCTTGTTTTCTCTAGGATGTAATCATTTTTCTTACCGTGTCTTACAACATAAAAAAGTTCTCCGGAAGGGGAGTTGAATATCGTTTTTTCGATTTCCCGGATACTGACATCTGTAAATGCAATTCTGAGTTTGATAGTAGGTCCATGCAAGCCTTCGATCTTCACATGATCGCCTGGCGTGGAATTTTTCTGGTCACCATTGACAAATACGGTGAAATTTTCACCTTTTTCAGAAAAAATAGTCAGAGATGTTCCCTGAGTCATGGCTTTCACAGAAAAACCGAGAGCCATAAGAAGAATAAATGTTCTGATGAAAGTTTTCATAATCGGATGTTTTTTGCAAATGTAAAGCACTTTTGAGTCCGGGTCAATGAAATATTATAAATCGGGTGAATGAAATCAGTTTTAAAAGGGATATCCGGCAGAAAATGATACAATCAGCCAACTGTTCGGTTTTTTGGGGTTGAAAAAATTGAGAAGAGCTGCGGAATCATCCTGATTGTAGGAATTAATCACTCAAACCTCCATAAAACGCCGCAGATTCAAGTTTTTTTCCTAATTTTGAACTCCATTTTCTAACTCCCATCTTGATGAGCAATTATATCGGTATACGCCACGAAGACAAATATTTACTTGAAAAACGGGCTCCGCTTACACCGAAACACGTTGAACGGTTAGTCATGCAAAAAAAACTTGATATCATCGTTCAATCATCGGCCAAGCGGATCTTTAAAGATGAAGAGTACCGGAAAGCCGGTGCTGAAATTGAAGAGGATATGAAGAAATGTTCAGTCATATTCGGCGTCAAGGAAATCCCGATAACAGTATTTGAACCGGATAAAACCTATGTGTTCTTTGCACATGTGATCAAGGGACAGGCATATAATATGCCTATGCTGAAGAAGATGATGGAACTGAAATGCAACCTGATCGAATATGAAAAAATTATAGATGAACAGGGCAAACGGCTAATTTTTTTCGGTAAATATGCAGGGTTTGCCGGAATGATTAACTCCTTCTGGGCACTTGGATTAAGGATGAAGGACCATGGATACATCTCGAACCTATTGAAGATTAAGCAATCGCACCACTATCATTCGTTGAAGGAAGCCAGGGAGGACATCTCCGCCATCGGACAACGGATCGCAGAAAACGGGATTCCGCATGAACTTTTACCTTTCGTAATTGGATTTACAGGTTACGGAAATGTATCGCAGGGTGCCCAGGAGATCTGCGGACTATTGCCGGTCAAGGAAATTTCCCCCGAAAAATTGCTCGAACTCCGGAACCGGAAAAATTTACCGGACAATATTGTCTACAAAGTGATATTTCAAGAAGAAGACCTTGTGGAACACATCGGCAGGGATCCCTTCGATCTTCATGACTATTATGCAAATCCCCGGAATTACCGGAGTGTTTTTGAGAAATACATTCCCCATCTTTCCATGCTGATCAATTGCATTTACTGGGATAAACGTTACCCCCGGCTGGTCACGAAAGAATACCTGAAAAAGCTATTTTCCAAAGGTCGTCCGAAACTGAGCGTAATTGGTGATATCAGTTGTGATGTGGAAGGATCGGTGGAGTGCACACTGAAGCCAGCTACGATCGACGATCCCATCTATATCTATAATGCTGAAACCGAAAAAATAACCATGGGTCATAATGGAGAAGGAATGCTGATCATGTCCGTGGATATACTGCCGGCAGAGTTGCCACGGGATGCGTCAATCGGTTTCGGGGATGTTTTGGTGAATTTTGTAAAACCCATCGCGGATGCCGATTTTGAAGATTCCTTTGAAGACCTGGATCTTCCGAAAGCCATTAAGAAAGGATTAATCCTTCACCGGGGCGAACTTACACCGGATTTTAAATACCTGGAAGAATTTCTGGATAGCCATTAAGTATTAAGTGTTAAGTGTTAAGTGTTAAGTTTTAAGAAAAGAGATAGATCCTTAATCGTTCAAACAGTGATCAAACACAAATCACAACCACTATGAAAAGAGTACTCATTCTCGGCGCAGGTCTTGTTGCAAACCCGATGGTTCAATACTTGTTGGGCAATAATTTTAAAGTTTCGGTAGCTTCAAATACCCCTGACAGAGCAAAAGTTATGGTTGGAAATCATCCCTCAGGACAAACCATTTTCTGGGAAGCGGATGATGAAGAAACACTGGATACCATGGTTGCGGGACATGATCTCACGGTAAGTCTATTGCCTTACCGTTTTCATGTAATGGTTGCAAAACATTGTCTGAAACACAAAAAAAATCTGGTTACAGCTTCCTATGTGAAGCCGGAGATGATGGCTCTGGATAAAGAAGCAAAGCAGGCCGGAATTCTTTTTCTTAATGAGATGGGTCTGGATCCGGGAATCGATCATATGTCTGCAATGCGTATCATAGATAAGATCCATGCAAATGAAGGTGCTGTTCTTGAGTTTTATTCAATCTGCGGGGCACTTCCAGCCCCCGAAGCTGCCGATAACCCATTCCGGTATAAATTCTCCTGGAGTCCCAAGGGTGTAATTCTGGCCGGGAACAATGATGCACATTTTCTCCGTCATGGGAAAGAAGTGAACATTCCTACCCAGGACATTTTTAAGAATCCCTTCGAAGTAGATTTTCCGGAAGTAGGCATGCTCGATGTATACCCTAACAGGGATTCGATGGCTTATCGAACGATTTATGGAATTCCTGAGGCAAGAACAGTATATCGCGGCACATTCCGTTACAAAGGCTGGTGCGAAACACTCGATGTGATGAAGCGTCTGAACCTCATTTCCGGTGATCCGTTCGACATGAAAGGAATGACATATGCCGATATGATCACTCACCAGATGGGCAGACAGAATTCAACTGACATCCGGCAGCAGGTTGCAACTTTCCTTAATATTCCTGTTACTTCATATGCCCTTGATGCATTGGAATGGCTCGGCATGTTCAAAGCAGAACCTATGGGCCGTGGAATTGATTCAACCTTTGAAGTGACCTCTGATAGGATGATAAGTAGGATGGGGCTGGGCCCTGAAGAGCGGGATATGGTTATCTTGCAACATACTTTCCTTGCAGGCTATTCAAATGGCAGGAAAGAAATAATCCGCTCGCGTATGCTGGATTTTGGCACCCTGGCTACTAATACTTCCATTGCACGGACTGTGGCTTTACCAGCAGCCATAAGCGCAGAAATGATCCTTCTCGGAAAGATAACAGTCAAAGGCGTTCATATCCCGGTCATCCCCGAGATCTATAATCCTGTACTCGATCAGCTCGAAAGCATGAACATCCGGATGGTTGAGGAATACGGATTGCCTTTGACCGAAAATATTGCATGAAGTTATCCGGTATGACATCTATCCTCGTCATTGTAATCGTGATCATTTTTGTTTATGCACTTTTTAGTGTAATGAAGAAAAAGGATGGGAATTCGAACGCAAAGCCTCGAACGATAAGCAAATATGGAAAATGGATCGGGGGAGGACTCGGATGGGCATTCGGTGGGCCTATCGGGGCCATCCTGGGTTTCGCCATGGGTTCTGTGTTGGATGGGGTGAGGATAGAAAAGAACTATTACCAGGGTACCGCCCGTGGAGATTTTGCCATGAGCCTGCTGGTACTTTCGGCAGCCGTGATGAAAGCCGACGGAAAAGTGGTAAAGTCGGAACTGGAATATGTAAGGAATTTTTTTCTTTCACAATTTGGCACGGAAGAAACCAACCGCCTCATCCAGATACTCAGGGAGGTTTTAAACCAGGAAATCAACCTCAGGGAGGTGAGTGTCCAGGTCGGACAATTCATGGATTATCCTTCCCGCCTGCAACTGCTGCACTATCTTTTCGGGATCGCAATTGCCGACCGGCAGTTCGATAAATCAGAAGAAAATGTCATTGAACAGATTTCGGAATATATGGGCGTCGACCCTTCCGATTTTGCTTCCATAAAAGCAATGTTCGTCAGAAATATCAACAATGCATATGATATCCTTGAACTCACTCCGGATGCATCTGACGAAGAAGTGAAGAAAGCTTACCGCAGGCTGGCTATTCAGTATCACCCGGATAAAGTGGCCCACCTGGGTGAGGATATCAAAAAGGCCGCTACTGAAAAGTTCCAGGCATTAAATGCCGCATACGAACAGATCAAAAAGCAAAGAGGAATGAACTAATTCAACATTTGTGCATTCCTGCATTTGTGCATTCCTGCATTTATTTCTTCTGGTATTTCCCCATCAGTTCTCCTTTCCCGAGGATATGTCCTTCCATCAAATTTTCCAGTTCAGCGGCTGATAATCCTTCTTCCGCCTTGAGAACGACATCGAGTGCATAAACCCGGAAATAATACCGGTGGATCCCCGATGGAGGACAGGGCCCATAATAACCCAACAACCCGGCATCGTTTCTCCCATTCTTGATGGACCCAGAAACAGAACCTCCAGGCTGAAAATTCTCCAGGAGTCGATTTACAGATACCGGGATGTTGAAGAGAACCCAATGGATCCAGTTTCCTGATGGAGCATCAGGGTCGTTGCATATCAAGGCAAATGAGCGGGTCCCCCGGGGAATTCCCGACCAGGAAATATCCGGAGAGATATTAGATCCGGTACAGGTGTACCTGGCAGGAATCAGTCCTTCATGCTGGAAACTTTTGCTGCTTATAGTCATAGTATTTCTGTTTCCGACAGAGCCGGTTTGTCCGATAGTAATGTTGAATGGCCATGTGATGAATAGGATCAGCCATGAGGCTTTGCTGGAGATTGAACGTGTCATGGTATCAATTTTTTCTGACGGGCTTTAAAATTACGATAACCGGAAAAATAATTATGCTATTTTTGAAAGAAACTTTTCCTATCCCATGAAGAAAATTACGATATTGTTTGTTCTGATGGCATTATCCACGCTAAGCCCGGCACAGGAAAATCCATATCTGCCGGAAACGGAGCCTGCTGTTGTCCAAAAATTGGAGGAATGGAAAGACCTGAAATTCGGTCTCCTGATGCATTGGGGAACCTATAGCCAATGGGGAATCGTGGAATCATGGTCGCTTTGTTCGGAAGATGAACCCTGGTGTACGCGAAAAATTAAAAATTACACGGATTACTGCCGGACTTACACGAATCTGAAAACCACGTTCAATCCAGTGTGGTTCGACCCGGATAAATGGGCCATCGCTGCTGCCGGCGCCGGGATGAAATATGTGGTTTTTACGACTAAGCACCACGATGGATTTTGCATGTTTGATACGCATCAAACCGATTATAAAATTACAGATCCGGGATGTCCATTTCATGCAAATCCGAAAGCAAACGTAGCAAAAGAGATCTTTGATGCATTCCGCAGAAAGGGTTTGTGGGCAGGTGCCTATTTTTCAAAACCCGACTGGCATTCAAATGATTACTGGGCAGAAGAATGGGCCACTCCCAATCGGAATGTTAACTATGATATAAAAAAATATCCCAACCGCTGGCAACGCTTTTGTACATATACTTATAATCAGATTGAAGAACTGATGAGCCAATACGGCAGAATCGATATCCTGTGGCTGGACGGTGGATGGGTCAACCCCGCCAATAACCAGGATATTAACATGCCTGCCATTGCCGGTATGGCAAGAAAATACCAACCGGGACTGATCATTGTCGACCGGGAGGTACCCGGGAAATATGAAAACTATCGCACGCCTGAACAGCAGGTCCCGGCCGCACCGCTGGATTATCCCTGGGAAACTTGCATGACGATGGCAACTTCATGGTCATATGTTCCTGGTGATGTATATAAACCTGCCCGGCACCTCATCCACCTGCTGATCGACATTGTGGCGAAGGGCGGTAATTTTCTTCTCAATATCGGTCCTTCTCCCGAAGGTGAACTTGCTGATACTGCCTATGCACGGCTTAAAGAGATCGGTGACTGGATGAAAGTCAACGGAGAATCCATCTATAAAACGCGCCCGATCAATCCTTATAAAAGTGGAAAAAATTGTTTCACCTCTTTGACTGACGGGACTATCTATGTTCTTTACCTGGCTGATGAGAAAGAAACTGAAATGCCTTCGTTGATTGAAGTAAAAGGATTTCAACCTTCAAAGGGATCGACGATAGAACTGCTCGGAAGAAAAGGATTCCTGAAATGGGAGATTACCGGGAATGATTTCCGAATAAAGGTCCCCCCGGATTGTATTCATCATCCACCCTGTAAATACGCCTGGGTATTTAAGATCAGGATGAAGTTAAATTAACCCTAACCAATTATCATCATTTTTCTGAAATTCGGACCGGATATGTTGAATGATGTCAGGTGCTAGTGGGCCTTTTTCCAAAGCCCGGAGGTTTTCTTTGAGATGATCTGTGCTCGAAGTTCCTGCAATAAAGGTGCTGACACCTTCGGTAAAGGCAGTAAAACGAAGAGCAAGCTCCAGCCAGTCCATGCCGTGTGGGTCGATGCTCATCTTTTTTAACCTGTGCCAGTACTCTACACTGTTATGACCCACAGGAGGTGAACTGTGCCGCCAGGGAGCATTTGCAATGGGCCTTTTAGCGATAACGCCAAGGTCTCGCTGAATTGCTTCAGGTAATAGGTCATCAATTATCCTCTGGTCGCAAATATTTACTGAAGCCTGTATGCTGTCGAATCTCCCTGTGGAGACTGCATATTTTAATGCTTCATTTTCCCCGGAATAGGCAATAAACCGGACTTTCCCTTCTTTTTTCTGCTTTTCCAGGCCACGAATGACATCTCCTTTCCTGAGAATATCCAATGAACAGGAATGAAGATGGACGATATCGATGGTTTCGGTTTTCATGAGTTTCAGCGCTTGCTCAATGCCGCCTGTTACTGCTTCGTAAGTCCAGTCGGGTTGCCATTGCACATCATAACCCACCTTGGTCGAAAGGATAAACTCACTCCTGCGGTGAGAAATGAATTGTCCGATCCTCCGTTCTGATTGACCATAAGAACGTGCTGTATCAATCAGGTTTATCCCGAGATCGAGGACTTCATTTAACATTCTGTCAGCGGTTGCATCGTCTACTCTTGCATTGCCGAGATGCATGGCACCAAAACCGAGGGTTGAAATTTCCAGTCCGGTGTTTCCGAATTTTCTTTTCTCCATAAGTTCTTGGATTTTGGAAAGAATGCTTGTTGCAGAGGAATATTTTTTTACCTGTCGAAGAAAGGATTCTTTGCACTGACCGAAAGTGGGATACCGAAAGCAATCTTTACTTCTTCCCCCAGGAATTTCATTTCCAGGATTGCCTGCCCGATGGTATACATTACACGGTTGTCGACCCGGTGATCCATGGCGATGCTTACTGCGGAACCGATGGCAATACCGAGATCTCCGGTATTAAATGTACAGGGAAAGCCGGGATGCATATCTTTTTCTTCGCAATCCGCAAAACCGCAGCGGCCGCATAGTTTCAGACCCTGCGATTTTATCGGGGTTCCGAGCAGAACAATTGCCTGTGCTTTCCGGATATTATCTGCATCCCTAATAAAAGAAGGAGTTCCGTCAGGCCGGTTCCCGATCTCATCCATTTTTTTAGCGATCAGTTCAATGTCAGTTCCTGTTGCCATTGCCAATACCAGGTTGTCGATCCCTCTTGCTTTTGGGGCAGTGCGGGCGGCGGTTAGCATAAATTCCGCAACCCTTTTGACCGTTTCCAGCCGGATCATTTTTTCAGTGATTTGGGTCATAATATAAGGATGATTTTTTTAAAGCAAAGATAGTGGTTTTCCGGAATTGGGAACTTCCATTGACAAAGGATGCTTTACCTTTGCTTCCACTTATCCTCCACCAAAATGAAGAATACATTCTCGGATAAAATCATTCATTTCTATTACAATCTGGAAATGAAAATAACCTTGCCGGAAGGAGTCTCGGTCATGAATCCTTTTTCAACTGTTGAAATTAAAGATCTTTCCGGAAAATTTTATCGGAAGTTTTATAAGGATACTCTTCCGAGGACAATGGTACTCGGGATAAATCCCGGCCGGTTCGGGGCAGGTGTTACCGGGGTTACATTTACTGATCCTATGAGGCTTGAGAAGGATTGCGGCATCATCAATTCATTGGATAAACGTTCCGAGCTTTCTTCCATTTTCATTTATGAAATGATCAACCGGTTCGGGGGACCGGAAAAATTTTATTCAAAATTTTACCTTACCGCAGTATGTCCGCTGGGATTCGTTAAGAACGGGAAAAACATGAATTATTATGATGACAAGAACCTGGAAAAATCCGTCACTGATTTCATTGTTACAAGTCTTCTCGAGCAGATCAGATTTGGTATCGACCGTAAGGTTTGTATATGTCTTGGGGAGGGGAAGAATTCTGAATTCCTCGAAAAGCTCAACCAGAAATATAATTTCTTTGATCAGGTTATTCCCCTGGCACATCCGAGATTTATCATGCAATACCGGCTGAAGAAGAAGGAAGAGTATATAACTGCCTATTTAAAGACTCTTGGGAGGCAAATGCAATGAAGAATGAAGAATGAAGAATGAAAGTGGAATGTTCTACCGTTCATAATGAAAACAATACAGTTCACTAAAAAAGAATGACATTTTGCTCATTCCCTGAGATTAGTTAATTTTATTATGATATATTTGGCCAGTGTGATCATGAAATTCATTAATCCATGAAACAGTATAATGCACTTATTATTGATGATGAGAAGATTATTCGCAGAGCGCTGGTTTTATTATTGGCTGAATATTGTCCTGAAATCAAGGTTTGTGGTTCCGCCGGGTCGGCACAGGAAGGACGGGAACTGTTGAAATCGTATGAAGTGGATTTTATTTTCCTCGATATCTCTATGCCCAAAGAAGATGGCTTCACTTTTCTCCGTTCAATCCCAAAGGAAAATTACGGTATCATTTTCGTCACAGCTTTCGAGGAGTATGCTTTGCGGGCGCTAAAGGCGAGCGCTATCGATTATTTATTAAAACCGGTCAACGGGCTGGACCTTCGGGAAGCAGTTCTGAAGGCAATTCAGTATCATGAGTTGAGGCAAAGTAAGGCAGATGTCCGAAAGATTTACCATGAATCACTAGATAACCTGCATGAAAACATCTATTCGCAGGAAAAGTTGATCACAAAGATCACAGTTCGCGAGCAATTCGGTTTCAGGATGGTCAATGTTTCCGATCTTATGTATTTACAGGCCGACAGCAATTATACGATCCTGCATTTGTCGGGATTGGACAAGATCGTTGCGACTCGTTCGCTGGGTGAATTTGAAAAAATACTTGAGCATCCCGCTTTCGTCAGGATCCATAAATCGACGATTATAAACATGAATTATATGCGCGCTTATTCGAGTTATGAAGGGAATTTTGCCGAACTGAATGATGGCACAAAACTGAGTATTTCACGGGGAAAGCTGAATGACTTCCGGGAAGCTATAAAACATTTCTCAAAATAACTGGAGTAACGGGATAAGGTAGTCGGCAGTCGGCAGTTCTCAGTCGGCACTCGGCAGTTTTTTATAAGAAAAATTTTAGGAAAAATTGAAATTATTGAATGATTTTCTTTCAAGAGATATTACCTTTTCACTTTTGGCCGATTAATGTGAAAAGCATTTATGGGCCGTTATAAAGATTTAAAAGTTTATATCAAGGCATTTGAATTGGCAATGGAGATATATCATCTTTCTTTAAAATTCCCTTCCGATGAAAAATTTGGATTGACTTCTCAAATAAAAAGATCATCACGCTCAGTTTGTTCAAATATTGCAGAAGGATACAGAAAAAGGAGATATGAGCCTCATTTTATTTCTAAACTGACTGATGCTGATATGGAAAACAGTGAGACAACTGTCTGGCTTGATTTTGCAATAAGTTGTGGGTTTATAGACATAGACACAAAAGATAAACTTACTCTTAAAGCAGAAGAAATAGGCAAATTACTTTGCTTTATGATAAAAAATCCTGAAAGATTTCTCTAAAAAATTAAAACTACTGACTGCCGACTAATGTCTGCTGACTTTGGACTGCCGACTTTGGGCTACCGACTGAGGACTGCCGACTGCTGACTGCTGACTACTGACTGCA
>Ga0224525_1000478_pt1 | contig 18267 bp, 10 predicted proteins | sample CFST100metaG_FD_179874 | JGI IMG/M metagenome (GOLD analysis project Ga0224525, IMG submission 179874) | Peat soil microbial communities from Stordalen Mire, Sweden - C.F.S.T100 | ecosystem: Environmental > Terrestrial > Soil > Wetlands > Peat | place: Sweden: Norrbotten County, Stordalen Mire...
GTATTAATACCGCTCCATGGACTTGTATTTGGAATTACATGATTACCCACACTCCAATGCCAGGTATAACTGGTAGCACCGGTTGCAGTTACACTTATCGTGGCAGTACTTCCCGTACATACCGTTGTACTGGCCGGCTGTGTGGTAATTGAAGGAACCGAGCCTGTATAGGACAGAGTAATGGTATTGGTTATACCCATGGTCGGCGAACATGAAGGAATGTTTACTAAACAATAGTATTGTCTTCCTATCTTGCCCGATGGATTACTCACGGTCAGAACATTGCCACTTATTGAGTAGTCACCGCCATTAGACAACGATGTCCCGTTTTCATACCAGGTATATGATGTACCCGAGGTTGCAGTAAAAGTCACGGATGTACCTCCGGAACAAAGTGTTGACTGTGTCAAAACCCTTGTACAGACTGAAAATGAGGCTGCCGGTCTTATAATGGTGATCAGCAGAAATATGTAAATTATCGCACTTTTTTTCATTTTGATAATGTTTATGATACTATAATTGAAATTATTACTGCTGACCACGATAGTGATAACTGAACTCCTTTAGTATTTTATTATTCTGATCTCTTATAAGTTTTAGTCTGCCAAAACTGTCATACTCGTAATAGGTTATAATTCCACCTGGATCAGTCACCGACGTAATGCCGTATAATGGATCGTACGTGTAGGTAGTTATCATTACACCAGCGAGAGAGGAACTGTTTCGCAGACTGGAATTAAAAGTTCTCCAGGTATTCTTCTGGGAGTCATTTGAGAGAGTTCCTACATCTTTCAGAAGCTGATCCAGATTGCTTGTTACAGATGATAATGCGCTTGACAAATTTGTGTAAGTAATATTTTCAGCTTTTATTACTGGCAGGGAATTATTATAACCCCATATGAAAGAATTATTTATATCATCAGCTTTATGAAATTGCTGTATGTTACCGGCGTTGTCATATTTATCATAATTTAACCTGATTTCCGAAGGATTACTTCCTGACTGGAATTCTACTGAATTAGGAGCAAGAAACTGTAATTGATCTCCAAAATAGAAATAGTTCGTTTTAAGTTTGCTCATAAGTGAATTCTCGGTGGAATCTGTTTTAACAATAACCGGAGAAATTATATTCCTGTCTACCAGGTCCCAATAAATAAGACCATCAGAAGTAGATTGATTCATGAAATCATGAGGGTACTGATACTTTATGTAATGTATCCTGTTGTCACTCTTTATTTCTCGTGATTCTCTGACAGCATAATTATCAGGATCATAAGAATTTTCAATAGATTTTGTGACTTTAGTACCATTCAAATAATCAGTTTCGACTTTCTTAATAAGTTGATTCCTAAAGCTGTAATTTGGATAAACCCCGATTCTGAAACGGCCATTATATGGACAAGTATTTGTAGCATACGTGTCAGTACAATTATTCAGCGGCCCTCTATATAAATCTTCAACTATTGTATTTAATGTTACCCTTTCATTATCAGCTAGTGAATAATTGAATTCTTCTTTTTTTATTGTATCATTTGTCACATTTAGGAGTATCCTTTTTGATAAATCTCCATTTGTGCTATTACCAAATAAAGGGATATCATCAAACATAGTTGCAGGTTGGTTGACAAAATACTTTATTTCTTTACCGTTATTGATACTTCCTGAAGTTGATTCAATTTCAACTCGATCATAACCAACATTAGTTCCTACAATTGCACAAGATGGTGGAATATAGCTATCAGCTGAAACAGAATAAACGGTAATATAGGTTTTAGGGCATGACATTCCTGATACTTCGCCCTTAACCATATCTCTTATTCGAAGGAAGTTTAAAGGCGCGAGCATTTTGCCACTGGTAGTACCATTTTCATTTTTATAATAATATTTCTTCGTTGATACAATATTATTGTTTTCATCATAGTTTGTGATTGTCTTAATTCTGACGCCTCCCCCAATTGGCTGTTGAGCAGACAGTAAAGAAGGATTATAATCCTTATACGTAAGGATCCCTACAACAGGGGGTTCGGCATATCCAAGATTTCCCAGGTTATCTGGAAAATCGCATGTAAACGTATAATGACCCGCCGGAAGAGAAAGATATTCGTCCCACGTTTTCAAATAACCATTTGCATTAAAGTTAGCATCTATTGCAGGATCCAGATGATATGTGTAGGTCGCTGACGATGATCCCCACGGACCAGTTATTTTAATAAAGGCAGGAAGAAGCTCATTCAGACCAAAAGATCCCTCAATACCCCTGATCCTTGCCCATATATGAACCAATTCAGTAGAATGCAACGTCAGAGTATCATAGACATGCGATGGCGTTGGATTATTATTATCTTGAACAGTGTAATTTTTATTTGCAAGTACTATATTCTCAGAGGCTACCGAAAGATACTTATGATTATCAAATGTGTGAGGTTCAAATTCAAATATAGTTTTCCCTCCTGTCGGATAAGTTATTGATTTAAGCATCCCTGCAGTTAAATAATCACTGTTTGCTCCCCTTGACGCACCATTATACTCCCAAAAAAACGGTGGAATATTATTGTAATTATTATTGTCTAATGACAATGGCAAAATATTCGGCATTATGGTGTGTGCTGCGGAGTTTGGCATTAGATTACTTAAATTATTCGCTCCGTTAAAATATCCCCAGTAGTCTCGTGAGAATGATGTCTTGTAGGGTAATGGTACTGTGTCGTAATAAGAGAAATTGTATTTTTCATTCTTATTATTGAGGGTATCATATTGGGTGAGAGACAAAAGCTTTAATCGCTTTTTTAAATTGTTTTCAGTTAAGCCCATCTGAGTGGCGACAAAATTCCAAAAGTTATCGTCATTAAGATAATTGCCTCCTGTAAGTGTTCCAGTAAAATAGTCGTAATTAAATACATATGTTTTTCTGATTGTATTGGTAAATCTGTCAATAACCTTAATCGTATCAAGTTTTCTGGCTCCAGAGCCGCTTATATCTTCCCTGCCTGAGGTTATGAATTTAATGATCTCGCTTTTTGTCTCAATAGAATCAAGATATTTATTATTAGTGAATGTATATAAAGATGAAACTGTTCTTGTTGACTCTTGAAATCCACCTGTAGAATATCGTTCACTAAGGGCAGGGATTAAGCCTGTCGATCCATTTGAATAGATTAGTTTTATCAGATCACCTTCAGGACTGATTATTTGAGTTAAATACCAATTGGTGAAAATTGATAATCCGGAATTGGCAGTTTCACTGGCCGTGAAATAATAAAATGTCCCGTCTTCACCAGTAATCTTAAAATTCCAACCGGCACATTCAATCTTACACTTATTCTTATTCCCTACAAGAACAGGAATACGGTCATCAGGATCAGTTACAGTTTGATACTTTGGTATCAATATAAATTTAAAAGAATAACCCGCAAAATTAGCTGAATAAATATCCCTCTCCCCTTGTCCCTCTTGACAGGCAAGTAAAACCTGATCTTTCGTTTGACTCAAGTCATTATTGTCGCAACAATAACATATCGGGAGTCCTTCATGACCCCATAACCTCATTCCGTCTTCATGACCAATATTAGGAGTTACATTATATCCCTCTTCATAAGTAAAAAGCTTTAACCAATCATCCCATGGAGCCTGGATAAAAGATACTTGATCATTAGCACCTACGGGTACATAAGTTATGCATCCTCCTGCTAACAGGTTCCATCCCAAACCTACCCAGGTTGCCTCCTGGCTTACCTGTATACCGGAAGCATGATAACTCAGACTTACAGGTAACTGTAATTTCCCTGATTTTGCGACATATAATGGAATTGAGATATCTGGAGTCCCAGTATATTCACCTACAGGTATATCACCAAATTTGGTAATACCTGCAGCCTCAGGTGAAGCTTGAACTACCTCAGGTGTTTTTATTAAATTGGTGTTTGTCTGTGCCAAGCCCTGAGTAAATAACAGGCCAATAAATTAAATAATGATTGTAAACTTTTTCATATATAGAAAATTTGAATTTGGTTGTTCAGATGATAGAACTGCATATAGAGCCTTGTGGTAAGTCATAACATAGTTGATATAAGTGAATTAGGTTTTCTAAAAAGATTTAAAATTGTAATGGTGTACATTATAGACTTAAATGAAGTTATCATAGTCTTTAGAAAACGAACATAAATTATTGTTTAATAAGAATTACCCCGAATTTGTTACCATAATTTTTGTTTATAAAATATTACAATAATGTATTCCCATTTCGAAAATCAATTTTATAAAGTTAAATTATTGGATATTGAGTGTGCTGAAGAAGCCAGTGGCCTTGATCACATTTAGCCGGATCATATTGACCACCAAAAGCCAGAGTTAAGTACTTGTTGTTTAGTTATGTTTGCAAATCACAATTAAAATGGCCAAATGTGGTCAATGGGTGTGGCGCTTGCAGCTTAAGTATTGGAATACTTGAAGATTATTCAAATAAAATACAAATTTGCTTGTGAGAAAAAAAAGTATCGGAAAACTAGTTCTGAGAAATAATCTCTTTGGGTCCATGGTTTAAACTTAGAACATTCCAGGTATTATCCATGACCTGGCTCTTAAATGCATCAGTAATCTATAGATATTTTTTCAAAGCTTTATCTTTTTTTTAGAGCACCCATATCCTGTAACGCTTTTATGTTAACCCCAAGCATTATGCCATTGGTGATAAAAGTCTTTCTGGCGGTGTGAAAGGTAATAGATTCATGGAGAGGCACTGATACTTCTGTTGTTTCACTGCCTATAACACTTTTTTTTATCACCAGCAAGTTAAATCCTGTTTTTGGAAATTGTTTGAAAGCAATAATTCCACAGCCTTCTTTCAAATATTCGTTAATATTCTGAATAGACATTTTAGGAAGGGGATCTTCATCCTCTTCATGCTTTTTAAGTATTTTCAGAGCGAAATCATTAAAAAGGAGTGTTTTATACCTCTTTACGTAAACTAAAAGTAGGTGCTGATTAGGTGCTAATAATTACTCAAATGCAATAAAATGATGTCTAATAAACAAAATAAATGTATTTAATATGCTGTATATCAATTATATTATTCTAATGAAGTCAAATGTAATAAAATAGGCTGAAGTCCCGCTCCGGGTACCAAAACAGAGCGAGTATGTGAACGAGAGCGAGCATACTCGTTTTGTTTCCTCATTCTCGCACGCACTCTGAGTCTTGGACTCTGTGCCCTGAGCTAAACTATTGAGTTTTTCAACTAAAATGCAACCAAGTATCTTCTTTTGGTAACACCGTCTGACTTCCTGTAATATTCCAGGAAGTTCTCCAACATTGGTACTTCCTTCTGAATGTAAATTTTGAAAGATGGAAGAACCAATGACCTTGACTATAGTTGGTCTGACAATATTGACCACCTAAAGCCAGAGTTAAGAAATTGTTGCTTAGCTATGTATGTAAATTGTAACCTTCCCGGCGAAATGTGGCCAATAAGTCCAGCTTTTGCAGTCAACTATACGCATACAAGTGATTAGAATTTGAGTCCTTTCAGGTTGAGCTAATTAATTATTAATGAGGAATATATTCAAAATAGTCAGTTTCTCCATGTTGCTTTTTTCTTTCTAAACTATTAACTACAAGTCTAGCAGTTGTTTTTAAATTCAGTCAGATGATTTTAATATGAAATTATTTCCCCGGATCACCGTATCCTTTGGTTGCATCATCAATTACAAGTACCCAGTCACAACCACGACCTGAACTTAGCCATTCCATTTCCTTTGACATTCCGGGAACAACGAAAGTCTTTTCACCTGAATTATCAAATAATCCAACTAGAGTACTTTCTCCATTTCGTGGATTATACCACCATGCCCTTATTTTACTCCCTGAGATAATGCCTAATTTTATAGGAGGGACATTCCCGGTTGGTATGTAGATGAAAGCAAAGCTTTTACCCTTGATTGCCTGGATATGACCTGATCCTGTTGGATTTTGTCCCACAATAATTGAATTATCCGGCTCCATTTCCAGCATTGGTCGCGATTCGATAAGTTTTTTAAGGTATTTCATCTGTTCCGCACCTGGTGAAAATATTGCTTTTTTCCAATTTACATTAGCAAAAGATATTGGTTGATGCTTTTCATCATAAAACTGCCAGACATTGTTATTACCATATGTATGGCCACAGGTGCCTGCGAAAACAGACCAGTAGGCAATATCCCGTACATCATATGGCATAAAGAATCCATTGCCTTCAATCCAGTTGACTGAATGCAACTCATAAGCAGGTTCAGCATTTAGGGTGGGTTTTGGTTTTGGCATATTCCAGTCGTATGAAGCCTGTTCATAGCTTCTTGAGAGGTAAAAATCTGAATGATACGAGCCCCATGAATGAAAGTCGATCCAATCATCGTTGTGAAACCACTGTGAAGAACTGCTAAAGGAATGGTACGTCATACATGTAGTTGAGTAATCGGCCTTCCCATTCATGTTCTTCTCACCATTTGTTCCATCAGCTATTCCTTCAGCCATGGCACGCCAGACTTCTACTCCGTCTTTTCTTTCGTCAGGCAGACGATCGCCACCAAGCATCCATACTATATTTTTATTGTTTTTGTAGCGGTTGCCAATAAACCATCCGTAATTATATGCTTGTTGAGCAGTCTTAAACAGGAGTCTGTCTTCGCGGGGAATAACGTATTCTCCCCACGCGGGTAAAAGAGCCATATGCATACCTTTTTTTTCAGCATAACTGACCAGGTAGTCAATATGATCCCAATAATCATAAGCAATTGTATCATTAATGTCGTTGCCCGAAGTAATCGCTGGCTTTTCCGGGTCTTCATCAACAAAAGGCAAATCATGATAATAATTTGGAATTTTTACACCTTCAAACTCCGTAATCAGGACAGCCTGGATAATATTAAATCCTTGATCTATTCGCTGATCGATATACCATTCGGCATCTTCCCTAGATAACCTTAAAAACATTTCCCATCCTGTATCACCTACCCAGAAGAAAGGTATTCCATCTTCATATTGAAGATAATGCGGATTTACAGTGGAAACTGTCAAACGGCCATGTGAAGTTTTAGTTTGAGCAAATCCTGTTAGATTCAAAAAAAACAACAATACTGCGAATGCACCGTACCTGCTCATATTACTTAATTTTAAAATAAAACTAATATACGAAAATTTGCGGCCTCTTAAATTACTTAATTGCAAAAACCGGACAACTTGACCACACCATGCCGGTTATTTTACAATTAAGATAAAATTCTATGCTACAATTATTTAAGCCCAGTCTTTGATGGTCAATTTTCTATGGAGGAAAGTGTCAATGACTCTGGCTTATCTAACCCGGATGGCTTAGTCGTTATGGAAAAGTCAGAGATCCAGTCCATATCCGGAAGGAATTCATTGATCATTTAATGACGGAGTTAAGAATCTGAAATTTAAATATTTATCCAGTTTTAGTAATGGCTATCTAAATGTGTTCTACTGGGACATATTTGTACATTAGGGGCTAATTCAGTGAATATTCAGAGGAATTGAATAAAGTGTAAAAACTGTGCGAATAACTGATTGCATTCTTTACCCGATCGGAGTACTACCACAACACAAAATCCGATTAATATGTGATATTATAGAAGGTATTATTTTTCATGGTAATAATCAGTGTAAGAGTTAGATTGGTTTGAATAAGACTTTTCAGTTCTTTGACCTCATAGTCATTCATGCCGCAGTCAGATTCTTCGCAATTTTTATAAGTGTTATCATTAATGGTGATCCTGCTCTTTACTCTGAATAAACTCAGTTCAGGACAGGATATTGAATACCCGGCTGATTCCAAACCTGCCCCTACAAACGCACCAGGATTGGATTTCCCCCGGATTGATTCCCAGAACCGGGCTATATTTCGTGTTGAATCTCCCGATGCCGGGAAAGTACAGCTCGACCTTGGAAGTCTGTACGATATGGTTAAAGGTGATGACGGATTGTGGACCGTTACAACAAAACCACTTGATCCGGGTTTCCATTATTATTACCTGCTGATCGACGGTTTCCGGTTCTCAGATCCGGCAAGCGAATCTTTTTTTGGAATAGGGAAAATGATGAGCGGTATTGAAATCCCCGCTCCAGATCAGGATTTTTATTCTGCAAAACAGGTCCCCCATGGCCAGATAAGGGAATGTTATTACTTTTCTGAAGTCAGTAAGGGATACCGCAGATTTTATGTATATACCCCTGCAGAATATGAGAAAAACCTGAAGAAGAGCTACCCTGTCCTTTATCTGCAGCATGGTATGGGCGAAGATGAAAGAGGCTGGGGAGCACAGGGTAAAGTCAACATAATAATTGACAACCTGCTCGCCGAAGGCAGATGTAAACCGATGCTTATTGTGATGTCTGACGGCGATATTGACGGAATGTTCAAACCGAAACCAGGACAGGATCCCAATGAAGCCAGGCAACATTTTGGTGAAAATTTCACTCCTATGCTCCTGAACGAAATAATTCCTTATGTTGAAAAGACATTCAGGGTTCTCACCGATCGCGAAAACAGGGCCATGGCAGGTCTCTCCTGGGGCGGATTCCAGACATTCCAGATAGCACTTACGAATCTTGATAAATTCTCATATATAGGAGGGTTCAGCGGAGCCGGGATGTTCAATCCTCAGACCGATCTGAAAACAGTTTATAACGGAGCTTTCAGCGATAGTACTGCCTTCAACCGGAAAGTTCATGCATTCTTTATCGGAATCGGATCGAAGGAAGGACCCAGGATGAAAAGTCTCAGCGAAACTCTTTTAAAAGCAGGTCTTCATAACACTTATTACGAATCTCCCGGAACAGCCCATGAATGGCTCACATGGCGGAGATGTCTTTATCAGTTTGCCCCGATGCTTTTTAAATAACAAGGATATTTTACATCCCTCGAGAAAATTAATCTTTAACAATCATGAAAAAAATCATTGCTCTTGTATATAGCTTGATTCTGACCAGCACTTTTGTCTTCCCTCAAAATATTGAAAGACATGCACCGGCCGGATTCGATTCGCTCCTGATAAATATCCCTCATGGGAAAATCGATACGATAAATTATGTTTCAAAAACAGTAGGCACAATCCGCCGGGCATTGATATATACGCCTCCTCAATATTCCAGAAGCAAAAAATATCCTGTGCTTTATCTGTTACATGGAATCGGCGGAGATGAGAAAGAATGGTTAAACGGAGGACATCCTCAGCTGATCCTTGATAACCTGTATGCTGCAAAAAAAATAGAACCCATGATTGTGGTAATGCCTAATGGAAGGGCAATAAAGGATGACCGTGCCACCGGAAATATTATGGCCCAGGATAAAGTACAGGCTTTTGCTACTTTCGAAAAGGACCTCCTGAACGATCTTATTCCATTTATTGAAAAGAAATATCCTGTAATCAAAGATCAGGAACACAGGGCAATAGCAGGGTTATCAATGGGTGGAGGACAGTCTCTTAATTTTGGCCTCGGAAATCTCGACAAGTTTGCCTGGATAGGCGGTTTCTCATCTGCCCCAAATACCAAAGCGCCCGAACAGCTGCTTCCAGACCCGGACCTCGCCAGAAGAAAGCTAAAACTGCTCTGGATTTCATGTGGCGATAATGATGGCCTTATCACATTCAGCAAGAGAACCCACGATTATCTTGTTGCCAATAATATTCCGCATATCTACTACATTGAGCCGGGAGTACATGACTTTAAGGTATGGAAGAACGCTCTGTACATGTTCTCACAGCTTATTTTCAAACCCGTTGATGTCTCTAAATTCGATAAATACAGTCTGGTCGGTACTTCTGCATCAACTAACGTCAGGAATTCTAAATACCCGCAGATAATGCCTGACGGCCGCGCTGTTTTTAAAGTGAAAGCGCCTGAAGCCGGGAAAGTACAGCTCGATCTTGTTAAAAAATATGATATGGTTAAAAACAGTGAGGGAATATGGGAAGTGACCACCGATTCCTTAAGTGAAGGGTTTCACTATTATTCCATCATTATCAACGGGGTTGCCCTCGCTGATCCTTCAAGTGAAACCTTTTACGGAATGGGCCGAATGGCAAGCGGGATTGAGGTTCCCTTCAAAGGAGACGGGTATTATTCGGCAAAGGATGTTCCTCATGGTGATATCAGGATCAAACGATATTATTCAACTATTTTCAATGCCTGGAGAGAATTATATATATATACTCCTGCTGGCTACGACATCAGTATCAGCGATAAATACCCGGTTCTTTACATTTTACATGGTGGTGGTGAAGATGAACGTGGCTGGGCAACACAGGGAAAAACTGATCTGATCCTTGATAATCTTATTGCCGACAAAAAAGCAAAACCAATGATAGTGGTTATGCCTGACGGGAATGTTAATGCGCAGGGATTTGGAGAAAATACACTTAAGATGTTCGAGATAGAACTAAAGATGTCTGTAATCCCGTTTATTGAAAAGAATTACCGCGTTGAGACAGGACCGGCCAGCAGGGCTCTTGCCGGTTTGTCGATGGGAGGAATTCAAACCCTTTACGCAGGTTTTAATAATCTCAACCTGTTCCCATATCTGGGAGTCTTCAGTTCAGGATGGATAATGCCGGCACAGAATGATCTGGCAAACAAACAGTATGATTTTATCAAAAGCAATCCTGATAAGGTTGAAAATAATCTGAAGCTTCTCTGGATCTCAGTCGGCGGCAAAGAAGACATTGCCTATAATAACTGCCGGACAATGCTTTCTAAATTCGATGAGCTTAAGGTAAAATATATATACAGTGAATATCCGGGGGGTCATACATGGCCCGTCTGGAGAAATAATCTTTACAATTTTGCCCAGCTTATTTTTAAATAAGAGTTATACCGAAATAACCCAGTGTCATAAAAACTATTGAAACAGGATGAAAAACCGATATTGTGCACTGTTAATAGTAGCAGGTCTGGCTATAACCTGTCGCTCTTCAATTTTGGCTCAAACCGGTTCAGGTAAATCGGATTATAGGCAGGTTAATACTTATGTTAACCCGGTGCTGCCGGGAGACCACCCAGATCCGACCCTGCTGAAAGTCGGAAACGATTTTTATCACTGCGGATCAAGTTTTCATTTCACACCCTATATGCCGGTTTATCACTCAAAAGACCTTGTTCACTGGGAGGTCATCAGCAGGGTTTTGCCCCCCGCTAAAGCAGGATGGGTCTCTGATCGACCGTCCGAAGGAACATGGCAGGGTGCTATCACATATTTTTATAGTTCGTACTGGATTTATTTCTCAGCTAACGGACAATGGTTTTGCAAAGCAGACTCTCCTGCCGGTCCATGGTCCGATCCAGTTCAGATAAGAACCAACCCTGTTACAGGACCCTTAGGTTACGATAATTCAATTTTTATCGATGACGACGGGAAACCTTACATGGTTATAAAGAACGGTCAAAAAATGAATCGCCTCCAGGCTCTTGGAAGAGACGGGCAGTTAACAGATTCGGTAATTAATCTTGACTGGATTAATGCGAAACTTCAATACAGTTGGGCTGAAGGACCGGTAATGTGTAAACGTAACGGATACTATTTCTACTTCCCTGCCGGCGATGTATCGGGGGGTCAGTATGTTTTAAGAACAAAAGAATTAACAAGCGATTCAACCAAATGGGAAAGACTGGGAAATTTCTTTAAACCAGTCACAGAAAATAATGTTGGATTTAGTCGTCCCAACCATATTTCTGCTCCTATTCAGCTTTCTGACGGAACCTGGTGGACAATAGGACAGAGCTATGAAAAATACGACGGGGATGACTGGTCAGGCACGGGACGGCAGACTTCGCTTTATCCTGTTATCTGGGAAGGAGACAGGCCATGGGGAATGGCACCAACCACAAGCCCAATTAAAAATCCTGATCTTCCTCAGTCTGGCATTTTATGGTGTAGTGTTAAAAGTGATTACTTCGATAGTGAAACGATGAATGCCTGCTGGCACTTCCTGACAAGACAGGCAGCCGCTAGTTTTTCACTTACAGATAAAAAAGGATGGGTTAAGCTTATCCCCAATAACGGACAGACACACCTGGTTCAGAAAGAAACAGATCATTACTACAATGTGGTGTCAAAGGTGGATTTTGATGCAATCGATGCCAGTACCAGTGCCGGAATTTATCTTACTAATGGTAACCAGAAAGTAACTGTGACGCTATCGTCCTGCTTTAATGACGGGAAGAAAATATCACTTAAACTCGACACTGTTGTCCGAATGATACCAAACAGGTTCGGGAATGTGATCTGGCTGAAGCTTGAAAGAAAAGAACACGAATTAACCGGCTTCTGCAGTGGTGATGGGGAAAACTGGATATCATTGGGAAAACCTATCAGTTCTGTTACGCTAGACAAGGCTCAACCAAATTTTAATTCCTGGGTTGGCACAAGCCTGGGATTGTTTGCTGAGGGAAAACCGGCATATTTCGATTTATTTATATGTAAAGATGGTTTGTCTCCAATTATTGCAGCAGGTTACTGGAATTATTACGGAATAAAGACATTAATGTCAGGACCTGAAAAAGCAGTTACAAATACTTCTGTTAATGGAGGCTGGTTTATGATATCCGGTGTCGATTTAGGCAATAAACCTCCCACTGGTGTTGAAATAGTTGCTTCTTCTGACAAAAAAGGAAAAATTGAAATCTGGCTCGATGATTTAAAGGAAGGACAGCTTATCGCATCAATTCCTGTAAAATTATCCGGTGGTGAAAATAAATGGGAAAGCTTTTCAGGTGCAGTAAAAAAGATTTCAGGACACCATGATCTTTTCGTTAAATTTCCCGAAGGGAAGGCAGGTTCAATATTTATAAAATCTGTCAGATTTTTAAAATAAATAACTGATAATACAATATTTATAACCTTTGTAGAAGCCAGAAACACACTCTAAATTACCAGAAAACCAAACTTTTAATACTGACTTAAATGAAAACAGGATTTTTAATCGCAGCAGGCTTATTGCTGACATTCAGCATTCGCGGGCAGCAGTATCCATTTCAAAACCCGGCTTTAAGCTCTGAAGAGAGGGCAAAGGATCTTGTTTCCCGCCTGACATTAACCGAAAAGGCATCCCTGATGAAGGATGAATCAGATGCCGTTCCCCGACTGGGAATTAAAAGTTTTCATTGGTGGAGTGAGGCATTACACGGCTTGGCAAATAACGATAAGGTTACCGTATTCCCTGAACCGATCGGGATGGCAGCATCTTTCGACGATGCATTGGTTTATCGTGTTTTCGATGCAACATCCACTGAAACAAGAGCAAAATATAACGAGTCAAAACAAAGAGGACAGCCGTTACGCCGGTTCCTTGGACTTTCGGTCTGGACTCCCAATATCAATATTTTCCGTGATCCCCGCTGGGGTCGCGGCCAGGAAACCTATGGAGAAGATCCATATCTTACTTCACGGATGGGTATATCCGTTGTAAAAGGCCTTCAGGGACCTGATGATTCAAGATATAAAAAGCTGCTGGCATGTGCCAAGCATTTTGCCGTTCATTCAGGTCCGGAATGGAGCCGTCATACCCTCAATGTAAATAATATTGATCCCCGCGACCTGAGAGAAACTTATCTACCTGCATTCAAGGCGCTCGTACAGGATGCCGGAGTTCGTGAAGTGATGTGTGCCTATCAGCGGCTCGATGACGAACCTTGCTGCGGAAGCTCAAGGCTGCTTGAAAGAATCCTTCGTGAAGAATGGGGTTTTAAATATGTCGTGGTCTCCGATTGTGGTGCGATTGCTGATTTTTACAACAGCCATAAAGTCTCATCAGATGCAACTCATGCTGCAGCAAAAGGTGTTCTTGCAGGCACCGATGTTGAATGTGCCGGCCCAGCCTATAAAATGCTCCCTGAAGCAGTTGACAAAGGCCTTATTAAGGAGGATGACATGAACAAGAGTTTAATTAGGATACTGGTTGGCAGGTTCGATCTTGGTGAAATGGATGACGATGCGCTGGTTCCATGGAGCAAGATCACAACGTCTGTCCTCAATTGCGATGCTCACAAAAAGCTGGCTCTGGATATGGCCCATGAAACAATGACACTGTTACAGAATAAAAATAATGTCTTGCCTCTATCCAAATCAGTAAAAAAGATTGCTGTTATTGGGCCTAACGCTGACGATAAAAGACTGATGTGGGGTAACTACAACGGAACACCATTCAATACAGTAACCATCCTTGATGGAATCAGGACCAAGCTTTCTGAAAACAAAATATTATACTTCAAAGGATGCGATCTTACTGACAAAATGTATGTTGAATCCATTTTACCACAATGTTCAATTGCCGGAAAAGCAGGATTAAAGGCAACATACTGGAATAATAGGGATTTTTCAGGAAACCCGGTTGCTGTGGAACAGATCGTTAATACCATCCAGCTGACAACAGAGGGTCAGCATCAGTTTGCACAGGGTGTTCAGGCAGAAGGTTTCTGCGGAAAATATGAAACTGTTTATATTGCAAAGGAATCCGGTGAACTGGTATTCAGATTTGAAGCCAGAGGAATTTTTGATATTGTGGTAAACGGAGATACCATTTATAAGCCCCGCAGGTTTGGATTCGGACCACGAATCAACCGTGTCGTTCTGCAAACCGAACAGGGAAAAGAATACAAAATCGAAAGCCATTTTACCCAGATACGTAACTGGCCGGCCAGCCTGAGTCTGAATTTCGGGAAAGAATTACCCGTCAAATTTGAAGCACTCATCGAGAAGCTGAAAGGAATAGATGTGGTTGTTTTTGCAGGAGGAATCTCTTCCCAGCTTGAAGGGGAAGAGATGCCTGTTGAGATACCCGGTTTCAAAGGTGGCGACCGGACAGATATTGAGCTTCCTGAAATCCAGAGAAATTTTCTGAAAGCACTCAAGGCTGCCGATAAAAAAGTCATTTTTGTGAACTGCTCAGGATCAGCAATGGGGTTTGTTCCTGAAACAGAAAGCTGTGATGCCATCCTTCAGGCATGGTATGGCGGAGAATCAGGCGGACAGGCTGTTGCTGACGTTCTTTTCGGCGATTATAATCCTTCCGGAAAGCTTCCTGTCACTTTCTATAAAAATATTAACCAGCTTGGCGACTTTGAAGATTACTCAATGAAGGGACGTACATACCGTTTTATGTCCGATCCTCTCTTCCCTTTCGGATTCGGCATGTGCTATACGACTTTTAAAATAGGAGAAGCCAAACCATGTAAAAGTCAGATCAAAAGCGATGAAAGCCTTGACCTTACCATTCCGGTTACAAATTCAGACAAAAGAGATGGAGCCGAAGTTGTACAGGTTTATATACATAAGGTTAATGATGCCGATGGACCGATCAGAACTTTGAGAGGATTCCAGAAGGTAACTGTCCCTGCAGGAAAAACGCAGGATGTTACCATCATCCTGCCATACAAGTCATTTGAATTCTTTAACAGGTCAGCAGGAAAAGTCGAAGTAACAACAGGCGAATATGAGGTCTGGTATGGAAACAGTTCTGATGTAAAGGATCTGAAAATGTTAAAAGTTTCTGTCATCTGATAGAGTTTATACATAGATAATGAAACACGTATTTAAAGGATATTGGATTAAGCTATGCTTAATTCTTATACTGGTATCCATACTGCCTGTCCTGACTCTCTTTGCACAGGATAAGAACTTTTACATCTTCATCTGCTTCGGACAATCAAACATGGAAGGGAATGCCAGGATTCAACCACTGGACACTTCAGTCGACTCCCGTTTTCAGGTGATGGAAGCTGTTGATTGTCCAGATCTGGGAAGGGTTAAGGGACACTGGTATACAGCTGACCCCCCCCTATGCCGTTGCCATACGGGACTGACTCCCGCTGATTATTTCGGAAGGACCCTGATAGCCAATCTTCCTGAAAAAATAAGGATCGGAGTTATCAATGTCTCTGTCGGAGGATGCAAAATCGAATTGTTCGATAAAGATAATTACCAGGTTTATGTCTCTACAGCTCCGAAATGGATGCTCGGAATGATAAATGAATATGATGGCAACCCTTATGCACGACTTGTTGAAATGGCAAAATTAGCCCAGAAAGATGGTGTTATTAAGGGAATCCTGCTTCACCAGGGCGAGTCAAATACCGGGGATACTCTCTGGCCTGCAAAAGTTAAGTTGGTTTATGATAATCTGATAAAGGACCTGAACCTTAAACCTAGGAAAGTCCCTCTGCTGGCAGGAGAAGTGGTGAATGCCGATCAGGCGGGGGCTTGTGCAAGCATGAATCCCATCATAGCAACCCTTCCTGAAACTATCCCGAATTCATATATCATTTCTTCGGCCGGGTGTAAGGATATTCCGGATAACCTGCATTTCACTGCTGAAGGATATCGGATTCTTGGCAAAAGATATGCTATGCAAATGCTTTCATTATTACACGTGAAGACAATAATTGAAAAATAAACAATGTATAAAGTGAAAAGAATGGCCTTTCTTAAAGACCGTATTGCCCTGATCGTTCTGCTTGTGATTACCTCTTTTACCGGCAGCATTGCTCAATCGTGGCATAAAACTGATCTGGGAATAATTACAGATATAAATTCTGTGACAGTTGAAGCCCGGTTATATAGTCCTTCAACTGTTAGAATACTAAAGTATCCTGAGGGTAAGAGTATTACAAAAGAGAGCCTTTCAGTTATAAAAACTCCGCAAAAGACAGAATTTTCAGTAAGGCAATCCGGAAATTATTTTGTACTTGAAACAAAGAGCCTTAAAATTGAAATTGACCGGGAAACCGGGAAGATCTCATTTCTGACTCTTTCATCAAAACCTCTTTTATCCGAAAAGGAAAATAGTACTTCCTTCACTGACTTTAATGACAACGGGGAAAAAACTTATACGGTCGCTCAGGCTTTTTTACTTGACAAGGATGAGGCAATATACGGACTTGGTCAGCAGCAAGATGGGAAAATGAACAAGCGTAACACTACGCTTAATATGGTACAAGGAAATACCGATGATTATATCCCCTTTTTCGTATCAGTAAAGGGTTACGGCTTATTCTGGGATAATTATTCTCCCACGCTGTTTGAAGATAAACCGGGTTCTACATCATTCAAATCGGATGTAGGTGATTGCATCGATTACTATTTTATTCTTAGCGGGGATGCTGACGGAGTAATTGCCGGGATGCGTGATCTTACAGGACAAGTGCCAATGTTCCCTCTCTGGACTTTCGGCTACTGGCAAAGCAAGGAACGATATAAAAGCCAGGATGAATTGGTGGGTGTGGTTAAAAGATATCGTGAGATTGGCATTCCGCTGGATGGTATAATTCAGGACTGGCAGTACTGGGGTAATAATTACCTGTGGAATGCCATGGAATTTCTCAATCCTGACTATCCCGATCCTAAAAAAATGGTTGATGATATTCACAACCTGAACGCCCATGTGATCATCTCAATCTGGAATTCCTTCGGTCCAATGACAAAACAATATCGCGACCTTGAAAAGATAGGAGCTCTGATGGATTTCAAAACCTGGCCGCCATCAGGTTCTGAAAAATGGCCTCCAAACAATGATTATCCTTCTGGTGTAAGGGTTTATGATCCATATAATCCGGAAGCCCGCGATATTTACTGGGATTATGTGAATAAAGGCATTTTTTCTCTGGGAATGGATGGCTGGTGGATGGACTCATCAGAGCCTGACCACCTTGATTTTAAGCCTTCAGATTTCGATAACAAAACGTTTCTTGGATCTTTCAGGAAGGTCAGGAATGCTTTTCCATTAATGACAGTAGGTGGATTATCACAGCATCAACGAGCCGTGACTTCCGATAAACGCGTTTTTATTCTCACCAGATCGGCTTTTGCAGGTCAGCAGCGCTTTGGAGCAAACACATGGTCGGGTGATGTGACTGCTTCATGGGAGACATTAAAGAATCAGATCTCTGCAGGATTGAATTTTTCACTCAGTAATATCCCTTACTGGAATAGTGATATCGGAGGTTTCTTTCTTAGCCGTTACAGGAAAAAACTCGACGATTCTGAATACAGGGAGCTTTATGCCAGATGGATACAATTTGGGGCATTCTGCCCGATGATGCGTTCGCATGGTACTGATGCTCCACGTGAGATCTGGCAGTTTGGCAAAAAGGGAGATAAGGTTTATGATGCTATTGAAAAGTACATCGACCTGCGTTACAGGTTGCTGCCATATATTTATTCAGCATCCTGGGATATCACATCCAATCAGTCAACAATGATACGCGCGTTGATGATGGATTTTTCAA
>Ga0224525_1000483_pt1 | contig 18214 bp, 14 predicted proteins | sample CFST100metaG_FD_179874 | JGI IMG/M metagenome (GOLD analysis project Ga0224525, IMG submission 179874) | Peat soil microbial communities from Stordalen Mire, Sweden - C.F.S.T100 | ecosystem: Environmental > Terrestrial > Soil > Wetlands > Peat | place: Sweden: Norrbotten County, Stordalen Mire...
ATATAAAAGGACAGGAACATGTGAAACGCGCGATGGAAATCGCCGCCAGCGGGGGACATAATGTTCTAATGAGCGGGCCGCCAGGAACGGGAAAGACGCTCCTTGCCCGCGCCGTGCCGACCATACTTCCGCAGATGACTAAGGAAGAGGCGCTGGAAGTTACGAAGATTTATAGCATCGCCGGACTTCTTCCCAGTGACAAGCCGCTTGTCACCACTAGGCCATTCCGCACTCCACATCACAGCGCGAGCGCACCGGCACTCGTGGGCGGCGGAGCATTTCCGAGGCCGGGAGAAATAAGCTTGTCTCATCGAGGAGTTTTATTTTTGGACGAGCTTCCCGAGTTTCCGCGCACAATTCTGGAAAATCTCCGTCAGCCGCTCGAGGACGGAATCGTCACCATCAGCCGCGCGCAAGGCACGCTGACTTTTCCCGCACAGTTCACGCTCATCGCCAGCATGAATCCCTGCCCTTGCGGATATCTCAACGACCCCGAACATGATTGCTCTTGCTCGCCCTCGCAAATCATCAAATATCAAAAGAAAATCTCCGGGCCTCTCCTTGATCGGATCGATCTCTATATCGAAGTGCCGCGCATCAAATTTGAAAAACTCGCCAACGAAGAGCTGGAAGAATCTTCCGATGAAATCCGCAAGCGCGTGGAAGCGGCAAGGCAAATCCAAAAAGAACGCTTCAAAGACAAGAGTCTGATCTCAAATTCAGAAATGAACTCACAAATTGTGAAAGAATTCTGCCAGACCGACGAAGCCACTATAAATCTATTAAAAACCGCCGTCAGCCAATTCAACCTCAGCGCCCGCTCCTACTATAAAATCCTCAAAGTCGCCCGCACGATCGCCGACCTTGAAGGAAAAGAAAAAATCGAAAGCGCCCACGTAGCGGAGGCACTGCAGTACAGACCAAAGAGTACTAATCTATAAAAATAAATTAGCTATAATCACCTGAGACTTGCCATCTCGTCCCCTCTCCGCGCTGGGAGAGGGTCAGGATGAGGGGTCCTGCTATTATTCATTCTTTATTTATGAATCCTAAAAAGGCCCAATCGCGTATTTTAAGAGCAAAACAAACATCAGCGGAGAAGATTATGTGACGAAAGCTCCGAAACAGGCATTTTCAAGATTTGAAATTCAGAAGACAGCATAATATAGAAAAATATATAGTTGATTTCTACTGTGAAAAAATAAATCTGATCATAGAAATTGATGGCGATGTGCATGGATATGCGAATAAAATACAAGAAGACAAAACAAGAGAAGAATTCTTAAAAAATAAGGGATTCAATATAATCAGATATGCCAATAACGAGATTTATAATAACTTGGAAAACGTTATGGAGGATTTATGGATAAAGTGTGAAAAATTGAAAGATGATAATTAGCAACCAAGATCAATAAAATGCACATTCGTCCCCCTCACCCTAACCCTCTCCCAGCGCGGAGAGGGAACGAGATAAATAAGGTTTTCAATAAAAACCCTCTACAAACATTAATAGTAAAGAATTAATCAAATATCGAAAAAATCATGGAAAATGAACAGCAGATCATCGAACTATTAAAGCAAAATCAGCAGCTTTTGGAAAAAACCTATAAATCCGCTGAAAAGACGAGGAAATATTTTCTCTACACAGGAATTATCACCATCCTTGCTTTTGTCTTGCCGCTGATAGCTCTGGCATATTACTTGCCAAGCTTCATAAGCACCTATACGAATTCTTTGGGAGCCGGTATTAACATGCAATAAACTTAGGCATTATATACAGGATACGCGTTTGACTTGTATCCACCAAACTATATTATCTGAGTAACACCAACATTTTGTCATTCCGCAGCAGAGCGGAGGAATCCCTCTTATACGCTCAAATTATACAACATGGATAAGGCTTATTATTATGAAGGGATTCTTCACAAAGTTTATCCTTGCATAACGAGGAGGTTAACTCCGCTTCAGAATAACAAAAGGTAGGAATTATCGCATGAGAAATAGTTTATAAGATCAATGCAGTATTTGGAGCTTGTAATTTTGAATTTGGTGCTTTGGCTTAAGTTTTCTTAGGACAATCAGAGTAATGGCTTCAACCCGGACGAGCAAACCCTATATTATCCCTATTTTGCTATCCGGTTTTCTGTTGCGCAAAACGGACTTGGCTGATATAATTCCTTTATAAATAAGACTTACCGCATCAATAGCAGCTCTTATTTGCGCTTAAAATCGGATAAATATATAAAAAATGAAGAAAATTAAAAATTTGAAAAATTCTCCCAAAGGCGAGCTTGTCAAAAATTTGGCTATGATCGTAGTGCTTTTCATATTCTTGACCGGCCTTTTCACTGTTTTCAGTACTTCGCAGACTCCTCCCAAAGAAGTAGCGCTCAAAGATTTGGCACAATCAATTTCCCAAGACAAGGTTGAAAAATTGGACATAAAAAACCAGGATGACGGCCAGGAAATCGACATTTCACTGAAGGGCGGAGAAAAGGAAATCGCCTATAAAGACAAGGATTCTTCTTTGGAAACAGCGCTTCGCGAAGATTATGGCGTACCGGCGGACAAGATCAGTGCAGTCAGCATCAATCGTATCCAAAAATCCGCAGTCGAGACTTGGGGCGCGGCGCTTTTACCGACGCTCATCACTTTGATTTTCTTGGGATTTCTCTTATGGTTTATGTTCGGCAGGGCGCAGCAGGCGAACACGCAGGCGATGTCTTTCGGAAAATCCACCGCTCGCTTTTTCAAACCCGGAGAAAGCAAAAAACGAATAACCTTCCAGGATGTCGCCGGAGCCAGAGAAGCGAAAGAGGAACTCCGAGAAATCGTAGAGTTCCTTAAAAATCCGGAAAAATTCCAAAAACTCGGAGCAAGGATTCCGCGCGGAGTTTTGCTCTTGGGCGCACCGGGAACAGGAAAAACTCTTCTTGCCAAAGCCGTCGCCGGAGAAGCTGACGCGCCATTTTTCAATATCTCAGGATCGGAATTCGTGGAAATGTTCGTAGGAGTCGGAGCATCCCGCGTTCGCGATCTTTTCAAAGATGCCAAAAAAAACGCACCCAGCATTCTTTTTATAGATGAAATAGATGCCGTTGGAAGACACCGCGGTGCGGGTTTGGGCGGAGGACATGACGAGAGAGAGCAGACGCTTAACCAGATATTGGTGGAAATGGACGGATTCGACACTAAAGACAATGTAATCGTCGTGGCAGCCACGAATCGTCCCGATGTTTTGGATCCGGCACTCCTTCGTCCCGGAAGATTCGACCGACGCGTCGTAATCGATATGCCTGACATCAAAGACCGAAAAGAAGTCCTCGAGGTGCATGCAAAAAATAAACCGCTTGCTAAAGATATAGACCTTCAGAAAATTGCTCAAAGAACGCCGGGATTTTCCGGTGCGGATCTTTTTAATCTGCTCAATGAAGCGGCGATCCTGACTGCAAAAAGAGACAAGAAAATAATCGGAAATGACGAGGTGCTGGAATCTATCGAAAAAGTTATGATGGGACCGGAGAGAAAAGGAAGGAAGTTTCTGGAAAAAGAAAAGAAAATCACCGCCTATCACGAAGCGGGACACGCTTTAGTCGGACACGTTCTTCCGAACACCGATCCTATCCATAAAATTTCAATCGTCTCTCGCGGACGCGCCGCCGGATACACCCTTAATCTTCCCGAAGAAGACAAGAATTTCCATACAAAATCGGAGTTTATCGATGAACTTGCCATGCTTTTGGGCGGTTATGCCGCGGAAAAAGTAGTGTTCAACGATCTCACCACCGGCGCAAGCAACGACCTCAAAAGGGCCAGTGAACTTGCCCGCAAACTGATAACAAAATTCGGGATGAGTGACAAGATAGGCCCTGTCGTTTTCGGAGAAGACAGCGAAACGGTATTCCTTGGAAAAGAAATCCACGAACAAAGAAATTACAGCGAGAAAGTGGCATCGAAAATCGATAGCGAAGTTGAAAATTTTATCGCCCAGGCATTCAAGACCGCCACTGAAATCATCCAGAAGAATATGGAAAAATTGGAAAAAGTCACCAAGAGGCTCATGGAAATCGAAGTCATCGAAAGAGAAGAGTTCGAGGCTTTGATGCAATCGTAAAGATAAGCTGCTTATAAAAACAAAATGGCACTCCGAAAAAACATTCTTGCTTTATTGGCCTTGGTTTTATTTTTAGTTTTTACGAACACCGCAATAGCTGCCTGCGATCCGTCATCGCCGTTTTTTTGTAACCCGCTCGGCGTCGGTACCATCAGAGATGCACTGATTTTGATAATTAAATTCCTGCTTTCCATCATAGGGCTCATCTCTATGTTTTTCATCGTGGTTTCAGGCATGAAATATATAACCTCTGCCGGAAACGAAGAGGCGATAAAATCCGCCAAGAGCACCATGACTGCCGCCATGACCGGGCTGGCATTGGCATTCGTTTCTTACGGCATTATCAAAGCACTGGAAAAAATTCTGACAGTGAAATAAAAAACTGAAATCAAACTCATATTTCAAAAACAATCTTACCGAAACTATTTTTATAAATCTAAAAAAGAAAATATGAAAAGAAAGCTTCTGCTTGTCGGTTTAGCGATTTTTTGTGTCCTGGCAGGAATAGTGCTGGCTGGAAATAACGCACAAGCGGCGCCGGATCCGACTTTAGTCATTTCCGTCTCGCGTACGAGTGCCACTATTCCCGTCGATGAAAGAGCAACTATGGCTTACACCGTTAAAAGAAATGGCGTAGCCGTAGAAGGATACTGGGTCCAACTTACTCTTTCTGGAAAAGGAGATTTGGTTTCGGATCATTGCGTAACCGACACTTCCGGAAAGTGCCAAGTCGATTTTGTTCCAAGATTCGATTCTTCCACTGCAACAGTGTCTGCCATCGCTTATACAAATTCCACACTGGAAGGAATTTATAGCAATGAGGTAACTACCAGCATCACGATAAGCAGCGGATGCCCGACTGGGGCCAATTTGAATTTCGGCAAGACTACTTATAAAGCCGGGGATACGATATCGATTGAAGGAATGTACCCGACTGCAGTATTCTCTCTTTGTCTTTATAATCCTTCGGGGAGCAATGTCGCTAAAAAGGAAAATAATCCTGTGATGTCGACCAAACAAACGGTAAGCGCCCCGGCAACTGAAGGCACGTGGACGGGCATCCTGCAAACCGGACTTACATGCCCCACACTGAGCGCCGCAGGAGGATGTCAAAAAACACTGGTAGTAGATGCTGCTGCAAGTTCTTCCACAGGAGGAACCAGTAGCGGAGGGTCTACAAGCAGCAAAGGATGGCAATGTTCCGGCGGAAATGCGGTTGAAGATGTCAGCGGAAAAACAATCTCTTGTTCAGACGCGACGCTCTGTCCAACCGGAAAAGGAGCTTGCGGCACAGAATGCTCGACCGGCTCGTCAGTCTATTGCCTGACTTCGCAAAAAGCGTGTACCTGCGACAACACTGCAGACGCGCCGGCGCCATCAATCGCCACTTGCGACACCAATGCCTGGCTTTTCTGCAATCCTCTCAAGGGAACGATAGACAATATTATGGATGCGGGAACCAAATCTGCCCAAGCACTCCTCGGGCTCATCGGCACTATAGCTCTCCTATTTTTAGTAATCGCCGGAATCACATACATGACCGCGGCAGGAGACGAAGAAAAAATCAAAAGCGCCAAGAAAATCATAACAGGTACTGTTATCGGATTCGGCTTAACACTGATATCTTTCTCCCTTCTTCAGGCAGTTTTAAAAATTCTGGATAGTAAATAGTTTTACGCTTTCCTGAAAAACAGGGACGAAATCAGATGGCATAAACCGATAAGGCGATAAGAATCAACAAGAATCATATATTCAACTCATATCTGCCAGTCTATGCCGTTCAAAACAGCACCATAAATTTATGATACAAACCAACCTGCCCGCTTTGTCATAGCCGTAGCGCGGCGAGTTGAGAAATCATATTATACGATACGACGGAACTATACGATATAAATAATACTTGGTGTAATAAAGAAATCCGGATTATCCCCTAATAAAAAAGTGAAGATTATTATGGGAAATAAAGAGCGTATATTCAAGCATATAAGCTTTAATCAAAAAAGTAAAATGGAAAAAATATCTTTTGGAAAAATCCTAAAATCAGCTGCGATATTTATGATTTGTTTTTTGGCTCTCAATATGAATTTTGTCTGCAAAGCCGCCGACATATCTTGCGGGGCAAGCAGCATCGACTTGGTTTTTTATATCAGTACTGACGAAACAATGAATAATAACGATTCTTTGACGCATGATGAAGAATTCAAAAGTGCTTGTGATGAAATACTGGGCCCTGAGGAATTATTGGGTCCTGATGGCATAGTAGGACGATTGCAGGCCCAAGGATACACTGTGAATTATAAGATATATGGAATAGGCAAGATGATGCCGGACGGACACAAGCATAACCTATGCGCAAGCGATATCATTGCTGATGGCGCGAACAAAGACGGTTCGAATTGGGGGACCGTAACTTCTTGGGTAGCTCAAAATTATGATGATATAGCGAGCCAAAACGGATGGCCGACATCGGCAAAAAAAATCGCTGTTCCCATAGGAGACAATTGTCCGAGCGTATGGGCAGATGACAGCATCTGCGGCTCGGGGGATCAAAACGCCATAAATCAGGCAATAGCGGCAGCTAAAAACAAAAATGTGATTGTTGCGCCTATCATCATAAACGGAAATTCTCAGCCATATGGACTTGCCGAATCACTTGCCAGCGGAACCGGAGGAGTCGCTCTTAATAATTCAGCTGCAAGCGCTTTCGTAAGCTCCGTGGACAAAGTATTGCCAAGCCTATCAACCAATCCTTGTCCGGACCAATGCATTGATAATACTATAAAAAACGGCGTCTGTCAGAGCGGGCACTGTGTCTATACTGCTGCCGGCGCCAAATGTGATGAACCCGGGCCATGCCAAGCTCCGGAGGGACAATGCACGATTGAGGGTGGCAAAGGAACCTGTAAATATGCGGCAAGCAACGCAAGCTGCAACAAGCCGGGCTTTTGCCAAATGGGGACAGGTGAATGCACAGTGGTGAGCGGCAAAGAAACATGCAAATATCCGGTCGATTCCAAAGGTTGCGACCTTGATAAAAATGCCTGCACCTACGATTATTGCAAAGCCAGCACCGACGGAACCAGCGCCACATGCCAGCCGGGACAGAATATCTGCGGAGGAATAATTCCATGCGGAAGATTAGCAGACGACCCTTCGACAAAAAATGACGAAACAAAATCCTGCACTTTCTGCCACCTTGCAATGGTCGCCAATAATTCCATAGACTATCTTTTCCAGATCGTATCGACAGTGGCGCTCCTCGCGCTTATCCTTGCCGGATTCCTTTTCATAATCTCCGGCGGAAATCCGGGAAGAAGAAGTCTGGCCAAAGGATATCTGGTAAACATAATCAAAGGCTATGCTATCATGTTCCTTTCATGGCTCATCGTTGATTTCATCCTATCCGCATGGGGCTTCATAAACCCGATTAAAGGAAATTGGAACGTGGTCTGTTCTATGCTGGATATTTTTAAGATTTTGTAAATGATATCCGGCTCGCAAGGGCGCAAGATCTTGCGCCCTTTTGCGTCTTGACCAATCGGAAAAACTTTAATAGAATAGTGTTATTGCAATGAATATCAAGGGCTATTAGCTCAGTCGGTTAGAGCGCGATCCTTATAAGGTCGATGTCCCTGGTTCGAGTCCAGGATAGCCCACAAAGTGAAGTTCCCTGTGTGTCCGAGTACAGACAACACAGGGCGTCTTCACAAGGAATTATTTGATTAGAATGAAAACCTACGGTTTTCAAACTTTCCCTTCCGGCAATTCATCCCTGTGCGACCGGAGTACCGGACAGCACAGGGTGTTCTTGCCGAATTCTATAAATTAACAGCTGTTATGCTGTTAATTTTGCAATAACCGCAAACACATCGCTAATAAGCCAAGTTGAATCATTTAACAGAAAAATAATTTTACAAATTTATGGAAAGTTGCCCGATTCCGCCAGAATGGCAATATACAAGAAACATAATGGATTTAGTATATCTTGCCGACATTGATTTTCTTATCTGTGATAAAATTTATAGGATATCAGATCCCAAACCAACAAGTTATGACTTTTTGAAATTGTCCGCAAATAATAGTTTTTTTGAATCAATTGAAATATTGCACACGTTGATTTATTCAAAAGATAAGAATGAACTCCGAATTGAGCCCGCCATTAAAGATATTATTGAAAAAGACGAACTATCTGATGTAAAAATCAATAGCGAGGTAGTTGATAAGTTTTTGAAATTTATAGAAGCCCAATATCCAAATCCAAATTATAATCAGTTTAATTTTGATAAAAAAATGAATTTGCCTATTGGAGACATAATAGCAGAGATAAAAAAAGCAAAAATAATTTTAAATGGTATCGATGATTTTGAATTATTAAAAAGCAAATTCGAAAGCTATGGATTTCATAAAATAAGACACCAATCTGCTGCACATAAAAATAAGTTGCTTCCAAATCCAGCTGGAGCCGCCAACTTAACAATAAAAACAGATCTTATTGATAAGTTAGGCGAAATTATAAAAATCATCAGAATTGATTGCTATATATGGTTTGATTACGGACTAACTAACCCATACGGTTGTGTCATAGAATCGCTGGATAGACTTATTCACAATAATTAATAAATGATTGATTTAATTTAACAGAGCTTGAGTTCTGTTTTAATTTACCCATAAAAGTTTCCTAAAATTTACTTCAACTGACAACTTCCCTAAAATCATCTATAATAAAATCATAAAAAGTATTCAGCTCTTATGCTTGACCCCCGATCAAAATATCTGCAAATCGCTTTCAACCGCTCTCTCGAGGAAGTGAGGGAAATGATTGCGCTTTTGCCGGCCTCGGACAAAATCATTATCGAAGCGGGAACTCCGCTCATCAAGAGATACGGAACACGAGGAATATCCTCGCTCAAAAATTGGTGGCGTACAATATAAAAACAGAGTCTCTCGACCCTGTTTTTATATTACCCGATTTTAATTCAATTCCTTTATAATATTCGCAGCATTACCCATTGCAGTCGGAACATCTTTTTTCTTGGTCTTATCAGTCGTGATTATCGAGTCTATCATATCCACCAGAATTTGATCATTCTTGCTGTCATTGACATCCTGCCAGCTACGAGCAGTCAGGACCTGGGAAGCGAATGGTGCGAGCGGCGTTTCCAGTTTTTCCGACTGCTCCTTCGCAACCACGAGATTGGCAGCCGGCCGCTGTGCCGCATCGACATAGGAACGGACGCTATCGAGATCTGTTGCGGCGAATTTCACAAAATCCCAAGAAAGTTGTGCGCAGTCCGCTTGAGCGCCGGATTCTTTATCGCAAGCCGCATCCTTGGCGACTACCGGAGCCCAATAATTCGCATAATTTATTTTGTTATCCGCATACTGCTGGGGGATTGCCGCCACTCCATAATCCAACGTTCCGCCGGTTTTATTCTGCATATTGCCTATATCATAAGAATAACCAATGCTCATGGCCGCCTTCAGCTGCGTAAAAGCATCTATAGAATACATCTGATTATCATAGTCCCATGTATAGAATCTCTTAGTAGGATCCGCAAAATCCGTATAGAATTTAGCAGCCCGGAGAGCTTCCGGAGTCTTGAATGCCGTCAGATTCTTATTTCCATAAACTCCCGCATTATTTTGCATCACCATAAGCGTCAATATGTCCTCGCTCCTGTTAACCTTATCCGATCCTCCGATAGCCGCTCCCATCGTTTTTATCTTTCCGTCCTTATCAAGCTGGGTCAGTTTTTCCACATAATCCGCAAACTCATTCCATGTTTCCGGAGGTTTGATGAATCCGGCATTGTAAAACATGTTTTTATTATAGTAAAGCGCGAGAGTATCCACATATAAGGGAAGTGAGTATATCTTACCGTCAGCAATCAGATCGTCCTCGGTAACTTTGGGGAAACTTTTTTCAAATTGAGCGGTTGACATCATCGATGCCGGCATAGGAACGATTCTTTGCTCATATTTTGGAAGCCACGTATTGAACATCATGAACATGTTCGGAGTTTTCTTATTAACCATACGATCAAGCAGAATCTCCTCGTAGTTATACTTATCAAGTTGTGTGTAACGCACAGTCACATCGAGATTCCTGTTTTTAATTTCATACTGCCTGAAATTTGCGATGGTCTGAGTCCATTCTTTGCCGCTGTCCCAACTGCCTACGATCGTCAATGACACCTTCTTGGGCTTGCCGGAGACTTTTCTCTCCCATGGACATCTTGAGAAAGGAGCACAATGCGAAGGCGTCCAAAGCGCCACGATGGCCACAACAAGAAGAACGAGGCCGATCAATGATAATTTCTTCTTATTCATATTCAAAAGTTATTCTGATTAGAGCCTGCCTGAAAAGTCACTTCCGCCGCGAAACCGTAAAATTTCGAGCGAAAAAGGTGAAGGTTGAGGAGGGCTATTGGTTAATAACGTGACGAGACTTGAACGTTTTGCAGCCGAAATTTTACGGTTGCAGTAGAAAAAGGACTTTTCAGGCAGGCTCTAGACAGGTTCCAAAATAAAACCGTAATGAGTGACACCGGCGCTGATTTCTTTTATGACCTTAAGGCCGTTTTCAATCGCAATTTTCTTCGCGGTCTCTTCAGAAATGCAGTTCTCGAATTTCGGACCGAGCGCGGCATTGTTGGGAATCCAATCAATGACTACGATTTTTCCTCCCGGTGCGAGAATTCTTTTCGCTTCCGTAAAAAGCGAATTCTGATCGCTGCATTGGAAAAGAATGTTCGCCAGCACCACCAAATCACTTTTTCCTTCAGCAATCTTGGTTCCGCCCACCACTTCCACATTGGCGCGCATAGTTTCCACATTCAGAAGTCCGTAAAGTTTCGCATGGCTCTTTACCGATTCCAGCGCCGCACTCAAAACGTCCACCGCATAGACTTTGCCCGTATTATGCATGATCCGTGCCATCGGAATGGTAAAATATCCGGCCCCGCATCCAAGATCGGAAATCACCATCCCGGTTTTGATGCCGATCTGCCTGATGATCTCGTCCTGATTTATAAAACCGCCGCTTCCGACTTTCGTCATAGAGACTAAGCTCTGTTTATTTTCCATAATATTTTGCTTTAGGTTTTTAGATCTATATATGATCCGAACGTTAAATATAGTTTTACAAATATCACGGCTTTAACACATCCCGCGCATTTTTATATCTTAAACTGAAGTATCATCTCAATCATAAGGGTTTTCTCTCCTGCGATAATCTCTATATTTTTGTCATTCTGAGGTAATCCGAAGAATCCCTTCATAACATCAAGTCTTATCCATATCGCACAATCCTATCATATGAAAGGGATTCCTCGATAAACTCGGAATGACAGAAGTAAGTTTTATTCTAAATAGGATAATTTAGCAGATACAAGCTAAACATGTAGTTTCTAAAATATCATAAGCTATCAGTCATAAATCATCTATAATGTCGTTGCCGAAGCGATTGCGTCGCCCGCGCCGAGCCTCATGATTCTTACTCCCTGTGTCGCCCGTCCCGATTTGGCGATGGAACCGAAAGGAATCCTGATGACTTGTCCTTTGCGCGAGATTATCATGAGATCCTTTTTCCTGTCATCTTCATCCACCACATATCCCGTCACCAGTTTGCCCGTCTTCGGATTCAAAACGGCCGTCTTGATTCCGCTTCCGCCGCGGTTCTGCACTTTATAAAGAGAGAGTTCGCTTATCTTGCCGAATCCGTTCTCCGTTATAGTGAATACGAATTTTTCTTGTTTTTCTTCTTTGGCAATGGCACCCATTCCAACCACGATTGCACCGCCTTTGAGCTTGATAGCCGTAACTCCGGATGCAGATCTTCCCATCGGCCTTATATCTTTTTCCTTGAAGCGGATCGATTGTCCGCTCGAAGAAACAACCATCACTTCATCATCGCCTTTGCTCGCTTTGACCCAAATAAGCTCGTCATCTTTTTTCAGATTGATTGCAATGAGTCCCGATCTTCGCACCGCCGCAAATTCTTCGATTGCTGTTTTCTTAATTATACCACCTCTTGTCGCCATTACAAGAAACTTTTCTTTGCTATCTTTGTCCAGCGAGATTGCAGCCGTAACTTTTTCCTCATGCTGAAGTTGTAAGAAATTTACAATCGCTTGTCCTTTGCTGGTTCTGCTGGCAGCAGGGATTTCATAAGCCTTGATCTGGAAAACGCGACCGAGATTGGTAAAGAAAAGAATATCACTATGTGTATTGGTAAAGAAAAAGTGCTCAATCATATCTTCCTCTTTTATATCGCCGCCGGTTACACCTTTGCCGCCGCGGTGTTGGACATGATAGGTATTAAGCTCCATACGCTTTATGTATCCCGCCTTAGTGATAGAGATCACAACATCTTCTTTCGGCACCAAGTCTTCCTGAGAAAATTCCCCGATTGCGCCTTTATATATTTTCGTCCTTCTCTCATCCGCATATTTTTCTTTCACTTCCAAAAGATCGTCCTTGATAATGCCCATGATCTTGCTTCGGTCACGAAGAATTGCTTCCAGCTCTTTGATAAGCATCAGTTTCTCTTTCAATTCATCCTTGATTTTCTTTTGTTCCAACCCGGAAAGCGTCTGCAACCTCATATCCAAAATCGCATCCGCCTGGCGGTCGCTCAATTTGAATTTTTTCATAAGGTCAATCTTCGCCTTTTCTTTGTTGGGCGCCTTCTTAATCGTCTGAATGACTTCATCGATATGATCAAGCGCAATGCTCAAACCCTCCAAGATGTGCGCTCTCTCTTTCGCCTTATCAAGCTCGTACTGAGTTTTTCTTCTCACAACTTCTTCCCGGTGAATGATGTAATATTCCAAAATAGCCTTCAGGTTCAAAACACGCGGCTGGATCCCGTCTACAAGCGCCAGCATGTTATAATGAAAAGCCTTCTGCAAATCGGTCAACTTATAAAGCCGGTTCAAAACTTTTTTCGGATAAGCATCAGCTTTGAGATCGATCACGATGCGTACGCCGTCCTTGTTCGACTCATCGCGCAAATCCCTGATACCTTCAATTTTCTTATCTTTCACCAGATCAGCCATCTTCTCGATAAGCGTTGATTTATTGACCTGATAAATCATTTCCGAAACGATGATCTGGAATTTACCTTTCTTATCTTCCACGATATCAGCTTTGGCGCGCATATCAATCTTGCCCTTGCCGGTCGCATAAGCCTGCAAAATATCTTTTTGGTTATAGATGATGCCACCGGTAGGAAAGTCCGGTCCTTTCACGAACTGCACCAGATCCTCAACTCCCGCATCCGGATGATCAATGAGGTGCATAGTCGCATCCACAACTTCCCCCAGATTGTGCGGAGGAATGTTCGTCGCCATACCAACAGCGATTCCCACTGCACCGTTCAAAAGCAGCTGCGGCACGCGCGCAGGAAGCACGGCAGGCTCTTTGCGGCTCTTGTCATAATTATCCACGAAATTAACTGTGTCTTTATTGATATCATAAAGCATTTCCTCGGCAATCGGCTTGAGTTTCGCTTCGGTATACCTCATCGCAGCCGCAAAATCTCCGTCCATCGAACCGAAGTTTCCCTGTCCATTCACAAGCTGATAACGCATCGAAAAATCCTGCGCCATACGCACCATCGAATCGTAAACCGCTGAATCGCCGTGAGGATGATATTTACCGAGCACCTCACCGACCACCGTCGCCGATTTCCTATATTTCGTATTCGGATGAAGTCCCATGTCATACATCGCATAAAGAATCCGGCGATGCACCGGCTTCATACCGTCCCGCACGTCCGGAAGCGCACGCGAAACGATCACGCTCATCGCATAATCCAGATAGCATTGCTGCATTTCATCGACAATGGCGATATCCTGAAGTTTCCCGATATTTCCTTCTTCAATTTTTTCCTCATCCTCCTGTTTTTCCTTCTCGTTTTTCATATTATTTTGTTCAACAAATTATTAGTTTTTATGGATTGCATTTGTATTTAGATTCCCCTCTCGAGAGGGGTGGCGCAAGATAGCGTTAGCTATCTGTGTGCGGGGTGTGTAGACCAACTGACAACTTATAACTAATAACCAATAACGCGACAATCTTTGGCATTATGCATTTTAGTTATCAGTTATTGGTTGTTAAGTTATAGGTTTATTCAACACACCCCTCGCCGTATCATAGCTTCGCTACGACACGAGCTCTTACCCCTCTCAAGAGGGGAATCTAAAACTATCCTTCTATTATAATCTAGCTCAAAAAATCCAAACGCAAAAATGCCGGAATTAAATCAGCTAAAAAACATGACCGAATATTTCTATTTCGTCATGTTGCTTGTCTGATTCGCTATCTGTGTCTCATTTTGTATGACACCTCCATGTTTTGCCCCCACCAGGATTTCTCTACTGTCTCCTTTTTCTTCGGACTTGAAAATCATATCCCAAACCAGATAGAATTTTCCTTCATACTTTGCAATCGCCAGCTTCCCTCCATCAAAAACATATGATGAATCTTTGATTTCTTTTTCCGCCGTCTTTGACGCGTCCTTCATCGGAATCGACGGATCCACCGGAATATTTACCCCTTTTGCCAAAGTATTCTGCAACTCGGAAACTTGCCCGCTATCTGAATTCACGGACAAACTAAGGCTGCTTCCCAAAACCAAAATATTTTTATAATAATGTTCATACTGTAAAATCATCACACCATTATCCTCCTTGGTGTTTGCGAGTTTCAATACTGAAAAACCGTCATCACCAAAAATATTCTTATCCTGGATATATTTATCGCCCATTTTTTCCACATCGGCATTGTTTTTTTGCGCATCACCGTTCGCCGTATTCACCGCACCACCATTCAACATATCCTGTCCATTTTTCAAATTTTTTTGAAGATCGATACTGTGCTCCTGCGAAAATTCCGGAAGTCCGGAAAGATTGATTTTACTATTTCCCAAAGCATAAAAATTATTTTTTACGCTCACAAACCACACGCAAAAAATCCCAACCATAAAAAAAATCGTCAGAAACCAAACAAGCCGGATCTTTTCCTGCTCCGGTTTTTTCTGCATATTTTTCAAGAAACTCTCAACTTTGTTTTTTACAGTCTTTGACATTGCTTATTTACCTAAATCCATAACGACATACTGCGGCTCTTCTTCCGGCAGATCTTTTTTCTTGATGCTTATCTTGGAAACGGTCTCTTTCGGATCCAAATTGTGATCTTGGCAAAAAGGTTTTATATCATCCAATTTTGTGAGCTCGCTTTTCACATCCGCAATCTTATAATGCATCGGGATTATCATGCGCGGCTCGATCTGTCCGATAATCACATCCGCTTCTTTGCTGTTTATAGTAAAAACTCCTCCGACCGGCACGAAAAGTATATCGACTTCTCCGATCGCTTTGAGCTGATCCGCCTCCAAACTTTTCTGCCCCAGATCGCCTAAGTGACAAATTTTTATCTCATCCATCAAAATCGTGAATATAGTGTTTCCATTGCGAATCTTTCCTTGTTCATTATCATGAAAAGAATCAATGCCGCGAATCACAACTTTTTTTATCTCATATTCTCCAGGTCCATCAATAACGAAAGGTTCACCCTTGATAGCATCACGATTACTGTGATCAAAGTGCTCATGGCTGATTGTAACGATATCCCCCGAACCTGACGGCGGCTTGAGTCCCGTTTCCTTATCAAAAGGATCGGTCACCAAAGTCACATCCTTGCCTTGTATCCTGAAACAACTGTGGCCATACCATGTAATATTCATAATTTTTTTATAGTTTGCTTATATAGCTTGTGCATTGGATAAAATCTCAAAACTCAAATGTCAAAGCTCAAAACCAAAGCCTAAAACCACAAAACTCACTAATACCATAATTTTCTAATAAAAGCATTTGCATTTCCCCCTCTCTTTCCAGGAGAGGGTCGGGGTGAGGTGGTTTATCAATAAAACTGTCATGCTGCAAATTAAGTTAATTCGGTATAATGAAAATTTTTATCGGCATTAAAGATAAAAGGTTTTAAGTTGTGGTTTTGAGCTTTGACATTTGAGTTTTGAATTATCTTCTTATATATTACCAGCTTTTTCAACCTTTGACAACATAAAAGTTTTAGATTATACTTGATTTACATTCAGTTTCATGACTGAGCTTTTTATGCTCATTGTTGAAAGTGAAAATCCAACAAAGAAAGGAGAATTTAAGAAAATGGTTACTACTGCAAAAACAGCGGTTTCCAGTGAAATGGAACAGCTGCTTAATGATGAAAATGCCCCGAAACTCCCTAAAGAAGGTGACGTTTTGACCGGAGCTATCATCGAAATCGGAAGCAACATAACCTACGTTGACCTCGGTCCTATCGGAACAGGGGCTATTTATGGTTATGGTAAGGGGGTTTTGGGAAGTCTCAGCACTTTCAAAGACCTCAAGTCAGGCGATCCCATCTCTGCCACAGTGACAGATTTGGAGAACGAAGACGGCTTTGTCGAAATGTCTCTCAAAGAGACCAGCATGGATATGATCTGGAACGAGCTGGAAAAGAAGATGGAAGATGGAGAAATCCTTACCACCAAGGTTTTGGAGGCCAACAAAGGAGGCCTTATGATCAAAATCAACGGAATGGTCGGTTTCTTGCCCGCTTCTCAACTCACCAGCGACCACTATCCGCGCGTCAGCGACGGCGACAAGAACAAAATTCTCTCTTTATTGATGCAAATGGTCAACACTAATGTTAGAGTGAAGATTATCGGCCTTGATAAAGAAGAAGGCAAGCTCATTGTCAGTGAAAAAGCCACAAAAGAAGAGGAAGAGAAGGAAAAAGTGTCTCAATTGGAAGTCGGAAACGTGGTTGAAGGAGAAATCAGCGGAATCGTTGATTTTGGAGTCTTCGTCAAGTTCAACGACAGCCTTGAAGGCCTTGTTCACATCTCAGAACTCGCCTGGAAGCTCATCGACGACCCGTCAAAGCTCTTTAATGTCGGTCAAAGAGTGAAATGTAAGATTATCGGCATCGATAATTCGAGAATTTCGCTCAGTATCAAGGCTTTGGAAAACGATCCTTGGCGAAATGTCCACGAGAAATACAAAGTCGGCCAGAAAGTCGTCTGTGAAGTGACGAAAATCAACCCATTCGGAATTTTCGCTCAGCTCGACAGAGACATCCATGGTTTGGCTCACATTTCAAAATTGGACGAAAAAGAGACCAAGAACATCGAAGTCGGCAAAAGTTATGAATTCGAGATCATTTCCATCGAACCTGAGGATCACCGCTTAGGACTTAAGCCTTTTTCAGACAAGAAAGTTGAAGAAACTAAGGAAGAAAAAGCTGAAAAAGAATCGGTCGCAGAGAAAAAGGAAGAATCCGAATCAAAATAAGCAAGTTGTGCCTAATCTGTGGATAACTTGTTGATAGTATAAAAAACAACCTTGCATTTTATGCGAGGTTGTTTTTTATTTTCTAAAAATTACCCAGCCACATTTTGGCTTTAATCAGCCTAAAAACGCTCGAAACAAGGGGTGTTGACCTAGGTCTTTTTTTATGCTATAATGGATTTGTGATGAGTTAAAAGTTCATTGAAAAATATCTACCAAATGCTGGAAAAAGTCTGAATGGAAACAAGGAGGTCTTTACATTTAGTCTTTTTCTGCTATTATCCGCGTTTTTTATGGACCTTGCCGCTTTTTCAAAAATAAAAACAAAAGAAATAAAATAATAAAAAAAAATAAAATAAGGCAAGAAGTTAAAAAGAACGTTAAAAACGGTAGAAAAATAAAAACACGATTTTTGTTTGATTGATTTTAGAAACATAGCCTACACCCTTGGCTATCGGGAAAGACGTGAAAATATTTGCAAACTACAAGATTAGCTTTCAAATATTTTCACGTGCTATCCCTCGGAATCTAAACAGAAACCGAGAGAGGCACTAGCCCATTTAATTAAATAGAGGGGCCCTAGTGGCCTCTCTTTTTAATTAAATGGTTTTCTATTTCGTGGAGTAGCAGGCTTCAGTCTGCGCCAGAGGTGCGACCTTTCAGATGTTTAGAAGGTCGGACCTCGTTAATATTGTTTAATAGCAAATCTCGAGGACTGACCTTAAAATATCTGAAAGGTCAGACCTCT
>Ga0224525_1000484_pt1 | contig 18209 bp, 17 predicted proteins | sample CFST100metaG_FD_179874 | JGI IMG/M metagenome (GOLD analysis project Ga0224525, IMG submission 179874) | Peat soil microbial communities from Stordalen Mire, Sweden - C.F.S.T100 | ecosystem: Environmental > Terrestrial > Soil > Wetlands > Peat | place: Sweden: Norrbotten County, Stordalen Mire...
GTCCACTCCCAGCAGACCTCGAAGGCTTCCTCAAAAACCTGAATGACCTTGACTAAACGATTTTTTTACATTACTATGAAGTAGTCTAAATCAGATTGCATAAGGCAATTTCTTTTATATTGTTTGAATAAATTTAACCAGGATAAAATACTAAAATGGCAATAAGACTAATCGACTTCAACCACACAGGGACCAAAGAGGACTTGCCGGAAATCAAGCCGGGCCACGTGGTTAAAGTCCACCAGAAAATTTCAGAAACCAAAGTAACAGGCAAGAAAACGGAAACTAAAGAGAGAATCCAGATCTTTGAAGGTTTGGTCATCGGCGTAAAAGGCGGAAGCGGCATCAACGCCACAATCACCGTGCGGAAGATTTCCGGCGGCATCGGCGTGGAAAGGATTTTCCCGATCAATGCTCCGACGATCGAAAAGATTGAGATTGCCAAAGTCACCAAGGCAAGACGTGCCAAGCTCAACTATATGCGAGACCGAATCGGAAAAGCGACCCAGCCGAAAGGAGAATTGGCAACAGAAGCTGACAACAAACCGAGAGTGAAGAAAGGAGCGAAAGCGGAAGCGGAAGTCGAGACAGAAGAAGAAGTGAAAGAAGAAGCTCCTGTAGAAGAAACAACCAAAGAGACTGCAGTAGAAGAAGTGACCGAAACTTCAGAAGAAGCAAAAGCGCCTGAAGCAAAAGAAGAAAAATAGATTGAAAATTGTTGTTTACAAAACCGAAGTTTGTAGATAAAATAAGTTAGTGATATGAAAATAACTTATAATTTATAGCTTATAAAAGTGTTATCAGTTATAGGTTATTGGATCCCGGATATTTTGCATTAGCAAAATTCCGGGACGACAGTTGAGTCTGTCGTTTTTGCCGGAGTGGCGGAATTGGTATACGCAGCAGGTTGAGGGCCTGTGCTCGCAAGGGCGTGAGGGTTCAAGTCCCTCCTTCGGCACAAAAATAACCGATAACTTACAACTAATAACTTATAACAAACACGAAATGCGTTTCGCATTAAGATTCCCCTCTTGAGAGGGGTGGCGCAAGATAGCTTTAGCTATCTGTGTGCGGGGTGTGTTGCATTTTGTTATCAGTTATGAGTTATAGGTTATTAGTTACCCGGGCGCTTAGCTCAGTTGGCTAGAGCATCTCGTTTACACCGAGAGGGTCGGGGGTTCGAATCCCTCAGCGCCCACAAAACAAACTCATAACATATAACTAACAACTTATAACGGACGAGTTCTGTGTTAGATTCCCCTCTCGAGAGGGGTGGCGCAAGATAGCTTTAGCTATATGTGTGCGGGGTGTGTGCATTTTGTATTTCGTTATAAGTTATCAGTTACTGGTTATAAGTTGTAAGTTATTCCTGCCGGGATAGCTCAGTTGGTAGAGCAAAGGACTGAAAATCCTTGTGTCGGCGGTTCGAGCCCGCCTCCTGGCACAAACAAAATAAAACCCAATCTATGGGTTTTATTTTTATCTCCCCGATTTGAATTACTGCCACATTTAGCGTATAATTTCAATATAAATAATTTAACTAATTATAAAAAATTATCATGGAAGAAATTTCAAACAAAAAAAGAGTGCTCAACAAAAAGATTACTCCTATTGTAATCTTTATGGCAATCGTTTTTGGTACTTATGCCTATCTATATGTCATCCATGACAGAGTAGAAGAGAAGGAAGCTCAAAACCATGACTATGATACAAGTACCTCAGAAATAGAAGCATCCAATCCCTCAACCAACACAACAAATACGAATAATAAAACAGTCGCTACTGAAGAATTATCTGTTCCTTCAAACTGGAAAACCTATAAAAACAACGATTACGGATATGAAGTAAAATATCCGAACAATTTACCTCTAGCTTCACTAGACAGAGATAATGACAAAATTTATGTATCTAACATCTCTATAGGAGACAATATTACCGTCAGAGTCCTGAGCAAATTCAATCTTCCAAATTGCAACGACAAAACTCTGACCGGACAAGTAAAATGTTTCTATACGATATTAGATCAAAATCCTAATAGCATTTCTCAACAAACATTCGGTGCAAACACTTTCATCTATGCTGACACCCAAAATAAAGATCTTCCAGCCGGGAAAAACAAAGACATTATGGCTTTTATAGAAAAAGGTGACTATATTTATCAATTAGAAATATTAAGTCCGGATTCCACACAGGAAGCTATATTTAAAAAGATCCTCTCTGTCTTTAACTTATAAATCGGCTTTCAAGACAAAATATTTTTACAACCAAAAAAATACCGACTTTTGAGGTCGGTATTGTTATATCTGAGCGGGTGACCGGGTTCGAACCGGCGACCTTCTCCTTGGCAAGGAGATGTTCTAGCCAACTGAACTACACCCGCTTATTTACTTAGATATTCTAGCATAAAAAATCCGCTTGGCAAGAGACGAATCGTATTGACTATTCATTTGAAATGAATAAAAATATATACAGACAGACATTTAATTCTACTTCAAAACAAACAAATGGCAGAAAACATAGCAAAGCCGGGAAAAATGATAACAATTTACGGGGTCAATGGCATCGGCAAGTCCACCCAAATCGCATTATTGGTAGATAAACTGATAAAAAAGGGATATAAAGTTCGCAGATTGAAATATCCGATTTATGACCTGGAATCGGAAGGGCCGATCATAAACAAATATCTGCGCGATCCCGAATACAGAGAAAAGAATCCTATGACCACCCACGAATTGCAGAAGCTATACGCACAGAACCGCGAAAGGTTTGAACCAACCTTAAAAAAATATTTAGAAGACGGGGAAATTGCCATAGTCGAGGACTATACATTCACGGGCATAGTATGGGGCATGGTATGGGGAGGCGATCCGGACTATCTGAAAGAAATAAACCGGGAATTATACAAGGAAGACTTAGCCATTTTGATGGACGGAGAACGTTTTATGGGCGCCATCGAAGCAAACCATAGGAACGAAACTGATTCATCTCGAATCGATCAATGCAGAAAAATTTTCCTGCAGCTGGCAGACGACTATGGTTGTGTCACAGTAAATGCCAATCAGACAGTTGAAAAAGTCGCAGCGGATATCTGGGATATTGTCAGCAATACATTGGAACGGGAGGAGTAATAACGTGATATTTAGATAGGCGATATGCCTATTTTTTATTTTTGCCCATTAAACTAAAAAATGATAAAATAAGCTTAATCAAAAAAATAACTACAAATAACAACATGGCTATAAAGATCAAAGAAGTCAAACCGCAAATCTGGAACTTCCAACTGGTAGGAGGACAAGATGCATGGAAAGAAGTTGCTTACTCTGCGAGAATGAGCGGAGTTCCGCCGCATGTGCAAGAAGAAGATATATTCAAGATGATTCTCCGAAACGATTATACTTCAGCTTTTGAGCATATCATAATCAAATTTGATATTAAGATCGCCAAAAGCATAGCCCCGGAGATGTTGGAACACCGCATGTCATCACACTCAGGATTCTCCACTAGGTATATAAATCCCAATAAAAGCGCGGTTGAGCTTGCCGGCAAAGAAGAAGATGTTTATGAAATCATAATTCCTTGGCATCTTATAAAAACCGAGAATATAACCGAAGAAAAAAGGCAGCAAAGAGAGCTTTTTCTGAAAAACATAGAAAGTAATCTTGAGGCCTACGAAGAGCTGATGAAAAGCGGACTTCCGCGAGAATCGGCCCGCTACATTCTGCCATTCTGCCAAGCGGTAGGCATCTATCATTTTACAATGAATTTACGCTCGCTTCTTAATTTTCTTTCCTTGCGGCTTTGCGTCCGTGTTGCACCTGAAATGAGATCCGTAGCCAGCCAGCTTTATTTTAATCTTTCAGAAGAACTGCCTATAATCAAAGGTATGATTGGCTGCCGAGGTTTCATGAAACGCGCCTGCCCGGAAAGTGGCGTAACCGGCGTGCGGGAAGGCGAACAGCATCCGGTTTATCCGCCATGTCTTTTCAAAAGCCCATTATCCGAAATTTATATACCAACCCAAAAAGAGCTTGCCAAGGGCGGAACTTTCAAAAAGTTCGACCGGCAGAAAGCAATCCAAGCACAGGAATTCAACTTCAGAAAATGGGCAGATTGGACGGGAGAGTAAAACAACTTCTAATAACTGCTTTCCCTCTATTACCTGTCATTGCGAGGAGGAGGCACTGCGACGACGTGGCAATCCCAGTACTATGCGGCATAAATGTTATATAATATTAGGCGCAATATAGTTTCGGGATTGCCACGTCGGATTACCTCCTCGCAATGACAGATGTTATAGAAGAAAACTAACAATTCATAACCAAACACATGGAAAAAATCATTGAGCTTCTGGAAGAGCATAACGCTTGGAGAAAAAATTGCATAAACCTCATCGCCTCGGAAAACGTGATGTCGCCCTTTTGCGAGAAATATTACGTTTCCGATTTGATGCACCGCTATGCCGAAGGGCTTCCCTTCAACCGCTACTATCAGGGATTGAAATATGTCGACCAGATTGAAGACATAGCACAAAAAGCCTTTATGGACCATTTCAAGGCCGATTTCGTAGACGTAAGACCTATCTCAGGAACACTGGCTAACTTTGCCGTTTTCTCCGCACTTGCAGACAGAGATGATGTGGTTATGAATCTGGGAATCCAAGGCGGATCGCACGTTTCGCACGAACAGGCTGGAGCTGTCGGAGTTCTGGGGCTCAAATCTTATGCGCTTCCATTCGATGCCGTAAATCTGAAACTCGACCTTCCCAAAGTTGAAGAAAAAATCCTCGAGCTCAAGCCCAAGTTCATCGTAATGGGAGGTTCAGTGATCACTTTTCCGCAGCCCATCCGGGAAATCAAGAAAATATGCGAAAAGACAGGAACCATACTTATTTATGACGCCGCTCACGTTTTCGGGCTGATAGCTGCCGGCAAATTTCAAAACCCATTCGAAGAAGGCGCCGATATCGTCACTGCATCCACACATAAAACCCTCCCGGGACCGCAAGGAGGAATAATTCTCGGTAAAAATCTGGATGAAAAACTCCAAAAAAAGATCCAGAGTAAAGTATTTCCCGGGGTATTATCCAATCACCATCTACACCGCATCCCGCCTCTATATCTTGCGCTTCGTGAAATGCAGGAATTTGGCGAAGAATATACAAGCCAGATCATTAAAAACTCAAAAGCTCTTGCGGCTGCGCTTGATAAAGCGGGTTTTGACGTTCTTTATAAAGACCGAGGCTTTACAGAGAGCCATCAGGTAGTCGTAAACGTCGAAAAGCAAGGCGGAGGCGACCCGATTGCCAAAAAGCTGGAAGAAGCCAATATAATACTCAACAAGAACATAATTCCCAATGACACTGATAATCCTACGAAACCGAAAGGCCTGCGAATCGGGGTTCAGGAAATGACTCGATATGGCATGAAGGAAGAGGAGATGGAGAAAATCGCCAGACTAATTGCCGAGGTAGTGATTGAAGGGAAAAGCACAGAATCCGCTAAAAAAGAAGTTGAGGAGTTGCGCGGACAGTTCCAAAAGGTCCGGTTTTGCTTTGACAACTAGCCACGTTACGCCACATCATATGTGCCCCGCAAAAGGGTTCAATTGTCCTGATTGAACCCTTTTGTTTTGATTTAATGTTATACTACCACCTCACCCTGACCCGTGCTTACGCCAAAGGCTCCGGCGAGGCGAGCCCTCTCCCGGAAGGAGAGGGGACGAAATATCACAAGATATTTGTGAAATCATATTCCAACGTATATCATAACATGATAAAAACAGTGATGAAAAGCAATTTTTACCTGAAATCGCTAAAATCACCCCCTAAAATTTTTGTCAAGTTTTTTCGCCCCGATTATTGACACTTTTAAAGCAATATGCTAAACTAGGAACATAAGTTTCCCGAAAGGGGAATTTTTTAATTGAGTAAAAACACTTATGAATAAAAGCTTATTCGGCAAAGACACTGATGCTCCTCCCTTATTAATGCTATCTTTGGCTACATTAAGCCTCGTTCTAAACCTTTGTTTTCCTCAGTATGTCGCTCTTGCCGACACCCAGAAACAGAAGTTTATGAAAGAAGACGGGCTTGAAGACAAGGCTATAGCGCTAAATAACGCAAAAACGGCGCTAGTGGCACAAAAAGAAGCTGAAAACAGCACAGCTATTCAGGAAGAGGCTTATTCTGAGCTTAAATTAGAAGCTAAACCTGTAATCAAACCTAAAATCAAGACTATTGCCCAAAAAACAAATGGCGCTTCCAGCCACTGGGTAACTGTAACCGCTTATTCTTCAACTGCCGATCAAACTGACGCCAGTCCGTTTGTAACCGCCAGTGGTTCGCACGTAAGAGACGGAGTTATTGCTACTAACCTGCTTGCTTTCGGAACCAAAGTAAAATTCCCGAGCATCTATGGCGACAAAGTCTTTACGGTAGAAGACAGAATGAACCAGAGATTCTCCAATCGAGCCGACATATGGTTCGAAACAAGAGAACAAGCGAAACAGTTCGGAGTCAGAAAACTTGAAATGGTCATAGTATCATAAGATATATAAATAGAAAAACAGAGCCGACAATGGCTCTGTTTTTTTGCTGTATCCTTACCGGTAAAACATTTTTATGAAAACCTTATGGATCTTTATAAGGAAAGGCGGTGCTTCCATGCTGAAACTATGAGAAGCGGTTTTTGCCATAAAATACAAGAACGCTATCATTCCCAGGAAAGCGGAAATAATATTTATAAACCTAAAGATGAGGCTGAATGCAAGTCCGGCATCACTGCCCGTTCCAAGCAGATTGAAGACAAAAGCCAAGGCAAGTTCAGAACTCCCTAGGGAGCCGGGGATAGGCGCAAGGTTGGCTAAAGCCATAAGTGAGAATACTCCGACTGACTTTGGAATTCCAAACCAATATCCCATATAAAAGCAGGTAACCATCACGGCCGCAATATCCAGAAAAACTTCCAGAAAGGCGAAAAAAACCACCAGCCAAAAATCTTTCTTTCCTTCCTTGAAAAACTCCTCTACGCTTTTTTCAGTATTTTTTATGGACTCGAGCTTCTTCTCAACAAATCCGAATTTGGAAAGTCTGGTTTTATGAATGATAAATGTGAAAAAGGCCGGCTCATCCTCGCTTCTTTTGAATGTCTTCTGATAAAAGACATAGAACGTAAATGCTGCCAGAAAAAATACTCCTACAAAACCTATCAGTACATCCTTAGGCAAAGCAAAACGGTCTGCCAGAAAAACAAAGCCGATGATTATGACGCAAAGAAGGCAGAGGATATAGATCATCTGATCGACAATGACTGAAGCGGATGATCTCTCCCAGCCGCATTGCGATTCTTCTTTTATCATGTATGCCCGCACAGGCTCGCCGGCGATGAGGGCGGTAGGAGTGACATAGCTCATTGTGAATCCGGCCATTTTCGCACGCATAAGCTTCCAGAAACTGATTGAACACTTTTGCGATTTTAAGATAATTTGCCATCTATAGGAACCGACAATGAAGATTGCCAGAAAATTTATCATGAAAACCAGGATAAGAGCGCTTTTAGGAAACAAGAAAAGTGCCGTTTTGATTTCAACCCAATTGACCTGCCTGAAAACCAAAACAAGAAGCAAAGCTCCTAGAAATAGAGAAATGATTGCAAGTGAGGATTTTTTCATTTTCAGACGATAATCATAAAAACGTGTACCGGGAGAGGGAATCGAACCCTCAAGGAGTATAAATCCAACGGATTTTAAGTCCGTCGCGTCTACCAATTCCGCCACCCCGGCGAAAGTAACTGATAACAAATAACTTATAACTGATAACAGAATGCAAGGATTATTGTATTTTGTTATCAGTTATAAGTTACTGGTTATTGGTCAATTTGAGGCCTGGATCGGATTTGCACCGATCTACGCGGTTTTGCAGACCGCTACCTAACTACTCGGTCACCAGGCCAATAAGCGCCTAAACACTAATAAAACTAACATAAAAAAAGGGCTTGGTCAATATAATGGCTATTTATATTGAAACACAAAAACCGGCTTTAAGCCGGTAAACATATTTTATGACAAATTTTATATCTTCCCATTCTCTTCTATCTTAATTTTCTCAATAATCTTAGGGATTTTCTTGAAATCTTTTTCCAGATCCGCCCGCAGCGCCTGGTGATAGATGGTTGCCGCCGGATGATAAACAGGATAATAAATCTGGCCATTTTTGCGCTTGGGCTTGCCATGATCAAGAGAAATTTTGAGTCCCGGCAAGAAACGGTCCATTGCGTGTCTGCCGAGAAGAACTATGATTTTAGGCTCGATGATTTCCACCTCTTTCTGAAGATAATCCGCGCAGCATGCAACTTCCTCGGGTAGTGGATCGCGATTCATCGGCGGACGGCACTTTACCACATTAGTAATATAAACATCTTCTCTTTTCAGTTTTATGCTTTCCAGAAGACTTGACAATATCTTTCCGGCTGCGCCCACGAATGGCTTTCCCTGCTCGTCTTCGGTTTTGCCCGGCGCCTCGCCCACAAACATGATTTCCGCGTCAAAGCTGCCGTCTCCAGGAACGATGTTGGTTCTGCCTTTGCACAGCTCGCACTTCTTGCAAGCTGCCGCAGCTTGCTTTATTTTTTCTAATTCTTCTTCTTTCATAATCTTGCACCTAATTTTTGACCGTCGGAAGCTGAAACCAAAAATAGAGAATCAGCTTTCAAAGAAAAATCATATTGGATGCCATTTTCAAAATTAGGATCATCGGAAAGATTGCTTCCTCCCATCTCGCATTTGCCAAAGCATACGAAGTTGCTCTGATTGTTCCAAAGATCATTGTAGTCTATTTTTACATCATGACTGTCTTCATCCGCATAGATTCCGCTGCAGAGTTCGCAAATGCCATTATCGGTTATTATATTGTTTTCGATATCTGCGCTGGCGCTTGCCAAGTAGATGCCAAAAGTTGCACCGGAATCATCCGTCACACTATTGAAACTCAAAGTGTTATGCCTGATTGCTGCATTGCCTTTATAGACATTGGCGCCTTTCTTGTTGCCGAAAATAAGATTATCGGAAATGACAGGGTTGGAATTCCTTGGTACATCCAGGTTGAAAATTTGCACCCCCGCCTTGCTTTCATTGAGGGAATTGCGCTGCACCAGCGGCGAAGATTCGCCTTTGATATAAATATCATAATCATTTTGCAAGATGACATTGCGATTGATGAGCGGTGAAGAATTATCGATAAGCACTCCGCTCAAATTTTCACCGGAATTCTTGATCGTGAAATTCTCCAGGCGCGTATCCGTATCGCTCACATCCTTGAAGGTCACGACATTGCCCTGCTTGTCACCATCCAAGATCGTGGTCTCGGCTTTTTCTCCCACCACGCTCACGCCGTCTTTCATGACGATATTCTCCTTATACTGTCCCGCGCTCACCAAAATCACATCTCCGCTTCTGGCAGCATCTATCGCTTTTTGGATGGAATCGAACTCAGCCGGGACTTTTATTTCTCTGTTTTTATAAACTCCTTGGACATTGCCGCTTGAAAGCGAACTCAAGATTTTAGGAATATCCGGATTGCCAAAGATACTGCTCCAATCCACTCCGGTAATTTTATCCTCTCCGCTGCCATTATTTTGGATTTCCGCCTTATTATCCGAAAGAGTCTGGTTCAGATTCATTTCAGCCGCGCCGTGTGTCCTGCCGGGCTTTCCGCCATGCATAAAGATAGCTCCCAGTAAAATCACCAGCACCGCCGCCACGATCAAAATTACATTCTTATTCTTTCGTATGATTTCCCGTTCCGATATTTCTTCAAGCTTTTTCAGGGCTTGATGCTTGAGCTGTTTCAAATCTATTTTTTTCATATTCTCAAACGCATGTTCAAGACTTATTCTTTCTATTTTCATCATCACCGAACTTTTAAAAATTTATTATTTTCAAGACATATGAATTTTAACACATAATCCGAGAAATCAGAAAAAATTTCCAATAATGCAATGTTAAAATCTGCAATTCAGGATAACTCTTTTCTTAAACATTTCAGAAGTTCCAGATCCTTCGCGCTGCGGAGCGGGGGAGTCTCAAGGACAAAATCCAAATCGTAAGGTTTAAGTTCCGCCAAAACGGACCTTATCCCTTCAATCCCGATTTTGCCCTTGCCGATATTGGCGTGACGGTCGGAATGCGAGTTGAAACTTGCCAGGGAATCATTGAGATGGACCAGCTTTATCCTCTCAAGACCGATTATCTTATCAAAATCAGCAAATGTCCTGTGAACCGCTTCAGAGGTGCGAAGGTCATAGCCGGAAGCGAAAGCATGCGCCGTATCAAAGCAGACGCCCAGAACATTTTTGCCGATTTTCTTCTCGGTTTCCTTTATGAAAAAAGCGATTTCCTCGAAAGTGTCGCCCATGATATTCCCCGAGCCGGCGGTGATTTCCAAAAGAAGTTTCGCTTTGAATCTTTTATATTTTATTTTCACGGTTTTATCTTTTCCGAAGGAAGGAATTTCAAATGACTTGCACAATCCCTCCACAAGCTTTTCTCCGGCCTTGTCGCCCAAATCGGCAGAACTTCCCAGATGCGTCACCACGCCGCTCGCGCCCAGCGAATCCGCAACTTCCAGTTCGCTGCGGATCGCCGAAATCGAACCATAGCGGATCCGGTTATTCTCGGAAGCGAAATTTATATAGTATGGCGAGTGGATGAAAAATTTTCCCGTTTTGTATTTCTTGAAATCCCGTTTGAAATCCGCTATCGCCGCTTCATCTATTTTCAAGCTTTTTCCTCCATGAGGAGAGCGGGAAAAAATCTGAAAACACTCAGCATCGGCATCAAAAGCGCGCTTGGGAGCGTTAGCCACTCCGCCTTCGATTGAAATATGAACTCCGAATTTCATATTCTTATTTTAGCTTTTTATATTTTCGAACAAGATCGTGGACGCATATTTTCATCTCATCGTCACCTTTCGCGCTATCTGAAATCTCTATGAGCTCAAGAAAATATTTTTCCGTGTTCGGATGATTGCCATTGCGGCCTTTTAAATATTTGAGATGGCTTCTTTTGAAAGTATCAATCTTCCGCAAAGGAATATGCTTGGGTCTGCAGTCATATTCCGTGCACATTTTGAAAGACCAGAACTCAAAAATATAATCATCCAGAAGCCCTTCCTCAAAAAACAAGAATTCATTCTTGAAAAGACTCCAGAAACGAAAATACCAAAGATCCGCCTTGCGCTCGCTCCTGCACTGCTCGGCCTCGATCATCAGACAGTCATATTCCTTTGCAAAAAAATTCAATACGTTGATCGAGTTCGCCTTCTGTCCAATTTCTATGGACTTAGAAATCTTTTTGATCTGGATATATGAAAAAATCACACCGAACGTCACGGCCAGATTCGTGAGATTCTGCACGAATTCCGAAAAAGTCAGATTCATCTTTTTGTTGTTATTAAGGATTGCATATTTTGATTATATCCCCAAAACTATAATATTTGAAGGCAATGCTCCTACATTCGCTCTCTCTTGTGTATCATCCTAAAATAATCCGAAGGATCCCAGCCTCTCCCGCATAGAATCGGGATTCTTCGGTTCGCCTCGCTGCAGCCAACGGCGTAACGCAGAAGTACTTCAGGATGACAAAACTAAAGAAAGATTTTAATTTCATTATTTATCTTTATCAGACCCGTCCCGCAGATTCAATATAAGATTCTTAATCTTGCCGATATTTTTCTTGATGTCTCCCTCCATCTCGAATCCTGACGCCAGCTTATGGCCGCCGCCGCCGAAGCTTTGGGCGATCCGGGAAACATCAACGCCATTATATTCCTCGCTGCGGAGACTTCCTTTGATCTTCTGATCGTCGTATTCAGTGAGAAGAAGTGAGAACTTTGCATCGCTCACGGTATTAATAAGACTCACCAATCCCGCCAAATCTTCCTGCTTGGCACCGACTTCTTCGATGTCGCTACGGCTTACATAGGAAACCGCCATGCCGGTGACAGGACTTGTCTCAATGCGACTAAGCGCGGTTCCCCACAGCTTGATTGCAGGTACGCTTTTGCTTTGAAAAATATTCTTGGCGATCTTATCGACACGCGACCCCTTTTTCATAAGCTCCGCAGCCGCCTTTAGAGAAATTCCATCGGTATTGTTGTGCTGGAAACCGCCCGTATCGGTAAAGATTCCCGTGAGAAGGCAGGTTGCGATATCTTTATCGATTTCTATATCCATCTCTTTTAAAAGTTCATAGATCATAACTGCCGTCGCCGACTTCTTGTCATCGATCCAGAATGCGATATTCTCGAATTCTTCCATCTCCGTTTGCGGATGATGATCGATTATCAAAAGCTTGTCGAAAGAAGCGGCAAGAGCATAAACATTTTCTATGCCGGTGCGGGCAAAAATCGCGCAATCCAGCAGAATCACCAAGTCATAATTCACAAAATCAATCTCTTTTTTTAAAATCGATAATCCCGGAAGGAATTCGAACACCGCTGGAATATCGTTTATGGAATAGCAACTGACTTTCTTGCCGATGCTTTCGAGGGCAAGCGCCAGGCCAAGCGAAGAACCCAGTGCGTCGCCGTCCGGGTTTTTATGGCTGAGTATCAAAATATTCTCGCTTGTTTTTATAAAGTCTATTATTCCTTCCATACTTTTTATACAAAATTCGTCAGCAGCACGCTAACGATTTTCATTGATAATTTCATTGATCCTGTCAGAACGATCTCCGCTAAAATCCAGCCGAAAACGGATCATCGGCACCGGCTTCATAAAAAGCTTTTTGTTGATTTTCTGCTGCATGGCATAGATATTCTCTTCAAGAGCGCTGATCGCCTCATCCGCTTTCTCTTTCGGCATAACGCTCACATACACATCGGCATAACGCAAATCCGCAGAAGTATCAACTTTCATAATGGTCACGACAAAACCGGCAGGAAAGTCCACATCCTCCAAGATGAGTTTCCCGACCTCTTGTTTGAAAAGCTTATTCACTTTTGCAATTCTGTCGCTCATATATTTAGTTTAAAACCTGCGTATTTGAATTGGATTTATTATCTTCCTTTCTCCGATGAAAATACTGGCTTAGAATAAATCACAAATTCAAAATCTCAAGCTCCAAATAAATTACAATGACCAAAATTCAAAATAATAAACAAATACGATTATAATTAAAGAAAATCTGCATAGGCCGGGATGACATAAATGTCAGTTTTGGATTTTGAACATTTGAATTTGTGATTTATTTGGAACTTGTAATTTTGGATTTGGTGCTTATACAATAATTTTATTGAAATACATAACCCTATATTTTAGATTGTCCTCTTAACCTTCTCTTCTTTATAGGCCACGATATCATCGCCCTCTTCCACCACAACATTTCCCTTGAAAGTCACGCCGGCGTTGTTTCCGGACTTGAGTTCCGACACCGCTTTCTTATTGTGCTGAAGCTCAACCAAAGTTCCTTCACCGATTTTTTCGCCATTGCGCAATATTTCCAGCTTGGCGTTTTTCTCCGCCTTGCCGCTTTCTATCTTGGCTCCGAAAATCATATCCACCGTCTTGGCGGATTTTTTCGGAAGTTTGAAAACTGCAATCACTTTCATCTTGCCCAGATCGGTCCTGACAAGCTCGGCCTCGATCAAGGCGGAAAGTTCTTCTTTCACATAAGTTGCCAATTCATAGATGATATTAAAAATCTTGAAGCCTATCTCTTCTTTTTCGGCAATTTTCTTGGCATTAGCATCGACAGCATTGGTAAAACCGATGATTTTTGCGTCAGAAGACTGCGCCAGTTTTATATCCGACTCAGTGATATTTCCCACGCCCGTCTTAAGTATCTGGATTGCCAGACCCTCAACCTCGATTGCTTCAAGAATCTGCACGATCGCTTCCAACGATCCCTTGGTGTCGGCTTTGATTATAAGGTTAAGCTTCTTAAGCTTGCCGTTTTCCGCCATTTCCCTGATCTTTGAAGCATTGATAATCTTTCCCGAACCCAGAGTGTTGCCCGCACCGCTTGAGAAAGCCTGCGCCGCAGCCTCTGCCAGCTGCCTGTTCGCATAAGCCTGGATCACCAGACCCGCGCGCGGCACTTCATTAAGACCCAAAATAGTTATAGGCATCGAAGGCGTCGCCTCTGCCACTGATTCTCTCTTAAAATTTCTTATGACTTTCACTCTTCCGCACATCGAACCTGCAGCAACGAAATCACCCGCATGGAGAGTTCCATTCTGAATAAGCACAGTCGCCATCGGTCCCACTTTCGGATTCAAATGCGACTCGATTATGAACCCTTCTGCCGGCGCATCATATTCCGCCTTAAGATCTTCCACATCAGCATAAAGGATTATCATATCCAAGAGCTCATCGATTCCTTCACCGGTCTTGGCGGAAATATTCACGCATACCGTTTTTCCGCCCCACTCTTCCGGCAGAAGATCGATCTCGGAAAGCTCTTTTTTCACTTTCTCAATATTCGCTTCCGGCTTGTCTATCTTATTGATAGCCACCAGAACCGGAAGTCCGGCATTCTTGGCAAACTCGACCGCTTCCTTGGTCTGCGGTTTTACCCCGTCGTCCGCCGCAACCACGATCACCGCCAAATCGGTAATATATGCCCCGCGCTCGCGCATCGAGTGGAAAGCTTCATGCCCCGGCGTATCCATAAAAGTGATGATTTCGCCTTTCTTCTCAACTTGATAAGCGCTTACATTCTGCGTAATACCGCCAAACTCGCCCGAAGCGACCTTAGTGGAAAGAATTTTGTCGAGAAGTGTAGTCTTTCCGTGATCCACATGTCCCATGATCACCACTACCGGCGGACGCTTCTTCGCTTTCTTGCCAAAATCCTTTTTCTTAAGCAGCTGCCTGCCTCTTTCCAGATCGGATCTCACTTTGACAATTTCAAAACCAAGGTCATCTCCTAAGATCACCGCTGTTTCAAAATCGATTGTCTCGTTGAGCGTTGCAAAGATTTTGTTTTTCATAAGCTCGGCGATAAGATCAGTAACCTTCATCCCCATCTTCTCCGCCAAATCCTTCACGACCACCGCGTCGCCGATTTCAATCACGCTTTTTTTATTTTCTTCTTGTTTGACCATTTATTTGAAATTATATAAAGATTTAATGCTTAAAAGTAGAGAATTTTGTTATAGTTATCGACTTTAAGTTAATTTAAAAGGCATTGCTGCCTTTATCTTTTCATTGCTATCTGCAAAGCTTCTTCCTCTTCCTTGCTTAGCTGATACTCTGATTTTCCCTTCTGAACGGGCTTGGCATAGATCCTGACTCCGTCTCTAGAGTAAAGACTAAGTATGATAACACCGGAGTTATAATTGTCAAGAAATGCCACCGCAAAACTCTGATTTCCACCGACTTCGCCGAAAGGATTGAACCGCACCATTCCCACCTTCTGCACGGCATAGGAAAGAGCGTCAATAATCCTCTGGTCCATGTCTTTCAGGCTTATTACAGCCTGTTCCAGCCCTTTTATCTTCTCAATCTGTCCCAGAATCACTTCTTCCAAATCACTGGCTTTTTTGCCTGAAAACAAGATATTAGCGTTCTTTTTCAGCCGAGAAACCTCAATCTGCAGATAAACATTCCACGCAATCAAAAAAACAGCACCGACCGTCAAAACCAACAAAATCAAGTCCTGATTCTCACTCACAAATCCGATTGAAGACATAAGCAAAAATATTAGCAATAAAAGAAAAATCCCCTTAAAAGCTATGGTTATAATATCCTTTTTTAGGGATTTGGTCAATAAAAAATCACGTGAATATTGAAATTACCATATCAAATTTCATAAATATTATTCCCTGCAACAAAACCTACCTTTTGTCATTCTGAGGTAATCCGAAAAATCCCTTCATTACATTGAGTCTTGTCTATATTGTATAGTTCTATCGTATGGAAGGGATTCCTCCGCTCTGCTGCGGAATGACAAAATGTAGGTTTTATTGCAAGAACAACACTTAGGAGACTTGAAAAAGTGATTTCGATATTCACGTAAAATCATATAAAAGCGAGTCTCTTTATTAATCTTAAAATTAAAAATCTCAAAACTTCTTCCTCGTAAAAACCATATAAAAGACAAAACCCAAAGTATCCATCGTGACGTCCTGTATCTTATTAAAAACATTCTCGCGAAATAAGCCATGCAGGTGTGTTGCAAGAGCCGAATGCGAAATCATGAACTCTATCAACTCCCAAGAAACGAACGGTATAAGGGCAAGGAGGAGCGCTTTTTTGGCATTTTTCACCTTAACGGTTTTGAATATGATCATGGCAATCACCAGTCCGGCGCATATGTGAGCCGGAATGTCCATATGGTATAAATATCGAATCCTGAAATAAACTCCAACCGTCAGAATGGAGCTGAAAAACAGCCAAATCAAAAAAGAAAGCTGAAAACGATTCTGTTTGTCTCTGATTCTCGCAAGATCTATCTTAGGCGAAATGTCCATATCGGGCTTTAAGTTAGTTAAATCTTATTTATATTTTATAAGAATCTTGTCTTTTGGGCAAGAAAACTTAAAAATAACTTTGAATGTTAACTTTTTTTAAAATTACAACAGACTATTTACAAAATTGCAATAATAGAATATCTTATAATCAAGTTAATTTATGGAGGGACAATTATCAACAATAAAGCGTTTTGCTATCTTGCAGTAGTGGGCATACTTATATTATGGACTGTAAGTTATGTCTCAGGACCTATGGCACATGAAATCACAAACTTCCAAGATAAAGGAAGTGTATACACAATGAATTGCCAAGAAAACGGAACAACAACGCCTATGATTATTCCAAAAATAGATGCGGTTATAAAACATGGCCCTGATGGCAGAGAATTCATTTCCCACAAACCGGGTGAAAAATATTTTATAACTCTACCTAACTAAACACCAACAGAACCGTATCTTAACAAAAATTGTTATGCTCTGCGGTTCTTTTCTTTTATTTTGATTGCAAATTATTTATCTTAAAAATAACCCCCGCTGCCACCATCATCCAAAAAACCATCGCCAGATCGTTTTTCCAGTAAAGCGTATCGACAAGTCCGTGAATCAGGAAGTAAATCAGAAAAAGAAAAATGATATCGTTCGTTTTGGATCTTTTATAAAACCAAAATAAGATCAGAATAAATCCGACAAAACCGACGAATCCTGATTCAAGATAAAAAGCGAGAAATGTGTTATGCGGTTCAGCGACCGCCCATTCGAGATAGGGGACGGAAAAATGGCTTTGATAATCAAGATAAACTTGCTGGAATGTCCCAGGGCCGATTCCAAAAACAGGACTGTCTTTAAGCATTTCAAATGATGAATTCCAAATCATCAGCCGTGAATGAAGCGATGATCTTTCGTTGGAATTAATAATTTGCTGATATTTTTGATAACTTACGAAAGAAAAAAGCAGCAATATTATTACGGAAAATACATGAATATTCTTTTTAGCATTCTTATCGATAAATATTTTTTTGTCTTTATAATTCCTAAACAGCAGAAGCACCAATGCAACAACGATTCCTGAAAACGTTCCGTAAGATTTAGTTAGGAAGAGCGCAATTGCAAAAACCAATAGGATTATAATCTGTATTTTTTGCAGTTCCACCATACTCAAGAATTTTATATTCGAAGAGAAGCTGCTTGTCTCCTGCAATAATTTATTATTTTTGTCATTCTGAGGTAATCCGAAGAATCCCTTCGCTACATTAAGTCTGTGTAAAGCACGTTTAATCGTAATGAAGGGATTCCTCCGCTCTGCTGCGGAATGAAAAATTGATGGATTTATGCTTTTTCTACTCTCTATTTTATAGTTATTATTTTCTGCATTATCTGCATAATTCCATAAATCTTTTCTGAAAATAAACAAATAAATCGCAAACAAAAATCCCGGCGCCAGATACATCGCCAAGTAATTCGGCGATTCATAGAAAGCACGAAGGCGGCCATCGAAAGTTAAATTATTATTCAGCGTATAAAATAAACCGATCAAGGCCACCGCAAATCCTGACAGAATAAAATTCAAAAGCGAATTTATGATTTGTTTTTGAGTTTTTATTTCGCTTATAAAAATAATAAAAAATAAAAATGGATCAAAAAACCATCCTTTCAGAATGCCGAAGCTAGTGCGGATGTTGATGGAGTGCAGCGTGGACAAGACGACTCCGAGAAAAAGAAAAGTGATGCCCCAGAACAAAAG
>Ga0224525_1000486_pt1 | contig 18191 bp, 13 predicted proteins | sample CFST100metaG_FD_179874 | JGI IMG/M metagenome (GOLD analysis project Ga0224525, IMG submission 179874) | Peat soil microbial communities from Stordalen Mire, Sweden - C.F.S.T100 | ecosystem: Environmental > Terrestrial > Soil > Wetlands > Peat | place: Sweden: Norrbotten County, Stordalen Mire...
GGGACGGTAGAGGGAAATCTCTGCCTGCGGCGACTCACCCATCGGGTGACACCTCTCATGACGATTAAACCCGCTTCCAGTCTACCCTTTGACACGATTTCCACTGGCCAACTGCCGGATAGGGGATTATGATGCGTTTGCCCTGGCCTATCTCCCGAGCCGCTTGCAAAATTACCTGGAAGCCGGTATTACGGATTCCGCTGCGCCTCCGGCCATGGTTTGTAGCGAGGGCGTAGCCGCATCCTATACGACCTACCCCACCCGTATTTTGGACGCAAAATACTTGTTTTCATGATCTTATAGACTATGTTGCGCTGCAAAATCGTCAAAACAAAGGAGTTGCCCGCAAAATATTCCAGAATAATGAGTTAGAGTATTTTAGGAATACATATAGACTTTTTGAAGGATGTGCAGGGTGCCTTTTTCTTGAGGAAAAAGACACTTAACATTGTGTCTTCGGTCTACACCAATTCCTAAAATGCTATAGCGGCTCCATTGCAAGACACGGAGGACGATTGGAGAAAATGCACCTGCGAATTATTGTGCGACGACGTGGCAAAATAATCTGCAAGCAACTCTGACTGTTGCAAACCTTGACGCCACTCGCACTCCACTTTGAATTTTGCAAGTTTCTCTCCCGAATTTTATTTCTCCGGTTTTGAAGTCCCATGTACATTGCGACACTTGTGAGCTACTTGCAAAATTGCCCTCAGACTGAGGATATGCGTCAGATCACGACTTGCAATCTCCATCGAATTTTGCAAGTCTCAAGTTGCTGTGGATCAAGCGCCCATACCCCCGACGGGTATGGGGGGGGAGGGGTAGTTTTGCCTGTGTGAGCAGGCTGGAGTGCAGCCTCCTTTCTTGATGGTGCGCCGCTCAAGCGAAATCATCTGCAACCCTCCGCGGCACGACTTGCAATCTCCTTGGAGTTTTTGCAAGTGGCACTTGCGGCAAGACTTCAGTCGTGCCGCAATCCATAGCATGAAAGCAATTTTGCAAGGACTCAGGCCACACGGATTTCAAAACTGGTTCATCTCGTGCCTTGAGCATTTCTCCTGATGGTGTAGAGGAATCCCACCCTAGCCGCAAAAACAAATACGCGGCGAGGGTGGGGCACCCGAACTCTATACCTAAAGGAGAAATGCTTAACCCAATCGGCGCAGCATGCGTATGCCTACCGCAGCTGGTTACGGCACAAAGACCTTTAGCCGCACGTGCCACTTGGTGCTCTGGCCGGGTTCGAGGGTGACCATGCCGGTGCCGGTCGAACCCCACTCCTTGCCAAAGGGATCGGCCAGGTTGTACTGATGCTCGATGGCGGCAAAGCTTTTGTCGGGTGGCGCGTACATTTGGATTGATGAAATCTCCGGCGAGAGACCCTCAATTTTCACGCCATAGTGCGCGGCCGGATCGACGACCTCGACGGTGACGGCGCCATTCTTCCACTGCAGGCGGCTCCAGTTGTCATCAAAGTAATTTGTTCCCAGTGCAACGCCACCGGGGGCGTTCAAGTCGTAGCGAGTTCCCGCGACCGGAGTGAGCGAACCAGTGGGGAAGACGTTGTCGTAGTTGTCGATTCCGGCCGAGAGCGCGCCGGGAATCCGTATCCGGGCCTGCGCGCGGTCGCCGGAGGGCAGGTTGAAGTAGGGATGCCAGGCGAGGGCCATCGGTTCGTCCACACTGCCCACGTTGCGCGCTACAATCGACGCCTCGGCGGCTTCGGCGGAGAGCGTAATCGTAATCACCAGATCGGTCTTCGAGAGCCAGTGTCCGCCGAAATCGCCGGCGTGAAGCACGCCAACCACCTGCTCGCCGCCGGGGATCTTGCTGACTTTCACGTCGCTGACCTGGGCCTTCAGAATCAGTCCGTGCATCGCGTGGCGCTCGGCCGTCGGCAGCATGCCAATGTTGTTGGCCGGCAGGGTGAGTGTGTGGCCTTGCCAAGCGGTGGTGATGGTCTTGCCGTCCGCCGAAAGCGGGCCGCGAATGCGGTTGGGATAGGGCGCCAGAAAGGCCGCGCCCAGCCGGTAGCCCAGATTGCCAAACGCGTCATCGTCCACGTCGAGCATCTTTTTTGCGCCATCCATATCCGGCGACGCGAGAACGTTTACATTTCCCTTGCCAGGAAAGTTGGCGGTGATCTGAATGATTTCCATGCCGCGTCCAGGCGCAAGGGTAATGCTGGTGAACTCCGGCCGGGTCTTGCTGACCGCTGTGCGGCTAAGAGTAACCACCTTTTCGCTGCCAATTTCCATCGCGGGTTTGCCTCCTGTTTGAGCATAACTGGTAAGAGTAAAGGGACCCGACAGCAGAGCCGGCAGGGCAAAAGGCATCAGGGCAAGTGTGCTAGCAAGAAATTTCATCTCAATCCATTTCCCAAAAATTGCCATTGAAATTCCGGAAAAATTCCTTTCACGCAATGCATTCCCGTGCCAGGAAGGAACATTCCGGGGACGGCGTTATTTTACGCCCGGCGGCCTGCTTTTGGTGCAACGGCATAAAAAGAGTCAAGTTTCTTGCCGCGGGGTGCTGGTGTAAACTGCCATTTGTTGTTCCGATTTCCCTGAGTCCGAAAAAATGCCTGAAATAGACCTTCACAATTTGAGCTACACGCGAGGAGCTGACCGCCCGCTTCTGGAGCTGACCATCGGCGGCCTTCTCGACCGCACGGCCAGCCGCTACCCTGACAACCCGGCCGTGGTTTCCTGCCACCAGTCGAAGCGTCTTACCTGGTCTGAGTTGAGCGAGGCGGCTGACCGCGTGGCGCGCGGGCTCTGGGCTCTGGGCATTCGCCGGGGTGACCGCGTGGGCCTGTGGTCCACCAACTGCATCGAGTGGGTGATAATGCACATGGGCTGCGGCCGGGCCGGAGCCTCGCTGGTGAACGTGAATCCAGCCTATCGCTCCTTCGAGTTGCAGTACACGCTGACCCGGTCGCACATGAAAGCGCTGTTCCTGTGGCACAAGGACAAGCACGCCGACTACGAGGACATTCTGAATCGCGCGCGCCACGGCGTCTCGTGTGACCTCGAGCACGTCATCTACTTTGACTCGCCGGAGTGGCCGGCGCTGCTCGACGCCGAGGGCCGTCTGCCCGATCATGTGGCCGTGGACGACGTGGCCAACATCCAGTACACCAGCGGCACCACGGGACGGCCCAAGGGCGTGATGCTGACGCACCACAACATTGTGAACGACGGGCAATTCCTGGCCCAGGGCTTCCACTACAGCGAAATCGACAAGATCGTCATGCCGATGCCCTTCTTCCACTGCTACGGCTGCGTGATCGGCACCATGTCCGCCCTCAATTCCGGCGCGGCTCTTGTCCTGCCCAACTGGACCTTCGAGGCGCGGAGCACGCTGCAGGCAATCCAGAACGAGCGGGGAACCTCAGTCTACGGCGTTCCGGCCATGTACGTGGCGGAGTTCGCGCTGCCCGAGTTTGCAAGCTATGACCTGACCAGTCTGCGCACCGGCATGATGAGCGGAGCGCCCTGTCCCATCGAACTGATGAAGCGTGTGATGAATGAGATGCACATCGGCGAACTGGTCATCGCCTACGGCCAGACGGAAACTTCGCCGGTTTGCACGATGAGCGACGCTGGCGACTCCATCGAGGTTCGCGTCAATACCGTGGGCCGCGCCATGCCCCAGACGGAGATTCGCGTTGTCGCGCTGGAAACGGGCGAAACCCTGCCGATTGGCCAGCAGGGCGAAATCATTGTGCACGGTTTTACGCTGATGAAGGGCTACGACGGCGATCCCGAAGGCACGGCGCAGGTGATCCACGCCGACGGCTGGCTCTATACCGGCGATCTGGGCATTCTGCGCCCGGACGGCTGCATCCACCTGACCGGCCGCTCCAAGGATGTGATTATCCGCGGCGGAGAAAACATCTATCCCCGCGAGGTGGAGGAGTTCCTCTACACCCATCCCAAAATCGATGAAGTGCAGGTGGTGGGCATTCCCCATGAGCGACTGGGCGAGGTTCCGGTGGCCTGGGTGCGGCTGGCTACGGGGGCCGAAGCCACCGAAGAAGAAATCAGGGAGTTCTGCCAGGGCCAGATCGCCTACTACAAGATTCCCGCCTATGTCCGCTTCGTCACAGAGTTTCCCATTACTCTCTCGGGCAAGATCCAGAAGTATAAGATTCGCGAGTTCGAGATTGAGGCGCGGGGATTGCAGTCGGTGGCCGCCGCCGCCACGGCGTAATGCAAAAACGGCAGCAAGTTTACTCTGGTTTCGTCCTGGACGGCCGGGCGCGCTTCTGCTCCTGGCGGTAGTCCTTGCCGTTGATGTCGATGCGCATGCACATTTCAGCCAGTCGGGACCTCATGCGGTTGCCGATGCGGTCGCCCAAAGTCTGTTCGCGGGTGGCTCGCTCGGCCTCGGTTTTGGCGCCACCGCCGGCGGGCAGGTCGGCGTAGTTGGTGGTGATGATGGTGGTCTGTTTGTCGTTGTAGCGGGTGTTGAGAATGAGCGCGACCGTGTCCCAGACCCACTCGTTGGGTTTCTGCGCGCCCAGATCGTCCAGCACCAGCACTTCGGCGGCAAAGATCGGCTTCAGCAGCTCCAGTTCAGTGGTCTGCACCTGCGGGTTATAGCTGTTCTGGATGCTCTTGAGCAGTTCGCGATAGTCGCAGAAAAAACCCTTGACGCCGTACTCCAGCACCAGCCGCTGCAGCACGCCCACGGCCAAGTGGGTCTTTCCCACCCCAATCTGCCCGGTAAAAAGCAGCCCCTGGCCGGGAGTGAGCATGTATTCCTTGGCAAACGCGCGCGCGGTCACCAAGGCGCGGCGCTGGGAGGGATCAACGCCTGGGAAGTGCGTTACGTAGGAGTCCAGGGAGCAATGGCGGTATCGCTCCGGGATGTGAGCCGCGGCGATGCGGCGCTCCTCGCGCTCCATCTGCTGGCACTCGCAAGCCCGCGAAACCCATAGCCCTTCGGCGTTGAGCACCCGCACCAGTCCCACATCATCGCAAATCGCGCACTTGGCCATTCCTCTATAAGCGTAGCGCAGTCGGCGGGCGAATGCTCCTGTGCTTTGCCTGTAACCGAATGTGGAAAAGGCCGCCGCGGGGCTTCGTGGCGCGGCCGCCGCCAGCACAGCCGGTCGGGAGGCCAGCGCTACGATAACTTCGCCGGCGATGCCGTTTCCGCAGCCACGGTGGCCGCGCCAGGGCGCGATTGCCTACAATCGAAAGGGCGGGCACGAGGATTCCATGCTCCGGCAACGGACAGGCCAGCCCCGGAAAGTGGAGAACTGATCTTGAAGCGAATACGCTCGCGCACCACACTGTTTACCGTGGCGGCTCTGGCCGGGCTGCTGCTTCCGGTCGCGCTCGCGGCGCAGGCTTCTGCCGCCGCGCCAGAGGCCAAGCCCGTGCGCGCTGCCGCGCAGAAGTCCGCCTGGCAGATGGAGTTTGAGGCGCGCTTGCTGGTGGATTTCCCCTGGCTCAACAGGTTCAAGGAGGTTGATTTGAAGATGGCTGCGCCCGCGGCGGGCGAAAACCGCGTGGTTTTCATGGGTGACTCGATTACCGACTTCTGGAAGATCGAGGGCGCGGATGGTTCCTTTCCTGGCAAGCCGTACATCAATCGCGGCATCAGCGGGCAAACCACGCCGCAGATGGTTCTGCGCTTTCGCCAGGACGTGATTGCGCTCAAGCCCAAGGTGGTGGTGATTCTGGGCGGCACCAACGACCTTGCCGGCAACACTGGGCCGATGACGCTCAAGCAGACGGAAGATAATCTGGCCTCGATGGCGGATTTGGCCACGGCCAACCACATTCGCGTGGTGCTCTGCTCGGTGACGCCGGCCTTTGATTTCCCTTGGAAGCCGGGACTGAAGCCCGCGCCCAAGATTCTGGCGCTGAACGCCTGGATCAAGGCCTACGCGGCGGAAAAGGGGTACGTCTACGTGGATTACCACACGGCGATGAAAGACAGTCGCGACGGGCTGCCCGCTAGACTCAGCGCAGACGGCGTGCATCCGCTGCCGGCCGGCTATGTGATCATGGCGCCGCTGGCGGAGAAGGGAATCGAGAAGGCGCTCGAAGGCAGGGACTAGGTCTCTAGCAGCTTAACGTTGTACCAGCGATGGGTGCCCCCGGTCTCGATTTTGAGACCGGGGATCCACGAACTCGATGGAGCTTCTTTACCTTGTCAGAGACCTGGTCCCTGCGGTTCAGCAATTGCTAAACTGCCCAAATCCCCATACAATAGGGAAGAGATTGCAGGAAAGGTCTGTCCAGAGAGATGCCGAAGGAAAAAATTCATCCCGATTACGCCGCAGTGAAGGTGCTTTGCGCCTGCGGAAACAGCTTTGAGACCCGTTCGACCCACAAGGGCGACATTCACGTGGAAATCTGCTCGGTTTGCCACCCGTTCTTTACCGGCAAACAGCGCTTGGTGGATACCGCTGGCCGCGTAGAGCGTTTCCGCCGCAAATATGCCAAGTCCGATGGGGCAAAGGCAAAGGTAGCAGCCGCGGCGGCAACAGCAGCCAAATAACCGCGCCCGGGCAGCCGGCAAGTGATTGGGCCTCCGCCTAGGCGGAGGCCTCGCTGTGTTGGACCAAGCGCATTGACGGAAAGTTGGTTTGAGCCATGCCACGCGCAAAGCGTTCGATTGAGGGTGCAGTCACGATTGATGGTTTTTCCCTGATCTGGCATCTGCACCGCGAGCAGCAGTTCTCCGAGGAAGAGGGCTGGAGAGGCTTGGCGATTCATGTCAAGGCGACCGAGGGCGTGCGCCGTGAGCTGCACCTGGAATATCCGGCCTGGGTCAAGGAAAATTACGGCATCAAACACATTGAGCCGCCTCGGCCCAACATCCTGTCGGCCAAGGTGGAGGCCCACATCAGCCAGGCGATGGCGGCGGGCTGGGACCCGGGGTCGCGCGGCAAGCCGTTTGTCTATGAGGTCGATGAGCTGCCGAGTTGAGATGAAGTGAGCGTAGCGACGCCTTTTTGAATTGTATTGTGCGATGATAGTTTTGCATGGTCGAGGCGCGTTATACCGTTTACTATCGCCGAGCTAGACAGCTTGCCAGCGCCATGAATCTTTGCCAAGACGACTTGTCAGCCTATGCTTCTGCCGCGGGATTGCTGGCTGTGCATAGCGCCATTTCCTATAGCGACGCACTCTTGATAGGACTCGGCAGTGCACGACCACACGGAGAGAACCATCGGGAAGCTGTTACCGCCTTGAAACGTGCGTGCACGAAAGCGAAAATCGATCAGCACGGCATTAAGCACTTTGAAAGTCTGGTAAGCGCGAAGACAGACATCTCCTACGGTGACAAGCCGGTTAATGAGATTAGGATTGCAGCACTTTGCGAAGCTTCCAAGCGATTTGAGACCTGGGCGGAACGAGTTCTGCAAAGGCGGGAAGGAAGGTTATCCTGATGCTCTTGAAGGAAGCAACCCGTGAGTTAACGTTACGCCAGCGAGAAGGACGCGCAATCAATGCGGTCGCGGAACTGCTGCGGCGGAAGTTGTCTGTTCCCAATATCTATTTGGAGCCACCTCAGTCCCTGATCTCTGCGGACGTGCTGGCAGTGGACCACGGTGGTGCGGGTGACCTGCACGCCGTTGAGATTAAACTCGACGATGACCTTAAACTCGCAGGGAACCGGAAGCAGATCGTGCCTGATCCGGAAACCGTAGATTCAGCTCGCGACCGATTCGTCGCTGTTCACCGGGACAAACTTCGGCGCGAGAAGATAAGAGCATCGTACCAGCAACTGATGGCAATGCCTGCCCATTATCGATATTTAGTGATTTCCGTTGAAGCCTTCGACGCAGTATTCGAGGAGCTCGGGCATCTTGGCTTGTTTCTCGAAGATGGAATCGGGCGTCTTGGTGTGATTACGATCAAAGATAGAGGGGAAGAATCTCCCACGGCCGAAATAGCTGTTGCCCCTGAACGCTTTCGTGTAGACCCGGCAAAGCTCAAAGCTGTTGAAACTCGGCTATTGGCGAAGAGTCGACCTGATATTGAAGTACGGATCTAAGCCTCTAACCGCGTGAAGTTGTACCAATGCAGGGTGCCCCAGGTCCCGCTTTTGGGACCTGGAATACCTCGAATTCAATAGTACGAAATTATCCGGTCAGAGACCTCAAAGGCATTTATGGCGGGCAAGGGATTTACCGTGAGCAAGGACTGGGACAACCCCACAGAGCACGCGATGCCCGCCAAGGCGCGCGTGCCGGCGGAAGTGCGCGTGGGGCCGGTGGTAGTCTCGCCGGCCACGGTGCTGGCGCCCATGGCCGGTGTCACCGACACGGTTTTCCGGCGTTTCATCCGCCACGCGAGTTTGTTTACGGCTGCTGAAAATGCTTCCTCAGGGGCTAAAGCCCCCATGGATTCAGCCGGGCTAATGTACGGGCTAAAGCCCGTACCCTTCAGCGAAACCGACAGAGAACAGGGATCAGAGAACAGGGATCAGGCCAGCGCGGCGGAGAGCCAGGAAGCATCTGGCTGCGGGCTGCTGATGACCGAGTTCACCTCGGCCGACGGCCTGGCGCGGATGCGGGAGGCCAAACGCCACCGCTATCTGACTTTTTCCGAGGACGAGCACCCCATAGGAGCGCAAATCTTCGGCGCGAATCCGGAGACGCTGGCCGAGGCGGCGCGCATTGTGCAGGAGACGGGCTTTGATTTAGTGGACCTGAATCTGGGTTGTCCGGCCAAGCGTGTGGTTGGCTCGAACGGCGGCTCGGGCCTTTTGCGCGACCTGCCGCGCATCGGCGAAATCTTCCGCGCCGTGCGCCGGGCGGTGACGATTCCTTTTACCGTCAAGTTCCGGCTGGGCTGGAACGACGCCGAAATTGTCTGCCTGGAACTGGCGCAAATGGCCGAGGCCGAGGGCCTCAACGCCGTGGCGCTGCACGCCCGCACACGCGAACAAGGTTACAGCGGCCAGGCGCGCTGGGAGTGGATTGCCCAGGTCAAGCAGTTGGTGAAGATTCCCGTCATCGGCAACGGTGATATTCGCACGCCGGAGGACGCGGCGGCCATGGTGGCCGAAACCGGCTGCGACGCGGTGATGATTGGCCGGGCCGCGGCCTTTAATCCGTGGCTCTTCCGCCAGATTGCGCAATACACGGCCACTGGCCGTTACGATCAGCCTACCTATGGCGACCGCTACCGCATGATTCGCGTCTACTATCAGATGCTGCTGGATGAGGCCGAGGCGACCCGCGACTTGCCCCGCGCCGAACGGCTGGGCGAACCCGTTGGCAGGATGAAGCAATTCGCCACTTGGTTTACCCACGGCGTGGCTGGAGGGGCGAAACTGCGCGGCGCCATCTATCACGCGCGCACCGGGGCCGAGGTGCTGGCCGAGGTGGATGCCTTCTTTGCCGCCCAACCGCCGGGTGGCGCGGATTCCGCGTGCGATCAAACGGCAGAAGCGCTACCCGAAGGCAGCTAGAGCATTTCTCTAATGATCGAAGGAGATGGGATCGGCGCTTGGGTCACCTGTACAGAGGCTACTTACTTATCTTCACGGCTTGCGACCGCGGCGCGAACAAAGATCACGGAGTTATTGTCGGAATAGACGGCCTTCCACTCATGCAGAAGAGGCAGCACTCTAGCCATCGCGGATTGGCGGCTCAAGAGGCAGAAGCCAATGCCGTACTTCTGCAGAAGCGCATGGGGGTTGCTCCGCAGCGTGGCCCAGTTATTGAATTCTTCAAGGACACCTGACCACTCGTAGATGTCGGTCCGTCCGTCGATGAATACGGCGTGTTGCGGCGCGGCCCAGATCAGGTAGCCTCCAAAGCCATATTCGTTCAGCATTGGCCCAGGAAGATGGTTTGCATTGATAAACTGCACAGCCTTGACCGGGCTCTGCATCTCGACTTGCTGTTGCAGGTTCCGGCTGCTGGGAAAGGCCAGCCAAATCACCAGCAGCGACGCGGCGATCATGACCGCGTTGGGCCAGATGCGGTCTTTTTTCGCGTCGTATCCCTCCCAGGAAGTCGAGAGCTGGCGGGACAGAATCGGCGCGGCCAGGATGCCGAAGATAATCAGCATTCGGACATGACTGACGGCCAGCCATGTGCCCAGCACAAGCAGCAGTAGCTCATCAAGAAACAATTCGGCGCGGCGGAAAGCAACAAGAAGAAAGCTGCACAGCAGAACCAGAAGCAGCGCAATGCCGCGCGGCTCGGTCATGTCCAGGGGCGCCCACTCCTGCACGTTGCCGAGCAGGTTGGGCATATTCAGCAGGGTGTCAAAGGGGTAGAGAATCTGCCGGACGCCAACCGGGTTCAGAAACAGGGCCGCAACCGAGAGCAGCAGCGCCAGCAGGAAGATCTTGCGGCGGCGCGGCTCCCAGCGCGCTGATGCCAGGGAGCCGGCCTGAAAGCTGAAGAAAGAAGCGAAAAGAAAGATGCCCGCCACCACGATTCCCAGGATGAAGGAGCCGTGGCAATTGATCCAGAGTGCAAAAAGAAGGGGCAGCCAGAAAAACCAGCGCGGATTGCGCGTGCGTCCCAGATGGATCAGCAATAGTTCCGCGATCAGCAGCAGGTAGGCGATGACCTGCGGCCGTATGGAAAAGGCGATGGTGCCGAAGAGCCAAATCAGCATGGCTCCCAGGAAAGCCACTTTGAGATTTCCGGAATAGAGCGTGCAAAGGCCATACCCGGCGATGACCAGAGCGCCCGAGAAAAAGCAGAGCCAAAGCATCAGGCCAGAGTAGCCGCCCCACTTGTAGGCGCTGTAAATGGTCAACTGCGCAAGCCATTCCTGCGGTATCGATGCCTGATGATTGGTGGTGTAGGAGAAGGTATCCGCGAGAGGAATGGCGTGGGTGGTACAGATGACCTCGCCCATCTTGAGGTGCCACCACATATCCGGGTCGTCAAAGCGCGTCCGCACGGTCAGCACGGCGAGCACGGCCAAAAGGACGGCCAGCATGACAGGAAACGAGAAAACTCTTCGTGAAATTCGAAGGAGTGGGGAATCAGTCTGGGTTGCAGGAATCGGAAAGGCCGTGCTCAAGCCGTCTCCGCATCGCGTTCCCTGGTGTTCTGATCCTGCTCCGCATCGGGTTCATCCAACCGGATCAAGCGATGCAAATAGGCGCGGGAGATGCACAGGCTGCGTGCGGCCAGCGTCTTATTCCCATTGTTTTCCCGAACGGCATTGACCGCCAGCTTGATCTTGTAGTCGCGGAGCTGACGCTCAAAAGAGCCTGCTGGATGGTAGTCGCTGATGTCGACGATGTCATCGACGTCACCTGTATCGTCGAGGTCGAGATCGGTGTCCTCGATGCTGACGCTCAAGTCTTCCGCGCGAATGACCTTTTCTGGCGCGAGGATGATGGCTCTCTGGATGACGTTTTCCAGCTCGCGCACATTTCCCGGCCAGCGATGGGCCTGGAGCAGGGCTATCGCTTCAGGTTCAATGTCCTCCATGGGTTTCTGGAAGATTTGTCCATAGTGCTCAAGAAAATGCTTGGCGATCACCGGGATGTCTTCGGGGTGTTCCTGCAGCGACGGTGACTCGATCCGCATGACATTAATGCGGTAGTAGAGGTCCTGGCGGAATTTCCCCTCGGCCACCAATTTGGCCAAATCCTGGTGGGTGGCGAAGACCAGACGCGCCCGCAAGGGGATGAGCCGTGTGCTGCCCAGGCGGCAGAATTCCATCTGCTGCAGAACGCGCAGCAGCTTAACCTGCGTGAACAGGCTCAGATCGCCGATTTCATCCAGAAAGAGCGTGCCGTCGGCCGCCTGCTCGAAGTAGCCTTCGCGGGCTCCCACCGTGCCGGTATATGCTCCCTTTTCATGGCCGAACAACTCGGCCTCGATCAAAGTCTCGGGAATGGCGCCGCAGGATACAGCCACAAAAGGGCAACTGGAGCGGGAACCCAGATTGTGAATGGCGCGCGCGATCAATTCCTTGCCCGTTCCGCTCTCGCCGGTCACAAGAACCGAGGCGTTCAGACTGGTCACGCGATGGATGAGCTGATAAACATGCTGCATCTGCGGACTGGATCCGATCAACTGGTCGCAGTTGACGGGAACTTCCGGAGCCGGTTGCGCGGGTTTGAGTTGACGCCGCAGTGTGGAGGTCTCATACGCCCGGCAGAGCATGGTCTTCAGATCGCGAATCGAGGGCGGCCTGCGGCAGTAGCCGAAGGCTCCGGTGCGAACCAGTTCAAAGGCGGTCGAGCGGAGGCCATCGTCAGCCATGACCACGGCCGGAACCCGCGTGGCAATCAGGCGCTGGGTGCATCCAATGCGCTCCTGAAGCGAATCGTGACTCGAATGCAGATCCAGAATCATGACGTCGCAGTCGCCGGCGGCGCGGAGCACATTCATGCCATCCTCATCCGGCTGCAACAGAACTTCAAATTCCCTTCCCAGAGCGGAGGAAAGCAGGGCGTGGAGCGTATTGTCTTCCGAATAAAGCCCGATCTTAATCATTGCTGGACCCGCTCCTTACCTATAAACAGCGCCACCGCATTCAAGTAGAAAAACGAAGCAGCCGTGAACATCATTCCACATCCGAGGTTGAAACGCACATGGCCGCCTTTTGCTGAGAGAATGCCCCTCTGACTCCATCTTCTACAACAGAGTTTCATCGGCTCCATTAGCAGCTCTCGAATCAGACCAACCATATTAACCATCGATGGGGGTCGTGTCGAGAATACTTTAGTAACCATGCTCTGACTGTTAACTGTATGCGAGGCCCTGGAACAGGAAAAAGGAATGCCGTAAGGTAGTTTGCTCAGGTATGTCCCTTCACCCCGCATGCCATCAGATTGATTCCTTTTATAGCATATTAATTCAGTAAGATACGCAGTGAAACGCCGCCGCTTGAGCGGGAGTGCGGGCGAGACCCCGCAGAAATGGATTTGGTTGAATGAAAGCGTCTTCATAACACTCTAGTGTACATAAAATCTGCTCGATGGTAACAATAATGTGGGTACTTAGTTTTATTCGAATAGCATGGCGGAGTATCCAGATCGTCACTATTTCAAAGGTAAAATTACTTCCTGACCAACCCGCGCAGGTTTCAAAGATAGAGCCGCGGAGGGTGTATACGTCCCGTTCCACTGCGGAGGCTGCCCGTAAACATACGTGTACACCGGGGAGACGGAGAGCCATAAATCGTTCAAATTCCGGGGATTTTCAGCGTTTTTTAATTTGGCTACTAAATTGCTGTACGCATAAGCGACTTCAGAAATGGAGCTGTCCCAGAACGCTTAGTGGGGAAGGAGCGGCGTATGCATTCGATTGCCTGGTGGCCAACACTGATTGTGCTTGCTGTGGCGACGTTCACAGATCTGCGTACCCGACGCATCCCCAACTGGCTGGTGTTTCCTTACCTGCTGGCGGGGATTGCGATTTCTCCCTGGCGTCATGACTGGCCCGGTCTTCACCAGAGTTTCTGGTACGGCCTGGGGCAGAGCTTTGCCGGCCTGGCGGTTGGGCTGTTGATTTTTGGCCTGTTTTTCTGGATGGGCGGCATGGGGGCGGGGGATGTAAAGCTCTGCGCGGGGATAGGGGCCTGGATTGGTCCATCCCAGTTACCCATCGCGCTGGTCGTCACGGCCATCGCCGGGGGAATCATGGCCCTGGGCTGGTTGGCTTGTGGCAAATTTATGCGGAATTTGTTCGCGGGTGCGGGCGATCTGCTCTTTGGCCGGAAACGGCGCGGAATCGATGACGGTGCGGAGGCGGAGTTGGTTCAACCCGACCCCATGAAGCACAAGATGGTTTACGCTCCGGCCATCGCCATCGGAACCCTGATGTCTTTTTTCGCTCGTTGAGTAATTTGGAGTACTATCATGTCCAACTGGCAATCAACCTATCAGTATTCAGTTAATCCACGAGGAAAGTTGCGCGCGGCAGAGGGCGGCAATCCAGTGAACTCAGAACCTTCGCAGTATCTTGATGACCAGTACCCAGACTCGCTCGGCGCCGACATTTTGTCGATCGCGCTGATCGGTCCGGACGAGGATCGCCGCAAGGCGGCCGCCACCGCGCTTGCCGGATGCCAGGGAGCCGAGGTGCGGGAGTTTTCTTCTTATCCTCCCAGCCTTGACGATGTGCCCAGGTTGATGGAACAGCACTACGATGTGATCATCATCGATCTGGATGCCCAGCCAGAATATGCCTTGGAACTGGTGGAGAGCATCTGCGCCAACGGCGCGGCGACGGTGATGGTCTATTCGGTGAAGGCCGATTCGGAGTTGCTGGTTCGCTGCATGCGTGCTGGCGCGCGCGAGTTTCTAACTCTGCCTTTTGCCCAAAACACCATGGCTGAGGCGCTGATACGGGCTTCGGCACGGCGTCCGACGACGCGCGCTCCGAAGAAGACGGGCGGCAGGCTGCTGGCGTTTCTCGGCGCCAAGGGCGGCGATGGCGTGACCACGCTGGCCTGCAATTTCGCCGTATCCCTGGCCCAGGAATCCAGCCAGAGCACGCTGCTGATTGATCTTGACCTTCCGCTGGGAGACGCCGCGCTGAACCTCGGAATCACGGCCGAGTACTCGACCATCAATGCTCTTCAGAATGCCAGCCGCCTGGATTCGAGTTTTTTCTCCAAGCTTCTGGTGAAGCACAGTTCGGGAGTCTCGGTGCTGGCGGCGCCGGGCAGGTTTCCCCAGTTCGATGCCTCCGATGAAGCTATTGACAGGCTCATCGCGGTGGCGCGGCAGGATTTCGACAACGTAGTGATCGACATGGGGTCCAGGCTCGATCTGACCGGGACGAGCCTCTTCAAGGATGGCTCCACTGTTTACCTGGTTATCCAGGCGAGTATTGCCGGACTGCGTAACTCAAACCGCCTGATCTCGCAGTATTTCACCACCGGGATTCCCAAACTCGAGATTGTGCTCAACCGCTTTGAGCATCGCACGCTGGGGGTTGCCGAAGACCAGATTACGAAGGCTCTGACCAGGCCGGCCCAGTGGAAGATTCCCAACGATTATGCCGCGGTCCGGCGCATGCAAACCACCGCCATTCCGCTGGCCCTGGAGGATTCGGCCATTTCGCGGCTGATCCGGCAGATGGCCCGGTCCGCTTGCGGCTTGCCCGCCGTCCAGGAAAAGAGGTCTGGCTTCAGTCTCAAGAGTCTTAGCCGGAGCCTTTCAGCAAAGATTTCCACTCCGGATGAGGGACCGGCGCTAACTCAGCTAGGTCTGGTCTCCGGCCAGAATAACGAGGGCGGGGACGGCGATATTCAGTCTGAAGTTACGGCGCTCAGGCCTGCTCATGCTTCTTATGAAAGCTCCATTCCTGAGGAAGAAGCGCAAGCGCCGTTGAGGCCAATTGAGAGCGAGAGCCGCGAAATGAGGCCCAGTGTCAGCGCTCCCAGCCGACAGGGCGGGTTGGAAACGCGCACTTACAAGGGTTCCACATATGTCAAAGGCGCGGATGGCGAATGGCATCTACAGCAAGCCCCGGCCAAAGCCGCGGAGCCATTCGTAGCCAGAGCCGCGGAACGGGAGACGCCGGTCATCGCATGGTCGACTCCGGCTCCGATAGCTTTTGGCGGCGCGCTCAGCACCCTTCAACTGCGGGCCATGGCGTCAGTTCCGGGCTCCTTCGTCTATACACCTTCCGTCGGCGAGGTGCTTCCCGTGGGAGTGCATACGCTCTCGGTGGATTTCACTCCAGAGGATAAAGCGCAATACACAACGGCGCAGGCCACGGTGCTGCTTACAGTTACCAAGGCGACGCCATCCGTCATGTGGCCGGAGCCCGCGCCGATTGTTTATGGCGCCCCGCTCAGTGCTGTTCACCTGAATGCTGTGGCATCGGTTCCGGGAAGTTTCATCTACACTCCCGCCGCGGGCGAGGTGCTGGCGGCCGGGTTGCAGACGCTTTCCGTGGTCTTTACTCCCGCGGACGCCGCGGGCTACAGCATGGTGGAAGCCACCGCGCCGCTGGCAGTTACCAAAGCAGCATCAGCCATTGCGTGGCGCAAGCCCGCTCCAATTGTCTATGGAACTGCGCTCGGTAAGGCTCAATTGAATGCCACGGCATCGGTCCCGGGAAGCTTCACCTATACTCCTGGCGAAGGCGAAGTACTTACGGCCGGGATACAGACGCTTTCCGTAGTATTTACTCCGTCCGACGGCGCAAACTACAGCAAGGCGGAAGCCACCGTGCCGCTGACGATCACCAAAGCGAAGCCGGACATTATGTGGCGGAAGCCCGCTTCAATCTCTTACGGCACCGCGCTTGGCGATGCTCAACTGAACGCCACGTCGACGGTTCCGGGAAAATTTGTTTATATTCCACCAGTTGGCGCGGTATTGGCTGCGGGAACGCATACGCCCTCGGTGACTTTTATTCCGACCGACAGCACGGACTATGCAACCGTGCAGGCCGCCGTGTCGCTTCTGGTTACCAAGGCGGCATCCAGCGTCACATGGCCGACACCCGCTCCGATTGTCTATGGCACCGCGCTCGGCGATGCCCAACTGAACGCCACGGCGTCGGTTCCAGGAAGATTTGTTTACTCTCCTGGCGCTGGCGAGGTGCTGGCTGCGGGAACGCATACGCTTTCGGTAGCATTTACTCCCATGGATATGGCCGACTGCGCGGCGGTGCAGGCCACCGTGCCGCTCACCGTGACCAAGGCAAAGCCCGCCGCCATTACGTGGCCGGAGCCTGCCGCCATCTCCTATGGCGCTGCGCTCAGCTCCACGCAACTGAATGCCACGGCGCCCATTCCGGGAAAATTCGTTTACAGCCCCGCGGCCGGTGAGATGCTGGCGGCGGGAACGCATACGCTCTCGGTAACTTTTACTCCAACGGACTCCAACATACCAGCGGCGCAGACTTCCATAACGCTGGTGGTAGCCAAGGCCACGCCGGCCATTACGTGGCCGGAACCTGCCGCCATCTCCTATGGCACCGCGCTCAGTTCCACGCAACTGAATGCCACGGCGCCGGTCCGGGGAAGTTTTGTTTACACTCCGGCGGCTGGCGAAGTGCTGGCGGCGGGAACGCATACGCTTTCAGTGACATTCACTCCCAAGAATACCGAGAACGAAGCGACGATGCAGGCCATGGTGATGCTCACTGTAGCCAAGGCAACGCCGATCATCACCTGGCCGGCGCCAGCGGCCATTGCCTATGGCAGTTTGCTCAGCGCCGTTCAGTTGAATGCCACGGCATTGGTTCCGGGAACCTTCGTCTATACTCCTGCCGCCGGCACCGTGCTGGCAGCAGGGCGGCAGACGCTTTCAGCCACCTTTGCTCCCACGGACACTGTGGATTACACTATTGCGCAAGCCAGTGTGTCACTTATGGTGGAGGGGCTGCCGAATATCGCTTCTCTTATGCCGTCGGGGGCCAATGTGGATACGGACCGCACAGATATGGCGGACGCCAAAAGAGGGGTGTTACAAGGTGGCAGCGCCCCCACTCAGCAGCGTAAACTTGAAACGCGCACTTACAAGGGTGCTACCTATGAGAAGGGAGCAGATGGCCAATGGTACCTCCAGAAGAAATAGATAAGGAGCAGCCTGCAACTCTGCCTGCGGATTTTGGCGAATGGGATAGCGGGGATGATTCCGAGGAAAAATCAGCATCCTCCGGCGGGGAAGAGGTTTTTGCGGTTTCCGGCAGTGCTCCAAGGCCGGCGGTGAAAGCCTCGGCTGCCAGAGTCGCTGTATTGCCAGTCGCGAACCGCTCGGCGAATGGTTCCGCTCGGGCTCAGGCAACGCCCTACGCGAAGGTCAGTCAGGTTTATCAGCCGCCTCAGTCTCAGAGTGTGAAACTGGGGGCCTCGAAGTATGACGAGATCGAGGGCGAGGGTAGCCATGGCCATAAGAAGGTGGTGGCGTTCGGCACTGCCGGCGCGATTGTGGTTCTGCTGGCCGCGGGTACGCTGGGTTATGTGAAAATGCGGCCCAAGGCGGTTACGCCAAATCAAACGGCGGGGCAGCAGACGACGATGGAAAATACCGAAAGGCCAACGGCGGCAACCAACAGCGCGGCGACAGCCGCCAATGCACCGGCAACCGCCAATACGCCAGATACACCGGCGGCTGCGGAGCCGGCGGTTCCGCTCCGCTCGCAGTCGGAAGCTATGAATAAGCAACTGAATGCCCCCTCGCGAATTTCCAGTGACCTCAAGGCTTTGACGGGGAGACAGGCGCCGCCCTCTTCCGCGTTTGGAGCGGGCGGGGTGGAAGGCATAGGT
>Ga0224525_1000489_pt1 | contig 18127 bp, 13 predicted proteins | sample CFST100metaG_FD_179874 | JGI IMG/M metagenome (GOLD analysis project Ga0224525, IMG submission 179874) | Peat soil microbial communities from Stordalen Mire, Sweden - C.F.S.T100 | ecosystem: Environmental > Terrestrial > Soil > Wetlands > Peat | place: Sweden: Norrbotten County, Stordalen Mire...
GAATGGTGCCGGATTTGGCGTCGGCGATCACCTTCACAAAGCCGTCGTGGCTGCCGATGATGGTGGCCTTCGAGTTGCCCGCAAAGGGGAATTTTCCGACCTTGACTTCATAGCCCTTTTCCCTGGCCTGCGCTTCCGTCAGGCCAACGGAGCCGATCTGCGGCTCGGTGTAAGTGCAACCGGGGATGCGGTCGCGGCGAATGGGCCGGAAAGGCCGGCCTGCGATTTTGGCGGCGGCCACCAGACCGGCCATTGAGCCGACATGCGCCAGTTGCGGCAGACCTGAAACAATATCGCCGATGGCGAAGACGCCCGGCTCGGCCGTCTCCTGCGCCTCGTTGACCTTGACGAGCCCGCGTTCCAGCTCGATGCGCGTCTTCTCCACGCCGATCTTGCTGGTCAACCCGGCGCGGCCAACGGCCACCAGAACCTTTTCGGCTTCCTTTACCTGCGCCTTGCCGTTGGCGTCGGTATAGGTGACGCGGACGCCGGTTTCGGTTTCTTCGACCTTCTCGACCCGCGCGCCGGTGTTCACGTCGATGCGGCGCTTTTTGAAGAGGCGCGTCAGCTCTTTGGAGATTTCTTCATCCTCGACCGGCACCACGCGCGGCAGGAATTCGATGATCGTCACTTCAGCGCCGAAGCTGCGGAAGATGGAGCTGAACTCCATGCCCACCGCGCCCGCGCCGATGACGACGAGCGACTTGGGAATCTGATTGAGCGCCAGGATTTCGATATTGGTCAGGATGCGGCTGCCGGGCTTGAGGCCGGGAAGCATTTTAGCTTCGGAGCCGGTGGCGAGGATGACGTTTTTGGACTTGATCTGGCTGATTTCTCCAGCCGCATTGGCGACTTCTACAATATGCACGCCAGCTTGCGCCGGGCCGGTCAGTCGGCCAGAGCCGGTGATGACCGTGATCTTGTGTTTCTTCATCAGGAAGTCGAGGCCCTTGACGTGCTTGGTGATGATGGCATCCTTGCGCGCCAGCACGGCGGCCCAGTTGAGCGTGGGCGCGCCGGTTCCTTCAATGCCGAAGTCGGCGGCATGGCGCAGGTGGTCCCAGATTTCGGCGTTGAAGAGCAGCGCCTTGGTCGGGATGCAGCCGACGTGCAGGCAGGTTCCGCCCAGCTTGGCGGACTGCTCGATCAAGGCAACTTTCAGCCCGTACTCCGCCGCGCGAATGGCCGCCGTGTAACCAGCCGGTCCGCCGCCGATAATCGCCACATCGTAAATCGTTTCTGCCTGTGTTGCCGCCGTCTGTTCAGTCAAGGGGGAACTCCATTCCGGGGCACCAGTGCGTGCCGCGTTTCATCGTCCAGTCTAAATGGATGCGCTGGAGACTCATTTCGCTTCTGCTATTGAGCTGGCAAGAAAACAGTGACATCGTTTTCCACCCAGATTCCGTAGCTATTCAAGATTCTTTCGTACCAACTCTGTGGCCAAGCGCAGCGTCTCCGGCTCGTCGCCGAAAGCAGTGATCCAGTGCACCTCCGGTTCGCGGCGGAACCAGGTCAACTGGCGCTTGGCGTAGTTTCTGTGGCCCTGCTGGGCGGCGCTGACGGCCTCATCGACGCTCCAAGACTCCCGCAGCACGCGCAGTGCTTGCCGGTAGCCGAGGGAGTCGAGCGCCTTGACCGGGCCATAGCGCTCAAGCAGGCCGCGCGTCTCCTCAACGAGTCCGTCGGCAAACATGGCGGCTGCGCGCTGATTGAGCCGGTCATAGAGCGCCTGCCGCGGCGGGTTGAGGCCGATGCGCAACAGGCGAAAGCCGGTCAGCGGGTCGCGGGCCAGAACTTCAGAGAGCGGCTTGCGCGCGGCCAGGCAAACCTCAACGGCGCGAATCAGCTTGGCCGCGTCGTGGGGATGAATGCGCGCGGCCGAGGCCGGGTCAAGCCGCTGAAGCAGCCGATGCAGCCAGTCTTCACCGTGCTTTTGACTGCTCTGGCGTAGACGGTCGCGCATGCCGTCCTGCCGCTCCGGTCCGGCAAAAAGCCCGTCGGTGAGCGCGCGCAGATAAAGCCCGGTGCCGCCGGTGACGATTGGCAGGCAATCGCGGCTGGCAATTTCCCTGAGCGCCGCCCGCGCCTGACGGCTGTACTCGCCCGCCGTAAAGGGCTGGTCCGGGTCGACCACGTCGATCAGGTGATGCGGCAGCCGCGCCTGTTCTTCCTTTGTCGGCTTGGCCGTACCCAGGTCCATGCCGCGATAGACGGCCACCGAATCGCAACTAACAATCTCGCCGCCGAAACGCTCACCCAGCTCCAGAGACAGCGCCGTCTTGCCGCTACCCGTGGGGCCGAGTACTAGAACCGCCAACGGCTCAGCCGCGGCGCAGCCGCCATTCGCCGTCCGCGCAGGACTCATGGACGCCACCATTCCGGCGGAAAAACCCACGCTGGATTGGTGCGCACAAGCCACACGCCAAAGATCGCCGCGGCCACCAGCATGAGGCCGAAAACCTGGTTGCGCCGGTAGACGCGCTGCTGCCGTTGGCGGGCGGTGCGCTCGGCCACTTGCTGGTAGTACGGCTTGATCCGGCTCTCGACCATGACGCGGCTGCTCCTGCTGATGGTCGCGTCGGAAGTTGCCGGCGCACCACGCATCAGTATAGGGGAAGCACCGTCTTAGTTATTGATCCGGCAAGAAAGCAGTGACCTCGCTTTCCCACCCATTTCCGCCAAAAACGCGGAAATGGATGGGGCACCCTGCGACCTTGTCATTTTCGTCCTTCGGTTTGACTTTCCACACCCCGGTTGCCGAGGATAACCTGTTGAAGGCGCGTTATTGCGCGGGCCACGGGGAGTTGTGCCATGAAGGTTCTGATTCTGGGTTCGGGAGGCCGCGAGCACGCGCTGGCCTGGGCGGTAAAGCGCAGCAAACAGGTGACGGAAGTGGTGTGCGCGCCGGGCAACGGCGGCATTGCCGGGGTTGCCCGCTGCGTTCCGGTGGATTTGAAGAGCGTGGAAGCGATGGTCCAACTGGCCGAGGCCGAGCAGCCGGGGCTGACCATTGTGGGACCGGAAGTGCCGCTTTCGCTGGGCATTGTGGATGCGCTGCAAGCCAAGGGCCTGCGCGTCTTCGGGCCGACGCGCGCGGCGGCCATGCTGGAAACGAGCAAGAGCTTCGCCAAGCGCTTCCTGCAGCGGCACCAGATTCCCACCGCCAACTACGTGGTCTGCAAAAGCCAGGCCGAAGTGGAAAAGGCCATCGAGATTTTCCATGCGCCCATCGTGGTCAAGGCCGACGGGCTGCACGCGGGCAAGGGCGTCATCATCTGCGAGTCGCGCCAGACGGCCCTCGAAGCTGCCCAGGGCATCTTCAGCGGCGCGCTGCTGGGCGCGGCGGAGCCACAGGTCATTCTGGAGGAATTTCTGCAAGGCGACGAGATCAGCTTTCTCTGCCTCAGCGACGGCAAGCATGTGGCTCCGCTGGTTCCTTCTCAGGACCACAAGTGCATCGGCGAGGGCGACACCGGCCCCAACACCGGCGGCATGGGCGTCTACTCCACCGACCAGATGCTCGATCCGGCCATGACGGAGTGGATTCTGCGCCACATCGCCCAGCCCACCGTCTACGGCATGGCCAGCGAGGACACGCCCTTCACCGGCGTGCTTTACTGCGGGTTGATGATGACCGCGCGCGGGCCGCAGGTGCTGGAGTTCAATGCGCGCTTCGGCGATCCCGAAACGCAGGCCATTCTGCTGCGTCTGGAAAGCGATCTGGTGGAAGCTCTGGTGGCCTGCACGGAAGAACGGCTGGCGGAAACCGAGCTGCGCTGGAGTCCTGGCGCAGCGGCTTGCGTCGTGGCCAGTTCCGCGGGCTATCCGGGCAGCTACAAGACGGGCCTTCCCATCACCGGCCTTGCTGACGCGGCCAAAGTTCCGGGAGTGCAGGTTTTCCACTCCGGCACGGCGCGGAAGGACGGTCAGTTGGTGACCGCCGGAGGCCGCGTGCTGGGCGTGACCGCCGCAGCGGACTCGCTGGAAGAGGCTCTGGGCCGCGCCTACGAAGCCATGGCGCTGATTCATTTCGATGGAATGTACTATCGGCGCGACATTGGCCATCGCGCCCTGAAAAAGAAGTAATCGGGCGGCTTGATTGTTTTGGCCGTGCGGGGATCGTGCTTATCCCACCACCTGCGGTGGGGCCAACCGCTCGCTTTTCGCTCGCATGAGGTCCGTGGTGCCCCCCGGCCGCGTTCCAGGTGATGCGCGCGAGGCCCGTGCTGCGCGACTGGTTGCCGTTGGAGGTTCGTGGTCTCCCACCCATTCGCAAAGAACGCGAATGGATGGGGCACCCGCACGTTATCGGCGGGTCATGGGTGGGCCACCCGCCGGGGATCGTGCTATCCCACATTTGCCGCAAAAAACGCGGCAGATGTGGGGCACCCAATTTTATTGGTTGAATCTGAGCCACCCGCCCTGAAAACTCCCGGCACCTGCCAGCTTACACTTCCAGCATCCGGTCGAGAGCAACCCTGGCCCAACGCTTGACGCTGGGACGGACCTCAATGCGGTTGACGACGCGGCCCTCCACCAGATTTTCCAGCGCCCAGGCCAGATGCTGCGGGCTGATGCGGTACATGGTGGTGCAGAGGCAGCCGGTGTCGTCCAGCGTGATGATGCGTTTGCCCTCGTCGGCAAAGCGGCGGGCCATGCGGTTGACCAGGTGAATCTCCGTGCCGACGGCGAACATTTGGCCGGCGGGGGCCTGCTCGACCAGAGCGATCAACCGCTCGGTCGAGCCGAGGGCGTCGGCCTTCTGGCAGACCTCCCAACGGCACTCCGGGTGAACGATGACCTGGATGCCGCGATACTTGGCACGCACCGCATCAACGTGGCTGGGCAGAAAGCGCTGATGGACGGCGCAGTGGCCCTTCCAGAGGAGAATGCGGCTAGCGGCCAGCTTCTCTTGTGTTTGGCCGCCCTGAATGGCCCATGGGTCCCAAACGGCCATCTCATCGAGCGGAATGCCCATGGCATAGCCGGTGTTGCGGCCCAGATGCTGGTCGGGCAGGAAGAGAAGGCGTTTTCTGCGGGCGAAGGCCCACTCAAAGGCGGCGCGGGCGTTCGACGAGGTGCAGACCAGCCCGCCGCGCTCGCCGCAAAAGGCCTTGATGGCGGCGGTGGAGTTCATGTAGGTCAGCGGCAGGGTATCGCCGGCCAGATCGAGCTTCTCCAGCGTCTCCCAGCAGGCTTCCACCTGCGAAATTTCCGCCATGTCGGCCATTGAGCAGCCGGCGTTGAGGTCGGGCAGAATGACCTGCTGGCCCTCGTGGCGAAGGATGTCAGCACTTTCCGCCATGAAGTGCACACCGCAGAAAACAATGTACCTTGCGTCGGTTTCGGCGGCGATGTGGGAGAGCTTGTAGCTGTCGCCCGTGGCGTCGGCGAAGCGAATCACCTCGTCGCGCTGGTAGTGGTGGCCGAGCAGGATGGCCGTTGAGCCAAGCTTCGCGCGCGCGCGCCGAATGCGCTCGTCCATCGTATGGTCAGGAAGGGTCAGGTAGTTTTCGAGGCTACAGGTGCTGCCAGCCTCCAACGAGGCCGTCGTCAAATCGTCAAGAACAAGGTTCACCGTATTCCGCCTTCAGCCCGGCTCACCCTTGGGAAGGGCAGCGGACGGGGATGTTGAAAGCAATTACGACTGCAGTGGATGCACTAACCACGCTGAAGTGACCGGAACTGACGCCAGCCTCTTCAGAAAAGCCCCCATCCACGGGGTTGTTGCAGCCTTTCATTTCTGGATGCGGACCCAAGCCTGCGAATTCAAGAAAAACTTCAGGCAAAAGCCGCTTCCACTTGGAAGAAATAGTATAACGCAACTGTAACAAATGGAGCGGAGCACTCATTGCGGCGGAAGGCGCTTCCGCGGACGATGGGAAGGACGGCGGGATCGAGAAAACGGGGTTCGTTGTCAAGAACAGAAACAAATTCGCATCACGCGGTAGGCTTCATTGATGGCAGCCATCTGATCGTTGGCAAGCCCAAGCGCTTCTTTTGTCGCGGACGCAAACCGGTCGGGATGCCACTGGGCTGCCAATCGCCGGTACGCTGCCTTGACCTGCTCCCGCGTGCTGGCCGAGGTCACTCCCAGCAGACGGCAGGCGCGCTGCGGCGTCATGGACGGGGCCGTCTCCCAGCGGCGGCCGCGCTTTTCAGAGAATGCCTCCCCGGCTTGCGGCGCTTGATCTTCCGCTTGCCCGGAAGGCTCTTCAGAGGGCCGCGGCGGCCAACTGGCGACCGCGACAGCGTGTTCGTTTGAGAAGCGCTTCGCAAGCCACTCCCGCTCCTGAACAAAAAACAGCGTTCCGCGTGCGTCGAGTTCCCGGAAGGAGCGGCCCCGGCGCTCCTGATCCGCCTGTTCCTTCCGTCTCAGTTGCCAGCGCTCCGCTGCCACCGGCGCGCCCAAGGTCCAGCTTTCCTCAAAGAAGAGCGGGTCAGGCGCCGGATCGTCTGCCGGAAGCCCATTGGTGAACTGGCCAACCGGATTGGGCTCAAGAACTGGTACAACCGTGCGGCCTTCCAGTATTCCTGAGTTCAGGCAGCAATCCATCTGAAATTGGACTTCCATCCCACGCCTCCGCGCTCAGCCAGAACCGTTCCGGTTTGGTTATCGGCAACGGAATGGAAATTTTCAGGTGGACGCGGCCGGGAGGGAGCGGAAAAACGCGATGTTTTGAAAGGGCACGACTGGTAGGTCAGGGCTTTAGAGGCTGCGGAAAAAGGCCTGTTTTCAAGCGAAACGCCCGAAAAACATCCCGCAGGGCCTAAAGGCCTGTTGATTTTGCTCGACTTGCGGCACGACTAAAGTCGTGCCCTTTCAAAACATTGGGTTTTCCGCAGCCTGTTTAGCCCCTGTTGCTTTTTCAATTGTTTACATTCAACCAGCGGCTAAAGCCGGGATTCTAATTTGGCGGCATACGGCACGACTAAAGTCGTGCCCTGACACAAAACCTTGTCCGTTCAACCCGCCGGTCGCCAGGCCGGAATTAGCTTGATATTCATCTTCTAGTAATCCAGCGGCATGGCGTTCAACTGCTCGATGGAAAAGACTGGCCCATCCTTGCAGACGTAGACCGGACCGGCGTTGCAGTGTCCGCACTTGCCCACGCCGCACTTCATGCGGTTTTCCAGGCTGGTGTAGACATTGCCTGCTGGAACGCCCATGGCGGTGAGCAGCTTCATCGTGACCTTGATCATGATCGGCGGCCCAATGACGAGCACGATGGAGTTCGCGCCAGCGGCAATCTTCGCACGTTCAAAGACCGAGGGCACAAATCCGACTTCACCCTTCCACTCAGGCGTTTCGCCGCCCGGATCGACGCACTGGATGATGCGGGTGCGCTCATGCCGCGCCCACTCGTCGAGCTCGTCCTTGAAAACCAGGTCGCCCGGCGTGCGCGCGCCGTAGACCACGCTGATCTGACCGAAGTCCTGGCGATGTTCCAAAGCGTGCCAGATGGCGCAGCGGATGGGTGGCATGGCGATGCCGCCGCCGAGAAAAACGAGGTCCTTGCCGCGCCACTGCTCAAACGGATAACCGTTTCCGTAGGGGCCGCGAAAGCCCATCGTGTCGCCCGGCTCCAGCCGCCACAGGCCTTCGGTCACGCTTCCCACGCGCCGGAAGCAGAACTCGATGTGGTCCTCCCACTCCGGAGTCGAACAGATATTAAAGGTCGATTCGCCGTAGCCGAAGGCCGAGAAGATGCCGAACTGGCCCACGCGAAAGGAAAAGTTCTTTGCCCGCTCGGGATCGCGGAAACGCAGCTTGACCAGCTTCACGTCGCTGGTCTGCTGTTGCGTTTCGACCACTTCCATCAGGTCGGGCTGGTAGATGTTATCCATGGCTGATCTCGGTGGCGATGCCCAATATGCCCAGGCCCGCCGGGCAGTTGCGCGTACATGCGCCGCAGCCGGTGCAGAGCGCTTCGCCGAACTTTTCGGGATAAATGCTGAACTTATGGTAGACGCGCTGGCGCTGCCGGTTGGGCTGCGTGCTGCGCGGATTGTATCCGCCCGCGTGCAGCGTGAAGAGCGGGAACTGGCATGAATCCCAGTTGCGCGCCCGCTCGCCGCCGGCCGCGTTGCCCTCGTCCACAATGTCAAAGCAGTGGCAGGTGGGGCAATTGTAGGCGCAGACGCCGCAGCCAAGGCAGGCCAGCGACTGCTCTTTCCAGAAGGGATCCTCGAAGTGATCGCGCGCGAATGCGCCCACCTTTGCCGGATCAATCTTCTTTTCCGGTCCGGCGTACTCCGGCGCGGTTTTATCGGACGGAGTCGTTTTGCCCGCAAAGAGAGCCTTGCCCTTTTCCGTCAGGCAGCGCACTTCGTAGCTGCCGTCGCCGAAGGGCAGCAGCAGCGCATCCGAGCCGCGCTCCGCTGTTGGGCCGAGGCCCATGCTAGTGCAGAAACAGGCGTCATCGTGCGTGGCGCAGGCGACGGTGACAATCGTCGTTGCCGCGCGGCGCGCGTTGTACTGCGAATCCTTGTAGTCCCAGTTGAAGACGTGATCGAGAATCGGCAGCGCCGCCGCGTCGCACGGATGCCCGCCCAGAATGATCTGCTCCGGCAGGGCTTCCTCGGAATCGGTCAAGCGAATATCGTTGCCCTCGATCTTGTATCCGTAGAGCTGCTCGTGCTTCGGGAAGAAGAATTCCTTGATCGAGTTCACCGGACGCGCCTGCAAATCGAGCAGCAGTTCCGCCGGCGTTTTCAGTGGCGCGTAGAGAACGCGGTTCCAACTCACCTGCTTGGGACCGGCGACGCGCTTGCCCGCCGCCAGCCACTCGCCGACGCACTGCCGGAGGAGATTCTGAGCAATGATTTCGCTCATTGGATGAACGCCTCCTCGTCCTTCACCGAATACGAGCCAATCAAGGACGTTGCCGCAGGCTCCATGCCAGCCTTGAACTCGAAGCCCTCTTCCGCGGCGCGTTCAAGAGTCAGATTCAGCGCCCACAGGTCAATGCCCGCCGGGCACACTCTGCTGCACTCACCGCAGCCCACGCAGCGGCCCGCCTGGTGAAAGGCCCGGGTAATCTGCCAGGCGAAATTCCCTGTGAGCGTCGCCGACGCGGCAATCTCCTGGGGGTGATTCTTGTCCACCAGGCACTGTTCGCAATAGCACATGGGGCAGACCTGACGGCAGGCGTAGCAGCGCTGGCAGCGGTCAAACTGCTCCGCCCAGAAGCCCATGCGCTCTTCCGGCGTCATCGCCATCAGAACGTCCAGCGCGGCGTAGTGGTCGATTGGCTCCGCCGGTTTTGCCGTACCAATCACTTCGTCGGCAAAGCGCGGCTGGCGCACCGCGCAGCCCGCACACTTGGGAATGCCCAGCCCCTCGCAGGCCATACCGATGACGTGCAGCTCACTGCGCACAATCTGCGACTCCTGCTCCAACACCACCAGCGCGCGCTCGTCGCATCCCTTCACCACAATCGCGGCCTTGCCCAGCGCCCGAATTTCTTTTCGCTTCAGATAGGCAGTCAGGTTCGTCAGGCAGTTTTTGTTCCACACCAGTTTGTCCGCGTCTTCCGCTTTGGTCACGAAAACAGGCCCGCGCTCGCCGTACCCGATGACGACCTGCACAGTGCCTTCGCTCAGCAGCTTGCGCGCCGCCGTGCGCATCCCGGCTTCCGCGCCGAAGTCGCCCAGCGGCAACACGGTTTCAGGAAACTTCGGGTACGCAACCGGCTTGCCCTCGTAGAGTTTGTAGGGGCCGAGCTTGCGCGTCTCCTCGGTAATTTCGGTAATGACCTGCTGAAACTTGTGCCCTTCCGCGCCCGAAATCCACGAGAAGTGAATGCGCCGCATGTCAAAGCCGAGCAAATCCAGCAGGGGGCGAAAGAGCATCCAGCGGCGGCGCGCGTGGTAGTTGCCGCTGGTGTAGTGGCAGTCGCCGGGATGGCAGCCCGAGACCAGCACGGCGTCGGCCTTCATCTCGAAGGCCTTAATCAGCAGATTGAAGTCGATGCGCCCCATGCAGGGCAGCCGCACAATGCGCACGTTCGCCGGATACTCCAGCCGCGAGGTGCCCGCCAGGTCCGCGCCCAGATAGGTGCACCAGTTGCAGACAAAGGCGATAATCTTCGGCTCGAAAGCTGCGTTCTCGCTCATATCAGGCTCTCGATCATGGCGTAGGTTTCCTGCTCCGTAAATCCTTCAATGTCCGCGTTCTTCGACGGGCAAACCGAAACGCATGTGCCGCAGCCCATGCAGAGACCGGGATTCACGCGCGCCGTGCGCTTCACCAGTTCTCCCTTGCGGTTGCGCACCTCAGCTTTTTCAATGGCGTGATACGGGCAGGCCTCATAGCAGCGGAAGCAGGCAGCGCACAATTTTTCGTCAATGCGCGCGATCTCCGGCTCGCGCGTCAGCTCGGCGGCAGACAGCGTAATTTGCACCTTGCTGGCCGCGGCCGAGGCCTGCGCCACCGACTCGGGAATGTCCTTGGGAGCCTGCGCCGCGCCGCAGATATAAACCCCCGCCGTGTTTGTCTCAACGGGCCGCAGCTTCGGATGACTCTCCATCAGGAATCCAAACTGGTCGCAGCCGACGTTCAGCTTCTGCGCCAGCTCCGTCACGCCGTCAGCCGGACGCATGGCCGCCGCCAGAACCACCAGATCGGCCTCAATCGTCACCGGCTCGCCAGCCAGCGTATCCGCGCCGCGCACAATCAGTTTGCCATCCTGCTCGGTAATCTTCGACACGCGGCCGCGATAATACTTCGCGCCATCCTGCTCGATGGCCCGGCGCACAAACTCGTCGTAGTTCTTGCCCGCCGAGCGAATGTCCATGTAGAAGACATGCGCCTGTCCGTCATGCACCTTGTGCTTGTAAAGCATGGTGTGCTTGGCCGTGTACATGCAGCAAATCTTCGAGCAGTAGGTCAGCCCCTTGGCGTTGTCGCGTGAACCGACGCAACTGATGAAGACGACGTTCTTCGGCGTCGCGCCGTCCGAGGGCCGCTTGACCTTGCCGCTGGTCGGCCCGGAGGCGGAGAGAAGCCGCTCGAATTGCAGCGAGTCAATCACGTCCTTGTATTTTCCGTAGCCATACTCGCCGTAACCCGCGATGGGGCCAGCCTGCTTGCCGATGCTGTAGAGCTTGTAGCCGGTGGCCAGCACCACGGCGCCAACCTTCTCTTTCACCAGCTTGTCTTCGTCCTTGTAGTTGATCGCGCCAGCCGCACACTTCTTGGCGCAGACGCCGCACTTTCCGCGCGTCAGCATCGCGCACACATTTTTATCAATGACAGGCCGCGCCGGGACCGCTTGCGGAAACGGCATGTAGATCGCCGGCCGCGTGCCCATGCCGAAATCAAATTCGCTCTTGTTCTTCTTCAGCGGACAGGCCTTCGAGCACTCGCCGCAGCCGGTGCACTTGGTAATGTCCACATAGCGCGCCTTCTGCCGGACGGTAACTTCGAAGTTGCCGACAAAGCCCTCGACCGCTTCCACTTCCGAATAGGTGTAGAGCTTGATGCGCGGATGCTGGCCCACATCGACCATGCGCGGCGTCAGAATGCACTGCGAACAATCGAGCGTGGGAAAGGTCTCCGAAAGACCAGCCATCTTGCCGCCTATGGAGGGCTCGCGCTCCACCATCACTACTTCATATCCGGCGTCGGCAATGTCCAGCGCCGCCTGAATGCCAGCCACGCCGCCGCCAACAACCATCGCACGCCGCGTCACCGGAACCTTGATCGGCTCGAGCGCGTGGTTGTTCTTCACCTTCGCCACGGAAATGCGGATCAGCTCAATGGCCTTTTCCGTGGCCTGATTGCGGTCGGAATGCACCCACGAACACTGCTCGCGGATGTTGGCCACTTCCAGCAGATACGGGTTCAGCCCCGCCGCCTGCGCGGCCTTGCGAAAGGTCTTCAGGTGCATGTGCGGTGAGCAGGAGGCCACCACCACGCCGTCCAGCTTCTCGGCGGCGATCCGCTCGCGGATCATCGTCTGGCCGGGTTCCGAGCACATGTATTTATAGTTGACCGCGCAGCGCACGCCGGGCAGCTTGGCCACCTCTTCAACCACGCGGTCCACATCCACCACGCGCGCAATGTTCTCTCCGCACCAGCAGACGAAGACGCCGATTCTGGACATCAGGCTGTCCTCCCGGCGAAGTGCCGATTGATTCCCAGCGCACGCGGCGTGAGGCCCAGTGCGAGGCCCACCAGATCGCAAAGGTAGTAGATCGTCATGCCGTACCTGCTCCCGTAACGCGCCTCGATTGCAGATTGTTTCATGTCCAGATTCACATGGCACATGGGGCAGGCCACGGCGATCGATTGCGCGCCATGCGCGGCGGCATCGGCCAGAATCTTGTGCGAAAGCTCCAGCACCGTTTCTTCGCTGGCCATCGTCATGCCCGCGCCGCAGCACTCGGTCTTGTAATTCCACGCGACCGGCGTCGCGCCCAGCGCCGAAACGATTCTCTCCATCGACTCCGGCTGCTCGCAGTCGTCAAACTCCGCCACCTTCGGCGGACGCGTCAGCAGGCATCCGTAGTAGCACGCAACCTTGAAATCCTTGAGCGGCGTTTTTACGGCTGTCTTGATCGTTTCCAGCCCCACGCGCTCCAGCGCTTCAATCAGATTCAGCACGCGCGCGCCGCCGGGCTTCGCCTCGACAATCGTAGCCATCTCGGCGGACAGAGCCAGGTCCTCTGCCATGGCTTTCCGCGCCTTCTTCAGTTGCAGCGAGCACATCGAGCAGGGCGCCAGCAGCTCGTCACATCCCTGACGAGCGGCCAGCGCCAGGTTCCGCGCCGGAAGCGCGATTGAAAGCTTGCGGTTCAACGTGTGCGCCGCCGTCGCGCCGCAACAGATCCAGTCGTCCAGTTCCTTCAGCGAGACGCCGAGCGCTCCCAGACACGCCTTCAGCGACTGCTGATAATCGTCCGAGGAGCCGTGCAGCGAACAGCCGGGATAGTAGCCGAGATTCATTCTTTGCCGTCCTTGCAGCGCGCAAAGATGCGGCGCACCAGATCGCGGTCGCGGACCTTCTCGCCAATGATGTGGAGTTTGTGATGCATTTGCAGCCTTGGCGCCAGCATCGCGCCGTCAAAAAGGAGGTCCAGCCGCCGCATCGCCGCGAAGCCCTCGAGCTTGTACTGGGCGATCATCTCGACCTCGTTCACGCGCCCATTGCGCCGCACGCTATCGAGGAAAGCCTTCTGGAAGAGCACCACCGCGGCCTGCTGTTTCGAAGTCACGCCGCGCTCGAACGACACCTGCCGCAGCGCGTCCATGATGGCCGCGCAATCCACGCTCTTCGGGCAGCGCGCCGTGCAGGTCTCGCAGGAAACGCATTGCCAGATGGCCTCGCTCTTGAGCGCCGCATCCACCTCGCCCATCTGCACCATGCGGACGATCTGGTTCGGCTTCTTGTCCATGCGCGCCGAGCGCGGACAGCCAGCCGTGCACTTGCCGCACTGATAGCAGTCGGCAACCCTCGTCTGGGCGAGGGACTCCAGCAGCGAAATGGAATCGCCCGGCATTATGGCTTGGATGAGATTGTCCACGTGGAAATCCATCGGAATTATCTCATATCAGGGACCGACAAGTGCACTCCAGCTCTCTTCCAACACAAGAAGAGCCTGAAGGGTCGGTCATGCTGGGTCGTGAACATCCGCATGGAGGACGCAGAAAAAGTTGAGTTTGGAGGCGATTGGCCGGTTTGTCGAGGCCAGCGGGCGGGTCCGGGGAACGGTCTATCGGCGGCGGCGCTTCGCCAATCCTTCGCCTCCTTCAGGCTCTTCTTTCGATTGAAAAAGGCTGAGTGAGCAGACGCGGAAGCGGTCATTTTAGACAGCCGAATATGGTGTACAGCCAACTGCCGGTAGCAGTAGGCTTACAGATGATGATCAGCCTAGAGAATTTTCTGATTCAGTCGTACTTTCCTATCGGCATTGCCAGTCTGCTGCCGATTCTGCTTGGTTGTGCTCTGACCACGGCCGTGAAAGCCGAGGGGCAGGCACCCGTACCCGATTCGCCCGCCATAGAGGCCCAGGCACAAGGCCTGTTGGCCAAACTGACGCTCGAACAGAAAATTGAACTTCTGGGCGGCGTCGACTGGATGTATACCTATGCCGTGCCGGAGATCGGCTTGCCGCGCCTCAAGATGTCTGACGCTTCCGTGGGCGTGCGCACCTGGGGACCTTCGACCGCCTACGCCGGCGGCGTGGCGCTGGCCGCGACGTGGGATAAGGAGTATGCCCGCAGAATGGGCGAGGGACTGGGCCGGGATGCCCGCGCTCGCGGCGTCCACTTCCTGCTCGGTCCTGGGGTGAACATTGCCCGCTCACCGGTGAATGGACGCAACTTCGAGTATCTCTCCGAAGATCCCTTTTTGAATGCGGCTTTGGCTGTTCCCTATATCGAAGGTGTCCAGTCCCAGGGGGTTATTGCCACGGTCAAGCACTTTGCCCTGAATAATCAGGAGTACAACCGGCACAACGCCGACTCCGTGGTGGACGAGCGGACCATGCGCGAAATCTATCTGCCGGCCTTCGAGGCGGCGGTTACCAAAGGTCACGTTGACTCGGTCATGGACTCCTACAACCTGATTAACGGCGCGCACGCCACGCAGAATGAGTTCCTGAACCTCAAGCTGCTTAAGGGCGAGTGGGGTTTCAAGGGCATTCTCATGTCGGATTGGGACGCCACCTATGACGGGGTGGCCGCCGCCAACAACGGCCTTGATCTGGAGATGCCAAACGCGCGCTTCATGAACGCCCAAACCCTGCTGCCCGCGGTCAAGAATGGATCGGTCAAGGAATCCACCATCGACGATAAAGTGTTGCGGCTGCTGCGCACTGAATTGCGCTATGGCTTCACCAGCCGTCCGCAATTTGATCCGGCCAGCTCCACCCACTCTGTGGCCGGTCGCGCGCTTGCCCTTGATGGCGCGCGCGAAAGCCTGACTCTGCTGAAGAACGAGGGACACATCCTCCCGCTCGATCCGGCCAGGATCAAGACCATCGCCGTTATCGGTCCCAGCGCTTATCCGGCGGTGACCGGCGGCGGCGGCTCGTCGAAGGTTACGGCTTTTGAACCGGTCAGCGTTCTGACCGGGATTGCCAACCTCCTCGGCCCCAATGTGCATGTGCTTTATAGCCGCGGCCTGCCCGACGAGAACGATGTATTTTCAAATACCCCCTGGTACGGTGGCGTCCAGATGGCCACCTTCCAGGGCGCGAACTTCACCGGCAAGCCCGAAGTAACCGCTCCCGGAGTGATTGCCGACTGGAAACCATCCCCGTGGGGCGTTGATAACCCGCACCCGGTCAGCATCCGTTACACCACGGCATTCAAGTCGGCCCAAAGCGGTAAATACCTGATGCTGGCCGCGGCCGCTGGCGAGGACGCCTTCAAGGTGATGGTGGACGGCAAGCAAGTGCTGGCGCAGCCTCACGCCGAGGGCCAGGTTCCGCTGGCGGCAACGCTCGAGCTGACCGCCGGACAAACCGTCAAGGTGGTGGCCGAGTATCTGCCCCATGCCCCCGGCCTCCGCATGGGACTTGGCATTGTCCAGGAGAAGGACCTGATCGCGGAGGAAGCAAAGAAATTCGCCGCCATTGCGGATGTGGTCGTGGTCGCCGCCGGCTTCAATTCCGAGACCGAGGGCGAAGGCCAGGACCGCTCCTTCGAGTTGCCCTGGGGCCAGGATGCGCTGATCCAGGCCGTCGCCGCAGCCAATCCGCGCACCATCGTCACCCTTACCGGTGGCGGCAGCATGGATACCCGGCGCTGGCTCGACAAGGTTCCCGCGCTGCTGCACGCCTGGTATCCCGGCCAGGAGGGCGGCACGGCCGTTGCCGAGGTCCTCTTCGGCAAGCACAATCCCGAAGGCAAGCTGCCGGTGAGCTTCGACCGCAGTTGGGAGGAGAATCCCTCCGCTGCGTACTACTACCCGGTCAAGGGCGCCGATAAGACTCTCCATGTGACCGAATACGGCAAGCCGGCGGTCGATTACGTCATTCCGCGCGTGAACTACGGAGACAAGCTGATGGTGGGCTACCGTTACTGGACCACCACCGGCAAACGCCCGCTGTTTCCCTTTGGCTTCGGCCTGAGCTACACCACCTTCAGCTTCGCCAACCTGCAAGCTCCGGCGGCGGCTGAGTCCGGCTCGACGGTCAAGGTCAGCTTCGATGTGACCAACACCGGCAGCGTGGCCGGGGCCGATGTGGTCCAGCTCTACGTCTCCGATCCTTCCGCGAAAGTCAACCGCCCCGAACGCGAACTCAAGGGCTTCGAGAAGGTGCGTCTGGCTCCCGGAGAAACCAAGCGCGTAACCCTCGACCTGGATGCCCGCGCCTTCAGCTATTGGGATGAAGCAGCCCACAAGTGGACCATCGACCCGGGCAAGTTCGTTATTCTGGTCGGCGACTCCAGTGAAAACACTCCGCTCCGCGCTGAGTTGACGCTGAAATAGTTTTCTGACCGCTTGAAGTTGTACCAACGATGGGTGCCCCCGGAGCCGCTTGCAAAATTACCTGGAAACCGGTATTGCGGATTCCGCTGCGCCTTCGGCCATGGCTTGTTGCGAGGGCGTAGCGGAATCAGGGCAAACGCACCATACATTGCAAGCGCTTTGAAAGGGCACGACTTCAGTCGTGCCAATCTCAATCGTGCAAAAAGATGAGGCCTTTAGGCCCTGAGGGAAGGTTTTTGCGGTTTTCAACCACCCCTCAGGGGCTAAACAGGCTGCGGAAAAAGGCAGGTTTTCAGGTGAAATAGGCAGAATACGTTCTTCCGGGGCTAAAGCCCTCGTTGATTCTATTGGCGTTATGCGGGGGTTGAAACCCCCGCCTCCCTCCAGATCGAGTTTTTCCGCAGCCTGTAAAGCCCCATACTTTCCGTTCCTCTAACGGCACGACTAAAGTCGTGCCCTTTCAAAACATTGGGTTTTTCCGCAGCCTGTAAAGCCCCATACTTTCCGTTCCTCTAACGGCACGACTAAAGTCGTGCCCTTTCAAATCCTTTGCCGATCATGCATGTTTCTATGATGCGTTTGCCCTGGTAGCGGCATCTGCCCCCCCCACCCGTATTCTTGGCATAAAATACTTGTTTTCATTGGCTTACAGACAGTATCCCGCTGTAAAATCGTCAAAACAAAGGAGTTGTTTGCAAAATCTTCCAGGATAAGGAGTTAGCAACGCCTTTGCAGCACAAGCAGGACGATTGGAGAAAATACACCTGAGTATTATTGTGCGACGACGTGGCAAAATAATCTGCAAGCAACTGTGACTGTTGCAAACCCTGTTACAAAACCGTGTCCGTTCAACCCGTCAGCCGCCATGCCGCAGTCAGCTTGATCTTCGTCTAATAAAGTGGAAGTGTGCACATGCCGACCGCTATGAGAATCCGCCCGGTTTTTTGCCTTTTTGTTTTGATACTCCTCCTGGCCAGCCAGCCCGTGGCCAGCCCGGCCCAGCAGCCTGCCTCCGGCCAGCCGACCGCGTTGAAGGCGCAGGCGCGCGCGGTTTTGCTGCCCGTTACGGTGCGCGACAAGAAGGGTGCGCAGGTGTCCGGCCTCAAGATCAGCGACTTCACCCTGACCGAGGATGGGCATCCGCAAACCATCACGAGTCTTACGCGCGAGTCCAATTTGCCCTTCCAGCTGGGGCTGCTGGTGGATACCAGCCGCCCGCTCCTGGGGGCGATGGAAACTGAGCGCAAGGCGGCGGCGAATTTTGTGGATACGATGCTGCCCGCGAAGCCGAACGCCCTTCCGGACCAGGCCTTCCTGATCCACTTCGACCGCGAAGTGGAACTGCTTGAGGACTTCACCGCGTCGCGCGACAATCTGCATCGCGAACTGGACGAAATGGGATCAACGCCGCGGGCGCGGGACAACGCGCGCGGGCCGGAGAGCGGCGGCGACAGTGGCGGCGGGGACGACCGGGGCGGTCCGCCTCCAGGGATGGGCGGCGGCTCGCAGCTCTACGATGCGATTTACCTGGCCAGCGATGAGCTGATGAAGCCGAAGGACGGGCGCAAGGCGCTGGTCGTCTTCTCCGACGGCGTGGATCGTGGCAGCAAGATGGACCTGAACGACGCGGTGGATGCGGCCGACCGCGCCAGCCTAGCCGTCTACACCATTTATTTCAAGGG
>Ga0224525_1000490_pt1 | contig 18101 bp, 10 predicted proteins | sample CFST100metaG_FD_179874 | JGI IMG/M metagenome (GOLD analysis project Ga0224525, IMG submission 179874) | Peat soil microbial communities from Stordalen Mire, Sweden - C.F.S.T100 | ecosystem: Environmental > Terrestrial > Soil > Wetlands > Peat | place: Sweden: Norrbotten County, Stordalen Mire...
TGAGTGTCTGGGGATTGTCGAGTTTCGCGTACGGTACAGGTTCGGCTTTAGCTGCCCAATCGGGCGACATGAATCGGCCCATCGTACTGCTGTAGTAGCGCGCTTGGAAGTAGTCGTTGCCTGATTCTGTATCCCGTTCTTTGCCGGTATAGTGGTGTTCGGTGGGGGAGGTGATAGAACCGGTGCAACTGAGGCCATCGCCGAAGGGGAGACTGGAACAGCTCTGTTCGACCACGCCCAGTTCGTCGGTCTGCACGCGCCGCGTGCCCAACGGGTCGTCGAGGTAAAAGTGCAGGCCCTTGCCGGTCATGTCGTAAGTAGCCAGCAACTTGCCGCCTGCCCAGACGTTGGTGTGCGACCAAGTGGAAGCGCCGCCACTCACGGACATCTCCGAGGCCTGCTCGCCGTTGGGGCCAAGAACATAGTCGGCCGTCGTGATAAATCCGTTCGCGGATGGATCGCAACTCCAGGCGCGGATGGTCCCCTTGGCCACGCGCGTTCCCTCGGCGTCATAGATGTAGCCGGTCATGGTCGTCATATTCGGCATGGGCGTCGAGGCCACCGCGCAGATGCGGCCCTCGGCGTCGTAGAGATACTGGTTAATGCCATCGTTGGTCACATCGCCAGAAGCGTCGTAGGAAACACCGCCGGGTGCCGCGTTGGTCGAGGTAAACTGATTGTTTGCGTTGTAGTTGGCCCAACTGGTGAGCGGCAGCGGAGTACTGGTGCAGGGCGTGGTGGAGATAGACTCCGAAAGGCGGTTGCCGAAGGAGTCGTAGCTCCAGCAGCCATAGTCGCCACCGTATTGCGTTGAGGTGCTTGTCGTCGCCGTATTCTGGGCCATCACAAGACGGTTCAGCGTGTCGTAGTTGAAGTCCCACGCACCCATGACCGAATCAGTATAACTCTTAAGGTTCCCTACGCCGTCATAGCCGCTGGATGGAACCGAATAGCTGTAAACCTCGGCCGGGGTGTCCGTGCTTTGGTCCGTTCCGCCGGCGAGGTAACCGTTGATGATGGAACTCGGAAATGAAGGCTGGGTAAAGTCTGTTTCATCCCAACCTGCATTCGCGACAGTGTAAGAAATGCTGTCAGAACCAGTGCCTGTCGCTGTTGCGTCAAGATGAAGAGTATTGCCGAAGGCGGTCACGTTGACCAGGGAACTGGACGCGGATTCCGCCAGAGATTCGGCAATCGAATCGGGCGTCGAATCGGCCCCGTAGTCGGTGGACGCGATGACGCTGCCGTTAATCGATAGTTGCACAGTACCAAAATCCGCCACCTGCGATGCGGCGGAAGCAAAGCCGGAGGGAGTCATTTGAAACGAGGCTGTTGAACCGGTAATGTCGAGGGCTCCGAAGGTTGCGCCGCCTTTCAACTTGAAGGTAATGGTATTGCCGCTGGCGCTGGCGCAAAGCCCATCCTGTAAATAATCCCGCGAGAACATGGCCCCAAACGCTGACGCAATGGAGGTTGGAGTGGAGAACTGTCCATAACGCACTGTCTCCACAAACCCGTTGAACGTGATGGTAATCGTGGCGGCGTCCCCGGTGGTCTCCCCGCCACCAACGGCAATCGTCGCAGTGGACGAGGCAAACGCGTGACCACAAAGGCCCAGGCCAGCCATCAATAACAAAGCCAGCAACAGAATCGGATTCCGAGTCGTACGCGACATGCAGTGCTCCCTCAAAGCTGCGGTGCTCCTACTGCAATGTGACCACTACTTCAATGACACTTGTTCCCGAACCAAGCATACCGAGCGCCTTGCCTATCACGGCCCTAACAACAGGCGATGGTCCGTGCCCTTCATAACGTAACTTGTTTGCACAGTCTTCATTTGGTCTTCTCGGCCCCGGTGATCGTCACCGTCGCCGAACCACTTGTCGCATTCCCGACGCCTCCCATATCGATCTCGCAAATTGTCCGAAATCGATTGTCAAACGTTCGGTTCAGCGTAAGCCCACTTCCAAACGTTGCGTTCATCAGCCCGCCAAACGCTGAGTACTGTGAAGTTAAACTCGTGGAGTTTTCACAGGTGGACGACTGTGAAGTGCTTGGCGGAGAGAAGAGTGTCGTCGGATAGGTGTAGGTGGTGCCACTGATAGTGGTGCCTGTGAAATTACTCATCACCGTCTGCAGACGCCCTGCGGCGTCGAAGGTATATCCAAGTGTGATTGGAGTGGGACCAACGCCGCTTGTGGTCGATATAAGGTTTCCAACCAAGTCGTACTTGTATACAGACGAATACGGAGTGCCGGCTGCCTGAGTCGCCAGAGTGAACTGCTGCTCCTGCGTAATGCGGCCCATCGGATCGTACGCAGAAATCGACCGCTCGGTCAAGAAACCAGACGTAGGTGCCGTTGTCTGACACGCTGTGCCACTACTCTGTGTCCACGCATTTGAGAGACGACCAATGCCGTTTGTAATAGATGACAAATCATACTGATAGCAGGACCACGGTGTTTTGTTGGTACTGGTGTCCGAATAGGTCTTGCTCACCATTCGGTTCAACGCATCGTAACTATAAGTCGTGACGACGTTCCGCGCATCGGTCTTTGTCTGCACGTTCCCGTTGGCATCATAGATGTAGCCGACCGCGCCAGTTTCAGGATTCATCGCCGAATGCAGCCGCGACAAGCTATCGTAGCTGAAGATACGGGTACGAGGTGTATCCCCGCTGACGCCGGCCGATTGGACATTAGTAAGATTATTCAGTGCGTCATACGTATAGTAAGTAATCGCACCCCCTGGTTCCGTCACTTTCGTTAACCGCCCCAGCCCATCGACGCACCGGACGGTGGCATTGCCATCCTCGTCAGTCGTCGTTGTGCACGGATACGCGCTGTAATCGTAAGCAACCTTTGATGTGTTGTCCTGCCTAGTCACAGATATTACACGACCCACAGCATCGTAAGCGTACGTCACGTATCCAAACGTACTTTCTGAGCAACTGGAGCTAGTAGCTGTAGGATCACAACGCGTTGGATTATAAGACTGATACGGTCTGCCATGGCTGTCATAAGTCACATAGTCAATATTCGTCGCTCCGGACGGATCAGACGTAATAGTATCAAGCGACGGCCTATTTAACTGGTCGCGGACATGAGTATAGCTAAGTGCTCCATCTCCTTTCGTGCTCCGATCCCGTCTCTCGTCTGTTTCCAGTATTGACGGATAAGTATACCTTACTAGGCGTTCGGCAGGTGTCCCGATGGCACTATCAATTTGCGTGACACGGAACAATGAATCGTTGTATGCGTATTGCGATTTACTGCCGTTCTGATCTGTATAAGTTTTTAATTTACCGAAATTCGAATCATAAGTGTACTGCTCAATATGCGGAACTGAATTCACTATTGGAAACGTAAGCGACTTCACGTAAAAATGTGTCGAATCATATGCATATGTCGTTGCGTTTCCATTCGCATCCAGCGTCCGACTCGGCATTCCATAACTATTCCAGATCGTTTGCGTGACTGGGCTGCTTCCGCCCGAGTTTAGCCATTGCGTAACTGAGGTCAGGTTGCCGTAAACGCCCTGCGGACTGCCGTTCGCCTCATCATACCCATACGTTGTCTGCGCGACCAGGGTCCCACTGCCATCATAGATAGTTCTCTGACTGTCCAGATCAAGAAGGTTGGCGTCAAAGTAACTCGTGCTGTTCTGCCACTTGTAGCTATTCACCGTCTTTCGCAGAAGATGCCCCGCCGCGCCCGATCCATAATCGTACTCGTATCTGTACATCGGACTACCTTGTATCAATGGCACGGTGTAAAACTTATCGACTTTTACAGACGGCCCGGACGGCGGCGTTGTATCGTCTATTTCGCTACTGCATGCTGTATTGGAATTATTATCATAGATCGTGCACTCAGCAGAAACCATGCCGTCGGCCCACTGCGTAGTAGTTTTCTTGGGCACCACCCCCATGGGAGTAGTAGGTTGAATGAATTTGGCCTGCGCTGTGTTATATTCCGTAGATACTTTCTTAATTAGATTGTTCGACGAATCATAATAATCTGCTTCGGTTTCATATTGGGCGTACAAGCCAAACGTATGTACGGAGTAATTCCCATCCGGATCCTTCACAGTAACCGAGGAGCCTACCTCATTGTATGCATATTGATATGTCCACTTATATGATTTGCCATCGACGGAAACAGTGCGCGAACTGATCGCTCTTACCATCTGATTTGAAGTAGTGGCGAGATCTGAGGGCAACGTACAGGAGGCCCATTCATACGAAATCACTGCTCCCGTTGGCAATGTGATTGATGATATGTCCCCCCATGTGTTGTAGCTAAACTGCCAAGACGTCCCGTTCGGCAGAGTTACAAATGCAATGCTGACAAAGTCTGAATGCCCGTCGTCTATGGCATTATTGAAGCTGGACTTGGCACTATATTGCTTGTAGCATATTTGCACTGGATAGGTGCTCCCATCAACTCCTGGATAATTGAGCGTATAAGAACAGTGGGCTGACGGATACGACGAAATGCCGTATTGATAATCTGGAATTCGGGGAATTGTACGGCCCACCGAATCTGTAATCGAAGTCGCCTCATCGAGGCTCCCAGCACCAGATGGATAGTTATATGTGATCTTGTTCCCACGAGTGTCAGTGACCATATAAAAGATCTGCGTACAATGATAGTTTTTCGTCGTGCACCACGATAAATACTGATTCCCCTTTCTATCATAAATAGCCGCTTGAGTATCGGTGCCTGTTTCTACAGTGGCACCTCCTTGACTCGAATACAAAGAGTACCCACTGGTGTCCGTTGCATAGGAATGTCCATTTGCGCTATAGTTGCCAAGCACATGACTGCTGCCGGTCCCATCTGTTATATAGGTCCAGGTGTAGCAAGCGCCGATATCGCTACAATCATCATCAAGATAAGGAGCTCTTTCGCCTGCGTAATTTAGCATTGTTGATTCTGCTATAGAGACTCCCGAGTTAAGCCCTGTCTGCCATATTTGAACTGTTCCAGAATCGCCCAACCCGAATGTTCCCGGTAACCAACTTTGGCGATTGCCCACTAGAATCACGGAATAATCAGGCAGGGAACCAAGCTGCTTATAGGTAATAATAGGAATATTTAAGACCAGATTGCCGGTGGCAAGATTAACGGCCCCAATCCCGTCATTATCGTAAACCATATATGGAACTAACCCAGAGGTGAGGTCAATTGTAGATGCGCCCAGCCTTGGCGACACAACCAAGCTGAGTACAGCAAGGAGGGCCACCAAAAGGCACCTACCCGATGAGGTTGAGCGATATTTGCAGCGCGTGCCTTTTAGGGCGGGAATTCGCAACCCTCGATTAGCGATATTTACAGAAATCCTATTGATCATGGATGGAAACCTCGTCATCACTTGTCTCCTGTGCAGTTGGTCAGCCATTTCTATATGGCAAATCTCATTCATGTGTGTCCTTGGAGAGTCTGGTCGATCCTGTGTCGAGATTATGAGGCGTTCCATACCCCTTCTCGTTGGCAAAGGGCCGTGGAGGAGTTTCGTCGGGAGAGGCGGGGGCGTCCCGTCATCGCCCGCACCGCCGCATCTGCGGTCGCCAATACCACACCCGGCCCAATCCACATGCAAACAGACTTGCTCATCACCCCGGGCCTCTCGTTTCCATCGTTTATTATTCGCGCCTGAAAAGCGCTTTCGATGGAAGCACAGACCAGCAAATGCCGCAGAGATGAACGGTGTGGTTATCAAGGAGCGAAAACTACGAGAGCGGAATGAGATCGTTTGCCGGAACATTCTCTTCTCCAAGATAGTGCGATGAGAGCGCAGTGAATTTTTTGCATGACTATAGCATTTCACTGCAATGTTACAAGAACCTCGATCACGCCGGTGCCTGAATCAAGGTTTGCCATAGCCTTGCCGACGACCGCGCCCAGCATACGGCTGCGATCTGTTCCCTTCATGGCGTAACCGGGGGTAGAGGAAGTCACAAGCAAATCGCCCACTTTGACGGGGCCGTTTTCCGCGCTCACTTTGGCCGGAACAATGCCCACAACGGCCATCGGCGCTTCGTCTGCACTCTTGGCTGTGGTCTGCCGGCGGCCCACCGTACCGGGCTTGGTCGAATAGATACCGCTCACCGACGTCGAATATGAAGCGACCGACTTGAGAAACTTACCAGGAGTATTCGGATCAATCACCAGCACATCCCCTGGCTCGTAGTTTGTCCGGTCGCCGGTGACATCCACCGACTCGGCATAGTCGCCGCCGCAGGTGACACCCGTGTAGGCCGTGCTCTGGGTGGTGCCGTCCTGGAAGGTAATAGAGCCACCGCTACTCGCAGTTAGCTTGACACTACCGTTGACTTCGAGCGGCACGCTAGGAGATGTCGTGCCGATGCCGACGCTACCAGTGCCATTGACAACCAGCGCCTGTGGCGTAATTTGCGATCCAGCGGTGTTATAAACCTGGACGGCCAAGTAATCAGATCCTTGAGTCGCGCTTCCTGTATGAACAAAGCGATAAGCGTAAGCAGCGGGACTCAAAACCGCGCTATTGGCTGCTTCCTGATTAAAAGCGAGGATTCCAAATGTGGTCTCTCCATCGCCAGGATCGACACTGACGCCTGTTCCATAATTGCTGATGTCGAGCAGGCTGTTCGGACTAACCGTTCCTATGCCGACCTGTCCAGTAGAAGTCTGAGTAATTACCGAGTTGGTAAGCACGGAAGTACTGGGTGCAGACGGATTGGTCAACATGGGTATGTTGCCTTTGTCGGATGTGGACGCCGTTGCACGGACTGCGAAACTCTGCGATACAGCCGCGGCCGCCACATACATCGAATTGCCTGCTTGTGTTGCCTGAATGGTGCAGGTGCCATCCGCGACAAAGGTCGCTGTCGTGCCGCTCACCGTGCAGATGCCTGTCGTCTGTGAGGCAAAGGATACCGTCAGGCTAGAACTGGCCGTCGCCGAAAGTATCAGCGATGTGCCTACTGTCTGCGCGCCGGGACTAGAAAAAGTGATACTCTGAATTTGCATCACTGTGAAGCTCTGCGAAACGGCCGTGGCCACCGCATACATTGAGTTGCCTGCTTGTGTCGCCTGAATAGTGCAGGTGCCGGCTGCAACAAAAGTCGCCGTCGTGCCGCTTACCGTGCAGGTGCTGCTCGTCTGCGAAGCAAAGGTGACCGTCAGGCTAGAACTGGCCGTCGCCGACAGCGTCAGCGGTGTGCCCACCTTCTGTGTGCCAGGGTTAGAAAATGTGATGGTCTGCGCCTCGCTGTTGACTGTGAAGCTCTGCGAAGCCGTGGCCGTCGCGTAGGATGAATTGCCTGCCTGCGTCGCCTGAATGGTGCAGGTGCCGGCTGCGACAAAAGTCGCTATCGTGCCGCTTACCGTGCAGATGCTGGTCGTCTGCGAGGCAAAGGATACCACCAAGCCAGAGCTGGCAGTCGCCGACAGTGTCAGCGGTGTGCCTACGGTCTGCGCGGTGGGAGTTGAAAAAGAGATGGTCTGGCTTTGCAGAGCCGCGCTCACTGTAAAACTCTGCGGAACAGCCGTGGCGGCAGCATATGTCGAATTGCCTGCCTGCGTCGCCTGAATAGTGCAAGTGCCGGCTGCGACAAAGGTTGCAGTGGTGCCGCTTACCGTGCAAATGCTTGTCGTCTCCGAGGCAAACGAAACGGTCAGACCGGAGCTGGCAGTCGCTGAAAGCGTTAGAGGTGTGCCAATGTTCTGCGCGCCGGGATTGGAAAAGGTGATGGCCTGCGCCGTCAACGCGGTATAAGTAGCACTACCCGAGCCATCAGCCTGCGGTGTGAAGGTAATGATAAACTTGGACCCGGTTAGACTAAGCGTAGACGATGGATAAGCCCCTTGAGGCACGCCCGAAGCGCAGCCATTCGACTGATAGTAGTAAATCCAGTCCGAGAATGTCGTTTTAACCCCAGTGGAACTGGTAAACGAAAAGCCGTCAAAGGTATGATACGATGTGGTTAAACCATACGGACCGCAGCTTAAGTTTGAAGTAGTACTTATGTCCCATTTCAGCGTTCCACCACCCACACTGAGGCTATTGGCAGCCGCCTCCCGTGGAACAATAATCCCTATGATTACAAGCAAGAGAGCCAGCCTAATACAGGATGCCGCCATGCTCTTGCAATTAACTTTCACGCCGAAGACAGCTTTACGCAACAAAACACCCTTTATCATGCCCACTCCTTAATGCTTGCGCTCAAATCCGCTGTGAAGACAACACCAACAACCTATGCTTCTGTAGTCCCGATCCCTACGTTACTGCCCGAAGCCGAAACTGGCGAGTTATCAAATGCCGTAGTACTTGTGAAACACAGCACCGTGCCGGAGGTTCCCGAACTGGTCACCCGCGCCGCCGGCTCACCACAAACATTGCGATGCAGATTGCCATTGCCGCCATCCTCTTGTGCATTGTTCTCATACCCTTTTCTTGTCGATCTACATCTGGGAAACTCTCCTATCAGTTGCGCCTGCTACTCTGAGCACGTGAATTCATGAAAATTGTGGGACACGCAAAACAGCATGCATCCACCCTGCGAATTTCTCGTAAGCCAATTACAAGCACAAAAATATCTACAATTTTTGACAGGGAAAGTGTCTCACTCCTTCCTTGCTTTGTCTACACGCACACGTAAAAAATCAGACGAGGGACCATAGCACCACTGCGGATTATTTGTGCGCGGAACCACATTCACAGATTATCCAGGAACGCAGCTATGGAGTTTTCGGGAATGCGGGTCTGCGCGCAAAACTGAATTAGCCATTGATCCGAAGAAAGCTTCGGCTTGTCAGGGGCTCACAGGTAAGACGGGACATGCATCCGGTACTGTAACTTGGCGCACTCAGGGCTGGAGTGGATGTAGCTCATGGTCGTCTCGACAAAGGCGTGGCCGAACTGCTCCGTGTTTGCCAACAGGGGTGCTTCACAATGAGTAGATTCGTGGCGAGGCTGTGTCGAATGAAATGGGGGTATATTCGCCAACGCTGGCGCGGCATTTTGCTCATAGTTCGCCGCGCTACTCCGTTATGTGCCGACTTTTGACCGAGCGCTGCGTGGGATGTAATATCGCCGCTTTTCCCTTTTCGTTGGTATCTGAGTTTCTCCGAATCGTTCGAGCGAAGGCGCTGTTAATTCGCTGCGTTCGCGCACAATGGCATGACTCGCCGCTGGTATCTCAACCTCAAAATGCTCGTTCGACCGCGCGGGATCTGGATTGACGATGACCGCCGTTGCCGTGACCGTGGTTGTATCAAAGTCCGAAAGCTGTAACTCGGCGGTGATTCTGCCGCTGTAACTCCGATACGCGCACGTTGCAGTCAAGTAACATGACCAGCTATAGCAAAACCAGAGTCACTGTACCCAGAAACCACAGCCCTCAAGTCGACGCGACCAACAGGGAGCGGCGACCGGGTGCTTAACTCATCAGGACACATCAACTCTGGTTTTGCTCTAAGCGCTTCAGCCAAACGGCTGGCAGCGTCTTCGATGATCTCTTCTTCGGTCAGTTCCGTCTCCGGCGGTTCGATGGGCTCCAAACTCATGCTGCCTGCTTTTTGTCGTCCGCGGCAAACTTGTCCGCAATCGCACGAAAGTGCCGGAGCGCGGAGGCCAAGGGAACGAAAGCGCCGGCCTTTTCGGGGGTCGCCTCGACGTTCTGCACCGTGCGCGCGGATACTTCAAGCAACCCAGCAAGGTCACGCTGGTTGAGCAGATACTGCCGGCGGAATTCGAGCCATTCACTCTGCCGCTTGCGGTGCGCTTCCATATCCGCTGGCGTAATTTTCGTTTTCGGCATACTCTCTCCTGAAAACAGCAACGGCCCAAGCCGTTGCCGGTCTTGAGCCGTTACTGATTCCCTTTCGGGGGGCACGTTGCTCGATTGCAATGGGGCACTCTGGAGTAGCCTGCAATTGCAAGGCCGTTGCATCTACCCGATGCACGTCACTCCGGCCCCATTGCAGATAACTTGCACCGTTTCGATTTTCGTGTCAAGGCAAATCGAAAGATTGCGCTTTCCATGCACCCCTGCCACGTTTCCGATGGTGAAAAAGAAAGATGGACAGGCTGAAAGGGCTTTCTCCCTCCAGCCGTTTTCTATCGTGATTGCGCGGAATCACACCACGGTGTCAGGCGGTTCAGGCGTCTGCTTTGGTTAGGCAAAATCCAACCATCGTGCAGTTTCAGAAATAGAAGAGAGTGGCCCAATGGCGCATATTGTCGTCGGACGAGGATTTTTGTTCTTCAAAAAATCCGGTCGCATTTGCTTTTGCAGTTGAAGCGGGAAACGGCTTGCGGTTTGACGAATGTAGGGGGGAGCATTCCGCTTTTTTTACGTTCTTCAGTAAAAAAAGCGGAATGCGCACCGAAGGTGCCTTTCAAGACTCTCAAAAGCCTCAAGTACCTCATGTACCTCACGGGACATTTCGGCGCATAGTTTCGATGAAAATGTTACCGCGAAAACTTTCACGTTCAAATCGTTCGACCCTCAAGAACTCATGGGACATTTCGGCGCAAAGTTACAGGCACAATCGGGGAGTAGGCTGGGAAGACTCCCGTAGTGAAGCCGTCAGGCGGCGGCGTAGCGGTAGCGTGCTGCGCTGTGCGCCCGATGCTCGGCTGGCGCCACCAGCACCAGCAAGCCATCGACCTCGGCCTGCTGCTTGTAGCGGCTTATGGTCCGGCGATCCACGCCCAGCGCGGAGGCAAATGCCTCCACCGACAGGATGATTGGCTCGCAGCCCTTGCGGCGCTGTAGCTGGGCGCAAAGACCGCAAAAGCGGGAATAGCCGATGCTGATGGTGTGCGCAATACGCTCTGGCTCACTATCAGCGGCGCGCAGGGCAGCGGCAAAACTGCCAATCTTGTCTGTGTGCCGCCAAGCCGCAAGAAAATCAATAGCCGGATCATCGCAGTCCGGCCAGAGCGCATCGAGCGATGTACCGCTCTGCCTGAGCGCGTCACGCACTTTGGCCAGCGCGGCCTTGTCTTCGAGGTCGTGCAGTTTTGGTTCTTGCCTCAGTTCGCGGCAAAATGCCCAGAGCGGTGATTGCTTGCGTCTGCCATGCTGCACGGAGCGCCACTCGGAGCGCTCGACCTCAGCGGCCAAGCAGATGGCCTCGATCATTGGTTGGTTGTTGCGTGCGCGTGCTGCTGCGACAGATGTGTCCATGCCCTCTCCGATCCCGACAGGGCAAATCTGGCACATTTGCGCGCAGGCCGCAACGCCTATTTTTGCCGTTGTGCTTTTTCCAAAAAACGAGGACACTATGAGCGTGGAGGAGGCGTCCGTCCAATTCACGTGTTCGTGCTTCTCCTGTTAGTCCCGACAACTTCAGGGTGGTGTTTCACCAAAGCCTCGCGGCGCCCGCCGCGGGGCTTTGATGTCTCTTTGTCAAGAAATTCTAGAATTCGGCCTGTACTCAGCCGCTGATTGCATTGCTCAAAGTTGAGCGATGTTGATTCTAAATGGGTTATTGTTCGTAGGGATTGTCGGAGTTTCATCACGGGCTACCGGCCTGGAAGATTCAAGAAAAATTCGCCAAACCGACTGAAAAGTTCAAATAGAATGCGCCGAAAATACGCAAAAATAAATTTTCGTCCATTTCGGCCTGCGCTGCGAAATACGAAAAATTGCACTCGAATAAATTGCGCCTACTCGGTAGATTTTTTCCCGAGAAAAATAAATTTCGTATCTCAAACTTTGCGCTTTCCGGTTTCTGTCTTGGCTCAAATTCAAGACGGCAAATGCGTCAATGCCATTGCCTCACCCCCACCCCCGGACAACCTCCGGCCGCCGGGGTCATCGGGAGGGCCGTCTGGCCGGGGAGCGCAACGGGCGGGAAGCGGGCCATGCCAGCCCATCTGGTGCCGCTGGCATGAGGTGGGGCACACTGTGATGGCAATGCAAGCTCTCCGAGGACAACTGCCGCGGACAATCTGAATCCGCACAACCGGAACACGCGACAGCAGCCACCAGCGCGCCGTTCTCCCTGTGAGGTGCGGACAGCATAGAACCGCGCTGAATCTCTTTGGACACGAATTATTGGAATCAAATAGTTACATAATTCTTTAGAATAGTGTTTACAGAAACAATTCTACGACGCATTCATGAATCATGAAAACCGCTGTTGCGTACCTCCGAGTGTCCGGCAAAAGTCAGGTTGAAGGCGATGGCTTTCCCCGCCAAGTCTCTGCCGTCCAAGCCTGCTGCGATTCCAAGGAACTGAAGTTGATCCGGCAGTACCGCGAAGAGGCCGTTTCCGGCAAGTTGGATGAAGACTCCCGTCCGGCCTTTCAGGATATGGTTTCGGATCTGCTCAACAACGGTTGCCGGACGATCATTGTTGAGTCTCTGGATCGTCTGGCCCGGCAGTATGACATTCAGCAACGGCTGGCCGAATATCTGGCTAGCAAGGGCCTGACTCTGATTTCAGCCAACACCGGCGAAGACATTACCGCCGCGCTCTTGGGTGACCCGATGAAGCGGGCCATGGTACAAATGCAAGGCATTTTCGCCGAACTTGATAAGAACATGATCGTTGCAAAGCTGCGCAAGGCGCGTATGCGCAAGAAGGCCGCTACGGGCCACTGCGAGGGCCGCAAACCCTACGGCCACCGGCCGGGGGAACAGGCCATCATCGAGCGGATTCTAGCCCTGCGCAAGGCTGGTACGGCGCTGGACGCTATCGCCGATACGCTAAACTCCGAAGGCATCGCACCACGCGCGGGCGGAAAGTGGTATGGGTCTGCAGTCAACAATATCGTGCGGCGCGCCCAGCCCGCGGCCTAGCACCGGGCGGGGTGCGCGCCGTTTTGGACTATTGAGTGGACTATGGATAAAAAATCCCCGTAGTCCAGAAATAGTCCACGTTCCTGTAAATTGCTCATTCTAATAAGCGTAGAAAATCAAAAAAGTCTAGATAAGTCGAGCGTTATCAGCAAAATGTTAGTCTAGTACAGTAGAGAGGCGGCAGAATGCCGCGTCTGGACGGCGCTTCCGCGCTTTGGCGCTCACGCCGGAAAATGATTTCGGGAGCCAGTCGCCGAAACCAGGAAAAAATTTCATGCGCGCCATCAAGCCTCACAACCCGCCGGTTTTGCTCCGCATCCTTCGCGCGCGCGTCTTTGTTCCGCTGGCAATTCTCGCTGTTTTTCTCGGCGGAGCGCCCATGCTGGCGGCGCAAGCGCCAGCACCCGCCGCTTCCGCGCACAAGCCTCTCGCTCAACACAAGCGTGCCAGCGCTGCCCATGCAAAGCGCAAGGCGGCCAAAACAATTTCCGCAACCAAGGCGGCAAGCGCGGCCAAAGAGGCGAAGGCGGCCGAGGCAGCTCCGGCTGCGGCCAAACCCGCGGCACCCGAGATGCCCAAATGGCCGGCCAACGAAAAACCTGTCGAGGCCGCGATCACATGGGACAGCAAGGGGCTGCGCATCGTAGCCGCCAACTCCAGCCTGCAACAGATTCTGCACGACGTAACCACCGCCACCGGCGTGGAAGTGGAAGGATGTGACGACGACCAGCGCGTCTTTGGCACCTACGGCCCCGGCCCGGCCCGCGACGTGCTCGGACTGCTTTTGCAGGGCACGGGCTATAACGTGATGATGATTGGAGACCAGGGGCAGGGAACCCCGCGCGAGGTCGTGCTTAGCTCCCGCCACGGTGGAAGCGTACATCCAACCGCATCTTCCCCTGACAGCGACGATGATGACGACGACGACGCGGATGAACCGCCGCAGGCCGCCGCGCCGCCGCCTATGCGAACTGGCCCTGGGCGCACTCCGCCTGAGATGCAGCAGCGCAACATGGAGAATCAACAGCGTCAGCGGCCAGAGCAGCAGCCCAACGAACCCGGCAATCCGGATTAGTGCATTTATCCTGTTGCCATAGAGGAACTCCATGGCTTCTAAACGGAGTTTCTCTATATAGATCGAGATGAACTGCTCTACCGATCTGGCAAGAAAACAGTGACATAGCTTCCCATCCATTTCCACAAAGGTGCGGATAGCATAGGCGCCATGACAGTATTTAATTGCCGGATCAATAGAGCCACTTGCAAAATTCCATTGGAGATTGCAAGAAGTGTCAGGGCACGACTTTAGTCGTGCCGGGAGATGATCAAAAATATATTGGGCTTTAGCCCCTGCGTATCTTTGTTTTCAGTTGTTTGCCATTCCACAGCGGCTAAAGCCGGAAAGTCTGAATGAGCCATTTGCGGCACGACTAAAGCATTTCTCCTGATGGTGTAGAGGAATCCCACCCTAGCCGCAAAAACAAATACGCGGCTAGGGTGGGGCACCCAAACTCTATACCGAAAGGAGAAATGCTTTAAAGTCGTGCCCTGACACATTCAATTGCCTGAAGGTAATTTTGCAAGTTGCTCAATAAATAGCTCTATACCGAGATCACAAAGCTGGGGAATACCCCTGCTTTACAACACCCGCGCCGCTTCGTGCTGGGCCTTCGCCATCACCGGCCGCGGCTGCCGGTGGATCAGAGCAAAGCTGACGCGAAGAACTCCATAAGCAACCAAAAGACTGAAAGCCATGGCACCGATCAACGCACAAATTAACATTGCCAAATTCAAAAAATCCGCCATCATTCCTGCCTTCACGCACTCACCGGGGATCGGACCGCATGGCACTTCCGCTCCACGGCAACCCAAAACTTCCCAGGTTACCAAGGAATCGCTATGTGCGATTGTCGCAGAAGAACCCGCCGCTTGGCCTTGATTTCTATTTACTAACAGAATACGCCCTGGCGGGTGCGATGCAGCGCCCGCGCCAGCCGGTTTTTGCCTGAATCGTGCAGTAGTCCAGCAATATCGGCGATAATCGATCCAGCAGTATTGTTAGGAGATTCCCCATGTCAGAACCAAAGATTGCCCAAAAAGCTCCCTTTGCCGTCAAGGTTGAAGCCGGCAAAAGCTATTACTGGTGCGCCTGCGGTCAAAGCGCCAGCCAGCCCTTCTGCGACGGCAGCCACGCGGGAAGCGGTTTCAAGCCCGTAAAATACGACGCCAGCGAGTCCAAGACCGTGCACTTCTGCGGTTGCAAGCACACCGCCAACCCGCCCTTCTGCGACGGCAGCCACGCCAAGCTCTAGGTTGTTGACGGCATAATTTTGTACCTTGAGTTTGTGCTTTCCCAGGTTCCTGAATCGGGAACTCCACTCCACGGATGAAAGCCTGTCCGTGGGGACACAGGACCCTTACCCCAAGAGGAGAACTGCTCTAATTGGCGCAGGCCGCAGGCACTCAATTTCCACTCATGCCCATCACACACATCTCGGTGCACGGGGCGCGCCAGCACAATCTGCGCAACATCAGCGTCAGCATTCCCCGCAATACATTCACGGTAATTACCGGCCTCAGCGGTTCGGGCAAGTCGTCGCTGGCCTTTGACACAATTTATGCCGAGGGCCAGCGCCGCTATGTGAAAACCCTCTCAGCCTACGCGCGCCAGTTTCTCGACCTGATCGAGCGGCCCGATGTGGATTCAGTCGACGGACTCAGCCCGGCCATCTCCATCGAACAGAAGACCACCAGCCGCAGTCCCCGCTCGACGGTGGGCACCATCACCGAAATCTACGATTACCTGCGCCTGCTCTATGCCTCGGTGGGCACGCCCCACTGCCCCAACTGCGGAAGGCCCATCTCGCGGCAGACGGAAGATCAGATGGTGCAGCGCATTCTCGAACTGGGCTTTGGCGAGCGCGTCACCGTGATGGCGCCCATCGTCCGCGGGCGCAAGGGCGAGTTCAAGGAGCTATTCGATCATCTTGACCAGTTGGGCTTCCGCGCCCGCGTGGACGGCGAAATGCAGGACCTCTCCGAGCCGCTTTACCTGGACCGCCGCAAGAATCACACCATCGAAGCGGTGATCGACCGCATTCTGCTCAAGAACCCCGCGCCGGGCGCGCCGCCGCCGCGAGCCGGCAAGCCCACGGTGGAAAAGCGGCTTGAAGCCGCCGTGACCACGGCCCTGCAACTGGCCAACGGATTGGCGCTGGTGGCCATCACTGGCGGCGAGGAGCAGTTGTTTTCCTCTTCGATGTCCTGCCCCGACTGCGGCCTGGACGTGCCCAAACTCGAACCGCGCAGCTTCAGCTTCAACTCCACCTTTGGCGCTTGCCCGGAGTGCCACGGCCTAGGTTCGCTCTACGACCTCGATCCCGCCAAGGTCATCATCGACTGGTCCAAGCCGCTGCTGGACGGCGGCCTCGGTCCCGGCTCTTCCTCGCAATATCTGGCCCGGCTGCTGCATCTGGCGGCCAGCCGCTACAAGATCGATCTCAAGACGCCGTTTGATGAATTGCCCCCGCGCCAGCAGCGCATTTTGGTCTACGGCCCGCCCAAGGGCGAGGCGCCGCGCACCGGCTTTCACGGCATTCTCGAGTATCTGCGCGACAGCATGGAAGATTCGCACAGCGATTCATACAGCGATACCATGATGAACTACATGTCGGCCGTGCCCTGCCCGGTATGCCGCGGCAAGCGCCTGCGCCCGGAATCGCTGGCGGTCAAGGTCGGCGATATGTCCATCGCGGACTTTACCGCCCTGCCGCTGAACCGCGCGCTCTCGGCGGCCATCGGCCTCAAGTTCACGGCGCGCGAGGCGCTGGTGGCCGAGCGCATCCGCCACGAGATTGCCGAGCGGCTGGAGTTTCTCTGCGCCGTGGGCCTCACCTACCTTTCACTGGACCGCAACGCCGACACGCTTTCTGGCGGCGAGGGCCAGCGCATCCGCCTGGCCACGCAGATCGGCTCGCGGCTGCGCGGCGTGCTCTACGTCCTCGACGAGCCTTCCATCGGCCTGCACCAGCGCGACAACAACCGGCTGATCCAGGCTCTGGAACAACTGCGCGACCTGGGCAATACCGTGCTGGTCGTCGAACACGACGAAGACACCATCCGCCACGCCGACTATGTCGTCGATCTCGGCCCTGGCGCGGGCCGCCTGGGCGGCTACGTCGTCGCCCAAGGCACGCCGGCTGAAATCATGGATTGCCCCGAGTCGCTCACCGGACGCTACCTACGCGGCGCCACCAGCATGTTGCAGCGCGAGCGTCCGCGCCCCCTCACCGGCAAGTGGATCACCATCACCGGCGCGCGCGAGCACAATTTGCAGGACATCAATGTCCGCATTCCGCTGGGCGTCATCACCGTAGTCACCGGCGTCAGCGGTTCGGGCAAAAGCTCGCTCATCAATGACATTCTGTACCGCTCGCTGGCCCGGACGCTCTATGGCTCACGCGAGGAGCCAGGCGCGCACGACACGCTCACAGGCGCGGAACAGATTGACAAGGTCGTCTGCATCGACCAGTCCCCCATCGGTCGCACGCCGCGCTCCAACCCGGCGACGTATACGCAGGTTTTCACGCCCATCCGCGACATCTTCGCCATGCTGCCCGAGGCCCGCGAACGCGGCTACAAGCCGGGCCGCTTCAGCTTCAACGTCAAGGGAGGCCGCTGCGAGGCCTGCCAGGGCGACGGGCAGCGCCGCATCGAGATGAACTTCATGCCCGATGTCTTCGTCGAGTGCGAAGTCTGCAACGGACGCCGCTACAACCAGGAAACGCTGACGGTCAAATTTCACGGCCACTCCATCGCCGACATTCTGGAACTCACCATCGAGGACGCGCTCACCGTGCTGGCCGACGTGCCGCAAGTGCGCCAAAAGCTGCAAACCATGGTCGATGTGGGCCTGGGGTACGTCCGCCTTGGCCAGAGCGCAACCACGCTTTCCGGCGGCGAGGCGCAGCGCATGAAGCTGGCGCGCGAACTGAGCAAGCGCCAGACCGGCCGCACGCTCTATCTGCTGGACGAGCCGACCACCGGCCTGCACTTCGACGACGTGCGCAAGCTGCTGGAGGTTCTGCACCGGCTCGCCGACCTGGGCAACTCGATCATCATCATCGAGCACAATCTGGACGTGATCCGCAACGCCGACTGGATTCTCGACCTCGGCCCCGAGGGCGGCGAAGACGGCGGCCGCATCATCGCCGAAGGCCGCCCGGCGAAGATTGCCGCCACTCCCGGCTCTTTCACCGGCCAATTCCTCAAGCGCTACTACTCCAGCGCCGATGCTTTCTTG
>Ga0224525_1000491_pt1 | contig 18093 bp, 2 predicted proteins | sample CFST100metaG_FD_179874 | JGI IMG/M metagenome (GOLD analysis project Ga0224525, IMG submission 179874) | Peat soil microbial communities from Stordalen Mire, Sweden - C.F.S.T100 | ecosystem: Environmental > Terrestrial > Soil > Wetlands > Peat | place: Sweden: Norrbotten County, Stordalen Mire...
TGGTCAACTAGTAGCGACTCTAAATAACATTGATAAAGCTGATAACTATAGAATTCTTTTAACTAATCTCAAAACACCGACCGATACTTTTGATTTAAAAATTATTGGCAACTTAGATATAGATTATGTTCTTGATCCACCAAGTATTAAAGTTGAAGCAACAACTACAGGGAAAATAGTTACAGTTTCTGCAACTGAAAAACAAGTGCAGCTAGCCCCGATGATTGATATTCCGGTGCGCATTGAAATTCCAGAAATGTTTAAAGCCGGACAGGAAAATCAGATAAGTATTAAATGGACAGATAATAAAAATCAGATCATGCCATTTACGACCGAAGACGAAGATAATAATGGCTATCTTGATCATGTCGAATGGATTGTTCCCCATCTTTCAACACAAACTTTTGAAATTACTTACATTTTTAAAGCCCTGCGTTTAGATGCCGACAAAAATAAAATTGAAGATGTTTACAATTTAGTAAAATCTCAAGATGAGAATTACGTTAGTCTTACGGACGGACAATACCTTCGCATGAGATTTGAAAATGAATTAGATAACTCCGGGGACTTGGTCATTAATGCTAAACCAACTGATCCGGAACAACCAGCCACAATTGAAGTTTATACTTTAGACAATCAATTGGTGGCAACTTTTCCAAGTATAGACCAGTTAAGTAAATACAGGATTTTGTTAAACAGTCTGCAAACACCGACTGATGTTTTTGATTTAAAAATTATTGGCAACGTGGACATTGATTATATTGTTGATCCGCCTAAAATAATTATCCAATCTACGAGTACCGGAAAAAGAGTTACGGTTTCTGCAACCGACGAGCAAGAACTATTATCTCCGATGGTTAATGTCCCGGTGCGCATTAAAATTCCGGAATTATTTAAGGTTGGTCAGGAAAATCAAATAAAAATTAAATGGCAGAATAATTATAACCAGCCTATGTCTTTTATTGCTTATGACGAAGATGGTAATGGTTTACTTGATTCCATTGAATGGATTGTGCCACACCTTTCAACACAAACTTTTGAAATTATTTATCTTTCTAAAGCTTTGCGCCTAGATGCACAAAAAAATCAGCTGGAAGATATTTATGATCTTGTGAAAACACAAGATTCTATTTATGCTGATTTAAATGATACTGAATATGCTCGTGTAACATTTGAAAGAATTTTGGATAATACTCGAGATATAACTTTATACGCTAAGTCTCATGATCCAAATCAACCAGCGACGATTGAAGTCTATACTCTAGATGATCAGTTTGTGGCAACCTTTCCAATTATAAATAGTGAGGGTCGTTATAAGGTTTTATTAACCAATCTTACTACCCCAGGTAATACTTTTGATTTAAAAATTATTGGTAACGTCGATATTGATTATATTGTTGATCCGCTCACTGATAGGTATTGGGTTGGCGGCCAGGGTAGTTGGTCTGACACCGCTCACTGGTCTACAAGCAGTGGTAGTACAGCAGGAGCCTCCATTCCTGGATCAGGTAACGATGTATATTTCGACGGCAGCTCAGTCGGTGTTGCTAATATAGATCAAGATTTTACTATTGGTTCTTTATCTATCCTCACTGGATATGCTGGTACCGTTGCTCAAAATTCTAGACTAACAATTACGAACGCCGGAGGAATGTCTGGCAATTATTCTCAGAATGCTGCCAGTTCAACTTTTACTGCCAACATCCCCGGCACAAACACTTTTTCTACTACTGGGAGTTTTTCTATCACGGCTGGAACTTTTAAACGCTACTCTGGTATTGGCAGCATTGCTGATCCTTATGTTGTGTTTGATGTCTATGGTTTACAAGGCATGAAAACAAACTTAACAGCTTCTTATAAATTAAATGGCGACATTGTTGCTTCAAGTACTTCTAATTGGAATTCTAACGCAGGCTTTGAACCAATTGGTACGGCTGCAGGTACCAGCTCTTTCAATGGTATTTTAGATGGCGCTAGCCACACTATTTCTGGGTTAACTATTAATCGAGTAAATATAGTTAACTACATTGGTTTGTTTGGTTATTTAAGTGGCACAGTTAAGAATCTTACGCTATCAGGTGTCTCCATAACTGGTCAGGGTGTAGCTACTGCGGATGGTGCATTTAATGGAAATGGTACCCCGGGTACATCACCTACACCTGGTAATAACGGTGGTTCGCCGTCGGCTGTTGGTATTACTTATATCGGGGGCTTGGCTGGATATTCTATTGGTAATGTGTCTAATGTAACTATTTCAGGAACTCTTAAAGGAACTGGTGGTACTGGAGGAAAAGGTGGAGCTGGGGGATATGGTGGTAATTCTACTGGTTCTAATAATGGTGCTATTGGTGGAATCGGTGCCTCTGGTGCTAACGGAGGTACAGTTTATACTGGTGGTTTAATTGGTTGGTCTACCGGTGATATAACTTCATCCGGTTCGTCAGTGACAATTACGTCAACTGGTGGTACTGCTGGAGCCAGCGGTGCTTCTGGTGATGGTGGATCAAGTGTTAGTGGTGTTGGTGGAGCTGGTGGTGCAGTAACAACTCAGGTAGGTGGAACTGGTGGCGCCAGTTATGCTGGTGGGTTAGTTGGTTGGATAAACTCAGGTACAATTGCTACTGGTTATTCTACTGGATCAGTTACTTCTAATGGTGGAGTTGGTGGTGATGCTGGTATTTCTGGTAATGGTGGAGCTAGTGGAGGAGCTAATATTGGTGGAGCTGCCGGAACTATGGCTAATGGTGGTCCTGGTGGAGTTGCTTACGCTGGAGGAATCACTGCTAATAATTATGGATTTATTCAGGTCAATTCTTATTCTTCAGGAGATGTTATTGCTAATGGTGGCGCTGGTGGCGCAAACATTACAGCTGGAACTGGTGGAGCCAGTGGTTCAACCAATGCTGGAGTTGGTGTTACTGGTGGTACTTTAGGAGCTGGTGGTGTTACTGGTGGAGTTGGTGGAGCAGCTTATGCTGCTGGCATTGCCGTATATAATACAAGTTTAATTAGTAATTCTTATTCTTTAAGTAATGTTACGGCTATCGCTGCTAATGGTAAAACAGGTGGTGCTGGTGGAGCTGGTGGTAGTGCTAGTTCGACTACCCTAGGTACTGGTGGTATTGGTGGTGCATCAGCTGCAGGTTCAGCCGGAGGTATTGCTTATGTTGGCGGTGTTGCTTGTATTAATACGGGTACGATTGATACAGTTTATTCTCAAACCGGCACTATTAGTTTTACTAATGGTACTAGTGGTGTTGGAGGAGTTGGTGGTCAAGGTGGAGCACAAGGTTCGGGCGGTACTAATGGTACAGCCGGTGTTTCAGCCGCTGGTGGCATCGGAGCAATTGATGGCTCCGGATACAATGGTTATATCGGTGGTTTAGTTGCCAACAATTCTAATTTAATTATTAATTCATATTCTAAAAATAATATTACTGCTACTTCTGGTGCAGCCGGAGCGGGTGGTTCGGGGCAGAATGGTTTAGCTACAATTGCCGGAAGACCCGGTACTAGCGGCGGTGCCACAGCCGGCGTCTTAGCTGTTGGGGGTGTCGCTGGTTATAACACTGGTGTTATAACAAATTCTTATTATAATACTGGCACAATTAATGCCTCAGGTGCAGCTGGTGGAGCTGGTGGTAGAGGTGGACAAGGAGGGACTGGAGCAGCTAATGGTACTGGTGGAAGTCCTACTAATGGCGCCGCAATTTATGGCGGAGGTTTGGTTGGTTATAACGCAGGTCTTATTGATACTAATTCTTATGCTAATACTTCTCTTACTATTACTGGTGGAACTGGCGGTGCTGGTGCGGACGGAAGAGATGGTATAGGTGCTGGTATAGCTGGAAGTACTGGAACAGCTGGTGCTGTTGGCGGAATTGCTTATGCTGGCGGTTTAGTTGCTTGGCACAACTCAGGATTTATTACTGATAGTTCATCTCAAGGAGCAGTTACAACATATGGAGGTCAGGGTGGCCAAGGTGGAGTTGGTGGTGCAGGAATTGCTGGTGGAAATTCTCAGGTTGGTGGAAACGGCGGTAGTGGTGGAAATGGTGGAACTGGTGGAAATGCTTTTGGTGGAGGCTTGGTTGGTAACTTAGTTGCTGGTCGAGTTCTTAATTCTCCATCATCGGCTAATATAACTGTTGTTGGTGGTGCTGGTTTTAATGCTGGTACATCAGGTATTGGTGGAACAGGTGGTAGTGGTGCGCTTGGTGGAATTGGTGGAGCTGGAGCTAGCGGTGGTACTGGAGGTAATGTTTATGCCGGTGGTTTAGTGGCACAAAATGCTGGTACTCTTCAAACTAATTCAAATAGTACTGGTAGCGTTACGGCTACTGGTGGTGCTGGTGGTAATGCCACAAGTGGTCAAAATGGTGGTGATACTGGTTCAGGTTATAATGCTGGTAATGCTGCTTCTGGAGGTGCTGGTGGTACAGGTGGTGCTACTGGTTCAGTTTATGCTGGAGGCTTAGTTGGTAACACAACCACTACAAGTGTTATTACTACTTGTTCTTTCTCTAATAATATTACTGTTACTATTCCTAATGCTAAAAATGGTCAATCAGCTGGTGCTGGTGGAAGCGGATCTTTAGGTGGATCTACACACGCTGGTGCAGTACCAGTTGCTCCTGGTGCTGGTGGTCTTGGCGGAACTGTTTATGTTGGTGGTTTAGTAGGTAACAATGCTGGGGGTATTGTTGATTCTATTGTTGGTTCAGGTTTAATAAGTGCGGCAGCTGGTAATGCTGGAAATGGAGTAGACGCCCCGGCCGGAACAATTGGAGGGGCTGCTGGACAAGGTGCTGGTGGAGCTGGTGGTGCTGGTGCTTCTGGAGGTGCCGCTGGTGTTATGTATGCCGGAGGTTTGATTGGAAATAATGCTACTACCACTGACGTTGATTCAAGCCATACGGCTATAAATCTTAATGTTAATGCTGGTAATGGTGGTCAAGGTGGTGCCGGAGGCAGTGGTTATGCTAGTACTAATAGTACTGGTGGAGCTGGTGGAGTTGGTGGAAACGGAACGGTTGGTGGTGCTATTTACGCAGGTGGATTAGTTGGTCTTAATCTCTGGGTTATTTCAAGTTCATATGCTACTGGTAACGTTGTTGCTGTGGCTGGAAGTTCTAAAACAAATGGTGCTGGTGGAAGTGGAGCTAATGGTGTTACTGGTGGTGCCGGAGCTAATGGTGCTACTGGTGGATCTCCTACTGGTGCAGCTGGTGGTGCAGCTTATGTTGGCGGTTTAGTTGGTCAAAATTCTAATAACGGTTTAATTAAAGATGCCTCTTATGCTCTTGGTAATGTAACTGCTACTGGTGGTAATGGTGGAGCTGGTGGTGCTAGTGGATCAGGTGGTGCTTCTTCAACTGGAGCTGGACTCACTGGTATTGCTGGAATTGTCGGCGGTGCTGCTGGAACAGTTTATGTTGGTGGATTGGTTGGTTATAATTATGCTGCTAATGCTAATGCTCACGTAGGTGATGATTGTTATGCTAGCGGCAACGTTGCTGCTATTTCTGGTACTGGTGGAAATGGTGGTAATGCTGGTCATGCTGGTTTAAGTGGTTCAGGTGCTGCCACTGCTCCAGCAGGAGTTGCTGGTGGTAATGCTAACAACGGAAGTACAGTTTATGCTGGTGGTATTTTTGGTTATAGTGCTAGCACAACTACGGTAGTAGTGATTACTACTACGGGTACGGTGACAGTTACTAGAGCTGATGGTGGTATTGGTGGAGTTGGTGGTAATGGCGGCGGCGGTGGTGCAGTTAGTCGTATTGGTGGTACTGGTGGAAATGGTGGCGCTGGTGGTGCTTCAAGCTTGGTATATTTAGCAGGTCTTATCGCTTATAATTCAGGTTTAATTCAAAATATAAATTATACAGTTAGTAGTTTAACGGTTTCTGGTGGTAATGGTGGCGCTGGTGGTCTTGGTGGTAATGCTGGTGCTAGTGGTACTGGTTTTACTACTGCTGCCGCCGCAGCTGGTACTGGCGGTAATGGTGGTGCGGGTGGTGCAACTTATTTTGGTGGTTTAGCTGGATATTCTTCAGGAATTATTCGTAATTGTACAGTTACAGGAAGCTTAAGCGTCACTGGAACGACTGGTGCTACTGCTAATAATGGAGGTGTTGGTGGAGATGCTTCAGCTGGTACTGGTGCTGGTGGTACTGGTGGTGCTGGTGGTACTGGTGGAGTAGCTGGTGCTATTTATGCTGGTGGTATTGCCGCTGATATTAACAGTGATATCCGAGCTACTTCTAGTAGCGGTGGAACCCTGACTGTTAATGGTGGTAATGGTGGTAATGGTGGTAATGGTGGTAATGGTGGTACAGCTGGTGGAACAAGTCGTGCCGGTGCTGGTGGTGGAGGCGGTACTGGTGGAATTATTCCGCAAATATATGCGGGTGGTATTGCTGGTACCAACTCAACTACGCCGGCAATTGATTTTGATACAGTAACTTCTTCTCTTAATCTTTATATTACTAGCGGCACTGGTGGTGCTGGTGGTGTTGGAAAAGATGGAGCTAATGGAGGAAATGGTGGAGCTGGTGGAACTGGTGGTACAGTTGCTGGTTCTGGTTTACCTTATTGTTATGTAGGTGGTTTAATTGGTGTATTTTATGGTGGAGCAAATGGTTCAAGTGCAACTTTAATTGATTCTCATGCTACTAATAATATTACTGTTTTTTCAGGCATAGGTGGTGGTGGTGGTACGGCTGGTGCAGGCGGTACAGGTCCAACTAGTACGAGTGGTGGAAATGGTGGAGCTGGTGGCGGAGGTGTTGTAGGACAAATTAACTATACTGGAGGTTTAGTTGGTTTAGCTTATAGCGGTGTCTTTATTGACTCTTCAGATTCTTCAGGAACTATCAATGTTACTGGTGGAAATGGTGGCACATCAACAGCCGCTGGTACGGCTGGAGCCGGTGGATCTGGCGCTGGTGGTGGTACTGCCGGTGTGGCGACAGTTGGTGGTCAAGGTGCAGGTATTTATGTTGGAGGAGCTGTTGGTAGCTTAGGTACTAACGGTTTAATTACTAATGTCAGCAGAACTAGTAATATTACTGTTAATGGTTCAATAGGTGGAAATGGTGGTGCTGGTGGAAATGGTGGAGATGGTACGGGTAATGCCGTAGGATCTAACGGTGCTATTGGTGGTGTTGGCGGCGCTGGTGGCGGTGGTGCGGCGATTAATACTTTTGTGGGTGGTCTAGTTGGTTATAATACTGCAGGTACTATAAATGATAGTAGTGTGACCAATGGTTTAGTCACAGTAGTTAGTGGTGCCGGTGGCTCAGGAGGAATTGGCGGTAATGGAGGAGCTACTGGCTCAAGTTATTCTGGTGGAACTTCGGCAACTGGTGCAACTGGAGGTACTGGTGGAGCTGGTGGAGTAAGTTATGTTGGAGGATTTGTAGGTTGGAATAACGGTGCTCTAGCAACAATTACAAATTCATATGCCACGGTTAATTTAAATGTTTCTGGTGGAGCTGGTGGTGATGGTAAGGCTGGCGGCAACGGAGGTAATGGTTCATTGGCTTTAGGTGCACATACTGGTGGAGTTGGTGGTAATGGTGGTCAAGGTGGCGCAGGTGCAGCCAGTGCCACTACTTATACCGGAACCTATGCGGCTGGATTTGCTGGTTTTAACGCCTCGGGTATAATTGATAGTTCATACTCTCTGGGTGCAACAGTAACTGTAACTGGCGGAGATGCCGGACTCGGTGTTAAAGGAGGAACAGGCGGATTAGGCAATGGTACTGGTGTAAATGGTGTCGCTGGTGCAGGAGCAACGGGTAATAGTGGAGGCCCAATTTATATTGCTGGTTTAGTTGCTTATAGCACAGGTACGATTACAAATAATTCTTATTCAAAAACTTCTATTAGTGGTGCAGCTGGTAACGGTGGAAATGGAAAAGAGGGTATTGATGGTGTGACCGGAGCAGCTGGTTCAGTTGGCGGCGCTGGAGGAGCTGGTGGTGCTACTTGGGCTGGCGGACTTTGTGCTTATAACTCGGGTATAATTGGAAATTCTTTTGCTAGTGTTGATAATGCTTCTGGAAAAGGTAATATCATTGCAGCTGGTAGTACTGGTGGTAATGGCGCAATTGGTGGTAATGGCGCAATTGGATTAACTGGTCTTGCTGGTGGAGCAGGTGGTAATGGTGGTAGCGGTGCTGCAGCTGGTTCAAGTATTATTGGCGGATTAGTCGGCTACAATGGTGGAACAATCAGCGCCTCTCACTCAGACACTTTAACTATTTCTCGATATGATAAACAGGGTGGATCTGGTGCAAATGGTGGAACTGGTAACACAGGATCAAACAATAACTTAGGTGGTATTGGTGGCAACGGGGGAAATGGTGCAGCTGGATCTAACCGTACAGTTGGTGGACTTATCGGTTCAAATTTAGGAGTTGTTGAAAATAATTATTCTTCTGTCTTTTTAAATATTACCGGTGGCGCTGGTAATAAAGGTGGAGACGGAGGAGCAGCTGGTGCATCAGGTAGTGGTTCCGCAGTAGCAACTACTGCTGTCGGCGGTACTGCCGGTACTGGTGGTGCAGGCGGAACAGTTTATGCTGGTGGTTTAATAGGTTACATGAACGGAACAACTCAAGTTATTAGAATCGCAAATGACTATGCTAATGGCTATGTAACTGCTGAAGGCGGAGCTGGTGCAAATGGAGGAATTGGTGGTAATGGTGGAAGTGGTACAAATGGAGGCGGTAGTCAAGCTGGTGCCGTTGGTACTGTTGGAGGAGTTGGAGGAAATGGTGGATCAGTTTATGCTGGAGGATTAGTTGGTTATGGTTTAGTTACTACAGGAACCCTTACTTATTCAAATGACTATGCAATTGGTGATGTAACAGCTACGGCTGGTACTGGTGGTGATGGTGGTAAGTGTGGTAATGGTGGATTAAGTTCTGCTGGTGCGAATGGAGGAGCTGGAGGAGCTGGTTCAACCACGGTTGCTATTGGTGGATCTAGTGGAGCTATTTTTGCTGGAGGATTGATTAGTTATAACAGCATCACTACTGGATTTAGTGATATTACTAATGTTCATGCCAGCGGCAATATTTCTACCATAGCTGGTGCAGGTGGTACTGGTGGTAAAGGTGGTGATGGTGCTGTTGGTCAATCAGGTAGAGCGGGTGGTGCCGGAGGATTAGGAGCTAACGGTGGTCCTGGTGGTATTACTTATGTTGGAGGATTAATTGGCTACACAATTTCAGCAGGAGGTACTCATAATTATTCAAACTCATACGCAACCGGAAATATCAACGCTGCTAGTAACATAGGTGGTAAAGGCGGTAAAGGTGGCGACGGTGTACAAGGAGGAAGTTCAGCTCTTGGTGGTAACGCCGGCGGCGGTGGTACTGGTGGAGCTGGTGCTTTGATTTATGCTGGAGGTTTAATTGGTCAATACGGAGCGACTACTGGTATTAACAACCACAACAATATTTATGCTCAAGGCAATGTTACAGCCTCAGCTGGTAAAGGTGGAAATGGTGGAGATGGAGGAGCTGCCGGTACTGGCGGTTCATCGGCTGTTGGTGGAACTGGTGGAACTGGTGGAGCAGGTGGAGCCGGTGGTACTAACTCTTATGCTGGTGGTTTAGTAGGATATTTTAACAGTGCGATTACTAACGTTGATAATTCTTATGCTCTCGGTAACGTAGTCTTAAGTGGAGGTACTGGTGGAGATGGTGGAGCCGCAACTACTGGTGGGCAAAGTGGAGGTGCAACTAATAATGGAGCCAGTGGTGCTGGTGGTGCCGCTGGAGCTGGTGGAATAGTTTATGCTGGAGGTCTTACTGCTAACAATCTTGGAACTATTCAAAATTCTTCGTATGCTTCAGGTAATGTTACGGCTAATGGTGGTTTAGCTGGTACAGCAATTATTGGTGCTGTTGGTGGTCCTAGTGGTGCAAACACTTCAGGTGGCACAGCAGTGACAGGTGGTACTGGTGGAGCTGGGGCTGCTGGAGGAAATGCTTATGCTGGAGGCTTGGTTGCTTCAAATGGTGCCAGCGGAATTATTTTAAATTCTTTTTATAAAACGGGTACGGTAACTGCTAATGGAAGAGCTGCTGCAAATGGTTTGACTGGAGGTCAGGGTACACATTGGTGGTACCGGTGGTACTGGTGGAGCAGCCGCAGCTGGAAGTACTGTTTATGCTGGAGGATTAGTTGCTTATAACATCAACGCCGCTAACTTTATTAATAATTGCTATTCAACAGGAAATGTTAGTGGTACGGCTGGCGCTGGTAGTAATGGTGGAGCTGGTGGAAATGGTGGTGCGTCAGGAACAGGAGTTGCTGGAGCTGGAACAACTGGTGGAGCAGGCGGTCCTGGATCAACTGCAGCAGCTGGTACCGGAGGAGTTGCTTACATCGGTGGATTTGTTGGATACAATGATGGAACAATTTTAAATTCTTATGCTACAGGAACAGTCAATGGTACTGGTGGAAATGCTGGAACCGGTGGAACCGGTGGAACTGGTGCTACAGGAAGTGCTGCTACAACTGCTACTGGAGGAAATGGTGGAAACGGTGGTGCTGCCGGTGCTGCTCCAACCATGTCAACAACTGGTGTCGCTTATGTTGGTGGATTAATTGGTTATCACAACACAGCTAGAACTGTTAGTTATTCCTATGCCCAAGGTAATGTCACTGCTTTAGCAGGCAATGGTGGTAACGGAGGAGTTGGTGGCGCTGGTGGTCAAGGCGGTCCAGGTTCTGTTGGTTCTAATGGAGCTGGTGGACAGGGTGGAACTGGAATTACTGGAGCGGCGGCTACTAACGGTGCTATTACATATACTGGTGGACTTGTAGGAAATAATTTAGCAACTATCACTAGCTGTTGGGCAACTGGAAATATTGTTGCTAACGGAGCAGTTGGTGGAATTGGAGGAGCTGGTGGTGCTGGAGGTCAAGGAGGCTTAGGTGGTGGAACCGGAACTGGAGGAGTTGGCGGTGCTTCAGGTCCTGGTTTGGCCGGTGGTACAGGTAGCTCAACTTATGCTGGTGGATTAGCTGGATTTAGTTCTGGAACTATTCAGGCTATTTCTTATGCTACTGGAAATGTTAATGCTTCATCTGGCGTTGGTGGAGCTGGAGGTTCAGCTGGTACTGGAGGTACTGGTGGTGGAAGTCAAACTGGTAATGGCGGACAAGGTGGTCTTGGTACAGCCGCTACTGGCGGAGGAGGTACTAGTGGCGATGTTTATGCTGGTGGCTTAGTTGGAAATAATACTGGTGGTACTATCAGTATTGCTTTTGCTAATGGAACAATAAATGCAACAGCCGCTGCTAGCGTGAATGGAGTAACTGGTGGCGTTGGTGGAGATGGAGGACCTGGTGGTACTGGCGGAACAGGAACAGGTGGAAATGGAAATACTGGAGGAACCGGTGGTGCTGCAGGAGCTGTAGGAAATATTTATGCAGGTGGTCTAGCTGGCTATACTACTACTAACATTACTAACGCTTATGCGCAGGGTAGTGTTACTGGTACTGCAGCTGCAGCTGGAAATGGTGGAAATGGTGGTGGCGGTGGAAATGGTGGTGCGGCTGGTGGAAGCGGAAACAGAGGAAATGGTGGTACAGGTGGTGGCGCTACTAATGGTGCAAACGGAACTAATAACTACACTGGTGGATTTTTGGGTAGACATAACGCCGGTGTCCTTACAAATATTTATTCTACTGGTGCTCCGATTGGTGCAGCTGGAGCAGCTGGTGTTAGTGGTGGAACCGGTGGTCAAGGTGGAACAGGTAATACTCCGGGTGGAAATGGAAGCAATGGTACGCCTGGTAGTACAGCCGGTACAGCTAACTCTGGCGGGTTAATTGGATTATGGTCTTCTGGTACATACTCCTCAAGCTATTGGGATAAGGACGCTTCTACTAAAACAAATGGCATAGGAAATACTGCGGATAAATCCGGCATGACTCCAAAAACTACTTTACAGATGAAAACGCAAGGAACTTTTACTAGTTGGGATTTTGTTTCACCTGTTTGGAAAATTGTTGGAGGATCAACTTATCCATATTTAAATTATCAAAGTGTTCCAGATGCTCCACTAATTGGTGTTGCTGTAGCTGGAAATAGTGGAGCCACAATTACTTTTACTGCGCCAGCTTTTAATGGTGGCTCAGCTATTATTGACTATACTGTCACTTCTAATCCAGAAGGATTGTTTACAACTGGCGTATCTTCGCCTCTAACAGTTAATGGTCTTACTAATGGAGTTCAATATACTTTTACAGTGACAGCTAGAAATATTAATGGTAGTAGCTCTGCTTCAGTTGCTAGTAATACTATTACTCCAGCGACGGTCTCGGATGCTCCAACTATTGGTACAGCTACTTCTGGAAACGGTCAGGCAAGTATAACTTTTACAGCGCCAGTTAATAATGGAGGATCAACAATTATAAGTTATACAGTAACTTCAAATATTGGTGGATTTCATACAACCGGTGCGGGCTCACCTTTAGTTGTTACAGGATTAACTAATGGTGTAAATTATTCTTTTACAGTTACGGCAACTAACGCTGCTGGTACGAGTGCTCCATCAGCGGCTAGTAATACAATTGGTCCAGCCACTGCGCCTGATGCTCCAACAAATATTATTGCCACTCGAGGAAACGGTGAAGCATCAATTTCTTTTACCGCTCCAGTAAATGATGGTGGCTCTACTATCACTGGTTATACAGTAACTTCAAATCCAGGTAGTTTTACTGGAACAGATTCTACATCACCAATCGTTGTTTCAGGTTTAACCAATGGTACAGCTTATACTTTTACTGTTACCGCGACGAACGCCGCTGGAACAAGTGTAGCCTCGGTTGCAAGTAATTCAGTAACTCCGGTTAATGTGCCTGGTGCACCAACTGGAGTTAGTGCAGTTAGCGGAAATGGTAATGCAAGTATTTCTTTTACTGCTCCAGTAAATAATGGCGGTTCAACTATCACTGGTTATACAGTTACTTCAAGTCCGGGGAATTTTACTGCTAGCGGAGGGTCATCTCCAATCACTGTTTCAGGATTAACAAATGGAGTTGCTTACACTTTTTCAGTTGTTGCCACTAATGCTATTGGAGATAGTATTAGTTCTATTGCATCAAGTTCTGTAACTCCAGCAACAGTACCTAATGCACCAACTGGAGTAAGTGCAGTTAGAGGAAGTGGTAATGCTACTATTTCTTTCATTGCTCCAATTGATAATGGAGGTTCAGCTATTACTGGCTACACAGTTTATTCTAGTGTTGGTGGTTTTAATAATACCGATGTATCCTCGCCTATTACAATTTCAGGATTAGTAAATGGAACGACTTATTCGTTTACTGTTCTTGCAACTAACGCCATTGGAAATAGTGTTTTATCTTCTTCAAGTAATACAATAACAGCGGCTAGTTTACCTGGTGCTCCAACCGGAGTTACAGCCGTAGCTGGAAATGGCGAAGCAGTTATTTCATTCAGTGCTCCAGCGAGTAATGGTGGATCACCTATAACTAGTTATACAGTAACTTCAGACGTTGGAAGTTTTAGTGTTACTGGAGGACTGTCGCCAATTGTTGTTACAGGGCTTGTTAATGGAACAACTTATTCGTTTACAGTTATTGCCACTAATGCTATTGGCAATAGTTCAGCTTCAAGTGCTAGTAATTCCATAACTCCATCTAGTGTTCCTGGTGCGCCAACAGCAGTTACAGCGGTTGCCGGAAGCGGTAGCGCAACTATTTCCTTCACTGCTCCAGTTAATAATGGCGGTTCAGCAATTACCGGCTATACTATTACTTCTGCACCAGGTAATTTCACGGCTAGTGACACGGGCTCTCCGATTACAGTTACTGGTTTAAGTAATGGTACGGCTTATACCTTTACAGTAATTGCAACTAACGCCATTGGAAATAGTGTTGCTTCTTCAACAAGTAATTCTGTGGTTCCTGCTACTGTTCCGAATGCTCCAACTGGAATTACAGCCGTCGCTGGAAATGGACAAGCCACAATTTCTTTCACAGCTCCAGTTAGTAACGGTGGTTCTCCTATTACTAGTTACACAGTTTATTCAAGCACTGGCGGTCTTAATGCTATTGGTGGATCTTCACCAATTACTATTACTGGTCTAACAAATGGCACAGCCTATACCTTTACTGTTGTAGCGACTAATACTATTGGCAATAGTTCAGCTTCAAGTGCTAGTAATTCCATAACTCCGTCTGGTGTTCCTGGTTCGCCAACAGCAGTTACAGCAATTGCCGGAAATGGCCAAGCTACTATTTCTTTTACTGCTCCAGTAAATAATGGTGGTTCAGCTATTACTGGCTATACTATTACTTCAAGTCCAGGAAACTTTACAGCCAGTGATACAGGATCTCCAATCACTGTTACTGGTTTAACTAATGGCACAACTTATACTTTTACCGTAACTGCGACTAATGCTAATGGTACCGGTCCTTCTTCTGCTACAAGTAATTCTGTAACTCCGGCGACAGTGCCTTATGCACCAACTAACGTCACGGCAGTTAGAGGTAATGGACAAGCAACAATTTCTTTCACAGCTCCAGCTAGTGATGGTGGTTCTCCTATTACTAGTTACACAGTTTATTCAAGTACTGGTGGGCTTAACGCAAGTGGTGGATCATCGCCAATTACAATTACTGGTTTAAGTAATGGAACAGCCTATACCTTTACAGTTGTTGCCACTAATGCTATTGGCAATAGTTTAGCTTCAAGTGCTAGTAATTCAATAACTCCGGCGACGATCCCAGATGCACCAACTAGTGTTACTTCAGTTGCCGGAAATGGTAATGCAACTATTTCTTTTACTGCTCCAGTAAATAATGGTGGCTCAGTTATTACTGGCTATACTGTTACTTCAAGTCCAGGAAACTTTACAGCCAGTGGAGCTTCATCACCAATTATTGTTACTGGTTTAACTAATGGCACAACTTATACTTTCACGGTGATGGCCACTAATGCGATTGGAAATAGTTCAGCTTCAGCTACAAGTAATTCAGTAACTCCAGCAACAGTGCCTGATGCACCAACTAATGTTGTTGCTGTAAGAGGTAGTAGTCAGGCCACAATTTCATTTACCGCTCCGGTTAATAATGGTGGCTCTGTTGTTACTAGTTACACAGTTTATTCAAACACCGGTGGACTTACTGCCACTGGTGGCTCGTCGCCGATTACGATTACCGGATTAGTTAATGGCACAACCTACTCGTTTACTGTAACTGCAACCAATAGTATTGGAACTAGCATTGCATCAGCTGCAAGTAATTCTATTACTGCAGCTAGCGTTCCCGATGCTCCAACTGGTGTAACTGCAGTCAGAGGAAACGGCCAAGCTACGATTTCTTTTACTGCTCCAGTAAATAATGGCGGTTCAGCAATTACCGGCTATACTGTTACTTCAAGTCCAGGAAACTTTACAGCCAGTGGAGCTTCATCACCAATTATTGTTACTGGTTTAACTAATGGCACAACTTATACTTTTACAGTTGTCGCAACTAACGCGATTGGAAATAGTTCAGCTTCAGCCACTAGTAATTCAATTGTTCCAGCCACGGTGCCAGATGCACCAACAAACATTGTGGCCACTCCTGGAAATCATCAAGCCACAATTTTATTTACCGTTCCAGTGGATAATGGTGGTTCGCCTATTACTAACTACACAGTCTATTCAAGTACTGGCGGATTTTCTGCCATTGGTGGCTCGTCACCGATTACTATTACGGGGCTAATTAATGGTACTGTCTATACCTTTACGGTCGTCGCAACTAACGTCATCGGAAATAGTATTTTATCTGCTACTAGTAATGCTATTACGCCTGCCAATACTCCCGGAGCACCAACTAATGTTACTGCTGTGGCCGGAAACGGTGAAGCCACGGTTTCATTTACAGCTCCAGTCAGTGATGGTGGTTCGCCGATCATTAGTTATGCGGTGACTTCTGCCCCCGGCAGCTTTATGGGAACAGGTGGAGTCTCACCAATTACTGTTACCGGTTTAACTAACGGCACAACTTATACCTTTACAGTTACGGCAACTAATGCGATTGGAAATAGTTCAGCTTCAGCTACTAGTAATTCTGTGACTCCAGCAACAGTGCCTAATGCACCAACTAATGTTGTTGCTGTAAGAGGTAATGGCCAAGCCACAATTTCATTTACTCCCCCGGTTAATAACGGTGGTTCTACAATTACCAGCTATACTATCACCTCAAATATTGGTCATTTCTCTGCTAGTGGCGGATCCTCACCAATTACTGTTACTGGTTTAAGTAATGGTACGGCTTATACCTTTACGGTTAATGCAACTAATTTTGTTGGTACTAGTATTGAATCTGCCCCATCAAATTCTATAACTCCTGCGACCGTACCTGATGCGCCAACTATTGGTACCGCCACAATTGGTAATGGCCAAGCCACAATTTCATTTACCCCCCCAGTTAATAACGGTGGTTCTACAATTACCAGCTATACTGTCACCTCAAGTCCGGGAAGCTTTACAGGAATTGGTGGTTCATCACCAATTGTTGTTACTGGTTTAACCAACGGTACAACTTATACTTTCACGGTGACGGCCACTAATGCGATTGGAACCAGTTCAGCTTCAGCTACTAGTAACTCAGTTGTTCCAGCTACTGTGCCTGATGCACCAACTAATATCGTTGCCACACGAGGCAGTGGTGAAGCAACTATTACTTTCACAACGCCAGTTAATAATGGCGGCTCTTCAATTACAAGCTATACTGTCACCTCAAGCCCAGGAAGCTTTACAGGAATTGGTGGTTCATCACCAATTGTTGTTACTGGTTTAAGCAATGGCACAACTTATACTTTTACAGTAACTGCTACTAATGTTATTGGGACAAGCATTTCATCATCTACTAGTAATTCAGTAATTCCGGCAACGGTCCCAGGTCGGCCAACTAACGTGAATGCAATAGCTGGAAATCATGAAGCTACCGTCTCGTTTACTCCTCCAGCTGATAATGGTGGATCGACTATAACAAGTTATACTGTTTATTCAAATATTGGAGAATTTACGGCTACTGGCGGTGCTTCGCCAATTACTGTAACAGGCCTTACTAATGGTGAAACTTATATTTTCCAAGTTACGGCAACTAATGCGGTTGGTGAAGGCGGGAAATCAATGATTGGTCCTGGCAATGGCGGTGGTGTGACTCCGGCGACGGTCCCGGACGCACCGACTAACCTGGCAGCTACCATCGGAGATAGTAGCGCAACGGTTTATTTTTCAGCACCGGCTGATAATGGTGGTTCGCCAATTACCAGCTATACTATTACTTCAAGTCCAGGAAACTTTACTGCCAGTGGAATTTCTTCCCCAATTATTATTACGGGTTTAACTAATGGTACAGCTTATGTCTTTACGGCTACCGCAACCAATGCAATTGGTACTAGTATTTCTTCAGGAACAAGTAATTCAATAACCCCAGCTAGTGTGCCTGATGCACCAACCAACTTGGCGGCAATTATTGGAGATAGTAATGTAAATCTTTCTTGGTCAGCGCCAGCCTTTAATGGTGGTGCACCATTAACAGATTATGTTGTTGAATATAAGCTCACAACTAATGGTACTTGGGCTATATTTAATGATGGTGTAAGTACTATTCCAACAACGATTGTAACAAATTTGTCCAATAATAATTCTTATGACTTCCGGGTGTTGGCTAAAAATATTATTGGTAAAGGAGCCGCTTCAACGCAAATTAGTGGAACACCTGGTTCACCAGCTCAGGTCTTTATTCAAAGTTTTGGTGATTTAACTGTACCGAGCATCGCCACGGCCATAAGAATAACCAACGATAGTAATACAGCTTATGAATATCAATATAAATGGTGTATTACTAACTCCGAAACAAATCGTTGTGGAGGCGGAGATGATATTTTTAGTTCAACTGCGGCTATACTTATTCAACCTCATGTTAATTTTGACAGAACTCTAAATTCTACAGTTTCAAATGCTGGAAATTATTGGTTCCATTTGGAAGTTTACTTTGGTTCAGATTCTTCTGAAGCAATTCAGTCTTTTACTGCAACTAGTG
>Ga0224525_1000492_pt1 | contig 18067 bp, 13 predicted proteins | sample CFST100metaG_FD_179874 | JGI IMG/M metagenome (GOLD analysis project Ga0224525, IMG submission 179874) | Peat soil microbial communities from Stordalen Mire, Sweden - C.F.S.T100 | ecosystem: Environmental > Terrestrial > Soil > Wetlands > Peat | place: Sweden: Norrbotten County, Stordalen Mire...
GTATTACTTCAACAAGCTTATCCCAATTATTCAATCCTTCTTCAGTTTTCTGGAATATTGTGTGGGGATTGGCTCAGCCGATATTCAACCAGGGACAAAACAGGCAACGCCTCAGGGTTGCACAGGCTAACCAGGAAGAGTATCTTATATCCTTTAAACAGACCCTATTGACTGCAGGACAGGAAGTTGCAAATGCATTGCATGAATACCAGACAGCTACGGAAAAGATATCATTAAGGACCAGTCAGATAGATTATCTTGAAAAATCAGTTAATTACACAATGGAACTGCTCAAATATACATCCTCCACCAATTATACTGATGTTCTAACTTCTGAGGTAAACCTTCTTTCAGCTCAACTGAACAGCATTGATGATAAACTGGAACAATTACAGGCAATAGTTTTCTTGTATCAGAGCCTAGGGGGTGGATGGAAACAATAATTAGTTTAAATTGTTACTTGGATATTAAACGAAAAATGGAAGATATCTAATTCAATGATGGGAAAAGTCAGAAAAATTACATCCGGGCTGCTATTGTTAGTTTTTCTTTTACCATCAATAGTTAAGGCAGAGCATAGGCATAAAAGGGCTTTATTTAATGTAACAGATGAAAAAACGCACGAGCGTTTTACGGAAAACTGTCCTATTTGCAATTTCGAATATTCCGTATTCATTTCAAGTTATAAAAACATACATTTACCATTTGAAAATCCGGTTGATAGTTATAGTTTTAATTACATTTCCAGATATAATAATATCCCCAAATTTTCATTTTCATTACGCGCACCTCCTGACAGCCAAGTTTAGGAGACTGGATTCTATGCGTTTCTTTTAAATAATTGTTGAACATAAAGAGTAATAAAATGAAAAGATTTCTTATCATTTTTTCTATGATATTAATTTATCATACATCAAATGCCCAAAACAAAATAACTGGTAAAATAAGCGACAAAGCATCAGGTGAAGCGATTCCGGGTGCAACAGTTTATATACCGGAGCTTAAGACAGGAGCAATTGCAGATAAAAATGGTATTTACAGAATTGATAATCTGCCAAGGGTAAAAGTAATTGTACAAGTAAGTTTCCTCGGATATAAGTCTGTTGTCGAAAATATAGATTTGGCTAAAATCTCATCAATGGATTTTGAGATGGAACAGGCTATTACAGAAATGAACGAAGTTGTTGTTACCGGCTCTACCAGGGCAACTGAAATAAACCGGACTCCGGTTCCTATGATTACGGTAAGCAGCAGGGAATTGCAACAAAACTTAAACACTAATATTATAGACGCAATTTCAAATCTTCCGGGCGTAAGCGCAGTTACAACCGGACCCAATGTATCAAAACCATTTATTCATGGATTAGGGTATAACCGCGTGTTGACAATGTTTGACGGAGTAAGACAGGAAGGACAACAATGGGGAGACGAACATGGAATCGAGGTAGATGAAAATGCTGTAGACCGGATAGAAATTGTGAAAGGTCCTGCAAGCTTAATTTATGGATCTGATGCCTTAGCCGGAGTGGTCAATTTACTGCCTGCTCCACCTGTTCCGGATGGTACAATCAAAGGACATGTTGAAACAAATTACCAGACAAATAACGGGCTCATTGCAGCTCATGCAGCTTTAGATGGAAACCATAATGGGTTCATTTGGGGAGGAGTGGTATCACATAAACAAGCCACAAATTATCAAAACAAGTATGACGGTCGTGTTTATGGCACGGCATTTAATGAAACCGACTTAAGCGGCTATGTTGGACTTAATAAGGCGTGGGGTTATTCGGATCTCAATTTTTCATTATTTGATGATTTGCAGGAAATTCCTGACGGTAGCCGGGATTCCCTTACCCGGAAATTTACAAAGCAGATTACAGAGGCTGACACCTTCAGGCCAATTGTTTCAAATGCCGAATTAAATTCATATAAAATCACACCGCTGCATCAACATGTCCAGCACTATAGAATCTATTTATCAAATAATTTTATTCTGGGAGAAGGTAAACTGGGAGTGATCCTGGGATATCAGCAAAGTATAAGAAGAGAATTCAGCCATCCTCAATATCCAGATATCCCTGGTCTTTACCTTGATTTGAAAACTTTTACATACGATGTCAAATATTCTATTCCGGAAAAAGACGGATGGACAGGCACCATTGGGCTTAATGGAATGTATCAGCAGAATACTAACAAAGGCACAGAATTTGTAATTCCGGATTATAATCAATTTGATATAGGTCCATTTGTTATGGCTGAAAAGACAATAGGAAAACTCGATTTAAGTGCGGGGGCCAGATATGACACCCGTGTTTTCCGAAATGATGCTATGTACACTCTTCCAAATCCTCAAACTGGATTCGATATGCAGGTAACCGTACCGGATACAGCACTTTCAAATCGACCATTCTATAGCTTTAAACATACATTTTCAGGCCTTTCTGCCAGTTTTGGTGCTACTTACAATATTACGAAGAAGCTATTAGTGAAAGCAAATATTGCGCGAGGTTACAGAGCTCCTAATATAGCAGAGATATCTGCAAACGGAGTGCATCCTGGAACTCTTATATATCAGATTGGTAATACCGCATTTAAACCTGAATTCAGCCTCCAGGAAGATTTAGGAATTTCTTACAGATCAGATCACATAAGCGGTAATTTGGATTTGTTTAATAACAATATTACAAATTACATATTCAATCAGAAGTTATTGAACCATTTGGGAAAAGATTCAGTAATCATTAAGGGTAATCAGACTTTCAAATTTCAACAAGCTAAAGCACAATTGTATGGATGGGAAGCAAATCTCGACATTCACCCCTACGACTGGCTCCATTTTGAAAATTCAATTTCCGTGACTTATGCTTTAAACAAGGGAGGGAACGGGATACATGTGACAGATAGTTCTAAATACCTGCCATTCATTCCCCCTCTGCATACAGATACAGAATTGAGGGCCAATCTAAAAAGTAAATCAAAACATTTCAGCGGATTGTATTTTAAAATTGGGATGGAATATTATGCGAAACAGAATAGGGTATATTCTGCCGATAACACAGAGACTCCAACTCCTGGTTATGTACTTTATAACGCAGGCTTTGGCATCGATATTACAAACGCCAAGGGGAGAGTTGTAATGAGCCTTAATATTCTTGGCAATAATATCACCGATGTGGCCTATCAATCGCACCTGAGCAGATTGAAATATTTTGAGGAATATCCCAATAATCCCTCTGGCAGAAGCGGCATTTATAATATGGGAAGGAATATTAGCTTTAAGCTGACAGTACCTCTAGATTTCAAAGAGACTCCTTAATGGCTTGGTTTATGGCATAAGAAATTGACCTTGTTTGGCTTACATTATTTGAACACAGGTTTTTATGGCTTTATAAATTTGGGGAGGAACTTCTCCTCGGAAAACAAAATGGCCGTATTGATTAATGCAAGGTGAGAATAAGCTTGCGGAAAATTGCCAAGAAGCATTTTTGTGGTGAAATCTATGTCTTCGCTGAATAGTCCGAGGTGGTTGCCATAGGCAAGCAGATTTTCAAATATTTTTTTTGCATCCTCTTTCAGCCCAATTCTGAACAATGCCTGTATAAGCCAGAAGGTACAAATCGTAAATGATGATGAAGGGGTTCCAAAATCATCGGAGTTTTTATAACGGTAAACAAGACCATTGTGAAAAAGCTCAGACTTAATGGCATTAACTGTTTTTTGATACTTCCAGTCATCAGCTGAAATAAATCCATATTCAGCCATAAGCAATAATGATGCGTCCAGTTCTGAATTACTGTAGGTTTGGGTAAAGGTTTGAAGCTCATTTTTCCAGCCGTTCTTTAACACGTCCTCTTTTATATCATTGGCAATACCTCTCCATGTTTCCTTATAGTATGTTTTATTCAGTAAGTGAGCAATTTTTGAAGCTCTGTCCATTGCAACCCAACTCATAACTTTTGAGAATACAAAGTGTTTTTCTTCATTTCGGAATTCCCATATACTTTTATCCGGCTTTTCCCAATGAGTAGATACGGTAAGAGAAATGTTACGCACAATTTCCCACATATCTTCTATTTCATCCAATGTGCCGGGAAAAACCTCATAATACTGATAAATTACGTTTAGCAGATAGCCAAATATATCATTCTGTTTCTGATTGAAAGCTGCATTTCCTATTCTTACGGGTTTTGAGTTCTCATAACCAGCCAGGTGGGGCAGGTCAATTTCTGTAAGGTCCCGTTCACCCCTGATACCGTACATTACCTGGAATGAATCGTTTTTTGATTTTAGAATTCCTTTTAAATAAACAAGGAAACGCTGGGCAGTATTGTAATGACCCATTTTAAGCAGTGTATCTATTGACATTGAAGCATCACGAAGCCAGCAGAAACGATAGTCCCAATTACGCACATGACCAATAGTTTCGGGGATACTGGTTGTAAGTGCTGCTAATACTGCCCCGGTCGACTGGTATGACATTATTTTTAGTACAAGTAAGCTCCTTATTGTTTCTTCGGTATATTTTTCAAATTTTTTTGAACGGTTCGTCCAGTTAAGCCAGTAGACTTTTGTTCTCTGGAATTCGATGTAGACCCTTGTAATATCTATATCGATCAGCTTTTGATTGTATGATAACAGCAGAAACTCATGATGTCTGAGCGTAACCTCACTTGAATTGAGGACGTCGTTGCAGCTTAAGCTTGAGTAAAGATAGATACAATCCGTAGGAATATCCCGTGAGTATGTCTTTATATGATTATCCTCAATTATATTTGAAACTTCTTCCCTTGCATAATTAAATGCAGGGTAATATTTGACTTTAAAGGTGGGAGCACCTGAAATCCACTTGATATAGCGATAAATTTCAGCAGGAGCAAAGTAGTTATTTTCAGTTAGTTTATAACGCGGCATAAAGTCAATAACCTCAAATGTACCCTCATTTGATTTAAATTCTGTGCATAGTACATTCGTCCAGTAAATGTACTTCTGTGAAATGGTGTATTCATCACCAACAATAAAACTGAAAGAGCCACCTATTTCAATATCAATGAGTTTGGCGAAAATGGAGGGCGAATCGAAATCCGGCAGACAACACCAATCGATACTTCCTTTTTCAGACACAAGGGCTGCACTCCGGCAATTACCAATTACACCATAATTTAGATTATTCATAATTAAACTTCATCATTAATTGCCGGCCATCTATTTTTCTTTAATAAAACAATTTCGCATGTGACATACAAAGATAATACCGAATTTATTAACTGATCAGAAACATGCCGATAAGAAGTATACATATAATATTATTTTAAAACAATTAATTATCACATTTGTTTAACTTTATAATATCCTATACAACGTAAAAGCAAATTAGTCAGATTAGCCCAATTAATAACTATTATGGATAATAATACAGAAGCAGAAATAAAAGAAAAATTCAGAAGTGCAAAGAACAGACTGGTACTTCTTGACTATGATGGAACTCTTGTTAACCATACACCGCTGCCTGAAACAGCAATTCTCCCGGAACATATGTCTGACATTATACTAAAACTGGTTGATAATCCACAAACAAAAATATTTATTATAACCGGGAGAGGCCGCGGAGATATTGATAAATTTTTAGATCATATCCCAATAAATATAATTGCAGAACATGGAGCAATGATGAAGATAGAAGGAGTTTGGAAGAATCAGATAATCAATAATTTTTTGTGGAAAAAAGCAATTATGCCTGTTTTAAAACAAATTACTGATGTATGTCCGAAATCCTATGTTGAGGAAAAAATTTTTTCTTTAACATGGCACTACAGGAATGTTGACCCCGATCTTGGATATTTATCTTCAAGAGAATTGATGCATCTTTTGCAGGAAATAATTCATTCTTATAACTTAAAAATTCTGGATGGAAATAAAGTAGTGGAAATATTAACAAATGATACCGGTAAAGGAAGTGCAGTAAAAAAATTATTTGAGCAACACCCCTATGATTTTGTATTATCAATCGGAGATGATGCAACTGATGAAGAGATGTTTGAGTTTTTTTTGAATCATTCAAACGCTTTTACTGTTAAGGTAGGAGAAGGCCCTACCCATGCCAGGTACAGACTGAAAAGTATCAATGAAGTTGCTTCACTTTTAAAAAAATTATCAGGATGAGATTAAACATTTCAGTTATACTATCACTACTTTTTACTGTTGGCCTGGTAGCCTTTGGATTTACTTTTTACCAGAGTTCAACTGAAAAAGCTAAATTGAATAATGAACTCGAATCACGTACTATACAGGTTGCAAATGAGATATTCATACACGATGCCTTATTTTTTGAAAAATTGGGTCAGAACAATATTAACTTTTTTTCAGACAGTATAAACAGACAATTCAATCTTCTTGGTTTTGCAATCTATTACAATTACGACAGCATTTTGTGCAGCAACTCTGCACGCAGTTTTATAAAGTATTCTAGAGACTACATTTCCCAATCAATAAATGCAGATACTTCTGTTGGGAATTTTTTTAAATCAGAAAGAGGGAAAGTATATCAATATATCAGGCCGATAAAAAAATCAGGCAGATCCAATAACGCCGTAGTATTTTACGCTGATGCAGGATATATAAACAAAGTCCTCCGGAACATCTGGTCACGGAATTTCATGGGTTGGTTTCTTCAGGCATTTTTAGTCTCAGTGGTTACTTTACTTCTGATACGTTGGGGAGTGTTAAGACAGGTAAATAAAATTGTTGAATGGGTAAAAGCAATACGAACCGGAAATATACGACAAATCAAACCTGAACCTCATCTCGACTTTCTTGACCCGCTGCATAAAGAGATCGAATCTATTGCACAGGCTATGAATGAAGCCAAAGCCACCGCTGAGGAAGAAGCACGGTTAAGAACAAGCGCAGAGGCTATCTGGACTCCTGAAAGACTCAGAGTGGAGATGGAAAACCTTTTGCATGGGAAGAAGCTGATTGTAGTATCCAATCGGGAGCCATATATGCATATTCACGAGGGCAAAGACATAAAATGCATAGTTCCTGCCAGTGGTTTGATTACCGCTATGGAACCTATATTGAAGGCTTGCAGCGGCCTTTGGATTGCATCAGGAACAGGAGATGCCGATAAAGAGACTGTAGACAAACATAATAAAGTTGAAGTTCCTCCTGAGGCGCCAAAATATACTTTAAGAAGACTATGGCTTACAAAAGAAGAAGAAAATCATTTTTATTATGGCTTTTCAAACGAAGGATTGTGGCCGCTTTGTCATATCGCACATACAAGGCCGACCTTCAGAAATGATGACTGGCACTATTATAAAAAAGTGAATGAAGAATTTGCCAAAGCTGTCCTGGATGAAACAAAAAATGAAGAACAACCTTTCATTTTGATTCAGGATTTTCATTTTGCATTATTGCCGGAACTTATAAAAAAAGAAAAACCCAAAGCTAAAGTCGCGATATTCTGGCATATACCATGGCCAAATCCGGAATCTTTTGGAATTTGTCCATGGCAACGGGAAATACTGACTGGTATGCTTGGAGCTGATTTGATAGGGTTTCATACACAATATCATTGCAACCATTTTCTTGAAACTGTCAATAATGCACTTGAATCAAGAGTTCTCTGGGAGAATTTTTCAGTAAAAATGGGTGGACGGACTACTTTTATAAAACCATTTCCGATCAGCATCGCGTTCACACTGAAAGATTTTGATATTGATTTGCCTAAAATTAAGCCATCCCAACTGTTAGCTGAGTATGGTCTTAAAGCGCAATTTGTCGGCATAGGGGTTGACAGGATTGATTATACAAAAGGTATTGTTGAAAAATTTCTTTCTGTTGAACGTTTCCTGGAGAAAAATCCATCATATGTGGGTAAGTTCACATTTATACAGATAGGGGCACCCAGTCGGACACAGCTGAAAAGTTATTCCGATACTGTAAGCGCTGTTGAAAATGAAACAAACAGGATTAATATGCGCTTTAAATCAAAAAACTGGAAAGCAATTATCCTCCTGAAAAGGCATCATAGCCACGAAGAGATAGCTCCATTCTATTCTTCAGCAGATTTTTGCATGATAACATCGCTCCATGATGGTATGAACCTTGTTGCAAAAGAATTTGTTGCTTCACGGAATCAGAATGACGGGTCACTTATTCTCAGCCGCTTCGCTGGGGCCTCACAGGAACTACAGGGAGCAATTATTATAAATCCCTATGACATAGAAAAGTCTGCAGATGCAATAAAACTTGCGCTGGATATGACGAAAGAGGAACAAAATCAACGCATGACTCAAATGCGATTGGTAATTGTCCGACATAATATTTATTCATGGGCAGCTACACTGCTTAGAACAATAGCAGCTATTAATTGATGAAACCATCTGCCCCCTAATCCACATGAAGGGGGGCTTATTTCTTCAGTGCATTATAAAGCACAACAGCCGGATGGAGAGCCTTCCTTCCTGTTCCATCTTTTATGTGATGCCTGCAGCTTGTCCCGGGAGCCGATATAATTGTACTATTGTCGGCTTTCCTTACCTCGGGAAATAATACAAGTTCTCCAACCTGGTTTGATAATTCAAAATGTTCCTTTTCATACCCGAATGATCCTGCCATACCGCAGCATCCCGATGGGATCTCCTTTACAGAATAATTCGCGGGTATTGAAAGCATTTCTATAGTACATGCTGATGATGCTACGGCCTTCTGCTGACAATGCGCATGCAACAGAATATTCACCCGGTCATTGACAAATAAACCTCTGTTAATTCTTCCTGATTTGAATTCTTTTACAATGAACTCATCTACCATAAAACTGTTGGCAGCAATTTTTTCTGCTGTAGCCTTCAGGTCTTCTCCTGCAAGCTCAGGGTATTCGTCTCGGAAACCAAGAATTGCAGAAGGTTCAATGCCAATGAGAGGAAGTTCGTCGTGTATAATTCCGGATAATGCCTGAATGTTTTTACGTATCGTCTTCTTTGCAGTGCGCACCAGACCCTTTGACAGGAATGTCCTGGCGCTTACTCCGTGACCCGCTGTGACCACTTTGTAGCCAAGTGATATAAGTAACCGGATAGTGATTATCCCTGTCTCAGTATCGTTAAAATCGCTGAATTCGTCAATAAATAGGCAGACGGTACCTATCGGGGATCCGGGGTTGATCTTTGAGAGATTTTTATTTGCCCACCTTCTGAGCGTAGTTTTGTAAATTACAGGTATTGATCTTTTTGATGCAAAGCCCGTTAATTTTTTTACAATTCCGGATGAGAGCCTGTTCTTTAGAAAAAAGTTAAACACCGGAGGGGCAATGGAACCAATTCTGTTTATTACAGATATATAGGCAATCATCCTTGTTCTCAATGGTATTCCATGCCTGTCGTACCAGTGCTGCAGAAATTCCGACTTGATCTTTGCAATATCGACACTGGATGGGCATTCCGCTTTGCATCCTTTGCATCCGAGACAAAGATCAAGTATTTCATAAATCTCTTTATGGTTCCATGGGTCTCCTTCTTTGCTGAAGAATTCGCGCACGACATTAGCTCTTGCCCGGGTGCTTTTATATTCATCACCGGTTGCCATGAAACTAGGACACATAGTTCCTCCAATGATTGCAGATTTTCGGCAATCGGCAGTTCCGTTGCATCTTTCTGCTGCTCTTATTATTCCATCACTGGAAGAAAAATCATAAATCGTCTTTATTTCACGGGTTGGCACTCCCGGAATGTATCTCAGACTTGTATCCATAGGGGGAGTACCTGTGATTTTCCCGGGGTTTAAAATATAATTCGGATCCCAGCATTCTTTTATCTGCTTCAAAAGCTCGTAGTTGTGTTCTCCCAGTATAATATGGATAAATTCACCGCGAAGCCTTCCGTCGCCATGTTCCCCACTGAGAGAACCCCTGTATTTCTTAACAAGATGAGCTGTTTCAAGACCGATCGTTCTGAAAAGTTTTACATCTGCGGGATCTTTAAGGTTGAGAACAGGTCTGATGTGAAGTTCTCCTGATCCTATATGAGCATGGAACACAGCATCCTTGCCATACTTAGCAAGTAACGTTTCAATTTCATCAATATATTCCGGTAAAACCTCAACGCTGATGGCGGTATCCTCTATAAGCGTAACCGGTTTAGGATCACCTTTCATATTTGCCAGAACGCCAAGCCCCGCTTTTCTGAGCTCCCAAACCTTTGCTATGTCCTTTCCTTTTACAATAGGATAGGAGTATCCGTATCCGGCTGATTTTAATTCATGAATCAATTTTGAGGCCGCATCATCTATTTCTTCTGGTTTTTCTCTTACGAATTCGACAATCAGGATTGCTCCCGGTTTTCCATCCAGAAAAAACCGGTTGTTTCTCTGGCTGGCATTATCTTCTGTCAGTTCAAGGATCCGGTAATCCATCATTTCGACTGCCGATGGCTTATGTTTCAAGGCAATCAGATTAGCTCTGAAAGCTTCATTCCTTTTCTTTAGATGCACACATACAAGTGCTTTATTAGCAGGAGGTAATGGAACAACATCAAGCTTGATCTCAGTGGTTATAGCTAGCGTCCCTTCCGAGCCTGCAAGCAAATTGCAGAAATTGAATTTTCTTTCTGATTTTTCCTCAAAAATCTCCGAATCCAGCAATTGATCAATAGCATATCCCGTATTTCTCCTGTGCACTTCAGGATCGGGAAAACCTTCCCGTATTTTATCCTGGTTTACTTTATCTTCGAGAATACTTTTTATATTCCTGTAAATGTCTCCTTCAAGACCATCATGTTTGCATTTTGCCAGGAAATCATCCCTGTTAATTGGCCTAAAGATTGCTTCACTTCCGTCGCTCAATAATGTTTTTAGCTCTATTGTATGATCTCTCGTTGATCCGTAGACAACAGAATGTGATCCGCATGCATTATTGCCAACCATGCCGCCCAGGTTACAGCGGTTTGAAGTTGAGGTTTCGGGTCCAAAAAACAATCCGTATTCTTTCAGTTTAAGATTAAGCTCATCAAGAACAACACCCGGTTCTACCCGGACCCACATTTCGTTTTTATTTATCTCTATAATTTTATTCATGTATCTCGAGATATCCACAATAATGCCTGAACTAACTACCTGACCTGCAAGAGAAGTTCCTCCTGCTCTCAGGGTCACCCCCAACTTCTCCTCAGCAGCTAATTCTAGTATTTTCCTTATATCTGAACTGTTTTTCGGCCAAGCTACGGCAACAGGTTCCTCTTTATATACTGAAGCATCAGTGGAATAAATAGTGGTTGTGATCTTGTCATGTTTCAATTCGCCTTCAAGGCTATCTCCAAGTGCATCAAGTCGGGAAAAATAATTTTCCATTTAAATAATTTTGTTTTGAGCCGCTAATTTAGGAAAATGATTGAATTATAGTTTTTATCAATGCGTTTAATTCGGAATTATTTTTAGAGATGCTTTAATGCTGATATTAATCATGCACTTCAAAATTGTTTAATAGAACTTTTTTTTCGTACATTTATAAAAAAATTTCGAACTTATTAATATATTGATACACAATGGAATTATTAGATCGGATCAAACAAAATGCCAGAAAACACAATATGCGGATTGTGCTTCCTGAAGGATATGAAGAAAGAACAATTAAAGCTGCAGATATTGCTATCGGGGAAGAATTAGCCAGGATTATCCTGATAGGGGATCCTTCGGAGATTAACTCACATGCTGGTAAGCTTGGATTGAAGAATATTTCTAAGGCTACTATCATCAATCCGAAATCGCATGAAAAGAAAGGTCACTATATAAAAATGATGGTTGAAATCAGGAAAAGCAAAGGAATGACAACCGATGAAGCTTCAAGACTTATTGAAGACCCGCTTTATCTTGGTGTTCTGATGATTAAAAACGGTGATGCGGATGGTGAAGTATCAGGAGCGGACCATGCAACCGGTGACGTTCTCAGGCCCGCATTTCACTATGTTAAGACGGCTCCTGGAATTTCAGTAGTTTCCGGTGCCTTTATTATGATCCTTCCTGACAAAACCTTTGGAGAGAATGGTGTCATTATTTTTGCTGACGGAGCTGTTCATCCGAATCCTAATGAAAGAGAACTTGCAGAAATTGCAATAGCTTCGGCCCATACCGCAAGAGCAATTGCAGGATTTGAGCCAAGAATAGCGATGCTGAGCTTCTCAACCAAGGGCAGTGCCAAGAATGAAATGGTAGATAAGGTGGTTAATGCAACCAGGATAGCCAAAGAGATGGCTCCTGACCTTCAGATTGACGGGGAACTTCAGGCCGATGCCGCACTGATAGAAGCCATTGGGAAAAGCAAAGCACCGGGAAGTCCTATAGCAGGAAAAGCAAATGTACTGATATTCCCTGACCTGAACTCAGGGAACATCGCATATAAGCTTGTTCAACGACTTGCACATGCTGAAGCGATAGGGCCGATATTGCAGGGAATGGCAGCTCCCATAAACGACCTTTCACGTGGTTGTTCGGTAAATGATATTGTAAGTATGATAGCAATTGCATCAAATCAGGCAGCCGGTCTAAAAAAATAAGTTTCGGATTTGGAATGATTGTGTTAACAAATAAAATTGAATCATTTTTAATTGTATAAGTATGGCAGAAAGTATTGAAAGGTTGGAGGACTACGGACTCTCGAAAGACAATAAGCCAAAAACCTTATTTTCGCGGGTAGGTATTGTGGGTGCAGGTTCTGTAGGACAGAATATAGCCAGAATGGTAAGCTCGAGGGGATTGGATGTAATCTTTCTTGACCTGAGCCAGGAGAAAATAGACATAGCATTTGTCGATCTGGCAAAAGAACTCGACAGGATGATAGAAAGATGGGGTATGACTAATTCTGAAAAACTTGGGATATTGTCACGTATAAAAGGTACCACAGATTATGCAGATTTCAAAGGATGCGATATAGTGATTGAGGCCATCAAATCATCTACTCGTGAGCATAGCCACAATGTGCGTGCCGACATATTGAAAATAATAGAACAGAATGTCGACAGAGACACTATAATCGCTACAAACTCATCAACGCAGGTTATAACTGAACTTACAGCCGACCTCCTCTATAAGGACCGGTGTGTAAGTTTCCATTTTCTGACACCTGAAGCAGATGCAAGAATTGTGGAAATAGTCAAAGGTCTCTACACTTCACAGAAAGCCTACGAGAATACAATTAAGTTTGCTAATCTGATAGGCAAAAAGGTTGTTCCTGTAAAAGAATCTCCCGGTATTATCAGCACACGGCTTATTGTTCCATTTATTAATGAAGCCTGTGAAATATTAATGGAAGGAGTTGGAACAATGGAAGATATCGATCTGACGATGAAAGTAGGATTTGGTCTTCCCCTTGGTCCGTTTGAAATGGCCGATAAGATCGGTCTCGATAAGATACTCAGATGGTGCGAGAACCTTTATGATGAATTTGGTGATTTGAAATACAAATCTTCACCTTTGCTTAAAAAGCTCGTAAGGGCCAACCAGTGGGGAAGACGTACGGGGAGGGGATTTTACGAATATAATAAGGACGGAGTGAAGATCACCAAAAACGCATTTATTGGCGAGTGAATTCATCATACATTAACACTATAATATCTTAAAAAACTCTTATAATGAAAATATTGGTTCTTAACTGCGGTAGTTCTTCAATAAAATATCAGCTTTTTGATATGTCCTCAAGTGTGGTTCTGGCAAAAGGTATTGTTGAAAAAATAGGATTGAAAGGATCGTTTCTGAAAAATGAAAGATTTGACGGCGATAAAGTGAAGCTTGATGGAGAAATACTTGATCATCAGACAGGCATAGAATATTTGCTAGGGATATTAATAAGCAAAAAAAGAGGAGTTATTAAAAATCTGAACGAAATTGATGCTATTGGTCACCGTCTAGTGCATGGAGGAGAAAGATTCCAGGGAAGTTGCTATCTCGATGATGATACTATAAAAGGAGTTGAAGATTGTTCAGATCTTGCACCGCTTCATAATCCGGCCAATCTTAAAGGGATATATGCGATGAAAACAGTCCTTCCTAACGTCCCTCAGGTCGGTGTATTTGATACCTCATTTCATCAGACTATGCCAGATTATTCATTTATGTATGCACTGCCTTATTCCCTTTATAAAAAATATGGAATAAGACGGTACGGATTTCATGGTACAAGTCACAGTTATGTATCAAAACGGGCATGCGAGATTCTTAACCTCGATTACAAAACTCCAAAAATTATTACCTGCCACCTTGGTAATGGTGCCTCAATAACAGCTATTAAAGATGGCAAATCGCTCGATACGTCAATGGGACTTACGCCGGTTGAAGGCCTTATTATGGGAACAAGATCGGGAGATGTTGATGCAGGAGCACTGACATTAATTATGGAAAAAGAAGAAATAGACTTTTCTTCCCTGAATACACTTCTGAATAAGCATAGCGGTATATTGGGCATCTCAGGTATCTCTTCAGATATGAGAGAGGTAGAATCAGCCGCTGAAGAAGGTGACGAGCGTGCTGTATTGGCTCTTAAAATGTACGAATACCGTGTCAAAAAATACATAGGAGCATATGCCGCAGCCATGGGAGGAGTGGATCTCCTCATTTTTACGGGAGGTATAGGTGAGAATGCATGCGAAGCCAGGGAGAATATATGCAAGGACCTTGAGTATATGGGACTTATATTTGATAAGCAGAAAAATAATGGAGTTCACAGCAAAGAGGTGGTAATCAGTAAGAAGGAGTCGAAAGTAACTGTAATGATAGTTCCGACAAACGAAGAATTTGTTATTGCTTCAGAGACCCGCGAAATAGTTGAACATCATATAGCTTAATACTAACCTTAAAATCGTATTCAATGGTGTTGAAAAATCTTAATGACCTGAAACGTCTTGTCGATGGAATTCCCATAAGGAAGCTCGTTCTGGCTGCGGCTAATGATCAACATTCTTTGGGTGCAGTTTACAGAGCCTGGAAAGAAAATATTATTGATCCAATCCTGGTAGGAGATGAAGAAGAAATTCAAAGTATTTGTTCATCATATAATTATGACATCACCGGTCTCAGGATAATTAATGAACCTGTACCTGAGAAGTCAGTAGAAACTGCTGTAAAAATGATAAGCTCAAAGCAGGCCGATATTCTGATGAAGGGAAAGATAGGTTCAGCTACATTACTTCGGTGCGTGCTTAATAAGGAATGGGGACTGAGAACAGGTAATCTGCTTTCTCATTTTGCCCTGTTTGAAGTTGAGACTTATCAAAAAGTAATAGCTGTGACAGATGTGGCTATGAATATTGCACCGACTCTTCATGAAAAAATTGCTATTGTCAATAATTCAGTTGCATGTCTAAACAGGCTGGGCTATAAAATGCCCAAGGTGGCAGTTCTCGGTGCTGTGGAAATGGTAAATGAGAACATGCAGGCGACTTTGGATGCAGCTCTTCTCTCAAAAATGAACCAACGCGACCAGATCAAAAATTGCATTATTGATGGGCCTCTTGCCTTCGATAATGCTGTCAGCCTTGAAAGTGCCCAGCTTAAAGGAATCAAAAGCGAAGTAGCCGGTGATACTGATCTGTTGCTGATGCCTGACATTGAGGTAGGTAATGTGCTATACAAGTCATTGGTTTTCTTTGCCAAAGCCAAAGTTGCTTCAATAATTCTCGGCGCCATGGTTCCAATTGTACTTACATCGAGATCCGATTCGGAACAAGCAAAATTCGACAGTATACTTTTAGCTGCAGCAGCCAGCACATATTGAGATTATGATTAGGACACTCGAACAGATGGAGCAAAAGGTGCTCGCACTTAAAAATAAGCACCGTGTTGTCGTGGCCTGGGCCCAGGATAGTAATACCATCGGTGCTATCAATTACGCTGTAAAAAAGGGCCTTATTGAAGCAATTCTTGTAGGAAAGAAATCCGAAATCAAAAAAACATGCAAGACAGAAGGAATTGATGAAAGTAAATTTATTCTGGTTGAAGCTGACAATGAGAAGAATGCTTCTTCTGAAGCAGTTCGACTGGTAAAAAACGGTGATGCTGATATTGTTATGAAAGGACTTGTCGGAACGGAGCAGTTTCTTAAAGCCGTAATGGATAAAGAAAAAGGATTAATGCTTCCCGGTGCTGTGCTAAGCTATGTTTGTGCACTGGAAATACCAGCATATCATAAACTTCTGTTCATCACCGATCCTGCTGTGATACCATTTCCTGACCTTGATCAGAAAATTGCAATGGCCGATTATGCTATTGAAATGGCTAACAGGTTTGGTGTTGACAAACCAAAGATTGCCTTAATAAGCGCAACGGAGAAGATGGGACATCATTTTGAAAGTTCGGTTGATTATTCGATAATGTGCAAGATGGCCGATCGTAATCAGATTGCAAATTGCATTATGGATGGTCCGCTCGATATTTTCCTAGCATGCGATAAAAAAAGCACAGAAATTAAAGGAGTTGATACTCCGGTAAATGGGGATGCAGATATCCTTCTCTTTCCATCACTCGAATCGAGTAATCCATTCTATAAAGGACTTATGCTATTTGCTGATGGAGAATTGGCAGGACTTATAAGAGGAACCGAAAAACCTGTAATTGTTATGTCGAGAAGTGAAAGCGAAAAATCGAAGTATTACTGTATCGCTTTGTCATGCCTGATGGCCTAAGCCAATAAGCACAACCTGAAATTTATTTTATTTATGACAGCCCGACTAATTCTGGCAATCAACCCCGGTTCAACATCGACTAAATTTTCTCTCTTCGAGGAAGATAGATTAATTTTTGAAAAAACACTCAGACATACCTCGGAGGAATTAAAAAATTTTGAAAAAATTACTGACCAGTTTCATTTCAGGAAAAATCTGATAATGGATGAACTATCGGAAAGAGAGACTGATATTTCAAGAATCGCAGCCGTAGTAGGTCGTGGTGGTCTTGTAAAACCTATTGAATCAGGTATTTATAAAGTCAATCAAAGAATGAAGGATGACCTGACTGCAGGATTTTCAGGTCAGCATGCCAGTAATCTTGGGGGACTTATTGCGGATGAAATCGCATCTTCTCTTTGTTGTGCAACCGCATATATAGTGGATCCTGTTGTAGTGGATGAACTTCAGGCAATTGCCAGGATATCGGGTCATCCTGAAATAGGAAGAAAATCCATATTCCACGCCCTGAATCAGAAAGCAGTGGCACGTATTTATGCCGCATCATCAGGTAGAAAATATGAAGATTTAAGTCTGATAATAGCACATATGGGTGGAGGTGTTAGTGTCGGTGCTCATAAAAACGGAAAAGTAATTGATGTGAATAATGCTCTTAACGGCGATGGCCCTTTTTCTCCTGAACGCTCGGGAGGTTTGCCATCAGGTCAACTGGCTGACCTTTGTTTCAGTGGAAAATATTCACAGGATGACATTAAGTCAATGATTACCGGAAAAGGAGGAATGATGGCCTATCTAGGGACTAACAATTTTATTGAAGTCTGTAACAGAGCCGACGCCGGTGAAGAAAAGGCACTGCTTGTCAGAAGAGCTGCTGCTTACCAGGTTGGAAAAGAAATAGGAGCAATGGCTGCTGTTTTAAAGGGGAAAGTTGATGCTATCATCCTCACGGGAGGCATGGCATACCAGGATAATTATATTTCCGAAATCAGATCCATGATCAGTTTTATTGGTGAAGTAAAGGTTTACCCAGGCGAGGATGAACTGAAGGCACTTGCATTTAATGGTCTGCTCGCATTGGATGGAAAGATTGAGATAAAGACATATATATAGATAAATTTTAAAGTCAAGGATTGCCAACCGCCACTGGCAATATTTTCCCGTTGAAAAACTTATGTCCGGTCATTGCAAAACCGGATATGAAATCTGCCATTTGCTTTGCATTGACAGGAGCTTTGTATCCGGGAAATGCTTCATTAAGCATGTCTGTCTGAACGGCACCGAGAGCCAGACAGTTTACACTTATTCCATAAACGGTAAATTCATTTGCAAGACACTCTGTCAGACACGCCAGGGCAGCTTTGGATGCGCTGTAATACGAAAGACCCTTATACTTTTCGCTCCCC
>Ga0224525_1000494_pt1 | contig 18056 bp, 16 predicted proteins | sample CFST100metaG_FD_179874 | JGI IMG/M metagenome (GOLD analysis project Ga0224525, IMG submission 179874) | Peat soil microbial communities from Stordalen Mire, Sweden - C.F.S.T100 | ecosystem: Environmental > Terrestrial > Soil > Wetlands > Peat | place: Sweden: Norrbotten County, Stordalen Mire...
AAACCACAAAGGCGCAAAGTACACACGAAGGATTCAAAAAAAATATTTTTTCATTCTTCATTATTAATTTTTCATTCGTTTTGGGCGTTCCCCTTCGGGTCGGGCTTTCCGTTCCAAGTCCTCGCTCGTTCCTCGCTCCGGGCTTTCCACTTCAATCCTAACGCAGTGGTGTCATGGTGATGTGCGAGTTTATTTTTATTTATGATTCCTTTTCAATTTTATACCCAATCCTTTGTCTTGGCGGAAGCTGTTCTTTATTTTTTCCAATCAACTCTTCTATCACCTTGAAGATAAGTTTTATTTTTTCATCGTGGCGGATCACCGTAGATTCCAGTTCCTCAATTTTCTGGCGAAATACAGAGTTAAATTCCAAAAGCCGCCTAAACTGAACAAAAGCCCTCATAATTGCAATATTCATAAGGATCGCTTTTTCTGAATGCAAGATAGAGGATAACATGGCCACGCCCTGCTCTGTAAAGGCAAATGGTAGGAATTTTGAATGCTTTCCCCGCTTTAAGGACGCAAATTGCGACCTTAAAACATGATACTCTTCCCATGTCAATACAAGTAAAAAATCAGAAGGAAAGCGATTTATGTTTCTTCTCACAGCTTCTTTAAGCCTTTTAACCTCAACTCCGTAAATACCGGCCAGATCTTCATCAAGCATCACTTTCTCACCCCTGACCCAATAGATTTTCCTGATTATCATTTCTTCCGGCAAGGATGAATCCTTATCAATATTTTCCATCCCGAATTTTTAAACTTAATCCGATAATCGTTGAAAAGTAATATGTTTTTGTGAAAAATATTTATTTGCCGCTGTTTTTCTAACCACAATTCGCAAAGGTTTTTCACGAAGGTGTACAAAGGAATAATTCGTATTTCTAATGTGCCCTATGTGCCTATTGTGGTCGAAAAAATTGATGCTCTCATACCAGACAACCAGCATCTAACTTCCTTGTCTTTCTTAATATTACATGATTTTTTACAGGTCGATTTTTACGGAAATCACATAATTGTTACACGGATTTTATCTATCTTTACTCGTCAGCAGTAAAATGTGAAACATCTTTATCTCTTCGGATTTATATTATCTCTCCCCTTTTTAGGATTTTCACAGGGAGAATGGAACAACTGGAATTTCGGGGTACACGCAGCAATTTTTTTTCATTTAGGTAATCCTGTTGCAGTATCCGGAAGTGCTTTATTCCAGTCAGCCGGAGGTACTGCCACCAGCATTTCAGATTCTTTGGGTAACACTCTGTTTTATTCAAATGGATGGGAGGTCTGGAATAAGAATAATTTAGTCATGCCCAATGGAAACGGCATCTGGGGCGGAAATCTCTGTCAGCAACCTGGTTTCACGGTTCCAAAAATCGGGGATAGCACTCAATATTACCTTTTTACAGTTGGAGGACCTGAAGTAACGAATCCTCCACTTATAGGATTACACTATTCAGTCATTGATATGACGCTGCAGGGAGGATTAGGTGATGTTGTTCCCATGATGATGAATATTCCTGTCCCGCAGGGAGACAGTGCTGTTGACCAATTAACCGGAGTCAGGCATAAAAACAACAAAGATGTTTGGATCGTCGTCAGAAAGCATAGTCCCCAGAGTAAATATCTTGCGTATCTTGTTACCTCCACAGGAATAAGTTTTACCCCTGTGGTCAGTCCCAGTAATTTACCAACGCATTACGCATGGATAGCAGGTCATCAAACAATAGAAAGAGGCGGTGATTTAAAAATTTCACAGGATGGAACTAAACTTGTTTGTTCCGATTCTCTTACCGAGATCTGCGATTTCAATGCTTTAACCGGAGTCGTAACCTCCAAATTCACAATTAATGCTTCCGGGGCAACGGGAGCAGAATTCTCCGTTGATTCCAGGTACTTGTATTTATGTATAAATGGAGGAAATGGAAATCAAAATCAATACCCGGGCTGGCAATTTGACTTATCCTATACAGATTCAATCAGTTTTCTTCAACATCAGATATTGCTGGGTGGTGGATTTGGAGGTAAACTGCAATTGGCACCGAATTGGAAGATCTATACAGGTGCAAATCCTATGATAGATTCATTGAATTGTATTAATAATCCTTCCTTACCGGGGCCGGTCTGTAATTACCAAAGAGATGCGGTGAGCCTGGCCGGGAATAACAACAATCAATGTCTTGTCCAATTCCTTCAACGCTATAAGGCTTATATCCATTTCAGCGGTATATGTTACCCGGATATCACCCATTTTACGAGTGATATCTGGCCTCCCCCCGACAGTATTCACTGGAATTTCGGAGATCCGACATCAGGTATTGCAAATAGTTCAATCTTACCGGATCCTTCTCACTCGTTTACAAATATCGGTACCTATACCATTGAATTATTTGTCAGGCATATCGATAATCGAACGGATACATCCTGGTTGACCATTACCATTTATCCTAAACCCCAGCCCAACCTGGGTGCTGATCAGACCATTTGTAATGGTGATTCGATGACATTTGATGCAGGTGCTTGTTCCGGATGCACATACGTGTGGAAAGACCTTGGATCAGGTTTAACGGTCGGTACTGCTCAAACATACAGGACAGATCAGACAGGAATTTATGCAGTTACGGTCACAAGTCCCAACAATTGCATCGGAAGGGATACTGTACAACTAACAACCACGCCTGTTCCATCGGTTACCAACAATCCTCTTTCAAAGACCATTTGTTCAACCGAATCAACCAATATTGCTTTGACTTCCTCCGTTCCCGGAACAAATTTTCATTGGACAGCCAGCCTTACATCCGGAAATATCACAGGTTTCAGTGCAGATTCAGGATTGGTGATAAACCAGGTTTTAAGCAATTCGCTTCCAATACCCGGGATTGTCACATATCAAATAACCCCGAATGTAGGCAGTTGTGCCGGAACACCGGTTGATTTTCAGGTTACGGTAAATCCCGGGGATTCAGTGAAAGTCACTATTACAGCATCAGCAAATAATATTTGTGCAGGCACTTCAGTCACCTTTACCGCCAATCCCACAAACCCGGGAGCAACCCCGGTTTATCAATGGAAAGTCAACGGGATCAATTCAGGAACAAATTCCACAACTTTCAACTATACTCCGTTGAATAGTGATATAGTCACCTGCGTTCTTACATCCTCATTATCGGTATGCATCTCGAACAATCCCGCCACATCCGATGGGATCACAATGGTTGTTAATCCCAGCCTTCCAGTTAGCATTACTATTTCTCCTGATGCAAATCCTGTCTGTGTGGGAACATCGATCACATTTACAGCAATTCCCACAAATGGAGGAATAACCCCATCCTACCAATGGAAAGTTAACGGAATAAATGTTGGAACCAATAGTCTAATCTATACTTATACTCCACTAAACGGTGATTTGGTTTCCTGTATACTAACTTCTTCCGAAATCTGCACCACAAACAATCCATCATCCAGCATCCAGTATCCATTATCTGTCAGCGCCATGCTCCCAGTCAGCATAACAATCTCACCTTCAGCAAACCCCTTCTGTCCTGGCAGTTCCGTGACATTCACAGCAACTCCAACCGATGGAGGTACATCACCTTCATACCAATGGAAAGTCAATGGAGTTAATGTAGGTACAAATTCTTCGACATATTCTTATAATCCTGTTGATGGCGATAGTGTCGGATGCGTTATGACTTCAAACCTGAGTTGTGTTATCGGTAATCCTGCAAGTTCAGCGAAGATCATCATGAGTGGTACTTTAGCTCCAATTGTAACCTTCACTTCCTGTTTTGATACCATCACTACGGTCAATGCTAAACCAATCAAACTTAAAGGAGGAATTCCTCTTGGTGGAACTTACTCGGGGCCGGGAGTTAATTCTCTGACAGGTATTTTCACTCCGGCAACAGCAGGCATTGGCACGAAGACCATCACTTACACCTATACTAATGCAGCCATGTGCAGTGCCCTCGCCCAAATCCATATTATCAATTATCCATTATCAGTTGTCAATTGCGGAAACCCGATAACGGATATTCGAGATAATAAGGTCTATCAGACTGTCCAGATCGGAAGTCAATGCTGGCTCGCCTCAAATCTTAACTATGGAACAATCCTCGGTTCATCACAGGACCAAAGGGATAACTGCATAACAGAAAAGTATTGTTACAACGATAATCCTGCAAACTGCACAAATTATGGAGGACTTTACCAATGGGATGAACTCATGCAATTTGATGAAACCCCTGCTGATCAGGGCTTTTGTCCTCCGGGCTGGCACATTCCAACAGAAAACGATTGGAATACCTTATTTGCCATTTACATTAACAATGCCTTTGCAGGAAGTCCGCTGAAATATTCAGGATATTCCGGATTCAATGCACTTTTATCCGGAGCAAGATATATCAACAAAGACTGGGAGTTCCAGGGTTTTGCAACGTCTTTCTGGTCATCAACACCAAGAAACAGCACACAGGTATGGGCTCATGGGATGAATGAAGATGATCCAAGCGTGTCGCTCTATCCTGCCTCGCGGGTTAATGCGTTCTCAGTTCGTTGTTTAAAAGATTAGGTGGTGAATTTTTTTTTATTACATCCCAAAAATAACGACATTTGAAGAACTATTAGATTACAAGAAACTTCCTGCTATGAAAAACATCCTTCTTTCTGTCTGTATTTTGATCTGCTTTGCCGGATGCAAGAAACACAGCGACACTCAAAGTTCTTCCAGTATTCATGTATTCAAAGGCATTTTGGTTACTAATGATATAGGAGAGGTCTTGGGCACCTGGGGAACCGAGGATGGTGATTGGGGAACTGACGCGACCTGGTCGGCAGCTGAATACGAACTATTAAACTTCCCGGATACCATCAGTCTTGATGGAACATACATCATGGATACTACAGGCTGGAATATTGGTCCTGGTATTCATGAACAGCCACAGAATTCTGTCTTTGTTTTCCCAAACCCATCAATGAATTACGCGATGTTGGAATTCCATGGTCTTGGATTGCTGAAGTTCAAGGCAGCAATTGTTGACAAATACTATAACCGGATGAAAACCTACGTTAACAAAACAGATGGCCTGGTTTTGGTCACACTCGATTTTTCGGACTCAATTAAATTTCAAAACGGTGTCTACCGAATGTTCTACTCTCTTTCAGCCAAGGACAGTTTGAATTTTTACAAAGGTCATGGAGATATCCTGATTTGCAGGGAAAATAACTGGCAGGATTGCAAGAAGATGGTTCCTTAATCATTAGTATTCGTACGAATTCTTAAAACACATCAAATTTAAATTATGACTGAAGTAATCGCTATCATCCTTGGAGTTGCAGTTATCCTGGCGTTGATCTTATTCTGGCTGAAGTTGAATAAAGCTTCAGGTAAATCGGGAACCGATGAACTGGAGGAAATAAAGCAACAGGCAGCAACCTTATACGCCGAAAAGCTGGCTGGAGAGAGCAAAATACAGATGCTCGAGGAGCAGGCCCGGTACTCTTTAAAAATAATAAAAGAAAAGGAAGAGACCATTGTAAACTTAAACCGCGACGTTGCAGGTGTGAGCTCCGAGAACAAAAGGCTGGTTGAAGACCTTCAAGGCAAACAGGAAGCCATTGAAGCATCCGAAGAGAAACTGCGGATTGCTTTCAAAAACCTGGCCAATGAGATACTCGAAGAAAAGACCCAGAAATTCACAGAACAAAACAGGACCAAACTTGAAGAGATCCTGAAACCGCTGGGGGAAAAGATCCTGAGTTTTGAAAAAAAAGTGGAAGAAGCGTATCATAAGGAATCCAACGAACGATTCTCACTTGTGAACGAGATCAAGAAACTTGCAGAACTGAACCAGCAGATAAGCCAGGAAGCCAGCAACCTTACGCAGGCATTAAAGGGACAGGCAAAGACGCGTGGGAACTGGGGGGAAATTATCCTGGAAAGCATCCTGGAAAAATCCGGCCTCGTAAAAGACCGGGAGTATTTTGTACAGCAATCATACACGAATGCTGAAGGTAAAAGGCTTCAACCCGATGTTGTGGTGAGTTACCCGGGTGACCGGAGCGTGATCATTGATTCAAAGGTCTCGTTGAATGCCTATGAGAGATATGCCTCGTCTGAAATAAAAGAGGAACAGGATACAGCGCTTCGCGAGCATCTGCAAGCCATACGGAACCATGTGAATGACCTGAGCAGTAAAAATTACCAGGATCTTTACCAGATCAAGAGCCTTGATTTTGTGATGATGTTCCTGCCGATCGAGCCGGCTTACATGCTGGCCGTGCAGAATGACCCGAACTTGTGGAGTTTCGCCTATGATCGCAGAATCCTGCTCATCAGCCCGACCAACCTCATTGCTTCACTGAAGATGATCGCTAATCTCTGGCGCGTAGAATACCAGAATAAAAATGCCATTGAGATATCCCGCCAGAGCGGAGAGTTGTATGATAAATTCAAGGGATTTGTAGACGATCTTGAGGATATCGGAAAAAAAATCAATGCAACGCAGGGCAGTTATGACGATGCCATGAATAAACTAGCGACCGGAAAAGGAAATCTTATCCGCAGGGCAGAGAAGATAAGGGAACTGGGGGTAAAACCAGAAAAAAAACTGCCAAAGAATTTACTGGATAAAGCGGAAGAGAATGAAGAATGAAGAAGGGATTGAAAATATCGTGACGCATAACGCGTGACGCGTGACGCGAATGACTCCGTAGGAGTCTCATATTTGTAGGATGAAAAAGGAGAATTTTATTTACGGAATCCATCCGGTCATCGAAGCCCTGAAATCGGGGAAAGAGATTGAAAAGATTTTAATTCAGAAAGGATTGAGAGGAGAAGGTTTTCAGCAACTTCATACATTGGTGCGCGAGATGGAGATCCCGATCCAGTTTGTCCCGCTGGAAAAGTTGGACCGTATGACACGACAAAACCACCAGGGCGTAGTCGCCATGATCTCCGAGATCACTTACCAGAAAATTGAGGCTATCCTGCCATTTGCCTATGAACAAGGCAAGGTGCCGCTGGTACTGGTACTGGATCATATTACCGATGTGCGTAACCTGGGAGCGATAGCACGAACGGCCGAATGTTCCGGTGTTGATGCTATCCTAATTCCGGAAAAAGGGTCTGCACAGGTTAACCAGGATGCGATCAAGACCTCTGCAGGAGCTTTGTACAAACTACCGGTTTGCCGCTACCATTCCGTAAAGGAATCGGTATTGTTCCTGAAGAACAGCGGACTAAAAATAATTGCAGCCACAGAGAAAGCGAATTCGGATTATACCGATGTGGACATGACACAACCCCTGGCGCTGATCCTTGGCTCGGAAGAGAGCGGGATCTCTACAGAACTTCTCGGCATGGCCGATGAACTCATTCAAATCCCGATTATGGGAGAGATCCAGTCCCTGAACGTCTCCGTGGCAGCGGGCGTCATACTTTACGAGATCCTGCGTCAGCGTAAACAATCCTGATCGCCGATGAAGCAGGTGCTGAAATATACTCCCGAATTTATCCTTGGTTGTTATATCCTGCTCTTTCTTTTTTTCAAACATCCCGGCATTCCCTGGGACCGTTCGATCAACAGCGATGGAAAAGGATATTACGCTTACCTGCCGGCATTCTTCATCTACCATGATCTTACCTATAAATTCGTAGAGTCGTACGAAAAAAAATATTATCCGGTCGACCGCTCGGTATTCAAGGAATTCCGTAACCGTCAGGATGGAAAGACAACAAACAAATATTTCCCCGGGCTGGCAATATTGTGGCTGCCATTTTTTCTGATGGCACATCTTCTCAGTTTTTTAATGGGGTTTCCGATGGATGGCTATTCCATACTCTATCAATATGCCATTTCGATTGCGGCCCTCTTTTATTTATGGCTGGGATGCAGGTTCCTGATGAAGCTGCTGACAAAATCGGGGGCCTCTGTAAAGATTGCAGCTTTCATCACCTTCATCATTGCTCTTGGCACAAATATCATGTACTTTGCAGTGGTTGAAAATTCCATGAGCCATGTGTACTCGTTTTCGCTGATCACATTGTTCCTTTTCTATGTCTATCGTTATTTTCATGATAAAGAAGGGAAGTTTTTCATCCTCTCTGCCCTTCTTTTTGCATTGATTGTGCTGGTAAGGCCGACAAACGGACTGATTCTTCTCCTTCTTCCGCTGATTGCATGGTTAGCTGCCCCCGGAATTCCTGTCTCGCCGGCAGGCAAGCGTAGTCCCTTATCTGCAATCCTCCATCCCCCATTCCCAATCCTCAATCCTCAATCTTCCATCTTCCATCCTCCATCCTCCATTAAACATCTGGTATCCGGCATCCTTATCATGCTTATCCTTTTCTCCCTCCCGTTGATCCTCTGGCATCATACTACCGGTCATTGGTTTGTATATCAGTATGGCGAGGAACGTTTACATTTCCTCCATCCTCATTTTTTCAGCATCCTGTTCAGCTACAACCGGGGTTGGTTTGTCTACACGCCGGTTGCCCTGGTCTCGGTTTTTGGTTTCTGCCATCTCTGGAAAGAAAATAAAAACATATTTTACTGGACGCTTACCTTCTTTGTCCTGTTCATCTACATCGCCTCCTGCTGGTGGGAGTGGTACTATGCCTCCAAATGCGGTCAGCGGATCTTCATCGACCTTTATGCATTCGTTGCAATCCTGCTGTTCTTGCTTTTTAAATCTTTTCAGCAGAGAAAGGTCATACGCTATCTTTTTACTTCTATTCTGCTTTTGTTCACCGGCCTGAATATCTTTCAATGCTACCAGCATTCCTGCTTTATCTTTCCTGCTACCGATATTACCCGGGAGATATACTGGGATTCATTTCCCCGGATCCATCCTGCAGCAAAGGTCTACTTATCACAGGAGGCTATCATTGCACGCAAGTCCTTCTTCACTGATATGGAAAAACCAGAAGGATGGGAAAACCTGTACACCCTTAGAGGACCCTTTGGATTTTCAGGAAAACACTGTTCCCTGATCACTCACAAACACCCTTACAGTGTGGGAAGATACGAAACCCTTGCCCCTCTGTTCACCTCTCCAAACCGGATCATACAGGTAACGGCGATGGTCTGGTCTCCCGGGATGAAATCGGGGTCAACTCTTGTTATGGAAGTCAATTCCGGGGAACAGAAATTGAGCTACAATGCATTTTATCTTGCAACCTATGTTCAAGCCGATCAATGGACCCCAGTTGAGGCAGCATTTTATGTTCCACGCGATATTCCCGAGAACAGTATTGCCAAGATTTATTTTTTCAATAATACCGGAAGTGTTCCGTTGTATATTGATGATCTGACGATCAATTTTCTTTCATTGAAAGATGAAATTCAATATACCCGGATGGAAGGTATTCAAATACCAGTAAGATGAAGCATACCATGTATATTATCCGGATCCAGGGAACGAAAAAGATCCCCGACTACATCCAGATCAGGGATGAGGACTTTACGTTAATCGCATATTTCCGGCTGAACAACCCGACCCGGGCGCTTACGCGGTGTAATCTTCTGGATAAAATGGAAGAGATCCTCGCCATTGCCTCCCAGCTTCCTTACGGAGAAATGCGCAAACTGGAATTTTAATACCGCCTGTTCCGAAACTTTCCTTATTTTTGGCTGACCAATCAAACCCTTCATGGAGAGCAATGTCATCATCAAATTCGATAAAGTTTCCATCTACCAGAATGAGAACCTGATCCTCGCCAATGTAAGCCTTGAAGTCGACAAGGGTGAATTTGTTTATCTCATCGGGAAGACCGGCAGCGGGAAAAGCAGTCTGTTAAAAACACTATATGCCGACCTGGAAGTCAAGAACGGAAGTGCGACAGTTGCCGGGTTTGACCTGAGGACCCTTCGCACGAAGGAGATTCCCTTTCTCCGGAGAAAGCTGGGTATTGTTTTCCAAGATTTTCAGTTGCTGATGGACAGGACTGTTGCGGAGAATCTTTACTTTGTCATGCAGGCCACAGGATGGAAAAACAAGAAAGAGATGCAGCGTCGCATGCACGAAGTATTGGCAAAAGTTAACCTGGAAACCATGGCGAACAAGATGCCACACAAACTTTCCGGGGGAGAACAGCAGCGGGTGGGCATTGCCCGTGCGTTGCTCAATGACCCAGAGATCATCCTTGCCGATGAACCTACCGGGAACCTGGATCCCGAAACGTCGGAAGGGATCATCGGGCTTCTTTTTGATATTTCAAAAACAGGTAGCGCGGTACTCATGGCTACCCATAACTATACATTCTTTGAAAAGTTTCCGGCCAGGACACTGCGATGCGGGGACGGGAACATCCGTGAATCCAATTAATCGCCGAGGGTAGCCACCATCACAGCTTTGATGGTATGCAGACGGTTTTCAGCTTCGTCGAAAACGATGGAGGCGGGTGATTCAAAAACTTCCTCGGTCACTTCCATCCCATTGATCCCGTAACGGGTATAAATATCTTTCCCGACTTCTGTATCGGTGTTGTGAAATGCAGGAAGGCAGTGCAGGAATTTCACCTTCGGGTTGCCGGTTTTTTCCATCAGGGCTTTGTTTACCTGGTAAGGGAGCATCTCGCGGATGCGCTCTTCCCAAAGGCTGGGCTCTTCACCCATGGAAACCCAGACATCAGTATAAAGAAAATCGACGCCTTTTACGGCAGTGTTTACATTTTCCGTCACCAGGATCTTTGCACCAGTTTCTTTGGCTATCTCTTTACACTGGTCGATCAGTTCTTTCGAAGGCCAGTATTTTCTCGGAGCAGCAGCGCGGAAATCCATTCCCATTTTGGCGGCGCCCACCATCAATGAATTTCCCATGTTAAAGCGGGCATCACCACAATAGCAGAAGGCCACCTGGTTCAGTGGTTTATCCGAATGTTCCATCATCGTCAGGAAATCTGCCAGGATCTGGGTCGGGTGAAACTCATTGGTCAGGCCGTTCCATACCGGCACGCCGGCATACTGTCCAAGTTCCTCGACGATCGACTGTCCGAAGCCGCGGTATTCGATGCCGTCATACATTCGTCCAAGCACGCGTGCAGTGTCTTTCATCGTTTCTTTTTTCCCTATGTGGGATCCTTCCGGGCCGAGGTAGGTAACATGGGCACCCTGGTCGAGTGCTGCTACTTCGAATGCACAACGGGTACGTGTAGAAGCTTTTTCGAAGATCAGGGCAATATTCTTCCCTTTCAGGCGCTGTTGTTCAGTTCCAGCATATTTAGCCTTTTTCAGGTCGCGGGCTAAGTCGAGTAAAAATTTTATCTCCTGGGAAGTGAAATCCAGTTCTTTTAAAAAATTCCTGTTTCTGAGATTAAATGCCATAAAAATCGGGTGTTATTAAATATGGATAATTGAAGTTTTGTTTTGCTGGCAAAATTATTAATAAAAAAACTTACTGCAACAGTGAATTCTCCCTTTGGTAAAGCCTGAGGTCAAAATCAGGAATAACAGAAATGATATGTTCGAAAAGGCTCGCCTGGAAATTCTCAAACAATGCGAGATCAGAAAGAAGAGAGTATGCGATCAACTCCAGCGGTAGTCCGTCTTGAGTAGGTTGTAGTTGTCTTACCAGGATCATCATCTGCTGGTTCACATCCGGATGCGTACGCAACAGGTCCAACAGGTAATAGCGGAAATGCCCCAGGTTGGTCTGCTCCGTTGCATTCTTACCGGGAACCATTTCCGGAAGTTCATATTTTTCAAGCTTTTTCGACAGGACCTGATCGCAAGGCTTAATGCTGGTAATATCAAGCTGCAGGAACCGTTTCATCCGCCTTCCCCCCGATGGCATCAAGTCTCTCCAATTCTGAAACGACTCAGTGATCAGGGTATAGGTAGGAATAGTACTGATGGAATTATCCCAGTTTCTGACTTTAACGATCACCAGAGAAATGTCGATAACGATACCGTCGACGTTGTGAGAAGGCATGCTCATCCAGTCGCCGATCTGCAGCATGTTATTCGTCGAAAGCTGTACTCCGGCTACAAACCCAAGAATCGGGTCTTTGAAGATCAACAGGAGCACGGCCGAAAGTGCGCCCAGACCCGCCAGTAGCTTTAGCGGAGATTGCCCGATCAGCATGGAGCTGATGATGATGGCTCCAATAAGGAAAACAACGATCTTCAGGATCTGGACATATCCTTTGATCGGCTTGGAATTGGCAACCTCAAAATCGCCATAAATATGATACACCGAATTTAGGAATGAATTGGCAACCAGGATCATGATGGCTGCTGTGTAAACCTCAAGCACTACCTCGATAAAGTTGATCGCCTTTGGATAATCGGAAATGATTGAGGTGAGAAAAAGGTCAATTATCAGGGCAGGAACGATCAGGCAGAGTCTTGTGAACACCTTATTCTCGTATAGGTAATCATCCCACTTGCTTTTTGACCTTATGATAAGCCTCTTCAGGAAGCGATTGATGATGAATTTAAGGATGTAGTAAACGATGATCGATGCAACGAAGACCACAAACAAACCAAAAAAGTCGACGATGTAGTTGGAGATTTTCCCGGAAAACCCCCAATGCACCAGGAGTTCCCTGAACCGTTCGGTGAATGTGTAAGTGTGAAATTCTTGCATGTTTCAAGTTAAGGAACGATGATGTTCAATGATAATGGATTTACTTTCATTTCCAGCACTTTTCCCGTCTGTGAAGGATCGCCGTCAAGGTGAATGGTTTTTCCTTTCTTCCGTGTTACGACTGCTTGTTTTGCCCTGATGATTTCGATGTAATGTGTTTTGTGGAATGTTTTGAAAAAGAGCATAGGGACATACAACGGAACCAGCCACAAAGGGATCCTGCGAACGACGCACACATCGATCAAACCATCGTCGAGTTTCGCATCAGGGTCAAAGGAAGTGTTGTTTCCAAACTGGTTTGAATTGGCAAATGTGATGGTTAATGCTCTGCGCTTGATGATTTTCCCATCGACTTCGAGGATGTATTTTTTCGGACGGTATTGAGAATATTCATTGGAAACGATCCTGAAATAAGTGAAGAATCCCCTTTTGGGTGCGTCTGCGAATTTTTTCGCCACAAAGGCATCATATCCGACACCGGCAATACTTAAAAAAACCTGGTCGTTAATTGTTGCAGTATCAATCTTCCGGGTTTTGCAGCGATTAATGACGCCGATGGCTTTATCGAAACGGAATGGAATCTTTAGGTGCCGGGCCAAACCGTTTCCCGAACCTGTAGGGATAATCCCCAATGCTGTGTCGGAGCCAACCAAAGCCTGCCCGATCTCATTCACCGTGCCATCGCCGCCGATTGCAACAACCACATCCACCCCTGACGTCACGGCTTCTTTGGCAAGCTCGGTACCATGGCCCGGCCCTTTTGTAAATTTTACCTGGTAATCATAAGAAGAGGTATCCGTATTGTCCCTGATCAACTCCTCAATATTCTTCTGTTTCCCGATGCCTGAGATGGGATTGATGATAAACAGGATAACTCTTTTCCGATGCTGTTCTTCCATAAGAGATCATTCTGCGGTTAGTCGGTTCTCGATCAGTCTGTTGTTATATTGTTGAAGATAAGCCTTCAGAAAATCTTCCAGGCTTTTCATGACCGGCAGTTTTTTCCCGACCAGGTTTGCTTTTTGTAGATTGTCATTACGGAGGTTGAAAAGGGTTGTCGTTTTTACCCCGTTGAATTCGAGCAGGTATCCGTCTTTTATCATACCATAGATTCCAGAGATGTAATGAACCGAAAAATGCGGTGGCATGGTATCAAAAACACTATTGCCAAAAGCGATGTAATCCTTGTTAAAGTTCAGGTAATCGAGTACCGAAGGCATGATATCAGTTTGCGAGGCGATCTCTTCGCTTTTTCCATCCAGCTCTTCGCCCGGCCTGAAAAAGAGGATCGGGATCGCATATTGGCCGGCATCCGTCTGGTAATAGGGATAGTAACCTTCTGAAGTATGATCGGCAGTGATCACAAAAAGGGTATTCTTGTACCAGGACATTTTTTTTGCAGATTTGAAGAACCTGCTTAGTGAATAATCTGCATACATGATGCTTTCCTGTATTGGTAATTTTCCTTTCCGGAATTTATGGGCATATTTTTTTGGCACATGATAAGGATGATGTGAAGAAAGTGAAAAGAAAGCAACCAGGAATGGCTGGGGAAGATGATCGATAGTCTTTTTTGTGTATTGAAAGAACTCCTCATCCCGGATCCCCCATTTTCCATCATAATCCTGATCATTATGATATTCACTCCTCCCATAATAATGATCAAAACCGGTCATCTTGGTGTAAGAATCAAACCCCATAGTACCATTTGTGCCTCCGTGAAAAAATGCAGAGACATAGCCTTTCTGCTTCAGCAGGTCGGCCAGGCTGTGAATTTTATCTGTTGAATAATTAGATTGGATAAAGGATTCGTTCATCAATGAAGGAATACCCGAAAGAACCGCCGGGATCCCCTGGATGGATGTCTTCCCGCTGGCAAACCCGTTCAGCAGCAAACTGTGCCGGGCCAGTGAATCGAGAAATGGCGTAAATCCCTTGTATTTGCCATCTTCCAGGTTCCGGTTCAGAGAACCGATATGTTCCCGTGAAAAACTTTCAAGAATTATGATCATGACATTCAGGTTCCTGAAATTACCGGCATGCGGTTTATGAACAGGAGTGAATATCTTTTCCAGCTGATCATCCTTTTTGTAGAACAACAGGGTTTGAAGCGATTCATGCCCAAACGTACGGGCAATTGAGAAGGGCGTGTTTAAGAGCAGGGGAATATTCTTGGCCGTAGTATAATTTCCTGCCGTGATGATTCCGATGGGGCGAAGCTGGGTTCCTCCGCGTATCCCTATAATGGTGATACAGGCAACCACCAGGAAGAAGAAAGAATTGACCAACAAGTATTGAAGTGATTTTCCTTTGGATTTACCATGTGGAGCAATCAATGAAAACCGGGAGGCGAAAAAAACCAGCAGCAGGGAAAGTAAACCCCACACAAGAGGAACATACCAGAAATCATGGATGAACTGGGGAATCAGCTTATCAAAATCTCCTCCTACGGAAAGGTATGAGAAAATATCGGCCGTCATCCGTTTCAGTGTAAAACGGAAATAAACCAGATCGATGAAATTCACCATCAGCCCTGCAATATTAACAAGGTAAAAGAAAGTGTTGATAAAAGCCTGGTATACCTTATGGTACCTGAACTTAAAGGGGATGCTATTAAAAAAAATAACCGGAAAATTGATAATGAGGATCGCAGAAATATCGAAACGCAGACCAATGAAAAAGATTCTCATAACCTCGCTGAAACCGAGGTTGGAAAAATAATGCAGATTGAAGAGATAGAAGCAGATCCTGGAGAGAAAAAAGATGATCAATACAACCAGCAACCTGAATAAAGTGACCAGTAAAATGTTCCCTTCGTAAATCCTGAATCTCTTTTTTGACCTTCGCACCATTGCCCTGTCTTCTTAAACACATGCAAATTTAAGGTTCAGCATCGACATTACCATAAAAGTTGATAAAATGTTTTCTGGATGCTGGATGCTGGATGCTGGATGCTGGATGCTGGATGCTGGATGCTGGATGCTGGATGCTGGATGCTGGATGCTGGATGTATGGGTCTGGGGAGCAGAGTGTGTTCAATTGCCTTATGAACTTTACAAACTTTTCAACAAATCGTATTACTTTTCTGTTTTTGGCCGATTAAGCTAATAAAAGACTATGAATTATCAGGATCTTGAAATTTGGAAGATTGCAAACGAAATGGTTTTAAGGATCCATGAATTAACCTTTAATAATATTCCGAAGTTTGAAATGTTTGAAACGGGTAGTCAAATCAGGCGATCAATAAAATCAGTAAAATCAAATATTGTTGAGGGATATGGAAGACGAAAATACAAACATGAATTTATCAGGTTTCTTGTCATATCAATCGCTTCAAATGACGAAACCATAGATCATTTGAAAACGCTTTATCAGACTAAATCTTTGACTGATACTGTAAAATATGAAGATCTTCTGAAAAGATTAGAGGAATTAGGAAGGAAATTAAATCGGTTCATCTCTGCAGTAGACAAAGGTCATCGAAGTTGAAATATTAGAAAATATATTTTTATCCAGGATCCAGCATCCAGCATCCAGCATCATTCAGCAAATTTTTCCTAATTTTGCCCTCTACCAAGATAACAACCATGGGAGAAATCATTACAACAGGAAACAAAGGCAAAACGGTCCGGTCGGATTGCTTTGTCACGCTTGAGTTGAAGGATAGCGGGGGACTTGAGATCCTGCTGGAAAGCAAGGTGGATGTCATGTACGGCAATGCAAACCGGAAACTGGCAGAAGAGGTGCTGAACTTTTTCGGAATTCAACATGCTTCCTTGAAGATTGAAGATTCGGGGGCACTGCCATTGGTTTTGACAGCCAGGATCGAAGCTGCCATTAAGAAGCTGGAGTCTTCCGACAAGGAATTTCTTCCGAAAATGCTGCCGGAAAACCAATATAACACAACAAACGATCGCAGCCGCTTCTCCCGGCTTTACCTGCCGGGTAATTCACCAAGCCTTATGATCAATGCCGGTATCCATCATCCGGATGGGATCATCCTCGACCTTGAAGATGCTGTTGCGCCGGATAAAAAAGACGAAGCCCGCTATCTTGTCAGGAATGCGCTTCGCGGTATCAATTTTTACGGAGCCGAGCGGATGGTAAGGATCAACCAGGGAGAAAGAGGCCTTGATGACCTTGAATGGGTCATTCCGCATCATGTCAACCTGATCCTTTTACCGAAATGCGAGAAACCTGAACAGGTCAGGGATATTAACAAACGGATTGATGCTATCCGGAAGAAAACAAAACAAAAGTACCCGGTGTGGATCATGCCAATCATCGAAAGTGCACTCGGTATAGTCAATGCCTACGCGATTGCAAGCGCAGCTGAGAACATGGTTGCACTGGCCATCGGGCTGGAAGATTATACGGCCGACCTGGGTACCCGGAGGACAAAGGAAGGAACAGAATCCTTCCTCGCAAGAAGCATGGTAGTAAATGCGGCCAGGGCAGCAGGGATTCAACCTATTGATTCTGTTTTTTCGGATGTTGGCGACATGGAAGGATTGAAACAGAATGTCCTGATGTCAAAAGCGCTGGGGTTCGATGGAATGGGGTGTATCCATCCTCGCCAGATCAAGGTGATCCATGAAAATTTTGCCCCTTCGGCTGATGAGATCGAGAAGGCAAAGAAGATTGTGGCTGCCTTTCACAAGGCCACAGAACAGGGACTTGGCGTAGTTTCGCTTGGGACCAAAATGATCGATCCGCCGGTGGTTAAGAGAGCCCTGAATACGATCAATTTAGCTGTTAAGATGGGAAAACTGATAGAAAACTGGAGGGAAGCGTATGAGCAAGTATGATAAACTCGTAACCAATGCCGCCGGGCGTGTTGTACCGACTATCCTCAATGGAAAGCCGGCAGTTCCATACATGGGCATAGGGAAGTTCAAGCCCACAGGGAGAAAAGCGGCTCCCTTGATCGCAACCTGTGCAGATTACCCGGATGACGGCAACAAGGTGGTCAAAAGCCTCAAAGATGCACTGATCCGTTCAGGGTTGAAGGATGGGATGACCATTTCCACCCATCATCACTTCCGGAATGGAGATCTTGTCTCCAACCAGATATTTGATATTGCAAAAGAAATGGGCGTTAAAGACCTCCTGTGGTTCCCTTCTGCCTCATTTCCCTGCCATGAACCGCTCACAAAGTACCTTGAAGATGGCACGATCCATCACATTGAAGGCAGTATGAATGGGGCATTGGGAAAATTTACCTCCCATGGGAAAATGAAAGGACTGGGTATACTCCGGTCACATGGCGGACGTTACCAGGCTATTCAGGACGGTGAGGTGCATATTGATATCGCTGTGATTGCAGCCCCCACATCCGATCCGTTCGGAAATTCGAATGGAGTGAATGGCCCAGCCGCCTGCGGTTTGCTGGGTTTTGCCCTGGCCGACAGCCAGTATGCCGACAAAGTGATTGTAGTGACAGATAACCTGGTTCCCTTCCCTTGCAT
>Ga0224525_1000496_pt1 | contig 18000 bp, 12 predicted proteins | sample CFST100metaG_FD_179874 | JGI IMG/M metagenome (GOLD analysis project Ga0224525, IMG submission 179874) | Peat soil microbial communities from Stordalen Mire, Sweden - C.F.S.T100 | ecosystem: Environmental > Terrestrial > Soil > Wetlands > Peat | place: Sweden: Norrbotten County, Stordalen Mire...
AGTTCTTTCTGTGTGAAGAGGCTGGAGTGCAGCCTCCTTTTTTGATGGTGCGCCGCTCAAGCGAAATCATCTGCAATCCTTTGCAAGTCTCTCAGGGGAAGGAAAATACCGGGGAAAAACCGGAGCAAGTCCTAGGAAACACCCGGAAATGGCGGCATTCCGCGGCAGAAAAAGGCGAATAGACGTCGAAACAAGCTCCCCGACTTTTCTCAACAGGCTTCTGCTATACCAGCGAATTCAAAGGATTTATTTCTCTCTAGATTTCTCCTTGACACTCCCTTCCCACACCCCTAGTATGCAGCCAGAAAGTTCTAATGGTTTTGCCTCCGTTGGAACTATTCTCCCTGAGGAAAGAGCTGCCCTGTTGCCGGGCGGCTCTTTCCGCTTTTGAGCGGTCCGCAAAGCAGCCTCTTCTCTCTGGCTGCTTTGCGTCCTCCTCCAGACACAAACAGGCCCACGGATGACCGTGGGCCTGTTTGGCGATGCTTGAAAATCCTCACTATCAGTGCCTGTGCTCATCCTTTGGCTCGGATGGCGCGGAATGAGCGGCAGGCGCCTGACGCGGGGCTGCCGCCGGAGCCGACTGAGGCCGGGCGGCGGGGCGCTGCTGCTGTTGCTGCTGGGGACGCTGTTGGAACTGCTGCTGGGGGCGCTGTTGCTGTTGCTGCTGGGGGCGCTGTTGGAACTGCTGCTGTTGCTGAGCCGATCCATTGCGCTGCTGGTTCAATTGAGGGTTGGCGTTGTTCTGAATGCCACCCCTGCCGGGGTTGTTACCAGGCTGCACATTCGACCGGGGGTTGCCATTGTTCTGAATGCCGCCCCTGCCTGGGTTGTTGCCAGGCTGCATATTCGACCGGGGGTTGGCATTGTTCTGAATGCCGCCCCTGCCTGGGTTGTTGCCAGGCTGCATATTCGACCGGGGGTTGGCATTGTTCTGAACGCCACCCCTGCCGGGGTTGTTGCCAGGCTGCATATTCGACCGGGGATTGGCATTGTTCTGAATGCCGCCCCTGCCGGGGTTGTTGCCGGGCTGCGCGTGCGATTCCGCGCCCAGCGGTCTGGCAGAAGTCAGATTTTGCGGGCGGCCGTTGTTGTTCCGAACATACGAGTTTCTGTCGCCCATGGCTGCATTCTGGTGCTGCTGCTGGAACGAGGTTCTACCCACGTGTTGATCGCGATCGGCAAAGCGCTCCTCCGGCCGTGGATCGTGGCGAATGCCGCCGGGACCACCGCTAAAGGCCACGCGGCTATGCTGGTCGACAAAGCCTCTTTCCATGCGCCCGCGATCTTCAAAGACTCCGTGGATGCGCCCGCGGTCCACATGCATGACGGCAGTGTTGTAGAAGAAGTCGTGGCCGCGCCACTCGCCGCCGGCAAAGCCGATGCCGCCGTAGCCGTAGCCGTAATTCACGCCGCCATAATAGCCGACGTGCGAACCCCAATAGCCATCATGGAAGACAAACAGGCCGCCGGACCAGCCCCAGTAGGGCGGCGTCCACAGCGCGCCATCATAGGGAGCCGGCACCCATGCGCCGGGGACCCAGAAGTAGCCATCCGGGCCATAGGCCCAGTAGCCAGGCGTCCACATCAGGCCGGGGTCAGGGCAGGGGGGCTGGTCATAGACCGGTAACTCCGGCGGCGCGAACCCCACACTGATAAAGACCCCAGCTTGTGAAGACACTGGAATAAGCGTGAAAACCAGCGCCAGCAGAAACCAGCGCATAGGGCGTAACAGTCGCATAGAAAAACCCTCCTGTATCTTGGCGGCGTGAGGCCGGTAACTCGATCCTCATGCCAAACCTATCGAATTGAAACCCCAGCCTGCAACAAAAGTTGCCCGGCAAGACGAGAAACCATTTCACTGAAGCCGCAATCGAACGATCACCCCGTCCGGCGCTTCAATCTACCGAGAGCATCGCGGAAAACTACCCGTTATCCGCTGTCCTCTCTCAGTCCGGTTCACAGTTTATCCCCAAAACTTGCTCAGAGTCCGATTAATTCCGCACAGTATGGAAATCTTTTCGGGGTTATCTATCCGGCCCAAAAAATTTGCATCGAGATCTCCCACCCTGGCGACAAAAACAAAGACGTCGCGAGGGTGGGGCACCCAGACAGTGTTGCAACACATAAGGGCCGGATCAAGAGTGTATTTGGCTTCCGAAGCGGCGGTCTCATCCTCCAGTTGTCCGGGTGGTAAACTCAGGCCATGCCGCGCGGTCTCTTCATCACGCTCGAAGGTCTGGATGGTTCCGGCAAAACCACGCAGATCACCCGTCTGGCCGCATGGCTCAAAAAACGCGGCCATGGCGTTCTGGTCACCCGCGAACCCGGCGGCACCGCGACCGGCGAACGCATTCGCGCCCTGGTGCTCGACTCGCGCTCGACGGCTCTGGCGCCCATGGCTGAAATGGCCCTGATGTTTGCCGCCCGCGCCCAAGCCATCAACGAAGTTCTGCTGCCCGCCCTCGCGGCTAGCCAGATCATCCTCTGCGACCGCTTCACGGACTCCACTGAGGCTTATCAGGGTGGCGGCCGTGAGCTGGGTTCCGCGACTGTTCTCGAACTCCATCGCCTGCTCTGCGCCAATCTTCAGCCTGATCTCACGCTGCTGCTGCTGCCGGGGCTGGAGACCTCGCTCTACCGCGCGCGCCGCCGCAACCAGCGCACGGCAAGCGAAAACGGCCCGGACGAAGACCGCTTCGAGCAGGAACAGGATGCCTTTTATGGCCGTGTCTGGCGGAAATACCGCGAAATCGCCGCCCGCGAACCGCAGCGCGTCGTCCTGATCGAAGGCGACCTGACCATCGACGAGGTCCACGAGCAAATCGTCGAAGCCGTCGCCGAACGGCTGACCGCGCTGGCCGCCGGAACGCAGGCATAGTGCATTTTGACTTTGATCCATGGAATATAATTTGCCGAAGCCTTATTGATCCGGCCCAAAGGATTTGCAACGTGCTCTCCCACCCTAGCGACAAAAACAAGGGCGTCGCGAGGGTGGGGCACCCAGACAGTGTTGCAATACATAAGGGCCGGATCAATAATATTCTCAAATTTTCACACCTTCGAGGCTCCATGAACCTTTTCCGTTCCACACTTCTTGCCGTTGCCACGGTTCTTATCGCCACGCCTCTGACCCACGCCTTGGGCTCCGAAGACGCCATCAAGCAGCAACTGAAAATCTATCGTTCGATTCCCGCCGCCCAGCGCCCAGCGATTTTCTTGCGGCTCGCCGCCGACATTCACACTCTGCCCGCCGGTCCGGACAAAGTTGAGTTGGCAGACGATCTGGTCAACGAGGTGACGGAGGGCGATAACGGGCTGAAAACCCTTCAGGCCGCCGGTGACACCCTGAACAGCGCACTGGCGGAGTCGCCCATCGCCGCCGAGGGTGGTACGCCGCCCGAACCTTACATCAGTTTGGCCAAGATTGCGCGTTATATGCACGTGACCGCGACGCTAGACGATCCGCTCTTTGCCAAAGCCTTGCAGACACTGGCCGAGGAAGACGCGGCGGTCGAAAGGGCGGATTTTACCCTCAACGATCTGCATGGCAACACGGTCACGCTTTCAAAGCTTCGTGGCAAGGTTGTAGTGGTGAATTTCTGGGCCACATGGTGCCCGCCCTGCCGGTTGGAAATGCCCGATCTGGATGCGATTTACACCCGTCTTCAGCCGCGCGGGCTGGTCGTGCTTGCCATCACCGCGGATGATGCCACCAAGGTGAAAGCCTTCCTGGCGAAGAACGGTTACCACCTTCCTGTTCTGCTCGATCCCGGCAAGACGGTTTCCAAGCGATTTTACGTGGATGGCATTCCCAAGACTTTTGTCTTCAATCCGGAGGGCAAGCTGGCGGGTGTCGCCATCGATCAGACGGGCGAACGCCAATTTCTCGCCCTGCTGGCTGCTGCGGGACTTCGTCCTTGACGGAGGAATTCGTCACTCTCCGACCCGGCCCGCGCAATTACACTTTTACAAGTGAGCAGGAAAAGCAGCCTCGCGCCTCAACTCGACTTCAGCTTTGAAGAACCGGTTTATGCCCGGCGCATCTGGCCGGTACGTGAACTGGTTGGCCAGGTACGTGAACTGGTCGAGCAGAAATGGGGCGATGTGTGGGTTGAAGGAGAAATCTCCAACTTCCGCCCCGCACCCAGCGGCCACCTCTATTTCACGCTCAAGGACGCCGACGCACAGCTTCCGGTTGTGCTGTTCCGCCGTCAGGCCCTGCTGCTGCGCTTCCGCCCCGAGGACGGACTGCACGTGCTGGTGCGCGGGCGGGTCAGCGTCTACGAGCAGCGCGGCCAGATGCAGTTGGTGGCTGAAACCATGGAGCCGGTCGGCGCTGGCTCCTTGCAACTGGCCTTCGAGCAACTGAAGGCGCGGCTCAAGGCCGAAGGCCTTTTCGAGGCCGGGCGCAAACGTCCGCTGCCCGCCTTTCCGCGCGCCGTGGGCATTGTTACGTCGCCCACCGGCGCGGTGATTCGCGACTTTCTGAACATTGCCGGCCGCCGCGACTCCGGCCTCAACATTCTCATCTGCCCGGTCAGCGTGCAGGGCGACTCCGCGCCGGAAGAGATTGAAGCAGCGCTGGCCGAGTTGAACGCGGCCAGCGCCGCCGACTCCGGTCTGGTGGACGTAATCGTCCTGGCCCGCGGCGGAGGGTCGCTCGAGGATCTGGCGGCCTTCAACAGCGAACGCGTCGCCCGCGCCATTGCCACCAGCCGCCTGCCGGTTGTTTCCGCCGTTGGCCATGAAACCGACTTCACCATTGCCGATTTTGTCGCCGACCTGCGCGCCCCCACTCCCTCGGCCGCCGCCGAACTGATTACCGAGGCACAGCACAACATCGTTGAGTTCCTGTCCACACAGGAGCAGCGCCTGGAACGCGCCGCCAGCTTCCAACTGCTGCAAGCCCGTCAGCGGCTCACGCACCTGCCCATCAGCCGCACCGAAGGGCGAGTCAATGCGCTGCTGCACCGGCTCGAGCAACGCCTGGACGAACTTATCTCCCGGCAAGAAGCGACCGTGAGCAGCCAACTCCGCGATCAGCAGCGCACGGTCGCCGATCTGACCGCCGCCGTTCTGCGCCACGATCCGCGCCGGGGACTGGCCCGCGCGCGCGAACGCCTGACCACCTGCCGCACATACCTCGACCGCTCACTGGAGCGGCAGCTTCACGCTTCCATTGCCACCGTCAGCGCCCTCAATGCGCGCCTGCAATCGCTTTCGCCGCTGGCCGTCCTCGACCGCGGCTACGCGCTGGTCGTTGACGCCCAAGGCGCGCTGGTGCGATCAACGGAACAAGTTGCGGCGGGCGACAAGGTCACCACGCGCCTCTCTGACGGCGTCTTCAGCAGCCGCGTCGAAGCCGCGAAGCCCAACAAAACATCCCCAAAAAAGAAAGCCAAGAAATAGGTCTATGAGCACAGAAAAGAAGCGCAAACTCTTCGGCACCGACGGCATTCGCGCCGTCGCTGGCCAGGCTCCACTCGACCCCACCACCATCTATGCCTGCGGGCTGGCTTTAGGCCACTCTCTGCGCAAAGAAGGGAAAGAGACGCCGCGCGTTATTCTGGGGCGCGACACGCGTGAATCCGGCCCGTGGATTGCCGCCACGCTGGCCGCTGGCCTGATTGAGGCCGGGGTGAGCGTCGAGAGCGCGGGCGTCATCACCACCCCGGCCATCGCGTATCTGACGCGGACGCACGGCTTTCAAGCTGGCGTGGTCATCTCCGCCTCGCACAATCCATGGCAGGACAACGGCATCAAGATTTTCGGCGGCGACGGCTTCAAGCTGCCCGATGCAGTCGAACTGGCGATGGAAACGGAGATTCTGCATCACGCCGCCAGAATTGCCGCTCCCGATCCGGCCAAGCTGCCCCCGGTCGAAGACAACGCCGCCTTTCAGGCCGACTACATCCAGTTCCTCATCGACTGCGTGCCGGGCCTGTCGCTGGCCGGGCTGCGCATTGTGGCCGACTGCGCCAATGGCGCTTCAGCCGCCGTGGCGCCGGAGCTTTTTCGCCGTCTGCATGGCGAGGTCACGTTGCTGAACATCAATCCTAACGGCCGCAACATTAATGATGGCTGCGGCGCTCTGCATCCCAACTGGGTGGCCGCCAAAGTCCAATCGCGCGGAGCGGATCTCGGCCTCACCTTCGACGGCGACGCCGACCGCTGCATGTTGACCGGGGCTCACCTGAACGTCATCAACGGCGACGCCATTCTGCTGATGATTGGCCGCGATCTGAAGGCGCGCGGCATGTTGACTGGCGATCTGGTGGTCGCCACCACCATGTCCAACATGGGTCTGGAAGCGGCGCTCAAACGGAGCGGCATTCGCATGCTGCGCGCGCCGGTGGGCGACCGCTACGTTCTGGAGCAAATGCAACAGCATCACGCAGCCCTCGGCGGCGAGCAGTCCGGCCACATCCTGCTGCCGCATCTGGCCACCACCGGTGACGGCCTGCTCACAGCGCTCGTTGTTTTGGATTTGATTGCCCGCAGCAAGAAGTCCATCGAGGAGCTGACCGCGGATCTGAAGGTTTTTCCGCAGGTCATCGTCAACGTGAAGGTGCGCGAGAAGAAGCCGCTCGAAGGCTTTCCCACCGTGGTCGCCACCATCCGCGCCGCAGAAGAGGAGTTGAAAGACTCCGGACGTGTGGTGATCCGCTATAGCGGCACCGAGCCGTTGGCCCGCGTGATGATTGAAGCCGAAAGCCAGGAGGCGATGAAGCGCCACGCCAACGCCATCGCCGATGCCATTCGCAAGGAACTGGGCGCGTATTGATCCGGCAAGAAAACAGTGACATTGTTTCCCACCCATTTCCGCAAAAAACGCGGAAATGGATGGGGCACCCTGACAGTATTTAGTTGCCGGATCAATAGCTTGGTCTCTGTTGAAAGAGCGAAGGTGGGTATCAAAATGGAAGTGGGTGCCCCACCCTCGCCGCGTTCTTGTTTTTGCGGCTAGGGTGGGATTAGACTTCACTTGTCATGCCATCCAGGCTCGTACGTTTTCAACAAGCGGGTGATACGCACTTTCTCACCTTCAGTTGCCACAAAAGGCAGCCGTATCTTGCCACGGCAACGGCACGCGAACTGTTCGAACGCACACTGGAGCAAACGCGCCGGCGGTATGTCTTCCATGTCTTCGGCTATGTAATTATGCCGGAACACATACATATGCTGGTCTCAGAACCAAAGAGGGGAATGCTGGACCGCGTTTTTCAGGCCCTGAAAACTTCTGTCTCCAAGCAATCCGATAAGCGCCCTTTCTGGCTGGCACGTTACTACGACTTCAATGTCCAATCGGAAGAGAAACGGATCGAAAAGCTCAAATATATGCACCGTAATCCGGTCACGAGAGGCTTGGTAACGCGTCCAGAAGAGTGGAAGTGGTCCAGCTTCCAGCACTACCTGACAGGAGAAATTGGTTCAGTCGAGATTGAGTCGTTTTGGACGGCGGGAAAACGGGCTGGACTGGCAATGCCGGGTAAGGATGGATTTTTCATCGGGGCGAACCCACCCTAGGCGCAAAAACAAATACGCGCCGAGGGTGGGGCACCCAGCGCCGTGGGTAGCAACCGGCATTGGTACGACACCCCACCGCAGGCGGTCAGCAGCAGCCCATCGGCGGAAGGCTCCCGTGGTCCTCTTCCGCGCCAAAGGCCTCTTCCGGAACCGGCTCGCCGTGCAGCGTCTTCCAGATGCGGCGGATGGCGTCACCAACCACCAGAAACACACCCACAATAAAGATCGCCATTAGCAATGAATCCAGATAGCCTTGAAACGCCTTGCCGGGAATTTTGGTGAGCGGCCAGAAGATGTCCTGGATGGATTGAACGCCCGCCATCACCGTGGTGACGCCGACCAGAACCGCCGGCACGGCCATCAGCCACGCATACTTTGCCTTGCCCATATTAACGAGGAAAACCGCGGCAATCGCCAAGGCAATCGTGGCCAGCAACTGGTTGCCGGTTCCAAACAGCGGCCAGATCGTCGAGATGTTGCCGGTATAAATCAGATAGCCCCAACTCGAAACCACCAGAGCCACAATCAGCAGACCGGCGGGAATTGACTTCGTGTTGCCGAGCGGCTTCCATGCCTTACCCAGCAGCTCATGCAAAACGTAGCGCGCCACGCGGGTGCCCGTGTCCACCGTGGTCAGGATGAACAGCGCCTCAAACAGGATAGCGAAGTGATACCAGTAGCCGAGCAACTCCTGCATGCCCGGAAGCCCGCGGAAGATCTGCGCCATGCCCACGGCCAGCGAGACCGCGCCACCGGTCCGGCCCACCAGGCTTTCGCCCACGGCGTGGGAAAAGTAATCCAGGTTGACGGTATGCAATCCGAGCTTGGCGAAGACCGCCGGCGGGGTGTTGATGGCGTAGTAGTCGCCGGGCATCATCGAGCAGGCGGCGATCAGCGCCATCACGCCAACCAGGGATTCAGCCACCATCGCGCCATAACCGATGAAGCGCGCATCGCTTTCCTTATCCAGCATCTTTGAGGTTGTGCCGGAGGCAACCAGCGAGTGGAAGCCGGAAATTGCTCCGCAGGCGACGGTCACAAACAGAAACGGGAAAAGCTTGCCGGGAATGATCGGTCCGCCGCCGTGGATGAAGTTGGTCGTCATCGGGAACTGAATGCTCGGGTGAACGATGAAAATTCCCAGAATCAAGGCCCCGATCATGCCCAGTTTCAAGTAAGTCGAAAGATAGCCGCGCGGCGTCAGCAGCAGCCACACCGGCAGGATCGAGGCGAAGAAGCCATAGGCCACCAGCAGCAGCGTAATCTGATGCGGATTGAAGGTCAGCCAGCCAGCCCACGGCGAACCGGCCACAAAGTGCCCGCCGATCAGCGCGGCCAGCAGCGCCGTCACGCCGGCAATGGTCGGCACCGTCACGCGCACCGTTCCTCCCGGCCCCTTGAACATATAAAGGCCCATGCACATCGCGATGGGGATCGTCATGCCGATGGTAAAAACGCCCCAGGGACTGTTGGCCATCGCATTCACCACCACAATTCCCAGCCCGGCCAGCGTCACCAGCAGGATGAAGAGAATGGCGACCATGACCACGCGACCGGAAAAGGAGCCGATCTCAGTGCGCGCAATCTCCGCCAGAGACTTGCCTTTGTGCCGCACCGAGGCCACGAGGACCGTAAAATCCTGTACCGCTCCGGCCAGCACCGCGCCCGCCACCAGCCAGACCAGCCCCGGCGCAAAGCCGAATTGCGCCGCCAGCGTGGGGCCAACCAGCGGCCCGGCTCCGGCGATGGCCGCGAAATGCTGTCCGAAAAGAACCCACTTCGGCGTCGGCAGATAATTCTGTCCGTCTTCCATGGTGTGCGCCGGGGTAATGCGCTCGTCATTCAGCACCAGCACCTTGGCAGCCAGAAAGGCGCTGTAATAGCGATAGCCCAGGGCATAAATACAGATAACGACAATAAGAACGGAGAGCGTGCTCATGATTTCCTTCAGACGAAGCCAAGTTTGGCCTGTATCAACACCATCCTACGGCGCGAAAGCGGGACCTTTCCAAAATATGGGACGAAAAGTGCTTTATGCACGCTGACGAGCATCTGCACTAGTTGATATTTTGAAACGGCACGACTTTACTGTTGTGAATCGAAGATTCCGGAGGGAGCAGGGGGCTTCAGCCCCCTGAAAAAGGACCAAAATACTGGGCCTTCAGGCCCGGAACTTTGCCGCATCCTCGGATTCAAAAGATATGATCTACAAATCCCGCCAGTTTGCGCCGAAAGCCACGTCGGCCACCAGCGGAACACTGAGCTTCACCACGCCTTCCATCTCCGTGCGCACCAGCGTTTCCACCCCGGCCTTCTCGTCCGCGGGAACCTCGAAGATCAGCTCGTCATGGACTTGCAGGACCATGCGCGTTTTCAGCTTGCGCTCGGTGAGCTGGCGATCGATGGAGATCATGGCCAACTTGATAAGATCGGCGGCCGTACCCTGCAGAGGCGTGTTGATGGCCGTGCGCTCGGCAAAGCCGCGCTGGTTGGGGTTGCGGCTCTCCAACTCGGGAATGGGGCGAACGCGGCCAAAGAGCGTGCGCACCGATCCAACCTTGCGCGTCTCTTCCAGCGTCTTTTCAATGAAGGCCCGCACGCCCACGTAGCGCGCGAAGTAGCGGTCGATGTAATCCTTGGCCTCGCTCATGGGAATGCCCAACTGCTGCGCCAGCCCAAAGGCCGAAATGCCGTAGACAATGCCGAAATTGACGGCCTTGGCGCGGTTGCGCGTCTCCTTGTCCATCTTCTCGACGGGCACGCCGAAGACCTCGCTGGCGGTCAGCGTGTGTATGTCCTGGTTGGTCTGGTAGGCATGAACCAGCAGCGGATCGCCGCTGAAGTGGGCCAAGAGGCGCAGCTCAATCTGCGAGTAATCCGCCGAGAGCAATTCGGTCCCCGGCGCGGCGGTGAAAGCGGCGCGAATCTCGCGGCCCAACTCCGTGCGCACGGGAATGTTCTGCAAATTCGGATTGACGCTGGAGAGCCGCCCAGTGGCGGTCACGGCCTCCTGAAAGGTGGTGTGGACGCGCGAATCGGCATCGGCCAGAAGCGGCAGCGCGTCAATGTAAGTCGATTTCAGCTTCGACAGATGGCGGTATTCCAGCACCAGCCGCGGAACTTCGTGCTCCTCCGCCAAATACTCCAGCACCTTCTGCGCCGTTGAAACGGCCTTGCTTTTGCCGCGCCGCGCCGGCGCAGGAAGAGCGAGATCCGTAAACAGCACCTCGCCGAGCTGCTTGGGCGAGTTGATGTTAAAGCGGCGGCCAGCCAGCGAAAAAATACGCTCGCCGACGCGCTGCAACTCAACCGCAAAGCTCTTGGAAAGCCCGTCCAACACGCTCAGATCGATGCGCACGCCAGCCTGTTCCATGCGGAAAAGAACCGGCTCAAGCGGCAGGTCGATTTCCTGATAAACGCGCTCGACGCCAGCCGTTTTCACCTCGGCCTTCAACGCCGGCACAAGCGCATAAACCGCCGCGGCATTGGCGGCCAGCGTGGCGGGCGCTGGCTGCCCGTGGCCCACGGCCACATCGGCCAGCGACGGCATGGCATGGGTCGGATTCACCGCATAGGCCAGCAGCAGGGTGTCGTCCACCGCGCCGCGCAACGCGACGCCCTGCGCCGCCAGAGCATGCAGCGCCAGCTTCCAGTCGTGCGTCTGCTTGGGCACAGCCGCGTCTTCCAGCAGCGCGCGGACCTGCGCGGTCAGCGGGAGCCGAAGAGCCACACTGGTTGCAGAAGAAGACGTTGTTTTGAAAGGGCACGGCTTCAGCCGTGCCGTAACTTCGGCGCTATCAACGGGGGCTTTAGCCCCGGATGGATTCTCTTCGGGCGTTTGGATCGCGTTCCGGCCCTTTTCCGTATCCTGCGCAACCGGCCCCGCGCAAACGCCCACGGAAAAATTAACCTGCTTTTCGGCAGCTTCGGCCACGTCCAGCAGCGACATCGTTTGCGGCGCGGCGTCCTCATCCTCCGGCGCAGGCGCAACAGCATCGAGCGCAAAAGCAAATCCACCCGCGCGCGCGGCTGCGTAAAAATCCGCGACCTGCGCCTCCGTTGGATTCTCGATGATCTCGACCAAAGGGCTGCTGTCCGCAGGGGCGGGACCAGGACTCAGGTCGCGCAGCATCGACGTGAACTCAAGCTCGGTGAAAAGCTCGCGGCAGGCATCGATGTCAGGCGGCTGCGTTTCCATCGCCGCGAGGTCGAGCGTCAGCGGGACATGAGAATCGATGGTAACCAAATCTTTGGACAGCAGAACGGCGTCGCGATTCTGTTCCAGCGACTCGCGATAGCTTTTGCGCTTAACCTCGGCGGCGTGATCCAGCACGGCCTCGACCGAGCCGAATTGCTGAATCAACTCCACGCTGCCTTTGTCGCCGATTCCGGGCGCGCCGGGGACGTTATCGACCGCGTCGCCGCGCAGCGCCATCACGTCGATAACCCTTTCCGGCGGCACGCCCAGCGTCTCCGTCACCTTGGCGGGGTCCAGAATCAGGTTGTCCTTCTGCGGGTTCAGAATCTTCACAGCGGGCGTGACCAACTGCATCATGTCCTTGTCGCCGGAGACGATGAAGACCTCGTGCTGCGCGGCGGCGGCCTCGCGGGCCAGGGTTCCGATCACGTCGTCGGCCTCGAAGCCCTGGGCCTCCAGAATCGGAATGCGCAAAGCCTCCAGCGCGCGGCGGATATACGGAATCTGGCGCTTCAGATCCTCGGGTGTGGGCGCGCGATTGGCCTTGTAGCCCTCGTAGCTGACCTCGTCGAAGCTCTGCGTTTTGCCGTTCCACTTGCGCAGCATCGGCATTTCGCGCGCCTGCTCGTCGCGGAAGACCTCGCCGCCCATGTCGAAGACCGCTGCAAAGTAGCGCGGATCGAAATCCTGGCGCAGCTTTTTGATCATGTTCACGAAGACAAAGACGGCCGCCGTGGGCACACCCGCGCGCGTCGTCATCGGCCGCGAACGCTGCATCGCGTGGTAGGCACGGAAGATGAAGCTCATGGTGTCGAGCAGAAAGACGGGCGGCTTGGGTTCGGTTGGCACGGTTCGAGTTTAGCAGGGAGGCGGGGAACAGAGAAAACGAGCAGGTGGCCCGGTCCACGCTTCCGCGGCTGCTCAACGAACGCGCGTCATTTACGGCGCGATGGCGCTGCGACTCTCCGACGCTTTTGGGACCAAACCGGAAATGTGGCTGGACTTGCAGCCGCAATATGATCTGTGGCACGCGACTCGACGCGTTACTCCGTAGCATCCTTCAACGAAGTCAAATCGTTCTTCAACTCCGACTCAAAATTGGCTTTGACTTGAGCGTAATTTGGAGCCGAGTAAGTCAAATTTTCCAAAACCTTCTGGCAATACAGAATCCTACTAGCTACCATAATCTCCTTAAAATCTTCCTCGGTCCTTGCATCCCGTGTGGCAGAGGAAAGATACATCTGCGCCAGAGTAGAAACGTTATGAAAATAAGTTGAATTTGAAGTAACGAATGAGCTAAGACTTGACTTCACAGACCACGACAACTGCTCCTGTTGCTGTGCATGAGCAATTCCGCTAATAGAACCAGCAAGGAGGACAAGGGTAGCGAGTGCGAATTTCATTTTCATCAAAGTTCTCCTTTTGGATCGATTATCCTCAGGGGGCTGTATTCTGTCCACCTAAATCTTTGAGCGAGAGTGAGTCTTCTGTGTCCGTCCGGCCAACACCATCTTTGACGAGTCTGGACTGCCGGGGATAGGCTACTTTGGCAGGTGGCCCCTTCATTTGTCCCGAAGAATCACGATGAGCGGGCGTATGGCCCATATCTCGATTTCGAGCAATGGAAACCATGAACCTCAAGCGAGCGTACGGTGAGCAGTTAGCCCCACCGCAGGTGCTTGCGGAAAATTATGACTCGTTCGTGCAAACTATGGAAAAGAAGGAATGATGGACAGGAGGAAAAAAGGAGAAAGCCGCATCTTCGACCAAAATGTCTTCCCCCCTCCCCCCCCCTACGAAATTTTCAAACCGTGGAAATCTTTTGCAGATTATTTATAACGATCGAATAAACAATCACTTATGCGACCCATCCAAAACAGGCTAGTCTCATATCGCGAAACATGAATCGTGTGACAAGTGCTGTAGGTCCGGGTTCATGGATCAATCAGAATGGGATCACGCAAGAAACATGCAATCGCCATAACTGAAGAAGTGGTACTTTTCCTCGACGGCGTGGCGATAGGCGGCCAGAACTTTTTCGCGTCCAGCAAAGGCGCTCACCAGCATAATCAGGCTCGACTGCGGCAGGTGGAAGTTGGTCAGCAGCCCGCCGACCAGACGGAATTGGAAGCCCGGCGAAATAAAAATTTCCGTCACGCCGGAGTGGCCTTCGAGGGGCGCACCATTGGCCTGCTGGGCGCAATGCTCGAGCGTGCGGACGACCGTGGTGCCGACGGCGACAATGCGCCGTCCCTCGCTGACGGAGCGGTTGAGCGCATCCGCCGTGGCATCGCTCAGCGTGTAGCGCTCGCGGTGCAGGTGGATTTCGTCCACGCGCTCGACGCGCAGCGGGGCGAAGGTGCCGAGGCCGACGTGCAGCGTGAGGCGCGCAATTTCAACGCCGTGAGCCTTGGCCGCCGAGAGAATTTCCGGCGTGAAGTGCAGCCCCGCCGTGGGCGCGGCCACAGAGCCGCGTTCGCGCGAGTAGACCGTCTGGTAGCGCTCGCGATCCGTGTCCGCGTCGTTGCGGTGGATGTAGGGCGGCAGCGGCACGTGGCCGATGCGTTCGAGAACGCCGAAAAAATCCTCCACCGGCTCGAATTGCAAAAGCCGGTCGCCGAACTGGCCGCGCTCGATCACTTCGGCCTTGAGCATAATCTCGCCCGAGGGCGACGGGAAGACAAGCCGTTCGCCGATGGCGACTTTCCGGCCCGGCTTGACGAGGGCGCGCCAGAGATTGCCGCGCGCCGCTGGATGTGGTTCGCGGTCTCCCACCCATTCCGCTGAAGAACGCGGAATGGATGGGGCACCCAGGGAATTTGTGTTATCCCCGGTCTCAGAATCGGGACCTCCACCCCACGGACAGGTCTTCGTCCGTGGGGACCCCGGAGCTGGGGCACCCAGAGTTTGTGGCGCCATCGGCTCGGTCAGCAGCACTTCAATGCGGCCAGTGGGCTTTTCGCGTTCGCGGATCAGGGTGCGCTGGGCGTAGAGGCGCGCCGGAATCACGCGTGTGTCGTTCAGAACCAACAGGTCGCCGGGCCGCAGCAGCGAGGGGAACTCGGCAAATTGCCCGTCCCGCACGGCGCCGGTCGCGCGGTCCATCACCAGCATCCGGCTCTGGCCGCGCTCGGCCGGAGGCTGCTGCGCAATCAGCTCCTCGGGCAGGTCAAAGTCGAAATCGGAGACGCGCAAATCGGTTGTTGTTTTGGGGTTTTCTAGCATATCTTTCATGGGCGCGGCTTTCCGAAGTAGTCGAGCGCACGCAGCCGGGCACGTTCGATGGCGGCATTGAGTTCGTCGCGCTTGGCTTCAAATTCTTCTGGCGCGAGATCGGCGGGAACGCGCGTCGGCTGCGCCCAACTGACGCAGATGCGCGTAAAGGGCCTGGGCACCAGAAAGTGGTCCCACGACCGCACAACCCAGGCGTGCTCCGGCTCCAGATGAAAAGCGCCAATGGGCGCGCCGGTCATCTGCGCCAGCTTGATGGGTCCCTTCTTGGTGCGATAGATGGGGCCAAGCGGGCCGTCGGCGGTGAAAATGGCGGTCCGGCCGCTCTCGATTATGCGCTTGAGTCCCAGCAGCCCTTCGCGCGCGCCATGCGAGCTGGAGCCGCGCACGGCGCCGAAGCCGAACATCTGAAGGATGCGGGTAATCAACTCGCCGTCAAAGCTCTGGCTGACCAGAATCACGGCGCGGGAGTGGCGGAAATAGACCGTACAGGGCAGCACGCACTGATGCCAAAAGCAGAAGACCTCCGGCGGAGATTTCTGGCCGGAGACAACCGGCGTGACGCCTTCCTCGGCAATCACCTCAAAGCGCCATGTGCGGCCCCATAGGCTGATGAGCGCCCATGCCACGCGCGAAAGCACGGCCAGAGCCAGGCGCTGGGCGAAGGTGAATCGAGAATGTTCTTTGACCGTCACTCTTTCGATTTTAAGCTGGCCCGGCCACAAGCCATTCGACCAGGGCGGCATCCGATGATCCGGCCCAAAGGATTTGCATCGTGCTCGCCCACCCCTGCGACAAGAACAAGTACGTCGCAAGGATGGGGCATCCAACCTGTATTGCCCTTTACAAGTGCCGGATCAATAGAGCAAAAACTGGGTGCCCCATCCTTTCTGCGTTCGTTGCGGAAAGGGTGGGAATCCCCTTCCACACGGCATCAATAGTAAAATCGCAGTCTGTGCACGATGGGGGTTCACGATGGCAAATCGATACGGTCAAGCGGCAATTCTGGCGGCGCAACAGGCCTCGAACGGCGCAAATCCCGAGGCGCTCTGGGAAGACGCTCTGGAAAAGCTGTACCCCACCAGCCCGGTGGCGCGAAAGAAGAACGGCCCGCGCGGAGCTTTTCTGGGCCTCTGCGAAGAGGGACTGGTCAAGGGCATTTCCACCGGCAGCTACACAAACCCGACCGACAACAAGGCTTATGCCGTCCGCGCCGTGGCCCTGCTGGCCGAAGGGACGCAGCACTGGTCCAAAAGCGCGCTGTGGCAGGCGGCAACCGAGGGCGTTGAGAAGCCGGAAAGCGGCCAGATCGACGTCGTGCTGGCGCTCTGGAACAATGGGTTGATCGTAAGCAAACCGGCGGCGTATTGATCCGGCCCAAAAGATTTGCATCGTGCTACCCCACCCTAGCAACAAAAACAAAGGCGTCGCGAGGGTGGGGCACCCAATCAGTGTCGCGATTCATAAGCGCCGGATCAATAGCCGCCGCGCAAAGCCTTCCGACCACAGCCGGTTTGTCGCCTCGGACGCGCGCCATTTAGCATCCGAAGTGTGGTTGACCTCGACACTCCGGTGAAGTTCGTGAAGGGCGTTGGCCCACGCGTGGCGGCGCTGCTGGCCGCCAAAGGCATTGAGACGGCCGAGGACCTGCTCTATCACCTGCCTTTTCGCTACGAGGACCGCCAGAATCCGCGCAGCCTGGACGAGCTGAAGGCGGGCGAAACGGTCAGCGTGATTGCCGAAGTGCGCGGCTCGATCCTGCTGAGCACCCGCCGCATGCCGATCTTCGAGCTGACCGTGGGCCAGGGACTGCGGTCGCTGAAGTGCATCTGGTTCAACGGCACGTATCTTGAAGGCAAGTTTCACGCCGGGCAGACCGTCGCCGTCTACGGCCGGGTTGAGCCGTCGCGCTCCAGTAGCAACCTGAAAATGATTCAGCCGCAGTGGGAACTGCTGCCCGACGCCACCGACGACGCCGAAACGCGCCTGCTGGAAGTGGGACGCATTACGCCGGTCTACGAGTCGCTGGGCGGCGCGTGGCTGGCTTCGCGCTGGCAGCGCAAGGTGATCTTCCACTTGCTGGATGAGCTGCGCGGCAAAGTGCCGGAGTGCCTGCCCGCCTTGATGCTGGCCCGCCTCTATTTGCCTGATCGCGAAACGGCGCTGCGCCAGGCGCATTTTCCGCCCGAGGGCACGAGCTTTGCCCAGTTGCAAAGTTCGTCCACGCCAGCCCACCGGCGGCTGATCTTCGAGGAGCTGTTCTTTCTGGAGTTGGGGCTGGAACTGAAGCGCCGCCGCATGAGGCAGCGCGCCGGCATCAGCTTCGCCACCAACGACAAGGTGCGCGAGGCGTTGCGCGAGGTGCTGCCCTTTCATCCGACCAAGGCGCAGAAGCGCGCTCTGGGAGAGATTGTGGCCGACATGCGCCGTCCCAGCCCCATGCGGCGGCTGCTGCAGGGCGATGTCGGCTCGGGCAAAACCATCGTCGCCCTGCAGGCCATGCTGGTGGCCATCGAAAACGGCTATCAGGCGGCCCTGATGGCACCCACGGAGATTCTGGCCACGCAGCATTTTCTGGCCATCCGCGAGCTGCTGAAAAAGTCCTCGCGCAAGCCGCGCATCGTGCTGCTGACCGGCTCTCTGGACGAAGCCCGCAAACGGGAGGCTCGCGGCAAGATCAACCGCGGCGAGGCACAACTGGTTGTCGGCACGCACGCGCTGATCGAGGAAAAGGTCGAGTTCGACCGGCTGGGGCTGGTGGTCGTCGATGAGCAGCACCGCTTCGGCGTCATGCAGCGCTTCAAACTGACAAAAAAGCCCAATCAGGCCGAGCCGGACATGCTGGTCATGACCGCGACGCCGATTCCGCGCACCTTGGCGCTCTCGCTCTATGGCGATCTTGAGGTCAGCGTTCTGGACGAGCTGCCGCCGGGTCGCACGCCCATCGTCACCCGCCGCATTCCCGGCGAAAGGTCCGAAGAGGTGTGGAGCTTTGCGCGCCAGCAGGTGGCGAAGGGCCATCAGGCTTACATTGTTTACCC
>Ga0224525_1000499_pt1 | contig 17950 bp, 16 predicted proteins | sample CFST100metaG_FD_179874 | JGI IMG/M metagenome (GOLD analysis project Ga0224525, IMG submission 179874) | Peat soil microbial communities from Stordalen Mire, Sweden - C.F.S.T100 | ecosystem: Environmental > Terrestrial > Soil > Wetlands > Peat | place: Sweden: Norrbotten County, Stordalen Mire...
GTACTTTACTATGTATTTATTATAGCATAGTCAAGCAAGCTTGTCAAGAGGTGAAAGGTTTCCTGCCCTGTGATAGAATTATAGGTAATGAATAAGGAAATAGCGCAAATTTTTGGGGACACTATTAAGCTTTTGGAGATAAAGGGAGATAAGGCTTTAAATTTTAAAATAAGGGCATACAGAAATGCTATAAATATTTTAGTTAATTTGAAAATTGATATAAGTGACATTTATAAAGAAAAAGGGTTAAAAGGTATAAGAGAATTGGGCATTGGCGAGAAAAATGCTAAGAAAATTGAAGAGTATGTTAAGAAACAAAAAATCAAAGAATTTGAGGAATTGAAGGAAGAAACTGCCATACAAAATATTATTGCGCACTTCTTTGAGACAAAGGGCATAGGGTTGCAAGAATTGAAAAATAATGCTAAAAAGAGGAAAATAATCTATTCTAGATATACCAAACCAGCAAAACAATTAATAGAATTAGCTGGGTCAATTGAAAAATCAATAGAAGCAATAGACACTGTAGCAAATTGGGCAAATTCTAGAAAATTGGATTATACAATTGAAACTGTTTTTAAAAAATGGCTTGAGTTGGACAGATTAAAGCCAAAAGAAATAGTCAAAAAACCATTTTATAGAGGCGACCCAATGATTTGGTCTGCAACAAAAAAGAAATGGTTTGTAATTTCAAAGTACGGCCAATGGTTAGAATTTGCCGACAAAGAAAATACAATTGAATGGAAAATAATAGAATAAAATAATAGCGAGATAATAAATTTTTTCGAGGCGAAGGGTCCCTCCTGCAAGAGAAGGCTGAGCCGCAGAAAAAATTTGATTATCGAGCGATAACAATATGCTTACACATACAGATTTAAAAAAAGGGGTTGAGTTTATTTATCAAGATCAACCTTGGATTGTTTTAGAAGCCCAGCTTTTAAAAATGGCTCAAAGAAGGCCAGTTATTCAAAGCAAAATAAAAAATTTAATTGACGGCAAAGTTCAAGAAGTAAACTTTCAGCAAGGCGATATGTTTGATGAAGCCGACTTACAGAAAAAAGATATTAAATTTATTTATCAAAGCAAGGGACAATATATGTTCTGCGATCCAAAAGATCCTTCAAAAAGATTTTCTTTTACAGAAGAACAAATTGGCACACAGGCAAAGTTTTTAAAGCCAAATGAAAATGTGATTGGAATTGTTTTTAATGAAAAAATTATCAACTTTAAATTACCAATCAAAGTTCAATTAAAAGTTAAAGAATCTGCCCCAGGAGTTAAAGGAGACCGAGCTCAAGGAGGAACAAAAGAAGCAGTTTTAGAATCTGGCGCAGTTATCCAAGTTCCCCTATTTATTGAAGAAGGCGACGTAATTGAAATCAACACAGAAAACGAAGAATACGTAAAACGAGTATAATTTATATAAAACAAAACCCGCTCTCGGCGGGTTTTTTATTTATTTTGAAACTGGTTGTACTGGAGGCAATTCTGCAAATGAGCGTTGGGTGATTTCTTCTTCTACAATGGCTTTTGGACGGGAATATTTTAATTTTGAAATTTTCTTGATTGTTTCAACAATTTCTGGCTTTCCTTTTGGCGGAGGATTTGTTTGCATTTTAAATGGAGTAGAAATTTTGTTGTTAATCATCATTTTAATAACCATTGTAAAATTGTCTAAATTTACCAAATCAAATCTTGAAAATCCTGGCTCAAATTGTTTTTCTAGATTTTCTGCATCTTCTGCACCAATTCTCATTGCTGCAATTGTCCCAACGTTTCCCAAAACTGCATCTCTAATTTCATCTTTTAATTGAGGCATATATTGGTGAGCCATTATTAAATTCAATTTATATTTTCTTGCTTCAGACAAAATTGTAGCAATTGAATCTGTTGTAAAATTTTGGAATTCGTCAACATATAAATAAAAATCTGTTCTTTTATCTTCTGCAATTTTAGCACGTTTCATTGCCGCCATTTGAATTTTAGAAATTAAAATTAGTCCCAACAAAGAGCTGTTCACTTCTCCGGTTAAACCTTTTGATAAGTTGGCCAAAAATATTTTTTTATTATCCATTATATCGGCTATGTCAAAACCAGAATGTGATTGCCCAATAATATTTCTCATCATTTCATTTTCTATAAATCTGCCCAATTTTGAAACAACATAACCCAACATATCCGATCTTGTAGAGCCTGTTGTTTGCGCCCATTCTTTTATCCAGAAAGATCGCACAATAGGATCTGAAACTTTTGCCATTCTGGTTTGTAAAAATTGCGGATCAGTAAACATTTTTGGAATTTCAACTAAAGTTCCCGGATTATTTATGTCTGCCATCAAAGCCAACATTGCATTTCTCATATAATGTTCAAACATAGGACCAATAATTTCTGGCGGAAAAAGTTTCATAAAAATTGCAATCATTTCTTGCACGGCAAAATCTTTTTGTTCTGGTGAATCATATTCTAACATGTTTAAACCGCATGGTCTTTCAATATCGCATGGCTCAAAAATTACAACGTCATCAATTCTTTCTTTTGGAATCATTGCCAAAACATGTTCTACCAATTCTCCGTGCGGGTCAACAACAGCCACGCCTTCGCCATTTGCAATATCTTGAGCAATCATTCCTTCCATAAAAGCAGATTTACCAGTTCCAGTTTGTCCAATTACATAAAGATGTCTTCTTCTGTCTTGCCTATCTGCAAAATAAACTTTTCTTTCTTCATTTCTATAACTAACATTTCCAATACATATTTCACCTTTTTCTGGCAAATCTGTTGGAGGCGGAGCCGTTACCGATTTTGAAGCTTTAATATATGGCGTTTCAATATAATGCGTTGGGAAATGATAAATACTGGCCAACTCTTCCAAGTTTAAAATGTTTGATTGCACTGAATCAAAACTTCTAAAACTATAATTATAAATTAACTTTCTTAAAGCTTTTTTATAAACTTGTCTTGGCTCTAAGCTGTTTATTGCAGATAAAGAATATTGGTTAAAAGCAGAAGTTAAATGATTTAAAATATCTTCTGCCCTGCCTTGTGATTGCGCAGATGCAACAACTCTAATATTAACTTCAAACGGCTGTTTTTGAATTTTAGTTTGGATTGAATCATAACCTTTTTGATCAAATCCCTGCTCTTTTCTCATAGAAGTTCCCGGCTGTAGCGTTGGATCATTTTTTGGATTTGGGCGAGCATTAAATATTTCGTCAAAAATTTCCATTAAAATTCCAACTGTTGCTATTTTTACAGCATATCTTAATTCTTTGCCTTCTCTAATTTTTCTTAAAGCTTTCTCTCCTCTATTTCTTAAATTTAATTTTGATACAGGTCTTATTAAAACCTGCACTGCCCCACCCTCGTTGGCTGAAATTTTGCTTAAAGTATTTGTTATCAAAGCCAATGGATCAGTTTCCAATGTTTGATATGTGCTTATAGGAAAAAGATAGCTTGCCGAAAGTTTTAAATAAGCGGCCGCAGTTGCTCCTTGCGGTTCAAAAATTGTATAATCTTGAGGAACTTTATCAACAACTGCATTTGGATAAACTCCTTGAACATATTTTTCAAAAACAGATTCCAAATATTTTGGAACTGCTACATAAAAAGAAATATCAGAGCTTCCTATTTGAGATGCAATTTCAAAAGTACAGCACGGCGGATCTTGAAAAATTTTTCTTTTTTTAAGATATAAAAAATTAGCAAAAACCTGCTCCATTTGTGCAATCACTATTTTCTGCTCTTTTTGTTGATCGCCATCTTTTTTAGTAGAATTTTTTGGCATCATTACTAAAAACAAAACCATTTCTAATCCGCCAAAAACAGAATTCTTTTCATTTGTTTCAGCATTTAAAACTATAATAAAAGCTAAAATAATTAAAAGAAAAACTAATATTAAACCTGGAATAATTATATCCATTATTTTAAATTATTTTTTTTATAAAAACCTTCTTGTGCTAAAGTGTCATGTAAAATATCTAAAAGATATGGATCATTCATTTTCATAGCAACCTGCACAGCAAAAATAACTCCTTTTTCATGCGCCATTTTCAAAAGATATTCTATTTTTGCTTTTTCTCCTAAAAATTCTACTTTTTCTGCCTTCTTTTCAGCTTCAGCTTTCATACCTTCATCTAATTCCATCTTTTCTATTTCTTGTCTTAACTCTGCTGAAACAATTTTGTCCTCCGGAAAAACTTCTTTTTCTGTTTTCTTTTTGTCTTTATTCCAATCAAAATTCTCTAATTGCTCCTTAGTTGGAACTCTTTTTTCGGGTACTTTTAAATCCTGATTTTCTTGTAAATCTATTTTATCTTTATCTACCATATAATTTCTATTTAACTATTAAATCTAATAAAAATGATTGCACATTTCCAGAAGAGATAGCTACATTATTTTTTCCAGTTTCTACTCTTATTTTAAGTCCTGTTGATTCTTTAGAAACTTCATATATTTTTGTACATGGAGTTGGATCAAATGCTGGCTTTAATAATGTGCTACATAAATTTGGATAAGGAAGCCATGCGTTTACTAAATTACCAGAAAGCGGAACAAAATTTCTTCCTTGAGAATCAACAATATTTTCTATATCCCATGCGCCCTGAACTGTATTTGTTGCGCCCATATTTTGTGCGCCAACTGTGACTAGTATAAATTTTGCACCAGGATTAGATATATTTAAATCTTTTTGGCTAGAATAAGTATTTTGGCTATTTTTAATAATATCAGAAGCTTTTAAAACACTTCCCCTATTTATAGATGATTCATAAACAAATCTAATATTACCTAGAGTTTGTTCATAAACCGGCAAAACTGCTGTGGTAGTTGTATTTTTAACAGGTGATGATGGCTTTTCTGCCATTTTCATAACTAAAAAAGTAATTATTACCGCGACCAAAACCACTACCGCTAAAACTAAAAGCGCTCTTGATGCCTGACCATTTTGTTTATTAAATTTCATATTTTAAAATTATTATTTTTAACTTTTTATTTATTCATTTTACCACAACCTATTCGTAGCGCAATGCTTCAATAGGGTCTAATTTTGCGGCAGATCTTGCCGGCAAAACTCCAAAAGCCATTCCAATTGCGCCAGAAACTCCCACAGCAATAACTATTGCGTATAACGGCACAGTAAATGTCCAAGTTAACCCGCTATAATTAGCAATAATAGAAACTATCCAACTTAAAATTGCTCCCAATATTATTCCTATAATTCCCCCCAAAACCGTAACCAAAATAGATTCTATTAAAAATTCTTTTAAAATATCTGAGTTTGTAGCGCCCAATGATTTTTTTAATCCAATTTCCGATGTTCTTTCTGTTACAACAACATACATAATATTCATAATTCCAACTCCCCCAACAACCAAAGAAATAGAAGCAATACAAATTAACAAAATTGTAATTCCATTAAAAATTGTATTATAAATATCCAAAACCTGCGCCTGAGTCATAACTATAAAATCATCTTTGTCTGGATTAGTTATGCTATGGTTATGTTCTAGGGTTGATGTAATTTGCGCCGCAGTTGCATCTGCTAAATTAATATCTTTTAGCTGGACCACTCCAACAGTAACATAATCTACTCCCAACATTTTTTTCTGGGCGGTTCCTAGTGGCATATAAATACTATCATCTGCCCCAACTCCGCCAACAGAACCTTGAGAATTATAAACTCCAATAACTTGAAAATTTAAATTGCCAACACGCAATAATTTTCCTAATGGATCATCTTGAGCAAATAAATCTGTTGCGACATTGCTTCCTAAAATTATAACCTGCGAAGCCGCTGAGTCTTCTGCTGACGTATAAAATCTGCCATTTTTTAATGTGTGTTGGTCAATAGAAAATCTTTCTGCAGAAGAACCATAATAAATTGTACTTTTTTCATTATTTCTATAACTTGCAATTGCCATTCCTGTTACCATTCCATAATCATTAACAACATTATTTAATTTTTTAATATCATCTAAATCGCGTTGTTTAAATGTTGTAATTCCAACAGAAACTCCAACTGCTAATTTTGACGCGCGGTTTTTTGTTGTTGGCGGAACGCGAGTTTTAATAAATAAAGTGTCACTTCCCAAAGATTTAATTTCATCATTTATCAAACTGCGAAATCCAGCTCCAGCCGACAAAACCATAATCACAGTTGCAATCCCAATAACAATTCCCAAAGTAGTCAAAATCGTCCTCACGGGATTCGCCGACAAAGCTCTTATAGATTGTTTTAATGCTTTATTATTCATAACGTAATGCGTCGATTGGATTTAATTTTGATGCTTTTAGAGCTGGGTATAATCCGAAGATTACGCCGGTTAAAATTGAAACTGAAATTGCTAATAAAATAGATGTTATAGAAATTACAAATGCCCAATCATATCCCAAATAATTCATTACTAAACTTATTGCATAAGAAACTATCATACCAATAATAATCCCTATAACTCCACCCAAAAAAGTTAAGGCTCCTGCTTCTAACAAAAATTGTCGCATAATAGCGCTGTTAGTTGCTCCGACTGCTTTTCTTAAACCAATTTCTCTTGTACGTTCGGCAACAGTGGCCAACATAATATTTAAAATTCCAATTCCGCCAACTACTAAAGAAATAGAAGCCATTGCGGTTAAAAAAAGGCTTAAAGCATTTGTAATTGTGCTTAAAACACTTAGCGCATCGGCAACATTATAAACAGTAAAATCGGCATCTACGTCTTTTTGAATATGATGACTTTGATTCAAAACTCGCGTTACATCGGCAACTGTTTGGGTTATATTATCTGAAGAATCAACTTTTATATTTATTGCATTTAAATAATGTATGCCAAGCAATTGTTCTTGGCCCAAAACTAAAGGTAAAAATATTTGGTCGTCATTGTCTTGAAAAAAAGAAGAGCCACGAGGAGTTATAACACCAATCACTCGCAAAGGAATTCCACCCGGCTGAGTTTGCGAAGAATTTTTTACTTTAATAACTTGCCCAATTGGATCAACTCCTGTGCCACCAAATAATTCTGTTGCCACAGTAGAGCCTAGAACAACAGCATTCGCATTTCCCTGTTCTTGTTGCTGATCTAAAAATTGCCCTTCTTGCATTGTAAAATTTACAACATTTGAATAACTGCTTTCTGTGCCCATAAAATTTGTATCAACACTTTTATTTTGCCATGCAACACTTGCAGAACCGCGAACCATAGCGCAAACAGCCGTAGCATGAGGCACTTGTGTTTTGCTTCGCAATAAATCGGCATCGGAATTTATTAAAGTTGTCACAGTAACTCCGTAAACAGCAGATGGCGGTCCATTTTTATTTCCTCCGCCAGGTGAAACACTTAAAAGATTAGAACCTAATTTTGTAACTTGCCCCAAAATTAAACTTTGCGCGCCAGCTCCCAAAGCAATTATAATTATCACGCCAGCAACTCCAATTACTATACCTAATATAGTCAAAAATGACCTGCCTTTTCTAGCAAGCAAAGTTCTAAAAACAAGTTTTATAGTTCCTAAAAAATCCATTTAAATTATTTTACTAAGTCTGCGTCTTCTTTTGCTATTGTCCTGTGGTGTACTTTTTCGTCAGAAATTATTTCTCCGTCTTTTATTTTAATAATTCTTTTTGCGTGATTTGCTGTATCGGTTTCATGAGTGACTAAAATAATTGTGTGGCCATCATTATTTAATTTTTGCAAAAGAAACATAACTGTATTTCCAGATTTTGAATCTAAGTTTCCTGTTGGCTCATCGGCAAAAATTACAGCCGGATTATTTACAAGCGCCCTAGCAATTGCGACACGTTGTTTTTCTCCGCCAGAAATTTGATTTGTAAAATATTCTAATCTATGTGAAAGTCCAACAGCTTCCAAAGCTTTTTCTGCCAATTTATCCATATCTTTATTTTTACTATAAACCAAAGGCAATCTAACATTATCTAAAACAGTTGTGCGAGCTAATAAATTAAAAGATTGAAAAACAAAACCAATTTTTTCGTTTCTTAATTTTGCCAAATAATCATCATCAAAACCTTTTATATTTTCTTCTTCAAATTTATAAGTGCCAGAAGTTGGCCTGTCTAAAAAACTTAAAATGTGCATTAATGTTGATTTGCCAGAACCAGACGGCCCCATAATTGCCACAAATTCTCCTTCATCTATTTTAAAATTTATATCATGCAAAACGTGCGTGATAACTTCATCGTTTACATAATTTTTTTTAAGATTTTCTACTTCTATTAATGACATTATGGTTTTATGTAAGTTACTATTTGCTGGCCATCGTTTAATCCTGAAGTTATTTCAACTAAGCCACCGTCTGCTTGCAATCCAGTTTTAACTTCAACTTGATGATAAGTTTTATTTTTTGCGTTATCAATGACTTTCACATATTGTTTGCTGTTATTATTTATTATAGCAGTAGATGGAACCGCTAAAACATTGTCTTTTTTAGCAACCAAAATTGTCATATTTGCCGTCATTCCAGGTTTTATATTTGGGACATTGTCTAAACTGCCAGTAACTTTATAGTCCACAACTCCAGAAATTACTGTTGACGCTGGATTTATTGTTAAAATTTTTCCAGCAAAATGTTGGTCTGGGCCAAGCGCATCAAAAGTATAATCTATTGATTGCCCCACTTGCAAAGATGCAACATCGGCTTCCGAAACATCTGCTTCTGCATGCAAATCACCAACATCTTGCAAAACCATTACTGTTTGCGAGACAACAGCTTGTTCTCCAACTTTTATATCAACTTGCGTAATCATTCCTGCCACAGGAGCTATTATAACTGAGTTATTTAAAATTGCTCGAGCCGAATCAACCTGTCCTTGAGCAGAAAGCACCTGTCCTTTCGCCAAATCAATATCGGCCTGAGTTGGTTGCGCTGTTATAACATTTAATTGGTCTTCTGCTCTTTGCAAAGCCAATTTTAAAGAAGCTATATTTTGTTGAAGAGCAATAACCCCTGTTGTTGCAGTAGTTAAAACTGTTTTTTGAGAATCCAAAGTTGCCTTGTCTGCCACAGTAACCAAAGAATAATACATATCTGAATCAGACTGCGTCCTAATTACAGCAATATCGTTATAAGCATTATGTAATATTGGAATTTCCTGCGAAAGCGCAAAGTCTATGTCTGCTCGCGACATGCTTGCTTGAGCTTTATCCAAATTTATTTTTATTGTTACTAGTCCTGTATCCAAATCAGCTTTTGCAATTCTAACCGGAATACCATCAGTATTAGAATGAGTAAAATAAGTGTCTTGTATTGTTTTTGCAAGAGCATCAGCATTATAAACATTTGTATAACCTGTATTTAAAATATTTATTGCGCTACTATAAGCATTGTTTAAATCTTGCTGAGCCGAGTTTACAGAATCTTGATTTGTTTTAACAGTTTGTTGAGTTGCACCAGCTAAAAGTTTTTCGTAATTTGCTTTAGCTTGTGCTAATGTTCCTTGCGCGCTTGTTAAACTAGCCAATGCCGATAATTGATCTAGTGTGGCCAAAGTCTGACCAATTTTTACTTTATCGCCTTCTTTTACATTAATATGTCGCACAATACCACTACCTTGAAAACTCAAATTTAAATTTGTAGAACTAACAACTTGTCCAGTAGACAAAACAGTTTCTTGTAAATTTTGTTTTGTAGCAAGACCAGTTTGGATAGAATTTGTATTTTTTCCTCTTCCAAAAATAAAATATGCTCCAATAATAATTATCATTAATAAAATTGCGATAATCCAGATGTTTCTTTTCTTTTTTAAAAATTTTGGTATTTTTATTTTTGGCATATTATTTTTATAACTAATTTAATAATTAAATTTTATTGCTCCATCTATCCATTTTTTAAATTGACAATCTTGGCTATGCGCCGGCGGATTTTCTTTTCTTAAGCACTCAACAGCATCTTTAAAAATTTCATACACCTCTGATGGATTTGTTTCTATCTCAATTATTTCTTTGCGAAACGGCAATCTATCAATAAATCCTCTGCTTTTATCTACGATATAAAATGCTAAATATCCTTTATGCACAGTTTGATATCCATTTTTTTCCATTAAAAATGTATAAATATCTAATTGCAATTGAAACCTGTCATAAATATTTTCAGCCGTACTCCCAGTTGATTTATAATCTAACGGAGCGATTTTACCATCTTCAAATTCCAAAACATCATCTACTGCCCCAAAAAGTGTTGCTTTTAATTCTTCATCAAAATATCTTATGCCTGCTAAATTATTTCTCCATTGATTTAATAATTTTTGATTTGCAAATAAATGCGCTTTAATATTATTTTCTTCAAATAATGGATGAGGCAATTTTTTATATCTATAAGTATCAAATTCTTCTTTTAGCAAAGAATCAACCGCCGAATTCAAAGTATAAGGATATGGTGGTGGCCTTTTAATTCCTAAATTTTTGTCTAGCCAAAAACAATGTGGACATTCTAAAAATAAATTCAAAGAATTCGGTGAAAGTATTATTAGCTTTTCCTTCTGCATATTAATATATTTTATCACAATAAAAATAAAAATCATAGCAACTATTTTTTGTAAAAAAAGAGCTTGCCAGCGAGAGTGAACGCGCTGGCAAGCATAGTCCGAGATGGACATCAATCGTGGGATGTCAGGTGGTCGTAATTGTTCCAGACATCGTCTTCCACAGGTTTGTCTTCCATCGGTTTGAGCGTGGGAAGCTCCCCGCTTTCAATCCGATACAACAAATCGCTGAGGCCCATAGCGCCGCTATAAACCTCGTCGGTCAGCTCGTTCATAATAACCGGCTGACCAGGCAATTCGTCGATAGACAATTTGGCCGCTTCAAGACCCTTGGTTGCAGATTTGCCCAGGGCAACGCCTGCGATGCGCACTTGCTTTTTGAAGCAGTGTGCCCACGAAGCTAAGATGCCGGGAAGAGCCAAGGCTTTGCTTCCGATACCAATGAGCATGTCATACTCGCCGACTTTCAGCTTCTTCATGAACGCGCGCGTTTGTTCGGGATTGCGGTGACAACTCATCACAATCATCTTGATCAGAAGCTGATCGGGTCCGAACCCTTCGCACACAGCTTTGACCTCGTCCACATCCGACTTACTCCCGCAGACGATGAGTACCTTCTTCGGTTCATACACCGGCAAATTGACATTCATAACCTCGCGCGAGAATTGCTCAATGGTCTTCTTGGTCAACCGCCAGAAGATGTACCGATAGATAAGCGTCGTCATCGTGATGACGCTCTTTGGAACCACCAGCTTGTGGACGCGCTTGTGGTCTTCGGGATTCTTGGCATCGTACTTATCTTTCTTGTTAATGCCCATCAGAATACCCCATGCGCGCACAAACTGTTTGTCCTTTGACGTGGGCGCTTTGCGCTTCTCGGCCTTGTGGCTAAACAGCCACTCGACCCAATCCCAAAAGCGACTCGAATCGGGAGTACCGACCTCATCACCAATGGTGCCGTCCTTGGCGAATTCAAACTTCGTATCCGCCAGGACAATCCCGCATGCCTTGGCCACAGCCCGCATGATGAGATAAATCTGCAGGCCGAGGTAGGTTTGCAGCGGGTACTTCTGCTGGATTTCGGCAGCTGGCACATGTTCGTCATGACCGACCTTGGCTTTCGAACTTGGTGTGTCTAGCGGGCAAATCAGCTCGTCGCCATCTTTCAGTCCTTTCGGGAGTACATGCCCGCAGATCGTGCCATTTTCGTCGTATTCTTCAAGCCCCGATCCTGTAATATTCCCACGGTAGATGAACTCGGTGTCATCCACCATGTCCAGATTCTTGACGACCATCGCCCGGCATTGCAGGTCAATGTTGCCCCGCAAGTGTGGAGGAAGATACTCGTCAATGCCCGAACCGTAGGCCACCATGTGGTGCTTGAAACCATAAGTCTCCAACAACTTGAACCAGAACACACTGAGCGCAGTAAGGATAATCCCCTTCCACGGCACCATCGCGTTAAGGACAAGTCGAAGATACTTATGGCGTCAGTCGCCACAAGCAGTATCAGGCCCGACGGCAGCAGATAGCTGTCACGAACCTTCCCGCGGTTTATCAGCTTCAGCCCTTTGAGCTTCGGCCAATGTTTCCGTTTCGGCGAAAGAGGTGTCGCCATGGCTTTAATTCCTTTCTTCCTGTGTTAAAAACCAAATTGACAAAGAACATCCCTTTATATAAAAAACCCTTAGATTACGATCCTCGGATTTGTTATTTTATATTACCGATTTTAATTAATTAATCAAGGAATTATACTAATTTTTTTTGTCAAATAAAAAATCCTTGCTAGTGAGACACCAGCAAGGACCTAATTTCAACCCAACGCCATCGGTTGTATTGGTCTTTGTGAAATTCGTAATTTGAATATTTATATTGTTTCAATATTTTTTCTATCTCTCTTTTTTGAGTACAATCAAATTCCATAAAAATCTTTCCATTATTATTTAAATATTTTTTAGCATCTTTTAAAAACTTTTTAATAAAAAATAATCCATCGCTTCCGCCAAATAAAGCTGTGCTTGGTTCAAAATCTATAACCGATTTTTGTATTTTATTTTTTCTTGTTGTTGGAATATATGGCGGATTAGAAAATATATAATCATATTTTTTATTAATATTTGAAAATATATTAGACTTTATTATTCTGTATTTTTTATTATCTATGCCATTAATTTTGCAATTTATTTTTATTTGTTTTAAACAATTTTCTTGGTTGTCAGCCATGTCGCACAATAAAAATGGCACATTCTTCAAAACAGCTATCCCAATGCACCCAGAGCCAGAAAATAGGTCTAAACAGCGTACGGGCTTGCTTTTATGCTGTCGTATGTTGGCAATAAGCCCTTCTACCCAAAATTCTGTTTCTTGTCTTGGAATTAAGGGTTTTTTAGACAAATCAATTTTGCAACCCAAAAATTCGGTAAATCCAATTACATAATCTAAAGGCTCGCCAGCTTTTAATCTTTCAACATCTTTATAAAATTTTTTATTTGGCTCCCCAAAATATTTATCTTTCAAAAGCCAATTTATTTCTTTTTCCATTTTTTAACTCTATCAAAATTTCATAAAATAAAAAAGGCCCAAACTTGTGGGCCTATAGTAATGTCGTTGCCGACTTGGTTTTAGTTTTCTGCCAAGATCATCTTGAGTAGTGCCATACGGGTGTAAAGTCCGTTGCCCGCTTGCCGAAAATAAGCCGCTCGTGGATCTACATCCACATCTGCGTCTATTTCGTCTATTCTGGGCAAGGGATGCATAATAATCGCATTTGGCTTCATCAATTCAAGGATTCCTTTGTTAATCATGAAGAAGCCTATGCTGTGGTCATTCCGGTCGAACGTTGAGCCTCTCTCCTTTTGACTCCTAGTTTGATAAATTACGTCCACCTCGCCCGCAACATCGTGCAGATCTGTTAGCTCTTCAAACCTTGTACCATGCTTTGTGAGATAATCTTTGATGTCTTGCTTCATTTGTGCACACTCTGGTGCAACAAAATAAAGTTTTACTCCCAAAAACTTGGCAAGTAGGTAAGAAAGTGACCGAACGGTTCTGCCATTGATTAAATCACCCACCATGGCAACCCTAATGGCATCAATATGCCCAAATTCCTTCTTTATGGTGTACACATCCAACAAGGCTTGTGTTGGATGTTGGCCTTTGCCATCACCTGCGTTGATAATCGGCACAGAACTAACTGCTGCGGCTCGTGCGGCTGCGCCATCTTCATAATGACGCATTACAATCACATCTAAAAAATACTGACTTAAAGTCCTAATCGTGTCCTCCAGCGTCTCTCCCTTAACGGCCGACGAAAACTCCCGCGCATTTTCCGTTGCCACAACGTTTCCGCCCAATTTGAGCATAGCCGTTTCAAAAGAAAACCTTGTTCTGGTGCTGGGCTCCCAAAAAAGAGTACCCATTATCTTGCTCCGCAAAATATCGCATCCGCCTTTTGCAACAACTTCTTCCATTTCCTTAATCAGAGGAAATAACTCATTCTCTAACCAAGGCCTAGAAAACTGATGTGCCTCAATAACATCTGGCCATCCGTCAAACTTTTTTCCCCAGTTTTCCATTTCATGCTCCTTCTAGTTTATGCTCTTTTTCAATCTAATTTACTTGGCTTCAGTTAAATTGTAAAAGAACTTTTAGACACATTTTTTCTAATTCTACTCTTCTAAAAAACCTTGTCAATTGTGTATAAAAAATACCCAACAAAAAACCCGCTTTCACGGGTTTTATTATTTTACTTAATTTCTATTATTTCAACTTCTGTATATGGCTGTCTGTGTCCAATCTTTCTACTTTCTCTTTTCTTTGATTTATATTTATAAACAATTACTTTATCTCCTTTTCCATGGCTTAAAACTTTTGCCAAAACATCTGCTTTTACCAATGGGTTTCCAATTTCAACTTTATCATTTTTTTCCACCAACAAAACATCTGAAAAAGAAAAGGCTTCTCCTTCTTTTTTGTCCAATTTCTCCACTTTTAATTTGTCTCCTGGCTTAACAATATATTGTTTGCCACCTGTTTTTATAATAGCTAACATAGTAAGTTTTGTTTAATATAATAGTAGTTTAACAAAAAATGGCTTATTCGTCAAGCATCTGGTGCATTGAATCCGGAAATGTGATTTCTTTAGCTTCTGCTTCCTTTTTTATCTTTTGATTACCATCTTCAAGCTCTTTTATGGAAATCGACTTCACTCGTTTTTCCTGTGGAGGATTTAATTTTTCTGAACGTTCATATTCGTTTATCTTCTCTTGAATATCGTGAGGCATATCTCCAAATTTTGAAAAAGTGTCTAAAAATTGTCGCCAGAAAAATTGATCTATCTGAATTCTTCTTTTTGTTATATGTGCGAACTTGCCAATAATCCTACAAATATCATCTCTCTCTTCTGGAGCTAATTGATCATAAAATTCGTATCCTTCAAGTTCCTTCAAGCTTAATATTATTGGCTCAAGAGCGTCCAAAGTAACTACGTAAACATTATAATCTGCTCCTATATTAAACGAAAATTGATCAATCACATTAACCGTATTCGATGGAATTACTAAATAAATATGTTTTCTTACATTTTCCTCTTTGATATATTTTTTAACTAATTCAGTCTGATCTTTTATATATTTAGGGAAATTTTCTAAATTATCGGAGCCAGGACTCTTTGCATCAAAAATAACAAACTTATCACTTATTTTAATTGTGTTATCTGGTTTTCCTTTAAAAGGAATTTTTTCTTTATCAATATATTCTATATCTTTTTCTCGGCATATCTGTTTGATTCTCTCTTCTACATTTTTTTCATGCTGTTTCCATGTTTCTTTCATCCCGTTAATTCTGGCGATTTCTTTATCTTGTTGATACTTTATTTCTTTTTCTCTATCACTTTCTATCTTATTTTTTATAGAATTAAGTGTCGTAATATCGCTTTTATATTTATTTTCCCTATCAGATTCAGTCTGTTCAAGAATTGTTTTCTCTTTATCTAATCGAGATTTATCTGCCTCAAGCTGACTAACCTTCGATTCTAAATTAGCTATTTTAATGGATAACTGTTTATTCTCACCGTTAGAAACATCTTTTTCGCTTTTTTGAGCTTGAAATTCTTCCATCAATTCACCTATCTTTTTATCTTTTATGCTTAAATCAGCCGTAAGACGAGCATTTTCTTGTATTAATTTTTCATCGCTTTTGTTTTCTGATAATCCACTCTTTTTTATAAACGAAAAACCCAAAATAGCCAAAATCGCTATTAATAAAATTATTGTTATTATATCCATGTTTCTATATTACTATATTCCACTAAAAAAGGCGAGAATCTCTTCCCGCCCTTTTATTTTTTATAACTTTTGTTTATGGTCTGACGATACTAAAATAATTATTGCTTGAATCAGAAATATTATTATTAGAACTAGAAATAATTATTATTTTATAAATAGAAGATTGTGGGAAAGAATACAAATCGTTATGAATATAAAGTGGATATGGTCCAGTAGATCCACCATATAAAGTATCTGTGTCCCAGGTATAACTACCAGTGTTTTTGCTATTGGAGATAGTAAACCAATTAGTGCATCCTACGGCCACAGAATCGCAGTGAATACTGCTATTATAAAGATAAATCTGAACATCGTCTGAAGATGATAAAGCTGTTGTATTCCAAGTGATAAGAAAAGGGCGTCCGGCTGTTAATGTTTCTCCTCCGTTCGGCGAAATGACGGTAATAGACGGCTGAGCGGAATTTCCAATGACAACTGTTAAACTAGTTTGAGCAGATTTACAATCAGAAATCAACATGCCAGTAGTATTTATGCAATTATTACCGCCATAAATAGTAAAAGTTACTGTATACGTGCCAGCGCTAGTATAAGCATGAGTGAATGTGCCAGCCTGGTTAATTAAACCAGTTGCTAACGGAACAGAAGAAACTCCTGAATAGCCATCGTTTTCACCAAAAGATACTCTATAAGTTAAACTTGTTCCGCTTGGCGCTGTGGCATTTACTGTCCAAGTTCCCGTTTGGCCAATATTAAGTGAATTTGGACCAGAAACAGAATTAATTGTTATTGAAGATTGAGTAGGTTTTACACAAATACCGCTGGCGCCTATTAAACCATTGTTAGGATATTGCGCAACAAGCCCTGCACAGCATACAGTCGCATACGCTGGTGATACTGAACCAGTCACTGTTCCACCTTCTCCGATGCAGGCCATTTTACAACCATATAACGAATTTAATTTTGCTCTTGTTAATGAACCAACATAACCGCTTAATGGAGTAATCCCATATTTTTTCTGAAATTTTATAACTGCTGCGTATGTCTCTTCAGAATATTTGTAGTTACCATCATTAACCTGTATTTCGCCACCATCTCCGTCTTTTGCTAACGCTTGAATTAAAGCATTAACTTCATTTCCCGTTGCTCCAACACCCATATTCGAGTTAAAAGTATGGCACCAAGTTGTTGCTGGCGTTCCGCCGTTTAATGAAGTTTGCACATTAGCAATTGTTGCTGAATCTGCTCCAAATACTTGAAGCAAACTAATAATTGCCGAAATTTGCGCGCTTGTTAAAGAAGTAGCTGAAACTACAACCGGTGAACACAAAACTGCTGTTACTAAAACAGCTGTAACTAATAGAGACCTAATTTTCATATTTTTATTATATTTAATAATATTTTATATTAATTTAGTCTATCATACTATCTTTGGGTTTCCAATAATGGAAAAAAATTAATTTTACAAATTCGCTGACCCAAAAATATGCTATAATTTCCAAAAATACAATTAGTAATGGCAAAATTGGCAAAGCAACAAAGTGAAACCATGTCTGTCCAATTTTTAAAAATGGCAGGGCAACAATAAAAATTGCATCAATTCCTGCCAAAAACATAAGCCAAAAACTTGGCATTTTTGCTTTCCAAAATTTCTTTCTTGTTCTAATAATAAATATTAATAAAAGTTCTGTTAGTATGCTTTCAATAAACCAAAGTGTTTGTATTGTTGCTGGAGCTTGTTTAAAAAATATGGCAAAAAATATAAAATCAAAAACTGTGCTGACCAGCGCCAAAGAAATTATCAACGGCAAAACATTATGCAATTGATATAATTTTGGCTTTCTAAGTTCATCAATATCAACCGAATCAGTTGCAACAGAAATTAAAGGAAAATCAGATAAAATATTTCCCAGCAAAATTTGCACAGGCAACATTGGCAGATAATTTATAAACAAAGAAATCACGGCAATTGAATAAAAATTTCCAAAATTGCTGGCCAATGCGCATTTTATATATTTATTAATATTAGAAAAAATCATTCTTCCATCTTTAATTCCATTAACAACAACTCTTAAATCTTTTTGCAAAAGCACCACGTCAGAAGCTTCTCTGGCAACGCCAGATGCTTCAATAACAGCAATTCCAACATCGGCTGTTTTTAAGGCAGGCGCATCGT